>Ga0268265_10000012_pt1 | contig 343132 bp, 333 predicted proteins | sample KBSSwiS52_FD_190355 | JGI IMG/M metagenome (GOLD analysis project Ga0268265, IMG submission 190355) | Switchgrass rhizosphere microbial communities from Kellogg Biological Station, Michigan, USA - KBS Switchgrass S5-2 (SPAdes) (version 2) | ecosystem: Host-associated > Plants > Roots >... | reverse complement strand
GCTCGCGCAGGGTGACTGCATCGGTCAGCAGGGTGTTGGCTACGCCGCTGGTGACGTCGTGGGCGGCCCCGATCGCCGCGCAGACGGCCGCCCAGTTGTCGATGCGCCATTGGTCGCGTTCGGCCGACCCGTGGGCGGCGTGGGCGGCGTGGAGCATGTCGGCCATCGCGGCCAGCCGCGCGGCGCAGGCGGCGTTCTCCAGCCGGGCGCATGCACGGACCCGCTGAGCTGCTGAATGAGCGGCGGCCACGGCGGCCAGTTGGGCATCGAACACCTCACCGACGCTAATCAGCTCCACCGACCGAAACCACCACCGATCACCCCGGCTGGGGATCAACCCAGTTCTGTGGATAACTCAGGCCCGCAACACCATTCGCGTCAGAGCGCTCTGGTAGGCGACGTGAGTCCAAGTGGCCAGCGATCACCGGAAGCGAGAGCCCGGGATCCGCTCAGTGTCGATGGAGCGTGACGATTGTGACGTCGTCGTCGGTGTCGCCCGAAGCCATCGCCGTGGAAATCCAAGTAGCCGTTACCTTTTCGGCCTGGCTAAGGGTTGCGGCCAAGCGGTCGAGCCCGTCGTCGATCGATGCCCTGCGACGTTCGACTAGGCCGTCGGAGTACATGACCAACCCGTGTCCTTGCTCGATGGTGAACTCACTTGGCGCGTAGGTGATGCCTCGCACGCCGACTGGCGGCGACAGCTCGATGGGTGCGGGAACGGCCGCCGACGAAGCGCTCGTCAAGAACGGCATGAGGTGGCCTGCGCTCGCCGCCTCCACGTGTCCCGACGCCAGGTCGACCCGCGCGACGAGCACGGTGGCGAACGCGTGGGGCATCATGTGCAGCGCAAAGTCATTGAGTTGGTTCAGCGCCTCGGCCGGCACCGCTCCCGCAAATAGTTGCGCGCGAAAGGCGTTGCGGAACTGGGCCATGGTGCCCGCCGCGGTGAGTCCATGTCCGGCGACGTCTCCGATCAACACGACGAGTCTGCCGTCGCGCAGCACGAAGGCGTCGTACCAGTCTCCGCCGACGCGACCCCCCGCCGCAGGCTCGTAGTGCGCCGACAACTGCCAGCCAGCCAAAGTCGGGATCGACTCGGGCAACAGGTTGCGCTGCAGTGTCTCGGCCACGTGCAGCGCGCCGCGCGTGCGGCGGTACAGCGACTCGACGAGGTGGTGGCGCAACGCCTCCGCGGACTCGGTCTCGATGGCCGACCAGGGTTCGCTGCGTTGGCGAACGACCTCGCGCCACCTCTCGAATGACTTGCGCGGGCTCAACCGGACTTCGTCGCCCTCGCTCACCGCGATCGCCTTGTTGTGCGGGTCGCCGCCCCAGTCCACCTGGTGAAGCACCTCGCTGCGGAACCACGCCGCGTATTGGCCGTCGGGCAGGTTGAGCACGAACGCACCCGCGGCCAACTGAGGGTCGACGTCGAGACCCGGCAGAGCGTCGGCGAGAGAGTCTGTGCTCGCGATCTCGTCGCGGCTGTCTCGCGCCCAGGCGGCGACGGCGGACACGACGTCGGGCCCGGGAACCGAGCCACGAATCTGTCGGTCGCCCTGAATGTTGACCACCACGCCGTCGGCCGATATCAGGTCGAGAAGATCCGGCGATCCGAACAGTGCTCCAGCGAGCGGTTCGTCGTCGTCGAGGGTCGCGGCTGTGATCTTTCCCAAGACCGCCTGCGCGACGAGGTGTGTCTGCAGCTGGTCGCCCTCGAACCGCTCGACCAGCCGCAGCGACAGCGTCGAGCCGAGGAACTCGGCCGCGGCACGCGTGGCGAAGGGAGGCAGATGGGGGCCGGCGTAGTGATGGCAGGCGATCAGGCCCCACAGCCGTCCGTTGCGCAGCAGCGAGATCGACATCGACGCCCGCACGCCCATGTTCTGCAGGTACTCGACGTGGATGGGCGAGACGCTGCGCAGCGTGGCGTACGTGAGGTCAAGCGGTGTCCCGCTCGCAGGGTCGATGTCCGGCACCAGCGGTGCTGGCGTGTAGTCGACGTCCGAGATGAGCCGAATCCAGTTCTTCTCGTACAGCGCCCGCGCCTGGGCAGGAATGTCCGTGGCTGGGTAGTGCAGGCCAAGGAACGAGTTGAGGTCTTCCTGCTTCGCCTCGGCGACGACTTCACCGTTGTAGTCCTCGTCGTAGCGGTAGACCATGACGCGGTCGAAGCCAGTGAGTTCGCGGACTGCGCGCGCGGTGGTGTCGTAGAGCTCGGTGAGTGTCGCGGCCCTGTTCAGCTCCTCGACCGAGCCGCGCACGGCCTGGTAGGTGTTCGGGAACGAGAAGGGCCGCGCGCCATGGGCGATCTCCAGCTCGACCAGCAGCACGCCTCCCGGCTCACGCCGCAGGATGGCGTCGAACGGCCGTAGCTCGCCGCCGACGTCGATCAGGCAGTCGAGCGGGTTGCGTTCACGTAGGTCGCCGAACTTCGACGCCGCCTGGGCAATCACGGCGGCTTGTTCGGGGCCGATGAGTGCGGACAGGTGCGAACCGAGCACGTCGTCGATGGAGCGACCGAGCAAATCGCCGACGTTGGCGCTGACCTGACGCACGACGAAGTCGGGCTCACGGACCACGGCGAGTACGCCGCGCGGCTGAATGCTTCCGGGGATGTGGATTGGCTCGCGCGCACAGTTGTCGAGGTCGATGGGTGTGCCGACCGGGACGAGTTGGTCGCCTTCGGTCACGAGATCAGTCCGGGAGATTTGGTAACGGGCAACAGTCAGACTCCAGCTCCAGGCGGGCTCGCCCTTTGCTGGACCAGTTCAACCGCGGTAGGCATGTAATCGTCAAGATAGCGCGTCACCGCTACCCGCAGCGCGCCTTCGCCGCGTCCAATGCGGCGTTGATTTCGAGCCACGTGGCGCGAACGATCTCCGCGACCGGCAGCAGCCCGCCAATCCGCGACGACACCTGGCCCGTGTTGGCGACGCTGGCCTCCATGTCGCCGCCGAAGTAGAGGTCGGTGATCGCCCCGAGCAGCTTGACCTCGGTGTCGTCTGCGGCGACGCGTGCCGCGAGGCCGGTCCGCAGGACCCGCATCGTCGGATTGCCCGGAATGTCGAGAAGGATCGTGCCCGAGTCGTTCGCGGCGACGATTGCGTCCTTGAAGTTGGCGTGCACCAATGATTCTCGGCTCGCCAACATGCGAGTGCCATCTGGACGCCCTCGGCGCCGAGCACCAGCGCCGCCGCGGCAGACCGGGCGTCGCAGAGGCCACCTGCGGCGATGATGGGCAAGTCGATGGCCTCGGCGACGAGGGGAAGCAGCACCATCGTCGACGCGCCGAGAGCCGATTTGAAGCCGCCGCCTTCGACGCCTTCGACGACGAGTGCGTCGACGCCTGCGTCTGCTGCCTTGCTCGCCCCCTTGAGTGAGCCGACGACGTGCACGACCGTCATCCCCGCGTCGTGCAGGCGCGCGGTGAACAGGGCGGGGTCACCGGCAGAGGTGAAGACATGGCGCACGCCTGCGTGGGCCAGCGCGTCGACGATCGACGGATCCTTCTTCCATCCTTGGATCATCAGATTGGCCGCGACGGGCTTGTCGGTGAGCTCGCGCACGCGTCGCAGGTCTGCGCGGCCTTCGGGTGTGAGGGTCTCGATCATCCCGAGACCGCCCGCCTCCGAAACGGCCGCCGCGAGTTCGGCGCGCGCGATGTACGTCATCGGCGCCTGAACGACCGGGTACTCGACGCCCAGTAGGGACTGGATTCGGTTGGCCACGTGGGGTTTTCGTGTCAGCTCTTAGTTGCAGCCGCTCACGGAGACTCGTCGCCCGTTGTAGCCGATGCATCCGCTGACCGGTGGCGGGGGTGGAGGAGGCGGCGCGTAGTAGTCCTCCGGCATCGGGGCGTAGTACGCAGGCGGAGGAACGTACGGCGCCATCACGTCGGCGAGGTTCGCGCAACCGCTTACCTGGATTCGTCTGCCCGCGCTCGCGCAGACGTCCGCGTTGGCGACGGTCGGCTCGGCAAGGGTCACGAGCGATCCAAGTGTGCCCGCGACCGCCAATGCCATACCCGCCGCCGACGCCAAGGACCTAAGCCGCTTCGTCATTGAACCGCCTCCTCGCTCTTGCGCTGCTCAGCATTGCGGCAACCCTAGACCACGAACTGCTGTCCGCCGTCGATGTCGTACGTTGCGCCCGTCAGCGCGGTATTGCTCATGAGATGCACGGCGAGCGCCGCAACGTCTTCTGGGCCGACGACGCGACCGATCGGCAACGTCGCCCTCAGCTCGTTGCGACGCTCTTCGAGGCGGTCGCCAAGCAGCGTCGCCGACAAGGGCGTGTCGACGAAGCCGGCGGCGATGAGGTTGACCCGGATCGGCGCGAGCTCGAGGGCGAGGGTAGCGGTGAACGGTGGTAGCGCGGCCGTGGCGGCGGAGACGATCCCGATGCTGCGCGAGATCTTGCGTCCGCCGGTGCCGCCCATGAGAACGAGGCTGCCGCCGGGCCGCAACTTGGCCTTCGCGTTGCGCGCGACCTCCAGCGCCAGAACCGGGTGGTCGCCAAGCGCCTGACGTACGTCGTCGGCGTCCATCTCCAGCAGTGGCCGATAGCTCGGACCGCCCGCCGTCACCAGAACGTGGTCGATCGGTTCTGGAAGGTCCTCGAAGAACGTCCGCAGGGCCTCGGTGTCATTGGCGTCGAAGGCGGCGACGCTCGCCGCCCCGACATCGCGCGCGGCAGCGTCTAGCCGTTCGGAATCTCGACCGGTCAGAATCACTTCTGCGCCTTCGGCTTTGGCGCGGCGCGCCGTCTCCAGTCCGATGCCGGCGCTGCCACCGATCAACACCACCGTCTGGCCCTCGAGTTGCATGAATCGAGGATACGACCGGCGTCCGGCCGTGAAGAGCCGCCCATGGAACGTGGCCATAGGAGGTGACTAATAGTCATTGGCTTGAGCCACTCCAAACAGGCGCCAAACGAAGGAAGGCCGAGCCCATCAGCAGTGTCTACCCGTTGACAGTCGCACACTGTTCAATGTCTAATAGTCCGACGCGAACTCGGCGGAGGAGACGGCGTGAACCAAGATGACTTGATCCTGATCAGCGTCGACGACCACATCGCCGAACCCGCTGACATGTTCGACGCCCACGTACCCGCCGCCTACAAGCAGTACGCGCCGCGGGTGGTCCTGGAACCCAACGGCATTCAGCAGTGGTACTACGGTGACCTGCGCGGCAGGAACATGGGCTTGAACGCCGTCGCGGGCAAGCCCCGCGAGATGTACAACATCGACGCGTCGAGCTACGACGAGATGCGGCCTGGCTGCTTCAACGTCGACGAACGCGTCCGCGACATGAACGCTGGCGGACAGCTGGCCGGACTGAATTTTCCCAACTGGACCGGCTTTTCGGGCCAGGTGCTCAACCAGGGGCCTGACCGCGACGTCAACCTGGTGATGATCAAGGCGTACAACGACTGGCACGTCGACGAGTGGTGCGGCGCTTATCCCGGGCGCTTCATCCCCTGCGGAATCCTGCCGCTCTTCGACGTCGAGGAGGCGGCGAAGGAAGTAAAGCGCCTCGCGGACAAGGGTTGTCACGCGGTGACGTTCTCGGAGAACCCCGAGGCGCTGAACATGCCAAGCATCCACACCAAGCACTGGTATCCACTGTTCGAGGCGGCGTGCGAGAACACGACAGTGCTCTGCACGCACGTCGGCTCGTCGTCGCGGTCGCCGCAGTTCTCCGTCGATGCGCCCCCGAGCGTGAACATGACGGGCTCGTCGATCATGAGCATGTACACGCTCACCGAATTGATTTGGGCAGAGTTCTACGAAGACTTTCCAGAGCTCAAGTTCTCGCTAACGGAAGGCGACGTCGGCTGGGTGCCGTACTTTCTGTGGCGGGCAGAGCACGTGCTCAACCGGCACTCCGGTTGGACGAACGCCAAATTCCCCAAGGGCTATGACGGCCCCACCGACGTCTTCCGCAGGCACCTCTACGTCTGCTTCATCAGCGACAAGGTCGGTGTCCACAACATGGAGTGGTTCAACGAGGACATGTTGTGCTGGGAGTCGGACTTCCCGCACTCGGACAGCAACTGGCCGTTCGCGCCGGAGGACGTGATCGCGACCATGGGTCATCTCGATGATTCGCTGATCAACAAGATCACACACGAAAATGCCATGGCTGCTTACTCTTTCGATCCGTTCAAGCATGTACCAAAGGAGCATGCCCGCGCAGGCTACCTCCGCGCCCAGGCGACCGACGTCGACGTGGTCACCCACGTCGGGCATCGGGCGAGCCAACGCGACCGCGACGCATGGGCGCGGATGGTGTCCTTCGGCCAGGCAAGGGGTGCGCAAGCCGCCGAGCGCGTGACGTAGTGACAGACGCATCGCAGTGGCCCTTCGGCGGGCTGAAAGTGCTCGAGTTCTCCTCCGGCATCGCACCGGCATACTGCGGCAAGATGCTGGCCGATGCCGGTGCAGACGTGGTGAAGGTCGAGCCTGAGCACGGCGACCCGATGCGTGGTTGGAGTGCCGGGTCTGAGCCCGGTGCACTGTTCGACTACGTCGCCGCGGGCAAGCGCTCGGTGGTCGACTCGGACTCGGCCGGGGTGCAGGACCTGATTGCCGCCGCCGACGTCGTAGTCACGGATCTGAGTGATGGACGGTCGCTGGACGAAGTCGCCTCGGCAGCAACGGGTTCAGCGGTCGTCATCGCGATCACACCGTTCGGCATCGACGGCCCGTACGTCGATGCCGACCTTCGCGTCAACGAGTTCATCCTGCAGGCGATGTGCGGCTCGATCGGCGGTCGGGGTTGGCCCGGCTCGGAACCCATGCAGGCAGGCGGCAGGCTCGGCGAGTGGTTCACGGGCGCCTACGCGGCCGTCGTCGTCGCGGCATCGGTGCGGGCGGCGCGGCGCACCGGCTCAGGTGAGGTCATCGACCTATCGATCTTCGAGTCGATGGCGATCGTCATGGGCTCGCTTGGCGCCGTCTCGGCAAGCGTGCTCGGGGAGGACCAGACGATGGGCAGGCGCAGTCTCGAGCTGCCGTCCATCGTCCCGACCGCCGACGGGTTGGTGGGTTTTTGCACCATTACCGCGCAGCAGTTCCAGGACTTCCTGATTCTGATCGAACGGCCCGACCTGGTCGACGACGCCGATCTGGCGTCGATGCCCGGTCGGATCAAGCGACGAGACGAGTTCCTCGCCATGGTCCACGACTGGGCGAGCGACAAGACGACGGACGAAATCATCGACCTGGCAACGGCGTTCCGGATTCCGGTGACGCCGATCGCGACGCCGAAGACCATCCTGTCGATCGATCACTTCGTGGCACGTGGCGTGTTCGTCGAATCCGAGAGTGGTGCGGTCTCGCCGCGAGTTCCCTATCTCAGTGCCGACCTGCCGGTCCGTGGTCCCGCGCGGTCGCCGGCGTTGGGCGCCGACACGGGCGAGGTGACGTGGCGACCCTCTGCGATTCGTGCACCGCAACCCGCGGTGAGCGCGGTCGAGGGTGCACAGGTCGCTGAGCTGCCGTTGGCTGGCCTGCGAGTCGCAGACTTCACCGCGTTCTGGGCGGGACCGCTTGCGACCCAGGTGCTCGCGGCTCTCGGCGCCGACGTCATCAAGGTCGAGGGAGTGCGTCGCGCCGACGGGATGCGCTTCGCGGGTGGTCGTCCACCCAGTTGGGACCAGTGGTGGGAGTGGGGCCCAGTCTTCTTGTGCACCAACACGAACAAGCGTGACGTCGTTCTCGAACTTGGCACTCCGCAGGGGCGTCAGGCGGCACTCGACCTGATCTCCGTCAGCGATCTCGTCGTCGAGAACTTCTCGCCGAGGGTCATGGGAAACTTCGATCTCGAGTGGGACGTGGTGCATGCCGTCAATCCTGCGGCGACGATGATCCGCATGCCGGCCTTCGGTCTCGACGGCCCATGGCGTGATCGGGTCGGCTTCGCGCAGACCATGGAACAGGCCAGTGGCATGGCGTGGATGACAGGCGCGGCCGACGGGCCGCCGCTCATTCCCCGCGGCGTGTGCGACCCGCTGGCTGGGCTGCACGCGGCATTCGCCGCGATCGCGGCGTTGGAGGTCGCGAGTCTTACCGGGACGGGGGTGCACGTCGAGTCGACGATGGTCGAGGCGGCACTCAACGTCGCAGCTGAAGCGGTGCTCGAGTACTCCCGCAACGGAATCGAGATGCGCCGCAACGGAAATCGTGGCCCCGGGGCGAGCCCCCAGGGCGTCTTTTCATGCTCCGACTACGACGAATGGGTGGCACTGGCGGTACTCGACGACGCCACGTGGCCCGCCTTCGCCGCCCTCATCGGCCATCCTGAACTGGCGGCGGACGCCTCACTGCGCACCGAGGCCGGCCGCCGCGCACGGGCCGACGAGATCGACAAGCTCATCGCGGACTGGACGGCTACGCGCCACGCGGATGACGTCGTCGCGCTCGCTAGGGGACACCGGATCGGGGCCGCCACGGTCAGACCGTCTTCGAGCATATTGGAGGACGAACATCTTGCGGCACGGGGCTTTTGGGAGATAGTCGACCATCCGGTCGTCGGGACGTTCAAGACCACCGGGCTGCCCTTCACCATGGCGGGCCGTGAACGTCGCTGGATCACGACGCCCGCGCCGGTGTACGGCCAGCACACCACCGAGGTGCTGACCGGTCTGCTCAACAGGTCGGAAGACGATCTCGCGACACTCGAGGAGGTCGGAGCCATCAGCGGCCGGCCTGCGGGCTCGTGACCGGCAGGCCCTCTGCGCGCACGCTGCGAGCCGAGTCGTTCGCGACGCGTCACGCCCGACTGTTGGAGGCGGCGCAGCGCCACGGCGTCGACACGGCGGGGCTGGTGCTGCCTGCCGAGGGGATGCTGCCCAGCTCCGACGGGGTAGGCATTCACTATCTCGAATGGCCAGGGAGCGCAGCCGATCTCGCGTTGATCTTCCTGCATGGCGGAGGCTTGCACGCGCACACGTTCGACCTCGCGGGCAACTTGCTACGCGATGCGGGCCGCTGCATCGCACTCGATCTTCGTGGGCACGGTGAGAGCGAGCGCTCGCCGCACGGATACGGGTCGGAGCAGACGGCCGACGACATCGCGGCGACGGTCGAACGCCTCGGCATCGAACGTGCTGTCGTGGTCGGCCATTCGATGGGTGGGATCGGCGGGATAACCTGGGCTGCCCGCCGTCCTCCCGAACTCGCCGGTCTCGTCATCGTGGACGTCGGGCCGGAACTCAAGAACGACGCGACGGCGTCGATCAACGACTCCATTACATCCCGGCCCACCTTCGCGGACCTGGAGGAAGTCGAACGCTACGTCGGGGGACCGTCTCCGGCCGTCGACGGCATGGCGGCGAACCTGCATTGGCGCGACGACGGGCGACTGTGGTTCAAGTACGACGATTCGCAGTTTCATCCCGACCGAATCCGGTTGGCAGAGGGCGACGAGATGCGAGAGTTGGCGCGCCGAATCACCTGTCCCACGACGATTCTGCGCGGATCACGCAGCAAGGTGCTATCCGACGAAGCTGCGCGCGAGCTCGCCGGGCTGATCGACGGCGCCACGGTCCACGTCGTGGCGGACGCTGGGCACACCATTCAGTCGAGCAATCCGCGCGGGCTCGCGGCCGCCGTCAAGACGTTCCTCGCCGAGCAGGGTTACTGATGGCCATCACGCTGTGCGTCCCGCCGCGCTCCGGTGAGTTGTGTGCGCCGATGAGATTCCCACTCAACGCCGACTCGACCGTCGTCGAGCTCACGTCGAGGCATCGCATCACCGGGATCGACTGGGATGCAACCGAACACGTCGTGGCGGTGGTCGTCGAGATCACCGATCCCCAGACGTCGCGACCCATCGACGTGCGGTTCGACGTTCTGGCAGGAGGGGCCGCCCCGCCACCGCGGAGCCGTCGTCTCGGAAGCCTGTCGCGCGATGGGGAGGCCATTGACGTCTACGGCACGTACCTCGGCGTCGTCGCGGACGAGAACTAGGAGCGCCATGAGCCGAAAAGCCGCCATCGCAGGCGTGTACAACACCGCGCAGGGTCGCAGGCTGGAGGGTCAGACGACGCGGCGGCTCATCGTCGAGGCGGTACAGGGCGCCCTCGCCGACGCCGGCCTCAGCCTCGACGACGTCGACGGGATCACCTCCGAACAGACTGCCTCGCTCATCTACGACTTGCGACTCGGTCCAGTATGGCAGGGCTCGACGTTCGGTGTCGGCATGGTGACCGAGGCCGTCATGGCGGTCGAGTACGGCCTCGCCGAGGTCGTCGTGCTCGTCGCGGCTCAGGCCGAGGCGTACCGAGACCATGCGGCGACCGCGCCGTGGACTCGTCCCGAGAACGAGTTCGTGGCCCCATTCGGCATGTTCACGGCTGCCGAGTTCGCGCTGATCGCGCGACGCCACATGGAGGTGTACGGCACGACGCGTCAACAACTTTCGATCGTCGCGGCGACCATCCGCAACAACGGCTCGGCCAATGCCGCTGCGGTCTATGCCGGGCGGGGGCCGTTCGTTCCCGACGACATCACCGCGTCGCGCATGGTGGCCGACCCGTTCCATCTCCTCGACTGTGCGACGACGTCCGAGGGCGGCTGTGCGTTGGTGATAGCCAACGTCGACCGCATCAAGGACAGTCAACCGATCTACGTATTGGGAAGCGGAGCGGACTTCATGGGCCCGTCGTATCAGCACCCTCCTGCATGGGACCTGATCGGCAGGCGGGGCGTCGATCCCAACGGCGTGGTGGGCAGACACGCCGCCGATGTCGCGTTCACGCAGGCGGGGCTGAGTCGCGACGACGTCGACGTGTTGGAACTGTACGACCCGTTCTCGTTCGAGATCATTCGTCAGCTAGAGGCGTTCCGGTTCTGCCCCGACGGCGAGGGCGGCGCCTTCGTCGAGGACGGGCACATCGCGATCAACGGTAGCCATCCCGTGACGACCGACGGCGGCACCATGTCGTTCAGCCACGCGGGCACCAACCCCCAGATGATGCAGCGCGCGATCCGCGCAGTGCAGCAGATCCGCGGTCAGGCAGGAGATCTCCAGGTGCCGGGGGCGCAAGTCGCCCTGTGCAGCAACGGGGGCGCGGGCGCCTTGTTCACCACCGTCCTCCTGTTGGGAGCGCAGCCAGCATGAGCGAGTTGACCCCGCAGCACGCCGCCGTTCCCCACGCCGTGCCCGGCCCGCTCACGGCGCCGTTCTGGCAGGGCTGTGCCGATCAGGTCCTGCTGTTCCAGCGCTGCAACGCGTGCGCAGCCGCGAACTTCCCGCCCGCCGAGCACTGCAGGCAATGCCTCTCGTTCGACGTTGGCTGGCAGCGGAGCGCGGGCCGCGGCGAGGTCTACAGCTGGACGGTGGTCCACAGGGCCGCTACCCCCGTGTTCGAAACACCCTATGCGCCAGCGATAGTCACCCTCGACGAGGGTTACCAGATGTTGACGAACGTCATCGGGGCCGGTGTCGACGAGGTGCGGGTCGGAATGCCCGTGCAAGTGGACTTCCGCGAGGTGAGCACCGACCTGTGGCTGCCGTACTTCCGACCGTCATGAGCGGAGTCACTGATCTGCCTCAGACGGCGTATCTGGTGCTGGGGATCCTCGCGACCAACGACGAACAGTTGACCGCAGGCGAGATCAAGACCCGGGCCGAGTTCTCGGTCGGCCACTTTTACTGGTCGCCGTCGGTTAGCCACGTGCGTCGCGAACTCATCCGCCTCGCGGAGCGAAACATGGTCAGCCACAGCGAGGTTCACTCCGGAAAACGGACGAGCACCCTATATCGGGCTACGGATGCGGGGCTGGCCGCGCTGCGCGGATGGGTCCGGACGCTGCCGGTCGCCGACCAGGTGGTCATCAAGCATTCGGTGATTCTCAAGACCTGGTTGGCCGACGGCACCGAACCCGAACTCGTGATCGACTCGCTCGACCAACATCTTGCGGCGACCCGCAGACGTCTCGATGAGGCGTTGTGGAGCAGGCAGCGCACCAAGGAGGTCGGACTCAGCGACGACCCCAAGCTGCGCTATTCGATTGCCGTGCTGAACTATTCGATCCGGGCGCTCTATGGTGAACTCTCCAACATCGCCCAGCTGCGCGATGAGATCTCGGCGGGCACCGCGGAGGATCCGGTGGGCCGCGTACACCGGCCGAAGGGTCAGCTACGCCGAGCCGGTGGCCTTCTCGACTAGGGCTTGCAGTTTGGCGTCGAGCTCGAGCGCCGCCTCTAGCAGAGGTGGATTCGGCTCTGTCACCATGAGCGACGATGGAACGACGTACGTCACGGCGCTCTTGCCGCCCGGCTCATCGGTGACGAGGAGCTCGACGGGCGCGAACAGTCCGGCCGTCAGGTCGTGACGGATCATCGTGATCGCGATCAACGGGTTGCCGAGGATGATCCGAAGAAGTTTGCGGTCGATCCCCGTCTTCGTGATCCACGCGCCGTGGTCGAACTGCCCGAACAAGATGAATCCGCTTGGTCCTACGTGTGATTGGACCTCGCGCTCGAAGTCGTCCCAACTGTCGAACGCCGTCGAGAAGTCGTTGATCGGCACGGGTTTGTCGCCGATGTCGGCGAGCAGCGCGTCGACGACGTCGGCGTAGCCGCGGTCGCTGTCGAATCTCAACCGGACACCGTTGAATGCGATCTCGCGTCGCTCGTACGTGGACATGTGAAGCACAAGTCTTTACCGTGCGAGGTTATTCCTGGGTTCGCCTCACTGGACTCAGCCTCGTCCGCGAGATCGACGTTCTTGCGAGGAAGTGCGAGAGCCGATGACGAAAACGTCGATCTCGCGGAGTGGGGATCCTAGGGCTTCCAACCCCGCGCGACCATCGCATCCCACGCGCTCTTGACGATGTCGTCTCGATGGTCTTCCTTGATCACGTAGGTCACGTTCCAGCCGAGCCTGGCCAGCTTCCTCTTGACCTGGACGTCTTTCGCGTATTGCTTGCGACTGGTCCGATGTTGATCACCGTCGTACTCAGCTCCGACCATGAACTCCTCCCAGCACATGTCGAGCACGCGAACCAGCTTGTGCCCATCGAAGACTTGCCGCTGCGTCATCGGTTTTCGGGAGCCCGGCGTCGATGAATACCAGCCTCAGCCACGTCTCCTTCGGCGACGCCGCGCCACGGTCGACCAGCGGCAACGCGATCCTCAGCGACTTGACCCCGCGGGCGCCTGGATACCGCTCAGCAAGCTTGAGCACCGACGCCTCCTTGAACGCGGTCGCACGCTTGAGCGCATCCAGGCGTGGCCCCGGCGATCACGCCTCGCTTCTTCGACGACAGCCACGCCGCGACCGTTCGATCGCGAAGCGAAGGCTCACCCCGTGCTCGGTAGATGCCGCGGAACAGCGCTTGGTAGTCGCAGCGCAGGTCGTATTCCGTCAGTGCACCGCGCGCGATGGCGTCGCTGCCCACGAACACGTCGTCCTCCATGCCACCGCAACGTGCCATGGGGGACCGAAGAAGGCGTCAGCCCGTCGCTTCAGCCAATACGTTGCACAGCGCGTCGAGCGCATCCGGCCATGCACTGTCCGACGGTGAGGCGTAGCCAACCACCAGCGCACTCCGCTCGGGCATGTGCCTTCCCGCGTTCGCATGGCGGTGCTCGCCAAGGCCGCTGACCTCGAGACCACACCCGGCGGCCTTGGACACGACCGAGCGCTCGGTTCCTTGCGGGAGTTCGATCACGGCGTGGAGTCCGGCTGCCATGCCGGTCACGCGTAGCCCGGGGGCGCGCTGCGCCAAAGCGGCGATGAGTTGGTCGCGACGGCGGTGATAGCGCAACCGCATCGAGCGCACGTGACGGTCGTAGGCACCCGAGGAGATGAACTCCGCGAGCGTCAGTTGCTCCACCGAACTCGACCAGTCGACGTGCCCCTTGGCCTCCGCGATCTCGGGGACGAGATCGTCGGGCAACACCATCCATGCGAGTCGCAGTCCTGGCGCGAGCGACTTGCTCACCGACCCGAAGTACACCACTCGGTCGGGGTCGAGCCCCTGCAGCGCGCCCACCGTCTGTCGGTCGTATCGGAAGTCGCCGTCGTAGTCGTCCTCGAGAATCAACCCGCCGGTGAGGCGCGCCCAGTCGACGACCGCAACCCGTCGGTCTGGCCGTAGCTCGATGCCCATCGGGTATTGGTGCGCGGGCGTCAACAAGACTGCGCCGACTCCGCGCATCCGCGCCAAATCCTCAGTGCGAGCGCCACGTTCGTCGACGTGCAGCGGTGGCGTGCGAAGCCCGGCGCTAGCCAGCAAGTCCCGGTGGGCATCGAGGCCGTATGCCTCGACGGCCACCTCTCGGACCCCTCGACGCCGAAGAACCTGTGCCGTCAACATCAGCCCGTGGTGGAAGCCGGAACACACGACGACGCGGTCCGGCTCCGCGTAGACCCCGCGGGATCGGGCCAGATACTCGGCGAGGACGGTGCGTAGTTCAACCCGGCCAAGGGTGTCGCCGTAGCCAAAGGCGTCATGGGGCGCATTGGTCAAGGCGCGCCGCGATGCGGCGAGCCACTGCGCGCGCGGAAACTCCGCGAGGTTGGGCGAGCCTGGTGGCATTCGATGCGTCCGCTTGATCGGGTTACTTCTTCGGGACGTGGCTTCGGCCCGACGCGGTTCGGCATGCGTGGCCACCCGCGTGCCGGAACCCTGCTGCGCGGTCAACCACCCCTCGGCGACCAGTTCGGCGTACGAATCGGCGACGGTGTTGCGGGCGACGCCGAGGTCGGCGGCGAGTGAACGCGAAGAAGGCAGGCGCGCGCCGGGTGCGAGTCGGCCGGTCCGGACCGCCGTTCGCAGAGCCTCGACCAGGCTGGCCCGCAAGCCGATTCCCTCGAGGTCCAGCCGCAGATCGGCGCCCAATGCGGTACGCGCGCCTGTGATCGGAATCGAAGTGGCCCACGGTTCCGTCATGGAAAACGACCTTACTCCTGCGCCACTGGCCGCGGACCGTTCATGCCGCAGCCGCTCGCTCACGAGGCCATGGGAGTCTGAACCCATGTTGCTTGCGCTGCTGATCGGCCGTGACACTCGAGAGATCCAGCTCAACGTGACCGCGGAGCGGATCCTCGGGCTGCCGAGGGGATGACGTGTCCGCTGATTGGCACTCGCTGACAAGCGATCTCGTTCCGCTGGCACTCGTCGTCGCGCTGTCGCCGTTCTCGGTCATCCCGCCCGTTCTGCTGGTGCTGCACTCGAAGCGGCCTCGTTCGACGGGGCTCACGTTCATGCTCGGGTGGCTCGTCGGGTTGGCCGCATCGACGGAGGTATTCGTCCTGTTGCCCCGACTGATCGGCGGATCCGACGAGGGGCCGCAAGCCGGGGCCGCGTGGGCCCGTGTCGGCCTCGGTGCCGTCCTCATCGCGTACAGCGTGCAGCGCTGGCTGACCCGCCACCAGGCGAGCGAGTCACCGAAGTGGCTGAACAGCCTCAGCAAGGTCACACCCGTTGCCGCCGCAGGAATCGGATTCATTCTGCCGCTGGTGAATCCGAAGTTCCTCATCGTCAACGCGGCGGCGGGCCTGGTGATCGCGTCCAGCGGCACCTCGGTGCCTTGGCTGTGGTTGGTCGGCTACTCGATCCTGGCGGGGTCGACGGTGTTGGTGCCGATCCTCGCGTACGCGGCCGCGCCCGAGCGATTCGACCCGATGCTGGCGAAGGTCAAGCTGTGGCTGGACCGCCACCATGCTCCACTGACGGCAGTGATCTGTTTGATCGTCGGTGTCGTGTTGCTGTTCCAGGGAATTCGCGCGCTGTAGCCGCTGCGCTCAATGCGAAAGCCCCGCGAGCCGGCTCGGCTCGCGGGGCTCCGCACTCGGTGAACGGTTACGCGACGTCGAACCTGTCGAGGTTGTTGACCTTGACCCACGCGGACACGAAGTCGTTGACGAACTTCTCCTTCGCGTCGTCCTCGGCGTACACCTCGGCGAGGGCACGCAGCTGCGAGTTCGACCCGAAGACGAGGTCGACGCGGCTGCCGGTCCACTTCACCGCACCCGTGGCGCGGTCCTTGCCCTCGTAGGTCCCGTCATCGGCGGACGACGGTGACCACTCGGTGCCCATGTCGAGCAGGTTGACGAAGAAGTCGTTCGTCAGCGTGCCGGGCTTGTCGGTGAGCACACCCAGCGACGAGCCCTTGTAGTTCGCGCCGAGGACGCGCAGGCCACCGATCAGGACCGTCATCTCGGGAGCCGACAGCGTGAGCAGGTTTGCCCTGTCGATCAGCTTGAACTCCGCGGGAAGCTCGCTGCCCTTGCCGAGGTAGTTGCGGAATCCGTCCGCGCTCGGCTCCAGGTAGGCGAACGACTCGACGTCGGTGGTCTCCTGAGTCGCGTCACCGCGACCCGGCGTGAACGGCACCGTCAGGGTGTAACCGGCGTCCTTGGCGGCCTTCTCGATCGCGGCGTCACCGCCGAGCACCACCAGGTCTGCGAACGACACGGCGATGCCGGACGACTGCTGGATCTCCTCGAGCTTGCGGATCACCTGGGCGAGCTCGTCGGGCTCGTTGGACTCCCACCCTGCCTGCGGCTGGAGGCGGAGCCTGCCACCGTTGGCACCGCCACGCTTGTCACTGCCTCGGAACGACGCCGTTGCCTTCCATGCGGTCGAAACTAGTTGCGCCACAGTAAGACCCGACTCCAGGATCAAGCCCTTCAGCTTGGTGGCGTCGGCCTCGCTGATCTGGCTCTGGCCCTTCGGGACGATGTCCTGCCACAGCAGCTCCTCCTGCGGCACCAGTGGCCCGAGGTAGCGCGCGACGGGACCCATGTCGCGGTGGATCAGCTTGTACCAGGCGCGAGCGAACGCGTCGGCGAGCTCCTCGGGATGCTCCAGCCACCGGCGGGTGATCTTCTCGTATGCCGGATCGAAGCGCATCGAGAGGTCGGTCGTGAGCATCGACGGGTGAGTCTTCTCGTCACCGAACGCCTTGGGCACGGTGCCCTCGCCTGCGCCGTCCTTGGGCCGCCACTGGTTCGCACCGGCAGGACTCTTGAACAACTCCCATTCGTTGCCGTAGAGGATCTCCAGGAAGCTGTTGTCCCACTTCGTCGGAGTGTTGGTCCAGATGACCTCTAGCCCACTCGTGATGGCGTCCGGCCCGACGCCAGTGCCCTGTGGGTTGTGCCAGCCAAGTCCCTGCATCTCGAGCGGTGCGCCCTCTGGCTCGGGGCCGACGAGTTCGGCGTCACCATTGCCGTGCGTCTTGCCGAAGGTGTGTCCACCGACGATCAGCGCGGCCGTCTCGACGTCGTTCATGGCCATCCGGCCGAAGGTCTCGCGGATGTCCACCGCCGCAGCTAGTGGATCCGGATTGCCGTTTGGGCCTTCGGGATTGACGTAGATCAGGCCCATCTGCACGGCGGCCAGCGGGTTCTCCAGGTTGCGCTCACCGGTGTAGCGCTTGTCGTCGAGCCACTCCAACTCTGGGCCCCAGTAGACGTCCTCATCTGGCTCCCATTGGTCGACGCGACCGAACGCGAAGCCAAAGGTCTTCAGGCCCATGTCGTCAAGTGCAACGTTGCCAGCGAAGACGATCAGGTCGGCCCACGAGAGCTGCTTGCCGTACTTCTTCTTGACGGGCCACAGCAGACGGCGAGCCTTGTCGAGGCTGGCATTGTCGGGCCAACTGTTCAGCGGCGCGAAGCGCTGCATGCCTGCGCCCGCTCCGCCGCGGCCGTCGTTGACGCGGTAGGTGCCCGCAGCGTGCCACGCCATCCGGATGAAGAACGGCCCGTAGTGGCCGAAGTCGGCGGGCCACCAGTCCTGCGAGGTCTTCATGACGTCGACGACGTCGGCGCGCACGGCATCGACGTCGAGGTCCTTGACCGCGGCGGCATAGTCGAAGTCGCGCAGTGGATTGATGACGTCTGGGTTCTTCTGAAGGATCTTCAGGTTGATCGAATTCGGCCAGTAGTCGCGGTTACCGCCGCCTTCCACGGGTGGCCTGACGCGACCGAAGCCAGCTGGGCAGCCGCCCTCGGTCTGGTCGGTCTGGGCCTCTCCAATTGGCGGGCTGTCTTCGATCGAGCGATCGTCAGGCACGATATTCCTTTCGGGAGTGGATGATTCGGGCTGTGATCACGGATGTGATCCCGAAACTCTAGGGGTGGTGCGATCGGGGCGGTGCAGGAACGCAAGCACCGCCACCCGTGGACGCGTTACTCGGCGATCGGCACCGCGGAGCATCTGCTCGATCCCCGACGCGGTTGGCACGCCCCCAGTGTGGCCTCTTTTCTTGAATGAATCAAGAAAAACTTTGGCGGTCTTTGGGTGGCGTCGAGTCTAACCCTCGGTTGATCGTGGAGTAATGCTGGTGCGCAACGTGATTGGGCTATTCGCCGCTTGCTGGCGGGTGGTCCGTCAGGCCCTTGGCAAGCCCCCCGACGACGTCGTGCAGGACTCCTGCAGGCTTGCCGCCGCCGAACGACGGGAGGGCTGGCTTGCCAGAAGCGGGAGCATCGCCTGCGACGACCGTCGGCTTCGGGACGAGGTTCGACAGCGGTCCGAAGGTGCTCCGCTGCGCATTGGACCGGGCGAGGACGGGCAGCTTGGGCAGCTTCATCGCATCGGGCTTCGGTACGTCGACCTTCGGCTTGTCGAGCTCGGGCTTCGGTACGTCGACCTTTGGCTTGTCCAGTGTTGGCAGGGCAGGCAGCTTCGGCGTCGTGACCGGCAGGCTAGTGGCGGCAGGGGCGTTCGATCGGTTCAGCGGCGACGGCGTGTTCAGCGGCCCGATGGCCTGCGTGTCGGCCTTGGCGTCCGCGATGCCAAGCTGGATCGCTGCGGGGAGGGCCTGGGCCGCGCCGATGATGTTGGCGGGCGGAGTGATGAGCTTGAAGGGCGTTGGCTCCGCCGGGTTGGCATTCGTGCGGTCGGTATAGCCCATGTCGATGAGGACGCGCAGGCTCGGCTCGACGAGGTCGAGGCCGGGTTCGACGTATGCACCGAGGCTGGCAGCGTCCGCCGCCTGCCGGATTGGCGCCAGCAGTGGGAGCTCATCGGTGTAGAAGACCGTGTAGGTGTCGGTGACCACGGTGCCGTCGGCCTCGGTGTGTTGCACGGTTCGCGTTTCCCCGAGCTGCGGGCTGGCGCCCGGCCCGACGGTGGGATTCTTGTCGTCGTAGTACTGATCCGGGTGCGCGTATTCGACGGCCAAAGCGGAGTTGGCCAGTGCAAGCGGGTTGAAGTACGCGGGGAAGTCGCCGTAGGGGTCGTATTCGTTGACGTAGTAATGGGTGTCGTACCGCGTCGGCTGACCGGGCCCCATGTTGTCGACGATGATGAATGTTGGCACCTGGGGGAACCGCGCGAAGAGCCCGCCGTTGCCCGCGAAGGGCGAGGCGACCTGGGTGAAGGTCAGCTCGTCGTGGGTCGGTGCCTGGCTCGGGTCGGCCTCCAACTTGCGCCGCTCCGCTTCGGCGACGAGCGTGCCCTCGGAATAGCCGATGACGCTCACCTTGTCGCCGGGGCCGTTGAGCGAGTTGTTGATCGCGTCGTCAAGGAGGGGGACGCCGACGTCGCGACTCTTCCCCAGCTCGAGGCTCGCGGGGTAGAGGATGGGGACGTAGGGAGGCGTCGTGACGGGGTGGGGGACCAGGGTCCCGTTCAGCTTGTCGGGCACACGGTCGCTGGTCGGATTGCCCTGGCCGCCGATGCCTATATAGGTCTGGGTGGCGGTCAGCTGCACCAACATGTCGACGGCGTTGGTGCCTTGCACGATCGCCAACGCACCGGCCATCCCCGCAGTCGCCGCGCTCGCCAGCATCGCCTTGCGCGCTCGCTGCTGCCTTTGCGTCCGGTGCTTCGCCACGGATACTCCCTTGCTTCTTCTGCCGTGCAGAGGGTTCAACGGGCAAACCTTAGCCGGAAAAACACCCAAACACGGCGAGATGGACAAACTAGCGCTGCCCTGCGTCCTAGCTGAAAAAGCGGCGGCGCCCAGGGACGCCGCCGCTTCGTTTCAGTTAACGAACCACCTACGAGGGGCAGGTGGCCTTGATCTCGAAGGGCTTGGTAACCGGAGCGATGGGATTGGTGGCATCGATGCCCGTTGCCTTGCCGGTGACCGTGTAGGAGCTGCCGTCCTTGGTGACCGATGCCTCGCCACCGGGTGCGCCCTTGGCGAAGCCGAGCACGGTGCCGCCGACGTTTCCCAGCGCAACGACGCTCACCTGAGGCGAGTCGCCACTGCTCATGGTCACCGAGACGACCTGAGTCGGCTTCGTCGCATCGCCGATGGTGATGACGAAGTTGCCACCCTGGGTCGCGCACACGACGCTTCCCGAGACGGGCTGGTCGGCGCCGTCGATCTTGACCGATGCGCTGGCCTTGTCCGCCGATCCCACCGAGGCCTTGTCACTCGAACAACCCGACAGACCTGCGACGATGATCGCCGCACCACCGAGGGCCACCACTACGCCACGATTCATGTTCTCTCCCATTGATCCTGCAATCCGTCAACGTCGGCGGATCGTCACCGGTCAGTATGCTGTCGGCTTGATCTTGAAGGAATGAAATGCGCGAATGGGTGCTGGCCCGCGGCCGTCGGTTGGCTGCGGGCCGCCGGGTCCGCCGGTGTGAGAATGTTGCCCGATGAGCGACCAGTTCTACTCCGTCGAAGCAGAACTGCCGGGACGACGCGGCCGCGTTGGCGTGATCCGCACCCCGCACGGCGACATCCGAACCCCGGCCTTCATCGCGGTCGGAACCCAGGCCACGGTCAAGGCAGTGCTCCCCGAGACCATGAAAGAAGTTGGTGCGCAAGCAGTTCTGGCCAACGCCTATCACCTCTACCTTCAGCCAGGCCCCGACGTCGTCGACGAAGCCGGCGGTCTCGGTGCATTCATGAACTGGCCTGGCCCCACCTTCACCGATAGCGGCGGCTTTCAGGTGCTCTCGTTGGGGGCGGGTTTCCGCAAGGTGCTGGCGATGGACACCGAACGCGTTCAGGCCGACGACGTCATCGCCGAGGGCAAGGAACGCCTGGCGCACGTCGACGACGACGGCGTCACGTTCCGTTCGCACGTGGACGGGTCGAGCCACCGCTTCACCCCAGAGGTGTCGATCGGCATTCAGCACCAGCTCGGCGCCGACATCATCTTTGCGTTCGACGAGCTCACCACGCTGGTGAACACCCGCGGCTATCAGGAACGTTCGGTGCAGCGAACCCACGACTGGGCGGTGCGTTGCCTGGCCGAACACCGTCGGCTGTCGGTCGAGCGAGCCGACAAGCCGCCGCAGGCGTTGTTCGGCGTCGTGCAGGGGGCGCAGTACGAAGACCTGCGGCGTCAGGCCACGCGGGGGTTGACGGACATTCTCGACGAGGACGGGCGAGGCTTCGACGGCTACGGCATCGGCGGCGCGCTGGAGAAGCAGAACCTCGCCACGATCGTCGGCTGGGTCACCGAGGAGCTGCCCGACGACAAGCCGCGCCATCTTCTCGGCATCAGCGAGCCCGACGACCTGTTCGCTGCGATTGCCGCGGGCGCCGACACGTTCGACTGCGTCTCGCCGTCGCGGGTGGCGCGCAACGGCGCCGTCTACTCGGAGACCGGGCGGTACAACATCACTGGAGCGCGCTACAAACGCGACTTCACGCCGATCGACGCCGAGTGCGATTGCTACACCTGCGCGCACTACACCCGTGCCTACATCCATCATCTGATCAAGGCCAAGGAGATGCTGGCCTCGACGCTGTGCACGATCCACAACGAGCGGTTCGTGATTCGTCTGGTCGACCAGATTCGCGAGTCGATCGTCACGGGTCGATTCGACGAGCTCCGCGAGCACGTCCTAGGGCGGTACTACACGCGTGCACAATAGGTAGATGACGACTGGCAGTCCGACACGTGGGCGCGAGCAAGGTCTGTTGGTTCAGCTTCTCGATGCCGAGAACCGCGCGAACCCCTACCCGATCTACCGCCAGATCCTCGACGGCGGCCCGGTGGTCATGCCGGGTAGTAACCTCGCGATCTTCTCGTCGTACCAGGACTGCAGCGACGTGCTGCGGCATCCGGCCACGGCCAGTGACCGACTGAAGTCCACGGCCGCCCAACGTCAGATCGCCGAAGGTGCGAACCCTCGGCCATTCGGGCAACCGGGCTTTCTCTTCCTCGATCCGCCAGACCACACCCGGTTGAGAAAGCTGGCGCAGCAAGCGTTCGCGCCGAAGGTGGTCCGCGGGCTGGAGGGGCACATCACCGCCCTCGTGGATGGGCTCCTCGATGGCGTAGCCGCAGCTGGTCGATTCGAGGTGGTCGCCGACCTCGCCCACCCGTTGCCGGTCGCGGTGATCTGCCACATGCTCGGAGTGCCCATCGAGGACGAGGCGGAATTCTCCGCTGCGTCGGCACTCCTCGGCCAGGGACTCGATCCGTTCATCACGTTCACCGGCGAGGTGCCCGACAACTTCGCCGATCGCATGGCGGCGGGCCGCTGGCTGCGGGGTTACCTTGCCGACCTCGTCGAGCAGAGGCGGTCCGCCCCACGCGATGACTTGATCTCGGCTCTGATTGCCGCCGAAGAGGGTGGCGACCAGCTGACATCCGACGAGATCGTCGCCACCTGCAATCTGTTGCTGATCGCCGGCCACGAGACGACGGTCAACTTGATCGCCAACGCCATCCTGGCGATGCTGCGCCATCCTCGTCACTGGAGCGCGTTGGCCGCCGATCCGGAGCGTGCGCCGGCAATCGTCGAGGAGACGCTGCGCTACGACCCGCCGGTGCAGCTCGTCGGCCGCGTCGCCGCCGACGACATGACGATCGGCGACGTCACCGTTCCCAAGGGCGACACGATGATGCTGCTTTTCGCTGCAGCGCAACGTGATCCGGCCGTGTACTCCTCACCCGATGCCTTCGACCCGGATCGGGAGGGCATCCGGCACTTGGCATTCGGACTGGGCGCGCACTTCTGCCTTGGCGCGCCGCTGGCCAGGCTGGAGGCGAGAATCGCGCTGTCGGCGGTCGCCGCGCGATTCCCGAACGCACGCCTCGTCGGCGAGCCGACCTACAAGCCGAACGTCACGCTGCGCGGAATGGCGACGCTTTCCGTCGCCATTTAGCGATTCTGCCGCGTTAATCCGCGATGATCGTGGCCTAGCACGCTGAAATCCGCAACGGGTTGGGTACGGTCTAGGGCATGAGAATTCTGTTGGTCGGCGCAGGCGGGGTTGGCTCGGCGTTCTGCTCCATCGCGGTGCGCAGGGACTTCTTCGAGAACGTCGTGGTGTGCGACTACGACGGGAAGCGCGCCACCGCCGCAGCCGAGGCGGTGGGCGACGCCCGATTCTCGGCGGCACAGGTGGATGCCTCTTCCGCTGAGTCGGTCGCCAAACTCGTTCGCGAGCACGGTATTACGCACGTGATGAATGCCGTCGATCCCCGCTTCGTGATGCCGATCTTCGAGGGCGCGCTCGAAGGTGGGGCCCACTACCTCGACATGGCGATGAGCCTTTCGGTGCGTCACCCGGACAAGCCGTACGAGCTGACGGGCGTGAAGCTCGGCGACGAGCAGTTCGCCGTCGAAGACCAATGGGTGCAGGCCGGGCGGCTCGCCCTCGTCGGCATCGGCGTCGAGCCGGGGCTGTCGGACGTCTTCGCCCGCTACGCCACCGATCACCTGTTCAGCGACATCGACGAGTTGGGCACCCGCGACGGCGCCAACCTCACCGTCGACGGGTACGACTTCGCGCCGTCGTTCTCGATCTGGACGACCATCGAGGAATGCCTCAACCCGCCGGTGATCTGGGAGGCGGACAGGGGCTGGTTCGTCACCGAACCGTTCAGCGAGCCCGAGGTCTTCGACTTTCCTGAGGGCATCGGCCCCGTCGAGTGCGTGAACGTCGAACACGAGGAAGTCCTTCTGATGCCGCGCTGGGTGAAGTGCAAGCGCGCCACGTTCAAGTACGGTCTCGGCGAGGAGTTCATCGACGTCCTCAAGGTGCTGCACAAGCTCGGCCTCGACAGCACCGACAAGGTCAAGGTCGGTGGCGTCGAGGTGAGCCCGCGCGACGTCGTCGCCGCATGCCTGCCGAACCCGGCGGAACTCGGTCCGAGGATGAAGGGCAAGACCTGCGCGGGTCTCTGGGTGACGGGCACGGGCAAGGACGGCAACCCTCGGTCGACGTATCTGTACCACGTCGTCGACAACGAGTGGACGATGGCCGAATACGGGCACCAGTGCGTGGTGTGGCAGACGGCGATCAATCCCGTTGTCGCACTTGAACTCCTGGCGAATGGGACGTGGAGCGGCGCGGGAATCCTCGGTCCGGAGGCCTTTGATCCCGTGCCCTTCCTCGAGCTGCTCACCTCCTACGGATCGCCTTGGGGGCAAAGGGAACTCTGACATCGCCTAATCTGGGACCGAGCCATCGGTTACGGAAGGGACCAGCGTGGACGGGACGCCGTTCGGCCGCTATCGCCTCCTGGAGAAGGTGGGCCAGGGCGGGATGGGCCAGGTCTGGCGCGCCTATGACACCGAGACCACCCGGGTGGTGGCGATCAAGCTCCTGCCCGAACATCTCTTCAACGATCCGACGTACCAGGAGCGCTTCCGCCGAGAGGCGCGAATCGCCGCGGGCCTCACCGATCCGCACGTCGTGCCAATTCATCAATTCGGTGAGATAGACGGGCGACTCTACGTCGACATGCGGCTGATCGACGGAGCCGACCTCGGCGCGCTCATCGCGCGCAGACCCCTTCCGGCACCGCGAGCCGTGGCCATCATCGAGCAGGTGGCCTCCGCCCTGACCGAGGCTCATCAAGCCGGACTGGTTCACCGCGACGTCAAACCGTCGAACATCTTGGTCGCCAAGGGCGACTTCGCCTACCTCATCGACTTCGGCATCGCCCAGGACACCGACGGCGGGGGACTCACGGCAACCGGGTTGTTCGTCGGGACCCTTGCCTACATGGCGCCCGAACGCTTCAACCGCGGAGTCGCCGACGCGAGCTGGGACACCTACGCCCTCGCGTGCGTGCTCTACGAAGCGCTCACCGGGCTGCCTCCCTATCCGGGCAACAACATGGAGCAACTGCAAGTTGGCCACCTGTTGTGTCCGCCGCCGCGGCCGTCGACCGAGGTGTTGGGGGTCCCTCGCAGACTCGACGACGTGATCGCCACTGGGCTGGCCAAGGACCCCTCCGAGCGCTATCCGACGACGAGGGACTTCGCCGAAGCGGCCCGCAACGCGCTCGCCGGGAGTTCGGCGAATCAACGGACCACCCCCTTGGGCCGCCCGGTGAGTCTCCCGACGGACCCGGTGCCGCTACGGGACCCACGCCCCTCTGCCGCGGACAGCCCGCGCCCGTACGTGGAGCCGTCCACCATCCCATCGGTGGTTCTCCCTCCTCTGCCGCCGCCGCGCGAGGTCGTGCCTGTCCAGCCGCGACCTCCCGCTCCGCCGAAGCCCGAGCCGCCGCCCGTCGTGCACGTGTCCGACGAAGCCAGCGCGCCGCCGTCCGGAGACATTCCAGTGCAACGACATTGGGCCGCCATCGCCATTTGGTCGGCCGTCGTGATCGTGGCGGTGATCACGATTGCGGTGGTCGTCGTTGCCCTCGTTGGCGGACCGACGACGGATGCCGACTCGGCTACGAGTTCCAAGCGCTCGCTGCAAGTGGCGACGTCGTCATCGAACTCCGCAGGCCCGACCAGCACGTCGACCGAATCGGACGCCACCCGAAAATTGTTGGGGCTGCTGTCCACGGGCTATAGCGCCGACGACTGCACCCCTGCGGAACTCACCGCGAATGCCATCGCCGTCGTGGACTGTCCGCAGAACGACGTCGCAGGCGGACCGACCGGCACCCGCTACTTCCTGTTCGCCAACGCCGTCGATCTCTCCAAGCAGTTCACGACGACGATCGCCGGCGACGCCACGTTCCCCTGCGAAAGGGGAGTACCTGCACCCGAGGACTGGCATTACGACTCGACGCCTACGCAGACCGCAGGTCAGGCCTCCTGCGGGACACTCGACGGCAAGCCGCACCTGGTGTGGACCGACACCGCCAAGCTTCTGATGGCGTCCGCGCAGGGCACGGACATCAACGCCATGTTCAAGTGGTTCCTGACGTACGGGTGACTCAGGCGGGGCGGTACGTCCACGGTGTCGTTGGCAACCGCGTCGGATCGAAGCCTTCGAGCAGGCCTTCGATCGTGTTGGCATGCATGCCAAGAGATTCCGAGATTTGCCGTAGCGCCGTCGGCACGCCGATCTCGTCGAGAGTGACGGCGCCGTCGCGCTTCGCCAGCCGCTTCCCATCGGCGTTGAGCACCAATGGCACATGGGCGTACGTCGGAGCAGGATGACCGAGCAACGAGCCAAGGTACGCCTGCCGCGGCGATGACGCCAGCAGATCGTCACCGCGAACCACCTGATCGACGCCCTGTGCGGCGTCGTCGACGACGACCGCGAGGTTGTACGCCGTAACGCCGTCGCCTCGGCGGAGCACGAAGTCGTCGACGACGCCGGTGTATTCGCCGTGCAGAAGATCGGTGACGGTGTACTCCTCCACGTCGCAGCGCAGGCGCAGCGCAGGCGGGCGCCCCGACGTCCTCGCCGCGGCCCGCTGCGCCTCGGTGAGGTTGCGGCAAGTGCCTGGATAGGCGCCCTCAGGCGCATGCGGAGCTCGCGGCGCCGCCAGGATGTCCTTTCTGCTGCAGTAACATTCGAAGACCAATCCTCTTTGGGTCAGGTCCTCGAGCGCGGTGGCGTACCGGGATTCGTGCTCGGTCTGGTACTCCGGCGATTCGTCCCACGTCAGTCCGATCGCTTCGAGATCACGGAGCTGACGGACTGCGACGTCGGGGAACGTGCGGTCGTCGAGGTCCTCGACGCGCACCAGGAACCTTCGCCCCGTGGACCTGGCGAAGAGCCAGGCCAACACGGCAGTGCGCAGATTGCCGACGTGCAGGTCGGCAGACGGGCTCGGTGCGAATCTGCCTGCGGGAACCATGAGTACGAGTCTGCCTGCCCGAAATTCCTAGCGGTGGCCAAACGCGCGGCCTGATGGACTGGGCGGCATGAAATTCACGTCACGGCTTGGCGCCCTTGCGCTTCCCATCGCTGCAGCCATGCTCCTTCCCGGCGTGGCTGCAGCGCTTCCGCTCGACGGCCCGTTGATCTCGACGACGTGCAGCTACTCACAGCTGGTCGGAGCGTTGGCAGTCGAGGCGCCGGATCTGGCAGACAGGCTCGCCGAGAACCCGGACGCACAGGCCAAGCTGCAGAGGTTCGTCGCGCTGTCGGTCGACCAGCGCAAGCAGGCCATTCGAGTGGTGCTAGCACGGAATCCGGGGTGGGAGAACGCGATTGACGAGAAGCGGAACACCCCGCAGGGTCAAGACAAGATGGCCATGTTGGCGCGGATCGCAGACACCTGTCACGACTACCCCTGAGCGGGCAGCGTGATCTCGACGGCTAGCCCACCCTCGGGTCTGGCATTCGCGCGGATGCGTCCGCCGTGGGCGACCGTCACCGACCGCACGATCGACAGTCCGAGGCCTGCGCCGCCGCGCGGCTTGGCCGCACCCGGCGAGACGGCGAGGCGCCGGAATGGCTCGAAGAGGCTGGCGACCGCAGTGGTGGCGATCGGCGGACCCGAGTTCTGAATGGCGAGTCGAGCCACCCCGTCGCGCCGGTCGACCTGCACGTGTAGCCAACCACCCTGGCCCACGTTGTGGCGCACGGCGTTCTCGACCAGGTTCTGCACCAACCGTTCCAACAGAGCGGGATCACCGGTCACGATCGCCTTCGACAGCTCGGAGGAGATCTCGATTCCCGATTTCTCGGCCTCGGTGGCCACGGTGAGCACCGCTCTGTGCGCGACGTCCGCGAGATCGACGGGAGAGCGGACGCCCAGACTCTGCTCGCTGCTGGCAAGCACCAAGAGGCCGTCGATCAGACGTTCCTGACGCTGGTTCACCGCGAGCAAGGTTTCTCCGAGTTGGCGCGTGGAGTCGGGGACGGCCGGATCTTCCATGGCGACCTCGATCAACGTTCGATTTATCGCCAACGGTGTCCGGAGTTCGTGTGATGCATTGGCGACGAAGCGATTCTGGCCGTCGAAGGCGCGCTCCAGTCGCTCTAGCATCGCATCGAAGGTGTCGGCCAATTCCTTGATCTCGTCGTCTGGGCCGCGAAGGGCGATGCGCTCGTGCAGGCTTCGTCCCGCGACTCGGCGAGCGGTTGCGGTGACGTCGGCCAATGGTCGAAGCGCGCGACCGGCCAGCACCCAGCCGAAGCCGCACGCCGCCATGCCTACGACCAGCAGGGAGGTCCATGACCGGATGCGCATCGTGCGCAGCGTGTCGAGGCGCTCCTGCTCCGCCTGGTCGTTGACTGCGGTGAAGAAGCTGTCGACCCTCGGCATGTCGCGCAGTCCCCGCTCGCTGGCGAACCTCTGCACGACGGCCTGCAGGCCGCTCTCTGGCCGATGATCCAACGCCTGCACCAGGGAGAAGTGCGTTACGGCGATGAGGATCGCTCCCGCGATGAAGAAAGCGAGGGCGTATAACGCGGTGAGCCGTGTCCTGATCGTCCAGCCCCGCCAAAACCTCATCGGAGGCGGTACCCAACACCGGGTTCGGTCTCGATGGCGGGTGGATCACCGAGTTTTCTGCGCACCATCATGATGGTGTAGCGCACGACGCCGGTGAACGGATCGATGTGTTCGTCCCACGCCTTCTCCAACAGATGTTCGGCGGACACCACGCCGCCGTCGGCCAGCATGAGTTCGGCGAGCACTGCGAACTCCTTGCGGGACAGGTTGATTGGCTCATCATTGCGAGTGACGGTCCTGCGGCTCTGATCGAGGCGGATGCCGTCGCGTTCCAGCACGGGGGGGCTTGCGGGCCGCGCTCGTCGCGCGAGCGCCTGCACCCGAGCGACGAGTTCGGCGAACGCGAACGGCTTGCTGAGGTAGTCGTCGGCGCCCAAGCCGAGACCCGCCACGCGATCGGCAACTGCCGTTGCCGCCGTCAGCATCAGGATGCGTGCGGTGCCGCCGGCCTCCGTGATCCGGGCGCACACGACATCACCGTGAACCGCGGGGATGTCGCGGTCGAGGACGACGACGTCGTAGTCGTTGACGTCTGCCCGTTCCAACGCGGTTGCGCCGTCGTACACCGTGTCCACGGCCATGGCATGGCGTCTGAGTCCGTTGGCGATGGCGTCGGCGAGCAGTACTTCGTCTTCGACAACCAGCACGCGCATGGGTCCATGTTGCCTGCTGCGGTGTTTGACCGCCGTTTGGTCGACGTCAGTGGGGCAGGTTCTCGATTGGCACTGGCTCGACCTCGTCGGCCAACTCGAAGCCGAAGACGCTGGCGTAGAAGTACGCCTCGGCTTCGAGTGCGCGCTTGATGTTCTCGGCCTTCCGGAATCCGTGTTGCTCGCCTTCGAAGGCAAGGTAGGCGAACGGTAGGCCCTTCGCTCGCAACGCTTCGGCCATCGCCTCGGCTTGACTCGGCGGGACCACCCGATCCTCTAGCCCCTGGAGCAGGATGACCGGGCAGGAGAGACGATCGACGAAATTAATCGGCGAGCGTTGGTAGTAAACGTCTTTGGCTGCCGGCCAGGGCCCGATCAACCCGTCAAGGTAGCGAGACTCGAACTTGTGGGTGTCGGTGGCCAGCGCGGCACAGTCGGCGACGCCGTAGTAGCTCGCACCCGCGGTGAAGCAGTCACCGAACACCAGTGCGCACAGCGTCGTGTAACCGCCTGCGCTGCCACCGCGGATGGCGAGGCGTTCGCCGTCGACCTCGCCCTCATCGGCCAGGTAGCGTGCCGCGTTGATGCAGTCGTCGCTGTCGACGATTCCCCATCTGCCGGTGAGCCTTTCGCGATAGGCCCTACCGAAACCAGTGCTGCCGCCATAGTTCACGGCAACGACGGCGAAGCCGCGGCTCGTGAAGAACTGCACCTCTAGGTCGAGCTGTGCCGTGCTCGCGCCCGTCGGGCCGCCGTGGCTGACGACGATGAGTGGTGGCTTCGCGTCGTCGGGGCCGACGAAATCCGGGTTCGTAGGTGGGTAGAAGAGGGCGTGCGCGATTGCCCGGCGGTGGTCGGTAGGAAACGTAATCTGCCTCGGCTTGGCGACGTATGCCGAGTCCACGTCGTGACCGACGCTTCGGCCCAGCACTTCGACGGAGCCCGTCGAGGGCGCGATTCGGATGACGCAGGCCCCCTCGGTCGGTGAGGCGGCGATCGTGACGAGTTCCTCGCCGTTCGAACACAACGCGCTACTCAGCACCGAGTAGGGCAGTTCCGCGGCGACCAGCGGTTCGCCCGGTCGCAGGTACGCCAAGTGGTCGAATCCATCGCGCGAGTACTGCACGGCGATGCGGCCATCGTTCAGGAAGGCATACGTGGACATGCCGAAGATCCATTGCGGCGCACCGAATTCGGAGTCCATCGGCGCGAGTGCTTCGACTGCGCCGTCCTGCGTTCGGTAAAGGTTCCACCAGCCGGTGCGATCCGAGATGAAGTGTAGAACTCCGGCCGGACTCCATTCGGGTTGAAAGATCGACTCCTGCGGGCCGCCTGCGACGTGGCGGGTGTTGAGCACCGAGCCGTCGGCTTGGAGATCTCCGACCCACAACTCCGTACCGTCCCACGGCATCTGCGGATGGTCCCAGGTCAGCCACAACAGCTGAGTGCCGTCCGGGCTGATGCGTGGAGTCGAGAAGAAGTCGTGACCCGAGACGATCGTGCGCGGCGGTGCGGAGCCGTCGGCTGGCAGCGCGACGAGCGTGTTGACCGCCTCACCGCCGTCGGCGGGATGCACTTCGCGAACGCAGACCAGCAGCCGTCCGTCGGGGGTGGCGCGTGCGTCGGCGAATCGGTCGGCCGAGGGAGTTTCGGGCTCGGGTGTGATCGGTCGCGGCACGCCGGAATGATCCTGACGGTAGAGGCGCTGGTCGGCGAGGTTCGAGACGAAGATGCTCGACGTCGTCGCCAGGTACGCCCCGCCGCCGTATTCGTGGACGCGGGTGCGGATGTTGACCGACTGTGGCGTGATCTCCGTTGGCGGACCGCTCGACGACGAACGCATCAGCACGTAGCGGCCGCCGTCGAGTGGGCGGCCCTCCAGCCAGTAGACGTCCTGCCCGACGAACGACGGCTGACCGAGCGGAAGCTCGTCGGCAGCCACGCTTTGGGCCGAAATCGGTGAGCGCCAGCTACCGAAGGGTGCAGCAAGGGGCATGGGGGGCACATTAGACGTAGGGCGCGCGTGCCGTACCGCCACAGTGCGGCGCGGCACGGCACGCGCGTCTATCAGATGAGGCCAGGACCGGGTAGGCCGAATCCTGCGCCGGGGAGCAGTCCGAGGCCCGAGAGTGGTCCGCCGAAGCCGCCGAGCCCTGGACCGGGTAGGCCGGCGCCTGGGCCGGGTAGGACGCCGATGCCCGAGAGTGGTCCGCCGAAGCCGCCGAGCCCTGGACCGGGTAGGCCGGCGCCTGGGCCGGGTAGGACGCCGATGCCCGAGAGCGGTCCGCCGAAGCCACCTAAGCCTGGGCCTGGGAGAATCCCGGGTCCTGGTGCGCCGAAACCGATTCCGGGATCTGCGTTGGCTGACGCCGTTCCGGCAGCGATCGGCACGATCGTGATCGCCGCGGCACCAACCAGCACCGCCGCCTTCCGCATTCTTGTCATGTCGTTCTCCTTCGTCGAGGTGATGCGAACGGAGACGATGCTTCCGGTGACCGCGTTTGGGTGGTGTGAGGACTGCAGCGCCCTATCCGAGGCCCGTCCGGGGGCGCTCTATCCGAGACCAGGAATGATATCGCCCAAACTCCCGAGCGGGGGCTTTTCGAGCTGTTCGTATGTGCACGAGCTCGGTTCTCGGTCGGGTCGCCACCGGTTGAATTGCGCCACGTGGCGGAACCTTTCGCCTTCCATGTAGTCGTAGCGGACCTCGACGACCAACTGCGGCCGCAGCGGAACGAACGAGAGGTCCTTGCCTGCGTTCCACCGAGAGCCCTCCTTCTTGCGCGGTGTCCGCTCGCCGTGGTCGTGTGCCGTCCAGTTCCACGGGTGCTCTGCGAAATCGACGACGAGCGGCTGCAGATCGGCAAACAAGCTGCGGCGCTTGGCCATTGGGAACGCGCCAATGACACCGACCGAGGCGAGCACGCCGTCGTCCTTGTATAGCCCGATCAACAGTGACCCGATCGCGTCGTCGCTCGACTTGTGCGTCCGGTAACCGGCAACGACGCAGTCCGCTGTCCGTTCGTGCTTGATCTTGAACATCACCCGCTTGTCGGGCACGTACAGGACGTCGAGAGGCTTGGCGATGATGCCGTCCAGGCCGGCGCCCTCCAACTCCGAGAACCATCGCTCGGCGGTACCGACGTCGGTGGTCGCCGGGGTGACGTGAAACGACGGCCCTGCGTCAGCCATCACGTCGACCAATGCTGCGCGGCGTTCGCGGAATGGGCGGTTCGTGAAGTCGTCGTCGCCGAGCGCAAGCAAGTCGAATGCGATGAAGGCCGCCGGGGTCTTCTTCGACAGCATCCGCACGCGACTGTCCGCCGGGTGTAGGCGGTGTTGCAGCGCCTCGAAGTCGAGGCCGTTGTTGCGCGCGACGATGATCTCGCCATCGATGACGCAGCGGTCGGGCAGTTCAGCAGTGGCAGCCTCGACCAACTCGGGGAAGTAGCGCGTCATCGGTCGTTCGTTGCGGCTGCCGAATTCCACGTCGTCCCCGTCGCGAAAGCAGATCGACCGGAACCCGTCCCACTTCGGTTCGTAGGACGCGCCCGCTGGCATGTCCTTGACGGCCTTGGCCAGCATGGGCCGGACGGGTGGCATGACGGCAAGCTGCATCGCTCCATTGTTGGCGCCGAACGACCCGTTGTGTGCCCCGCTTCGGTTGATGAAGCGACTTGCTTGAACCGATGTCAGAACTACGGTGACCGACTGTCTGAGCGCGCTCGATCGAGCAAATACGGATCGTGGGCGTTGACGAGGAGGATGCCGGGGTCGTTGGCCAGCCACAGTTCGCCTAGCCGCCGATGGTTCTCCTGAACCCTTTTCCAGTCATGGGCGATGAGGCGTTCGAACACCGTGAGGGCTTTCGGCGCGGATCGGGATCCATCGAGTTGGCCGTGGTGATAGAAGGAGTCTCCTACGTGGAGGACCCACCGCTGACCTGTGTCCACGGCGACCGCGGCGTGCCCTCGGCTATGGCCGGGAAGGCTGATCAACACGACACCCGGTGCAACGTCGGTCAATTCCTTCGCAGCGGGAAACCCGTGCCACGGTTCGCTCGCCGCGGGATGGTGTTCGACGATTGCGGGCTGGTGTGCGCGCTGTGTGGGCCGATACCGCGTTTTCTCCATCAGCGTGTGCGGACGCTGCACCGCAAGAGCTTCGCCGTCCGTGACGTGGACACGAGCCCAAGGAAAGTCGGCAAGGCCACCAGTGTGATCGGCGTCGAAGTGTGTGAGCACGATGTGGCGAACGTCTTCTGGCCTGAAGCCAAGATGCCGAACTTGGTTGATCGCTGCCTCGTCCCTGTCGAAGGTCGGTCGGAAGTAATGACGAGCGGTTCCGAACCGTGCCGACGGTGCTTCGGCATCGCGCAGGCCCAGGCCCGAATCGATCAGGACGAGACCGCCATCGGTCTCGACGAGCAGCACGTGCGACACCAATCCGCCAGGGGTCGCACGCGGCCGCATGGTGCCGCAGTTGAGGTGATGAACCTTCATGTCGGCACGTTCATGACGCGGCGCATGAGTGCGTCGAACATGCGGTCGGGCAGCAGGCCGCTCAACGCGATCAGGGGGCGGGCTCCCGCGCCGACGACATAGCGGGTCTTGGGGCGTCGGGCCGTGCACGCCCTGGCGATTGCTTTGGCGATGACAGAGGGTGGCGAAGTCAGGCTCGCGCCGGGTTGCGAGCTGGCTCGAAGTCGATCCGCAACGGCGTGTGCCTGACGTTGGTAGGGTCCGGAACCCGATGTGACGATGAGTTTGTCCGCGGCGATGGCGCCCCAGTCGGTGTGGATGGATCCCGGTTCGACCAGAACGACGTGGACGCCCAGGGGTTCCGCCTCGAGTCGCAGGGCGTCGCTGAGTCCTTCAACGGCGTACTTGCTGGCGTGATACCAGCAGCCCAGTGGGGTCGCGAGTCGGCCACCCATGGAGCTCACATTGACGATGGTGCCGCTGCCCCGGGCGCGCATGTGCGGCAACACAAGCTGGGTGAGGCGGGCCAGGCCGAACACGTTGACATCGAACTGGGCCTGCGCTTCGGACAACGGGGTGTCCTCGAGTGCTCCATAGGAGCCGTAGCCGGCGTTGTTGATGAGGGCGTCGATCCGCCCCTCACTATCGATGATCTGCGCGACCGCCGCAGTGACGGAGGCATCGTCGGTGATGTCGAGGGAGATCGTTTTGATGCCAGCGGCATTGAGCGCCGCCATCTGCGCGGTGCGTCGGGCAGCGGCATAGACGGTGAAGCCGGCCTTGTTCAAGGCGGCGGCCGTTTCCGCGCCGATTCCCGAGGATCCCCCCGTTACGAGCGCCACTTTCGCTGCCATGGTGCATTTCCCTTCTTAAGGAACCGCCGGTCTGTTGAACGTGAACTTAAGAGACCGCTGGTTCTTTGTCAACGGGGTGGCTAGGATTTCCTGGCGTGCAGACGTTTCAACGAGCGCGAAGTGCCGAGCAGCGCGAGGCCAGACGCGAAACGATCCTGGGCACGGCGCATCAGATGCTCACCGAGATGCCCGTGAGTCAGGTGACCATGAACGGCCTGGCGCGCAGGGTGGGACTCGCCAAGTCAAATGTCATGCGCTACTTCGAGTCGCGTGAGGCAGTCCTTCTCGATCTGCTGTCCCGGATGTCGGCCGAATGGCTGGTCGAGGCGACAGCCCAAGTGGAACAGCACCTTCCGCGCGACGGAAACGCCTCGGAGAGGGCCCACGCGCTTGCGAGGATCTTCGCCGCCTTGTTCACCGAGCACCGGGTGCTGTGTGACTTGCTCAGCGCCGAGACGTCCGTGCTCGAACACAACGTCTCCGAAGAGGTGGCTCTGCGCTACAAGCGCGGCGCGCTTGCGGCGCTCGACGGACTGGCTGCGCTGATCGTCGACGTTCTGCCCGAATTCGACGCCGAGTCCGGGCATGATGCAGCGTTCACCACCATCGTCTTGGTCGGAGCAATGTGGACACATAGCCACCCGTCTGCAGCGATGGCGGCGGTCTATCGCGACGAACCAGCCCTTGCCACTGTCGAGGGATTCACCGAATCTCTTGGCCACATGGTTTGTACTTACCTCACCGGTCTGCTCGCGATAGCGACCGATGACGGGCCGGTCGCAACCAAGCCTGCGTAATCAACGTCGTTGGACGGCAAAGGCGCCTGCCCAATGTCCTTGGCGGCCTTGGCCAGCATCGGACGAATGGGCGGCATCACGGGAAGCTTCATCGACTCATCTTCATCGACTCAATTGTGGCGGCTCGACGGAACCGGACTGCATGCTGGAAACGTGACCGATCCCCGAATGCACATCCGCCCCCCGGAGTGGTTGAAAGACGTCAACGCCCAGATTCTGGCCGACCCTCGGGCCACGGCCGTGCTGACCGTCGCTGGGCGCAAGACCGGAACGCCGAGGCGCACCCCGGTCACCCTGTACGACGACGACGGCAGCCGCTACCTCGTCGGTGGGTTTCCAGGCGCGGACTGGGTCCGCAACGTACGCGCGGCTGACCACGCACAGCTGGCCGTTGGCGGCCGTGACGAACGCGTCCGGCTCGTCGAACTCGACGCCACGTCCGCCGAACAGGTGTTGCGGGTGTGGCCGACGGTCACTCCGGACGGCGTGGCGATCATGCGCGACGCGGGCATCGTCTCCGACATCACGCCCGACGCACTCGCCGAAGTCGCGGGGCTGTGCCCGGTCTTTCGGGTGGAGCGGGCCTGACCTGTGGTCAGGCGAGGAGTCGAAGCGCCAGCCCACGGTGAACTCAGAGTGAGTTGTCGACAAGGACGCAGTCCCACTCACCGAGACCAGCGTTCGAAGGGCTTCAGCCGACGACCCGGAGAGTGGTCAGCGTGGGGTCGGCGGCGTAGGCGATCCGAATGCCATCCGATCGCGCCTTCCCCAGCGCGTCGAGGACGGCGTGCGTGACTTCCTCGCCGGGAGCGAGGACCGGAATGCCCGGCGGATAGGGCGCGACGAGTTCGGCGCTGACGCGACCGACCGCATCGCGCAGGACGACGGCCTCGCTGGGTGCGAAGAACGCAGCGCGCGGCGGAAGAACGGTGACCGGCGCGACCTGGTACGCCGCGCCGGTCACCACTGGGCGCGGGGCACCTCGGTGCCGCGCGATCGACGTGCTGATCGCCTCGACGAGGCGGCCGAGGCTGTCCGTCGTGTCGGCCATCGACACCTGTGCGACGAGGGTGTCCCGTTCGGCGGCCTCGACCGGCAATCCCGTTGCGAGCAAGTCATTCTCGATGGCGATGCCGTCGGCGCCGGTGCCGGGCAGCACCAAGGTCAACTTGAGGGGATCGACGTGCGATCCCTCGAGCACGACGAGACCATCGATGGTTGCGAGCCGCGTGCGGGCGGTGCGCACCGCCGAGAGAGCTTCTCCCAGAAGTGATTCCCCGTCGCGCTCCAGCAGTGCCCTGGCCGCGTCGATGCTCGCGAGGATGGCGCCGGCAGGACTTGTCGTGTGTGTCGCCTCGACACCAGCGTCGAGCCGGGTGCGATCAATGCGATCACCCTGGACGAACACCATGGCCGCCTGGCTCCACGCGGGCAACGTCTTGTGGGCGCTGACGACCATGGCGTCGGCGCCGAGTTGCAAGGCGTGTCTTGGCAAGTCGGGATGAAAGCCGAAGTGCGCCGACCACGCTGCGTCCACGACGAGCGGGACGCCGTTGGCATGGGCGACGTCGGCGAGCGCGGCCACGTCGCCGACGGTGCCGACGTAGGACGGGTCGCCGACGAGCACCGCGGCCGCTTCGGGGTGTCTGCGCAGCACGTCGGTGACGGCCTTGGGGGTGACGCCCAACGGGAGGCCGGTCGCGGCGTCCACCTCGGGGCGCACCCAGTGCGGAGTCAGGCCTGCGAGCACGAGGCCGAGAAGCATCGACCGGTGCAGCGTGCGGCTGACGACCACCGAGCCGTTGTCGCCGTTGGCGATGGCGAGCGCCAGAGCCTGGTTGGCGTGCGTCGACCCACCGACCGAGAATCGGCATACGTCGGCGCCCCACAGCCGTGCCGCCCGTGCCTCGGCGTCGGCTAGCACGCCTCTGCTGAGCTTCATGGTGTCAAGGCCCGCGTAGAGCGGAACGTCGCCTGCGACGACGTCGCCGACCAGGTCGTGGCGTTGTTTGTGCCCAGGGATGGTGAACGGCGTCGGTGCGTCTTCCTGGAAGCGCAGCCACGCGTCGAGCAGCGGCGCGTCCGACCGCAGGGCACGCGGATCAGTGGGCACGGCGCAACGCTAGCCCGATGACATTGTCGGGGTATACGGGTCTACGTGAGGATGGAAGCCATGGACCTACCCGTGCAGCCGCCCGTCGACCCGATGCTGGCGAAGGCCGCGGTGAAGGTGCCCGACGATCCCGGGGTGTGGTCGTACGAACCGAAGTGGGACGGCTTTCGCGCGTTGGCGTTCCGCGACGGCGACGACGTGGTTCTGCAATCGCGCAACGGCAAGGAGTTGGGCCGCTACTTTCCGGAACTGCTAGAGGCGCTGCGCGACGAAACCAGCGTGCGCTGTGTCCTTGATGGCGAGGTCGTCGTGCCGCGCGAGATCGACGGCCGTGTCCGTCTGGACTGGGAGTCGCTCAGTCAGCGCATTCACCCCGCCGAGAGTCGCATCAAGATGCTCGCGGAGCAGACCCCCGCGCACTTCATCGGGTTCGACGCGCTCGCGACGGGAGACCGCTCGCTGCTCGCCGAACCGTTCACCGTCCGCAGGGGCGCGCTGCGCGACCTGATCGACGAGAAGACGTGGTGTCACGTCACCCGCACGACCGAGGATCCCGAACTCGGCGCGCACTGGCTGACCTCGTTCGAGGGCGCAGGTTTGGACGGCGTGATCGCCAAGCGACTCGACGGCCGCTACGTGCCAGGCAAGCGGGAGATGATCAAGGTCAAGCACAAGCGTGACGCCGACTGCGTGGCGATGGGCTACCGGATCCACAAGAGCGGCGAAGGCCTCGGATCGATATTGCTCGGCCTCTATCGCGACGACGGGGAGCTCCAAATGGTGGGCGGCGCAGCATCGTTCAGCGTCAAGGACAGGATCAAACTGCTGGCCGAGCTCGAACCGCTGCGGGAGGGCGACCAAGTCAACGACGGCGAAGCGAGCCGGTGGAACTCCGCCGCTGACAAGCAGTGGATCCCGATACGGCCAGAGAAGGTCGCCGAAGTCGCCTACGACCAGATGGAGGGCAACGGCGAGTACGGCCAACGATTCAGGCACGCCGTCAAGTTCATGCGCTGGCGACCCGACCGCGACCCGGACAGCTGTACGTTCGGCCAGCTCGACGCGCCGGTCAACTACGACCTCTACGACGTATTGGAGTCCTGACGTGGCCAAGGCAAGCGCCGTGGAGATCGAGGTACCAACGCCCGACGGCGGTTCCCGAGCGGTTCGGGTGTCCAGCCCCGACCGCGAGATCTATCCGCCAACCGAACACACTCCCTCTGTGACGAAACTGATGGTCGCCGAATACGTTGCAGCCGTTGGCAATCCGCTGCTAAACGTCCTGGGTGGACGGCCGACGGCGCTGGAGCGCTGGCCAGGGGGAGTGCATCCCGGAATGCGGCTCGCTCAGGGTCCCGCAGACAAGGACGCCGACGGCTTCTACCAGAAGCGAATAATGAAGGGAGCGCCCGACTACGCGCAGACCGCTAAGGTCACCTTTCCCTCCGGCAGGACGGCCGACGAACTCTGCCCGTCGGAGATCGCGGTGCTCGTCTGGTGCGCGCAGATGGGCACCATCACCTTTCATCCGTGGGCCGTGCGGGTGTCCTCGGATCCCGATTGCCTCGACCAACCCGACGAGTTGCGCATCGACCTCGATCCGCAACCTGGCACTGCGTTCTCGGACGTCCTCCGAATCGCCGACGTGACAAGGGAATTGCTCGTCGACCTCGGCATGGCGGGGTTCTGCAAGACGTCGGGCAACCGCGGCGTCCACGTGTTCGTCCGCATCGAGCCGCGGTGGGACTTCGTTGACGTTCGCCACGCGGCGATCGCGCTGGGCCGCGAACTCGAGAAGCGCGACGACGGCGTGACGACGGCGTGGTGGAAGGAAGAACGCGGCGAGCGCGTGTTCGTCGACTACAACCAGAACTGTCGGGACCGATCGATCGCGGCGGCGTGGTCGTTGCGTGCGGTGCAGGGCGCGACGGTATCGACGCCGCTCACGTGGCCGGAACTCGCGCAGCTCAAGGACTCTCACGAACTCAACCTGTTCACGGTGCCGGAGAGGCTGGCGAGCACGGGCGATGCGTGGCAGGACATGGACGCAACGGCCTACTCGATCCAACCGCTGCTCGACCTTTGGGATGAGCATCCCGTCGAGCTCAACTACCCGCCGGACTACCCCAAGATGCCGGGCGAACCGCCACGCGTCCAGCCCAGCAAGAAGGTTGCTGCCCACTGGGACGAGGACGGTCAACCCGTCTGATCCAGCATCACGTACTTCTCGCGGTGCCTCGCTGAGCCTGGAGGCTCTCCAGCGCGCGCTGAGCGATGGGACTGGAGAAGCCCGCAGAGTCCTCGGCGTCGACCCGCGCGACCTCGTCGATCTGCCCATTGCCGTAGTCGGCTAGCTTCGCCGTCCGCCGCCTGTGCTGAAGAGGTAGGGGTAGTGGATGTCGGGGTCGTCTGGCGGCCGTTGATCTGGCGGTGGCGGGCTGGTGCGCCACGCGGCGGGCAAGCGGCAGCCGGTGGAATAGCCGTAGACGAGAACGGTGTTGGGGCTGTTGATTAGCTCGACGGTGGAGCCGTCGTCGGAGATCTGGGAGAACGTCCCAGATGGCGGCACGACATTGGCGGGGCTGTTGATCTTGAAGTTGGCGGCGGTCAGGATTGGTGTCAAGGCAGCGGTGATCTGGTCGAATTGCTGGGCGCTTGGGGCGGGCCGGGCGTAGACCGTGTCCATGGTGAACGTGTCGCCGATGTTGTGGGTGTAGGGGTCGGTACAGGCCCGGTCGAGTTTGGGACTGGAGGGGCTCATGACCGTCTGGGGGGCGTACTTGGCGACGGCGGCGCGGATTTTGGCGTCCAGGTCGGTGAGCTGGCGTTGCGCGGTCTGCAGGTCGGGTCGCTGGTTGATGACGGTCTGGAGGCGGTCGAGTTCGGCGTGGTCGGGGGCGGCGTAGGGGTTGAAGGTGGTGTCCTTGACGCACGATGGCAGCGCGATGGTGACCACGACGCCTAGCAGTGCGAGTGTGGCGGCGCGCCAGTTCACCGGCGGTAGTTGGGGTTGGGGACGGGGATGCCAGGCGGGCCCACAGGCAGGGTCATCCGTACTGCTCCGTTGTCGCCGAAGCGTGGGTATTCCGAGTGTCCGTAGGCGCGTTCGTGCCATTGCCCGTCACCATACGGGGCGGACAAGGCTTGTCCCGGAGTTGACCGAAGCTCGTGAACCCGGGAGCCTCGCTAGCGGTGGGCCGAACGCGTGGAGGTCGGCGATACTCGCTGGCACCCGTCGGTGACGCCATTCATGTAGAACGCCGTTGCCTGCTCGAACCGAAGTGCAATTCCTCGTACTCAAGATCAGTACTGGCGTGATAATGAACCCGCGACCGCCGGGCACACGTCGACCGCCCGGTACGCGGGGGAGATGCACATGCCGACTTGCCAGGCGCTCATCGGATGAAGCCGCCCGACTTCGCCTACCACCGCCCCTCGACGATCGAGGAGGCCCTCGAACTGCTGGCGGAGTTCGGGGACGAGGGCAAGGTGCTGGCGGGCGGCCAGAGCCTCGTCCCGCTGCTCGCACTCCGCCTGGCTCGGCCCGAGCACGTCGTCGACATCGGCCGCATCGCCCCGCTTTCGGCGATCACCGAAGACGAAGGCGGTCTGCTCATCGGCGCGCTCGCGCGTCATGCTGACGTCGAGGACTCGCCCGTCGTGCACCGCGCCCAGCCTCTCGTCGCCGCGGCCATGCCCTACATCGGCCATCGGGCCATCCGCAACCGTGGCACCGCGTGCGGGAGCATCGCCCACGCCGACGCGGCCGCCGAACTCCCTGCCGTCGCATTGGCGGCTGGCGCGGAAATGATCGTGCGAAGCCGTGACCGCCAAAGAACCGTTGCTGCAAGGGATTTCTTCCTTGGCTACCTCTCGTCCGACGTCAACGACGACGAGGTGCTCACCGGCGTCCGTTGGCCCAGCTGGCCGAGCTCCGCCGGCTGGTCGGTGCAGGAGGTGACGCGACGGCATGCGGACTACGCGATGGTCGGGCTGGCTGCCTCGCTCGACGTGGACGGTAGCGGCCGGGTAGCCGCGGCTGCGCTCGCCTTCTTCGGCGCCGCAAGTACGCCGATCCGCGTCGGTGAAGCCGAGGCCCTGATGGTGGGCGAACCGCCTAGTGCCGAGCTCTTCGCCGAGGCGGCCGACGTCGTCACCCGGTCGCTCGATCCCCCGGACGACAACCATGCCAGCGCCGCCTATCGGGCCCACGTCGCTGGCGTCCTCACCCGTCGGTGTCTCGCCGAGGCACACACCCGAGTGGGGGCAGCATCATGACCGACGTGCACCGGATCGTCGTCAGGGTCAACGGACGGGCCGAGGAGATCGCAGTCGAAGCCCGTCAGACGTTGGCCGACGTGCTCCGCGAGGACTTGGGTTTGACCGGCACTCACTTGGCTTGCGAGCACGGTGTCTGCGGCGCATGTACCGTCCGCGTCGACGGCCGGGCGGTGCGTTCGTGCCTGATGTTGGCGGTCCAGGCCGACGGGACCGAGGTCGAGACGGTGGAGTCCCTCGCCGAGGACGGCGTGCTTCACCCGATCCAGCAGGCGATGGTGGAAAACCATGCCTTCCAGTGCGCGTTCTGCGCGCCGGGTTTCCTCATGACGATCCGCTGCTTACTCGACGTCAACCCGACGCCCACTCGCGAGGAGCTCCGCACGGAGCTGTCGGGGAACCTCTGCCGCTGCACGGGGTACCGGAGCATCGTCGACGGCGTCGAGGCCCTCGTTGCCGGACACCTGGGGGTAGACGATCATGCGTGAAGCGATTGCAGGCCGGTTGGTAGGCGCCCGGGTTGCGCGAGTCGAGGATCCACGGCTGCTGACCGGCCGAGGGCGCTACGTCGACGACCTGACCCTGCCCGGCATGGCCCATGCGGCCTTCCTGCGCAGCCCGTACCCGCACGCGCGCATCGTGGGAATCGACGTGGCAGCGGCGCGGGCGCTGCCGGGCGTGCGCATGGTGTTGACGGGCGTGGACATGCAGAAGATGACCGGCGCCTTCCTGGGAATGATGCCGCTCGATGGGCTGTACGACCCGCCGTACTTCGCGCTGGCGGTCGATCGGGTCCGCCTGGTTGGCGACCCCGTGGCGATCGTCGTTGCCGACACCCGCCGCGTTGCCGAGGACGCGTGCGAGCTGATCGAGGTCGACTACGACGCGTTGCCCGCGGTGGCGAACATGGTCCAGGCGCAAGATCCGTCCCGTCCTGCCATCTGGCCCAAGGCCGGCGGCAACGTGCTGTACAAGGGCAAGAACGCATACGGCGACTTCGATCAGGCCTTCGCCGATGCCGACCGCGTCATCACCCAGACCTTCGAACAACACCGTCAGTCGAACCAACCCATGGAGACCCGCGGAACCGTAGCCGAGATCGATTGGGCGACAGGTGAACTGACCTTGCACTCGGCAACCCAGGCTGCCCACGGCATGCGCTGGGGTATCGCCCTTCTGCTGGGCAACCAGTCCATCTGGCAGTCACTGCGCAAGATGGTCGTCAATCGCGAACGCACCGGAAAGTTCGTCGCAGGCTCCCGCGCCTATCTCGGGGCCAACCCGTCGCTCTTCGGCTCGGGCAAGCAGATGATGCCTGCGATGAACAAGGCGGCCGTGCGCGAGCCCAAGCGCCTGGCGTACCTGATGCGGTCGATGCTGGCCCTGATTGCCAAGGAGCCGGGCGAGATTCCGACCGTGATCGCCGGTGACATCGGTGGCGCCTTCGGCTCCAAGACCGTCGTGAGTAGAGAGGACGTGGCGCTGAGTGCGGCCGCCCTGCACCTCGGACGGTCGGTGAAGTGGATCGAAGACCGCAATGAGCACCTGACCGTCGGTGGGCAGGCCAGGGAGGAGACGGTCGAAATCCACGTCGCGGTGAAGAACGACGGGACCATTCTCGGCTTCCGGGTGCGCATGACCATGGACGTGGGTGCCTACCCGGCCTTTCCCTTCGGAGCACCGTTGTTCTCGCGCGTCATCCAAGTCATGTTCCCTGGGCCGTACCGGCTCAAGGGTCTGGAGTTCGAGACCGTGCTCACCGCGTCCAACAAGGGGACTTACGTTGCCTACCGCGGCCCGTGGGCCGTCGAGACATGGGTGCGCGAACGGATGATGGACGTCGTCGCCAGACAGCTCGGGATCAGCCGCTCAGAGGTCCGCCTGCGCAACATGATCGGCCCCGACGAACTTCCGGCCACGATGGTCACCGGCCCCGCTCTCGACGTGCGGATGTCCGCGCGTGCCACGTTGGAGAAGGCACTGGAACTTGCCGAATTCGATGGATGGGCGGCGAAGAAGGACGCGGCGCGCGCCGAAGGCCGGTGCGTCGGTTTGGGGTTCGCCACCTACATCGAGGCAGCACCAGGGCCGCCCGGCTTCTTCAACTTCGTCATGCCGGGGATGGGCACCATGTTTGGCGCCGAGCCGGCCAAGATGGTGTTGGAGGCCGACGGGATGGTGACCGTACATACCCAGCAGGTGCCTCACGGCCAGGGCCACGAGACCACCTTGGCTCAGGTTGCCGCCGACCAACTCGGTGTCCCGATGACCGCCGTGCGCGTGCAGTACGGCAACACCGGTGTCGCACCGTTTGGGATGATGGGCACCGGCGGGAGCCGCTCGGCGGCGATGGCGGGCGGTGCCGTCACGGTCGCGGCAGCGGAACTGCGCGAGCGCATCGTCGACGTTGCCGCGGATCTGTTGGAGGCCTCGCCGGAAGACCTCTTGGTCGAGGACGGGCGGATCTTCGTGCAGGGCACACCGTCCATCGCAGTCACGCTTCCCGAGGTCGCGAGCGAGGCCATGCGCAGGGGGCCGGAGGTGCCGGGCGGTGGCGCCATGCTGGTCAACGGCGCGTGGGACGGCGGCGAGGGCGGGTGGGCCCAGGCCACACACGTGTGCTGGGTCGAGATCGATCTAGAGACCGGGCAGGTAAACATCGACCGCTACCTCGTCGTCGAGGACTGCGGTGAGCTGATCAACCCCGCCATCGTGGAAGGCCAGATTCGAGGCGGCGTGGCGCAAGGCGTCGGCGCGGTGCTGTACGAGAAGTCCACCTACGACGACGACGGCAACTTCCAGGCAGGCACCTTCATGGACTACTTGATTCCGACCGCAATGGAGATACCCGAGATCGAGATCCACCACGTCGAGACGCCGTCGAGCATCAAGGCCAACTACCGGGGTGTCGGGGAGGGCGGCATGATCGGCGCGCCCGCGGCGATCACCAACGCCATCGAGGACGCGCTATCGGAGTTCGGCGTAACCATCACCGAACAGCACCTACCCCCGACACGGATCCTCGAGCTCGCTGGCGTGATTCCCGTTCGCCGCTGACGCGTCATCTCGAGACGATCTCGGCCAACTCTTCGAGTGCGTTGAGGTTGTGGCCTTCGACGAACTCGTCGACGTACGGCAGTGCGGCGGCCATGCCTCGCGCCAGCGGGGCGTAGTCGGGCGACGCCTTCAGGGGGTTCACCCACACCACGCGGTAAGCCACCCGTGACAGGCGTGCCATCTGTTCGGCGACGACGGTTGGCTCGCCTCGCTCCCAACCATCGGAGAGGATGACTACCACTGCGCCCCGCGACATTCCGCGCATACCCCAGCCATCGTTGTAGGCGCGCAAACCGTCGCCAAGACGCGTGCCTCCGGACCAGTCGGCCACTGTGACACCGGCCCGCTCGAGCGCGTGATCGGGGTCGCGAGACGACAACTCGCGCGTCAGCCGGGTGAGACGGGTGCCCATGGCGAAGGCCTCGACACGTCGCCGACCGGCAATTGCGGCGTGCATGAACCGCAGCAGTGCGTGCGAATACCGGTCCATCGAGCCGCTGACGTCGCACAGCAGAACGAGCTTGCGTGGCTGCAGCGACGGCTCGTACCACGCTCGCCGGATGGGTTCGCCGCCAGTGCGAAGCGCGTCACGCACCGTCGCACGGATGTCGGGTGCCCGCCCCCGGCGCCCCCTCGCGTGCCGACGCCGTCGACTGCGCCGCATCGATGTGGTGGCTCGGAGCCTGGCCATCAACATCTGAGCCTCGACGAAGTCGGCTGCGGTGTAGTCGCCGAAGTCCTTGCGGCGCAATACTTCTACCGGGCTGTACAGAACCACCGCGGAGTCGGTGCTCGGCCGCTCCGCCGTGAGGGTAGCGGCTGTTGGCTCTGCGCCGTCGACAGCGACTCCTTCATCGACGGTCTCCGCTCCGGGTGCGGAGTCCTCCGTCCGGCCAAGCCAGAACGACGCGAATGACCGATCAAAGGCGTCGATGTCCTCGGGTCGCTTCACCAGAACCAGGCGAGCCGCCCAGTACACGTTGTCACCATCGAGCGGGTCCACCGCGTCGAGCGCCTCGACGAACAGCGCCACCGAACCGGTAGGGACGGTCAAGCCTTCGGCCCGTAGCCGGCGCGCAAACATCACCGCGAGCCGATCCGCGTCGTCAGACACCGCCGGCGGCCGCCGCCCGTACGATCGCGTCAATTCCTGCGGCCCTTGTCTTCTGGATGTCTTCGCGGTACTTCAGCACCCAGCCCAGGGTGTGCTCGACGTCGGCTTCGGTGAGTTCCTGCTCGCCGAGTTCGACCAGGGCGCGGGCCCAGTCGATCGTTTCAGCGACCCCGGGCGGCTTGTAGAGGTCGAGCTCCCGCAAGGCGCCGACGGCTGCAGCGACCTGCAGGGCAAGCCGCTGGCTCGCCTCGGGCACGCGCAGCCGGACTATCGCCACCTCCCTTTCGATGTCGGGGTGATCGACCCAGTGGTACAGACAGCGCCGCTTGAGGGCGTCGTGCAGATCGCGGGTGCGATTGGAGGTCAAGACCACGACGGGTGGAACCTCCGCGGCGAAGGTTCCGATCTCGGGCACCGTCACGGCGAAGTCGGAGAGGATTTCCAGCAGGAACGCCTCGAATTCGTCGTCGGCGCGGTCGATTTCGTCAATCAGCAGTACGGGTGGCGGTCCGTCGCGCTCGTCGAGGGCGCGCAGGAGTGGTCGACGGATCAAGAACCTCTCGGAGAACAGCTCGTCTTCGGCGGCGGCGAGAGCGTTGCGGCCACCGGCCTCCGCCGCCCTGAGATGCAGTAGTTGGCGGGCGTAATCCCATTCGTAGACAGCCTGGGACACGTCGATGCCCTCGTAGCACTGCAGCCGCAACAGCTCGCCCCCCGACCAGCGCGCCAAGGTCTTTGCGACTTCGGTCTTGCCCGCCCCGGCTTCACCTTCCAGCAGTAGCGGTCGCCGCAACCGCACCGCGAGGTGGATTGCAGTGGCAAGACCCTCGTCAGCGAGATAGCCGAAGTCGGCGAGGTCCTCCCGAAGCTTGCCAACGGCGTCCGTGCGCATGCGCTGACTCTACGAACGTTGGCGCCGGTCGTATCGTCCTTGGCCGAACAACGGCCAAAGTCGACGTGGCATCTCTTCAGTCGCCAGTACGGGAGAACGCGACGTTGTATGCGTCGGTGCCTTGGCAGTCGCCGGTGAAGGTCACCGCAGCCTGACCGGTGAGAGTCGTCAGCGGGTCTGGCACGGGGGCGGGCGGCAACGGCAGGATCACCGTCTTCGAGGCGATGCCTTCGAGGTTGTCGCGGCAGGGCTTCTTGCCGAGCGTCTGGTCGAAGCGATACTTGCCGTACTCGTACGTGAAGACCTGTAGCCCGTACTGGGTCCCAGGGTCGCGCGGATCGACGTTGACCGTGGTCGTGACGCAGCGGTCTTCCGAGCGAAGGCAGTAGGTCTTCACGTCCATGTGCTCCGTGCTCTGAGACTGGCCAGTGTTGGCGACCGCGTAGTCCACCGTGTACTTGCCGCGGAAAGCGGTTGCGGGGAAGGACGCCAAGCGCTTTGGGACGTCAGCGGGCTGTGGCCACGGGAAGTCCTTCGGTGCGTCACCGAGTCGGGTGATGGCAGGCGAGAACTCGTTGATGAAGTTGCAATCGTCGGTACCCGCGACGGTCACGTTGAGCTTCACGTTCTTGTCGGGTGCTGGCTCGATGTCCCAGATGTCCCACCGGTCGCCCTTGTACGTCTCGCCGGTGTCGCGGGGGCACGGCGCTTGCTCGGCAAGGCTTATCACCGACCACTTGCCATCCACGTAGTCGGCGACCTTGTACCCATTGGGTTGGGCCGAGGGATGCTCCGGGTCGAACTTCGCGCCAACGGCATAGCAGCCGTTCGGGTCACACGTCGTGCGAAACGCCCACTGCGTGTCGCTCTTCGCGAGAAAGTCGACACGGGCGCCGTTGAGGGTGCCGGTGCCGTCCTCGACGATCCGATAGAGCCCGTCCAGAGAGACGCTCGGCACGACCGACTTGTCGGGTGCGAACCCCCCGCCCAGACCCGAGGTACATCCGGAGAGTGCGGTGGCAATGCACGCCACCGCGGTCAATCGATACACGGCCCCCTGCATGCGACTCATCGTAGTGGCGACGGGGCACATGCCTCGGCAACCCCCGTATTAGCTGACGCGCGCCACGCCCCGAGGAAGCGTGAGCGGAAGATCGTTGTAGGTGGCGATGCCTGGCGCCGCAGCGACGACGGCGGGGATGGCGTGAATGGGCGGAAGGGCAGTCATGATGTGCCCAAGGACGAAGAAGTCCTCGATCGACGTGGCGCTCTCGATCATGTCCATCGGTGGCAAGAAGCCGACCTGCATGTTCACGGTCGGACGCCCGTCGATCGTGATCTTCCAGCCGTCACCATCGAGCTGCCAGTCGGGCTCCAGGGTCTGGCCCTTCTTCCACCGCACGTTGATGTCGATGACCGTCTTGCCGTTGACGATTCCCTGCCAGCTCGCGTAAACGCCTGCGACGTGACCGGCCTTGATGGTCCACGACGCCATCGGGAGATCCTGTGTCGTCTTGGCATATTCGGACACGCACTTGATCTCGTCGAGTTCGACGCCGATCGCGTCGGCGATGAGTTGTACGGCCTCGGCGAACACCGCGGTGCCTTCCGCGGCCATCGGCTGCAGCTCTGGATCGTCGATGTGCTTGTCGAAGCCGACGGGACGCTCGGTATCGGGGGAGTCGTAGAGAGTGGTGTCAGCCGATTCGGCGATGGTGACCTTGTCGACGCGATCGCATGCATTGGCCGCCACGATCGCGAGTAGCTCGGCGAAGCCGGGGCTGACGCCGGAGCCGAACATCGTGGAGCCGCCCTTCTCGCAGGCCGCGGCGATGCGATCGCGGCCGTCGCCTAGGTTGCCGCCGGTGATGAAGGAGGCCGACGCGACGACGTTGACGCCTGCTTCGAGGATGCGGACGAGCTCGTCGACGTCGATCCACATCGGGTTGTAGACGACGACGTCCGGCTTCAGCGCCAGCAGGGCATCGACGTCGTTGGTGGCAGAGACGCCGAGCGGTTCGATGCCTGCGAGGACACCGACGTCGCGGCCGACCTTGTCATCTGACCAGGCGTAACAGCCGACGAGTTCGAGGTTCGGATTGCTAGCGATCGCCGTAACCGAGCTCTTGCCGACATTTCCTGTCGTCCATTGCACGACGCGATAGGGAGACTTGTTGGGCACTCGCTCAGCATATGGACTAACGCAGGTCCGCCTGACCAGTTTCGACGAATCTCAGGAACCGGCGGCCAGCGTGGCCTTCGCGGTGCGTTGCGCACCGCCCGCGTCCAGCCAGACTAGGTCGACGACGTCACCCTGATAGTGCCTGTCCAGCACGTTCGTCAGCTCGGTGGCCGAATGCACCGGAGCGCCGTTGATGCTGATGAGCACGTCACCGTCGGCGAGGCCCGCCCGCTGAGCGGGTCCGCCGATGAGCACTTCGTGGATGACGACGCCGGGTAGCGATGCGTTCTGCTCTCGGGTGGCGACACCGACGCCCAGCAGGATTGGCGGTCCGATGTGCACGGTGTCGCTGGGTGTCCGCGACCGTATCTGATTGGCGGTGGCCAAGGCGTCATTGATCGGGATGGCGAAGCCCTTGCCGCCTGGTCCCATGCGGAAGGTGACCGTCGCGGCCGTCGTCACGCCCATCACTTGACCGGCGGCGTTGATCATCGGACCGCCAGAATCGCCTGCGCGAACGGGCGCCGCGAACTCGATGAGCCCGGTGACCGAATTGGCGCTGCCGGTCAGTTCGTCCTGGGCGGAGATCGTGCGGTTGAACGCGATTACCGAGCCGGCCTCGTGAGTGAGCGGATGGTCGCTTCCGCCGGCATTTCCCAACGAGACGACGGGTTCGCCGACAGTGAGCGTCGACGAGTCGCCCAATGCCACCGTGGGTAGGCCACCGGCGCCGTTGAGCTGAAGCACGGCGATGTCACGCTGGCGGTCGTAGCCGACCAGTTCCACCGGGTACTGGCGTCCGAGGACGGTGGCGACGATCGAGTCGGCGCCCTGCACGACGTGGAAGTTCGTGATGATGGTGCCGCTCGGATCGACCACGAAGCCGGTGCCTGCGCCGATGGCGTGCTGATAGTTGATGACGGTGTCAATGCGTGCGACGGCAGGCTCGACCAACGCCACCGCGTCGGACAGGTCGGGCGCCGCCGATGCAGGCGCAGGGGCCATCGTGGCCAGAGTCGCGACCGCCACACCCGTGACGGCGAACCGCCACATGGCCCGAATCCGTTTCATGCATTGCCTCACGTAAGCAGAGTCGTTCCCACAATAGTGGCGGTGAATCGGCCGAGTGTCGACGCGGGCCGCCCGCTGGGTCAATCCTCTACGGCTACCCCGCCACGCGAACGCTTACGCAGTCGTGACGTCCTCTTGCCTGCCGGGCGGCGATTGCGCAGCACGGCCGTCTGCTCTTCAGCGGTCTCGGTGGCGTCCTCGGCTTCAGCAGTCTCGATCGGGGTCTCCACGGTCTCTGGAGCCGCGACGGGAGCTTCGATTGTTTCCGGAGCTGGGACGTTGGCCTCGACGGTGTCGGCGGCCGCAACCTCTGCCGCGACGGTCTCGGCGGTCGTCTTGGCGTCCTTGGCGTCCTTGGCGTCCTCGTCGTCCTGAACGTCGTCGGCTGCGGCGGTCTTCCTGCGGCCACGGCCACGCGTGCGCTGCTTGGACTTCAGCGGCTTGGGTGGCGGCGGCGGCAACTCGGCGAGATAGGCCAGGTAGAAGCCCAGCGCGCCGAGGAGGGCGATCGCGGCAGCAGCCCCGTAGATGCCGAACAGCCACGGACCCGCGTCGTCGAGCTTCAGCCAGATCTCGGCGATCGCGGCGCCGATGATGAGCACACCGGCCAGCACGTGGAGGACGATCGACCACACACGCAGCGAGAGGGCGAGCAGAGGCGTTCCGTACTCGGGCTTACGGGTCTTGAGCAGCGTGAACGCCACCGGCAGCGCGGCGAGGCCGATGAGCGCGCCCGTGACGATCCGCATTGCCGTACCGAGCGTGTGCGGCCAATCGCCGGTGAGCTCGTTCCAGCGCGGGATGACGAAGAAGTAGTACAGAACCCCGGCGATGACCAAGAACGATGCCTGCCATGACACCGCGATCCAGCGCCGCATGCTCCTCCTCGAGTTTGTGCCCGGGGTGCGACGCGGCGGCCTCGTGAAACAAGCGCCTTCTCGATCGCACCCCGGACCAGGTGCGGAGGATAGGGGATTTGAACCCCTGAGGGCGTTAACCCAACCCGCGTTCCAGGCGAGCGCCATAGGCCACTAGGCGAATCCTCCGCGGGCAATCGTAGCCGACCTGGCTTGGCTGCCCCACGAGCTGCCTGGTTCGCCTCGGTCCTATACTCGGGTCGGACCCCGCGCGGCGTCCATCCTGTGAACTCCCCCAGGGCCGGAAGGCAGCAAGGGTCAATGGGCTCTGGCGGGTGCGCGGGGTCCCCTTCTTTCATTCGCGGCTTCAAGTAGATGGCGGAAAGGCGCGCCGTGTCGTTTCAGTCTCTCGGCCGCGACGAATTGCGGGTGCAGCGCGATCAGCAGAAGAGCAACTACGCCGAGCTGCAGGCGAAGAAGCTGAACCTGGATCTCACCAGAGGCAAGCCGTCGCCTGCGCAACTCGACCTGTCCAACGCGCTGCTGGAACTTCCTGGGACGGGCAAGGATGCCTACCGCGACGGGGAGGGCACCGACACCCGCAACTACGGCGGCCTTCACGGACTGCCCGAGTTGCGAGCGATCTTCGGTGAGCTGCTTGGCATTCCTGTGCCCAACCTGATCACCGGAAACAACGCGAGCCTGGAGATGATGCACGACATCATCGTGTTCTCGCTGCTGCACGGCGGCGTGGATTCGCCACGGCCGTGGAGTAGCGAGCCCGCGCTCAAGTTCCTCTGCCCCGCACCTGGCTACGATCGCCACTTCGCGATCACGGAGAGCTTCGGCATCGAGATGATTACCGTGCCGATGCGCGAGGACGGCCCCGACGTCGACCTCATCGAAGAGATCGTGGCGGTCGATCCTGCGGTCAAGGGCATGTGGTGCGTGCCGATGTTCTCCAACCCGACGGGTGCCAACTATTCGTGGGAGAACGCGCGACGCCTCGTTCAAATGAAGACGGCTGCCTCCGACTTCCGGCTGCTCTGGGACAACGCATACGCCGTGCACACGTTGACCCACGACTTTCCACACCAGATCGACGTCCTCGGTTTGGCGGCGGCGGCAGGCAACCCGAACCGGCCGTTGGTCTTCGCGTCGACGTCCAAGATCACCTTCGCGGGCGCGGGGGTGAGCTTCTTCGGTGGCTCGCTCGGCAACATCGCCTGGTACCTGCAGCATGCTGCGAAGAAGACGATCGGCCCGGACAAGGTCAACCAACTTCGCCATCTGCGTTTCTTCCGCGACGCCGACGGGGTCCGCCTGCACATGCAGCGGCACAGGCAGTTGCTAGCGCCGAAGTTCGAGATGGTGGCCGACATCCTCGACGACCGGCTGGGGGACTCCAAGATCGCGTCGTGGACCAATCCTCAGGGCGGCTACTTCGTCAGCCTCGACGTGTGGCCGGGCACCGCGAAGCGCACCGTCGCGCTCGCCAAGGATGCTGGCATCGCGGTAACCGATGCGGGAGCGTCGTTCCCATACCGAAAAGACCCGGAGGACAAGAACATTCGCATCGCACCGACGTTCCCGTCGCTACCGGACCTGCGGCAGGCGATCGAAGGTCTGTCGACCTGCGCGCTGTTGGCGGCCATCGAGTCGCTGCTGGCAAGCGAATGAGCGCACGACCCATGCAGGAAGCGCGGCTCGATGACAACAAGTTGGTGGCCTTCGACGGGCGAGTGCTCGAAATATTCGGCGGCACCGTCAAGCGCTTTCACGTCGCTCTGCTCACGGTGACGGTGCATGCTCCGGACAAGCGGGGGAACGTCGGTGTCACGTTCACCCACGCGCAGTCCGAGTCTTCGTATCCCCTTGGCCAGGCGGCCTTCGAGAACCTGCGTCCGATGCTCGATGCCCTGCACGCTGCGGGCGTCCGGATCGTCACAGACTCTCGGTAGCCTTCATTCGTGGCTCTCTACCGCAAGTATCGACCGGCCTCGTTCGCCGAAGTGGTCGGCCAGGAGCACGTCACCGAGCCGCTGTCCACAGCGCTGTCCGCGGGACGGATCAACCACGCGTACCTGTTCTCGGGTCCGCGCGGGTGCGGCAAGACGTCGTCGGCTCGCATCCTCGCGCGCTCGCTGAATTGCGAACAGGGGCCCACTCCGACGCCCTGCGGGGTATGCGACTCCTGCGTCGCACTTGCGCCGAACGGGCCAGGCAACATCGACGTCAGCGAACTCGACGCGGCCAGCCACGGTGGCGTCGACGACACCAGGGAGCTACGCGACCGAGCGTTCTACGCGCCCGCGCAGTCCAGGTATCGCATCTTCATCGTCGACGAGGCGCACATGGTCACGACGGCAGGGTTCAACGCCTTGCTCAAGATCGTCGAGGAACCGCCAGAGCACCTGATCTTCGTGTTCGCGACGACCGAGCCAGAGAAGGTCCTGCCGACCATTCGGTCGCGCACCCACCACTATCCGTTCCGTCTGCTGGCTCCGAAGGTGATGCGCGGCCTACTCGAACGCATCTGTGCGCAGGAGGGCGTCGTCGTCGACGATGCGGTGTATCCGTTGGTGATTCGCGCGGGCGGTGGGTCGCCGCGTGACTCGTTGTCCGTGCTCGACCAGCTGGTCGCGGGCGCCGACGAGAACCGCGTCACCTATCCGCGGGCGCTCGCGCTGCTAGGGGCCACCGACCTCGCGCTGATCGACGACTCGGTCGATGCCTTGGCCGCAGGCGACGCCGCAGCGCTGTTCGGAGCCGTCGAGTCGGTCATCGATGCGGGTCATGACCCACGCCGGTTCGCCATCGACCTGCTGGAGCGGTTCCGGGATCTGATCGTGCTGCAAGCGGTTCCCGACGCCGCCGCGCGCGGGGTCGTCGATGCGCCCGCCGACGTGTTGGAGCGCATGCGTGGCCAGGCCGACCGCCTCGGCACCGCGACGCTGACCCGCTACGCCGAGGTGGTGCACGCCGGACTCGGCGAGATGCGTGGTGCGACGGCCCCCCGGCTGCTGCTGGAGGTGGTGTGCGCCAGGCTGTTGCTGCCTTCGGCGAGCGACACGGAATCGGCTCTGCTGCAACGGATTGAACGCATCGAGACCCGCTTGACCATGTCGATCCCCGCTTCGGAGGTGGCGGCCTCCGGTGGGCCATCGGCTGCCGCCGTCGCGCCGACGAAGCAGTTCGCGCGCAGGAGTCAATCGCCACAGGGTGCCGAGGCGCCCGCCGCCGCTGCTGCCGCGCCACCCGCTCCTCCCGTCGCTGCGGCACCCGCCTCACCCGCGCCGCCGCCCGTCGCTGCGCCAACGCCGCCGCCCGTTACGCTGCCCGCGCCGCCCCCCGCTGCGGCTCGTCCCGCCCCTGCTTCGACCGAAACCTCAACCTCGGCAACGAAACCGCCGCTGCCCGACTCACCGCCTCCCGTAACGACGGGGCAGCCCGATGCGACAGCGGTGCGCAGCATGTGGCCCTCGGTCAGGGAGAAGGTGCGTCTCCTGCGGCGTCCCACCGACGTCATGCTCGACGGTGCCGTCGTGCTGGGGATCGAGGGCGACACCCTCGTGCTGAGCCACGTTTCGGGTCCGTTGGCCAAGCGGATCAACGAGGCCCGCAACGTCGAGATCATCCGAGAGGCACTGAAGGACGCACTCGGCGTCGATTGGAACGTGCGATGCGAAGCTGGCGGTGCGACGCCCCCTGCGCCCGCCGACCGCGCCGCGCAGATGGCAACGCCTCCTACGCCCGAGGCCGACGAGGCGAGCATGCTCGCCGAGGTCGCGCACGAGGAAGTCGCGCCGCGGCGAGACCCAGAAGAGGTGGCACTCGAACTACTGCAAAACGAGCTAGGCGCCCGACGGATTGACGGCTAGGGCGTCCACCACGGGCGAAGGGGCAGGCCGCCGTTGCTGCCCTTGGCGTCGAGCTTCACGCACAGCACCTGGTGCAGCTGAACCACATTGGTTTCGAAGCCGACTCGCGAGCCTGCCATATAGAGGCCCCACACCTTGGCGGTGGCCAGGCCCACCTCCTCGACCGCCTCGTCCCAGTGCTCGACGAGGTTGGCGCACCAGTCGCGCAGCGTCATCGCGTAGTGATCGCGTAGGTTCTCCTCGTGCACGACCTCTAGGCCGACGTCCTGAGCCTCGGTGATGATGCGGCCCGAGCCGGTGAGTTCCCCATCCGGGAACACGTAGCGGTCGATGAAACCGCCTGCAGGCGCACCACTCCTGTTGTCGTGTCGGGTGATGCTGTGGTTGAGCAGCATCCCGCCTGTGCGCAGCTTCGACTTGAGGAAGCGGAAGTACGCCGGGTAGTTGTGTACCCCGATGTGTTCGGTCAGCCCGATCGACGACACCGCGTCGAACCCGGACTCACGCACGTCGCGGTAGTCACTGTGGCGTACCTCGGCGAGATCGGAGAGGCCTTGCTCTTCGATGGCCCGCTGCGCCCACGCCGCCTGTTCCTTCGACAGCGTCACGCCGATGACCTTCACGCCATGACGCGCGGCGTAGCGCACCATGCCGCCCCATCCGCAGCCGACGTCGAGCAGACGGTCGCCAGGCTTTAGCCGCAACTTCTCGAACACCAGGCGGTACTTGTTCTCCTGCGCCTGCTCTAGCGAGGCATCGGCGGTCGGGTAGCACGCGCACGTGTACGTCATCGATGGCCCAAGTACCCACTCGTAGAACGCATTCGACACGTCGTAGTGGTGATGGATGGCGTCGGCGTCGCGAGATTTGCTGTGGCGGAAGCCTTCCGCGATGCGCCGCCAGCGAGGCAGTGCCTCCTGCGGGGGTGGCGCGATCGGCTTGAGGTGTTCGATTCCGATGGACCGCACGATGTTGGCGAGTACCCGCGCAGGTGGACGCTTGAAGTCGAGCTTCTCCGCGAGAGCCTTCAACAGGTCATACGGATCGCCGGGGTGGACGCCGAGCATGTCGACGTCGCCAGACACGTAAGCGCGAGCAAGGCCTAGCTCGCCTGGCGCCGTTGCCAGGTAGGTCGTACCACGGGGAGTGCGCAAGTCGAGGCCGATCTCGGCGTCTTCCGGCCCCGCGGAGCTTCCGTCATAAGCCGTGAACTTCAATGGCATCTCGCCCGCTGCGAAGATCTCGAGAATCTCGGCCAGGCTGAGCCGCGCCTCGGTATGTGCGCCATCCCTGGCTGTCGCCGAGTTGTCCCTATACGTCGTCATTGCCTCTGCACCGCCTTTGCATACAAGTCAAGTAGCCGTGAATCCGGGTCGTACGCCTTCTTCACCGTCTTGTAGGTTTCCCCTCCGTAGAGTGCGTCGAACTCCTCAACCGAGTAATAGGCGTCGGAGTAAAGCGATTTGTGGCCGTCGAGTTCGCTGACCTTCTGTTCGATCGACCGATTTGTCTCACCCTCGGTCGCGCCGACTGGGACCGACGACCAGAAGCCTACGTTGACGTAGGTCTGATGCGGCCTGATCGGGTACAGCGGCCAGTCGTGGGCCGATCCGGCTACGTCGCGCAGTCGCAACGGGCACAGCCAGAGCGGTTCGATGGGAACGTTCGCAAGGAACCAGTCGAGGAACTCAACGGTCCGCCCGATTGGTACCTCGACGTCCTGTACCACGCGCTCGCGCGGCGGCCGCCCGTTGCGCTTCTCGATTCGGTCGGCGATGTCGAACCGCTGGTCGTATGCGATGAGTTTCCAGTAGAAGCTGCTGCGTCGTAGACGTCGCGGCCACAGTCGTCGGATCGTCGGGTTCTGTGCGCCGAATGCCCTCGAGCACCAGAACCAGTCGGTGTCCCAACGCCAGAGATAGTCGTGGATGGTCAGCCGGTCGTGTTTCTCGCCGCTAGCGTGCTGGATGGACCGGTAGTAGATCTGGTTGCCCGTGTAGTCGCTGACGGGGCCCGCCGTGGAAGTCTTGATGCCGACGCACAGGTAGCTCTCGTCGGCGCTGAACACCACTCCGTCGAGATAGTCGACGGTGGTGCCGTCGAGGCCGCCGGTCTCGATGATCCTGTCCATCGTCGCGACCATCTCGGTGAGCGAGTCGAATCGTAGGTGCTTGAGTGCGACGAACGGTTTGACCGGCTCTAGCTCGATCTTCAGACGCACCGAATAGCCAAGTGTCCCATAGGAATTCGGGAAAGCTCGGAACAGGTCGGGGTTGACCTCCTGCGAGGCCGTCACGATGTCGCCGGTACCCGTGAGAATGTCCATCTCTAGGACCGACTCGTGCGGCAGACCGTTGCGGAACGAGGAAGACTCGATGCCAAGGCCGGTCACCGCGCCGCCCAGTGTGATGGTCTTCAGCTGAGGCACCACCAGGGGCGACAAGCCGAATGGCAGCGTCGCAGCGACGAGATCCTCGTACGTGCACATACCCTCGACGTCGGCGGTACGCGCGTCGGGATCGACGGAGATGACCTTCGTCAGCCCAGAGGTGTCCAGGCCCTTCGCCGTACTCTTCGCGCGGACCCGAAACAGGTTGGACGTGGGCTTCGCGAGTCTGACAGTCGCATTTGCTGGGATCGCGCGGTAGCTGGCCAGGAGCCGCTTCACGCCCTGTGCGTGGGCGGACTGTGCCTCAGACGATGCGACAGACACACATATACGCTAGTCCGCGGTCGCTCGGTATGCGACCGCACCGAACGCACATCACACCAAACCGAGACCAAGGAGCAGTCACCGATGGGACAGGTCAGCGCTGCCAGCACCGTCTTGATCAACGCCGAGCCGGAAGCTGTCCTCAAAGCGGTCGCCGACTACCAGACCGTGCGGCCAGCCATTCTCTCGTCGCACTACAGCGGGTACGAGGTCCTAGAGGGTGGCCAGGGCGCTGGCACCGTCGTCACCTGGAAACTGCAGGCCACCGAGTCGCGGGTGCGTGACGTCAAGGCCGCCGTCGACGTCGCAGGACACTCCGTCATCGAGAAGGACGCCAACTCGTCGATGGTGACAACCTGGACCGTCGCCCCCGCAGGCACGGGCTCCACCGTCACCACCAAGACCACCTGGACCGGTGCCGGCGGTGTCAAGGGCTTCTTCGAGAAGACGTTTGCACCCCTTGGGCTGCGCAAGATTCAGGCCGAGGTCTTGGAGAACCTGAAGAAGAACGTCGAGGGTTAAGCGGGCCTGGCTGCTGGAGCGGAGCCTGGCACTCGCGAGCCGAGGAACCCGGCGATCCCCTTGACCACGGCGTCGGCATACTTCTGCTGGCCCTCAGCGCTTTCCATCAGCGCCGCGTCGGCGACGTTCTTCATGTTGCCCATCTCGACGAGGATCGACGGGTACTGGGCCAGATTGAGCCCCGTGAGGTCGGCGCGTCCGTAGAGCCCGTCCTGGCCGATGTAGGTGGCGGGTACGAGGCCTGAGCTCTGCAGCTGGTCGCGCATGATGCGGGCGAACTGGACCGACGGTCCGGCCTGGACCTGGTTGAGTGGCGGCGCCGAGTAGTTCACGTGAAAGCCGCGGCCGGTGGCAGGGCCGCCGTCGGCGTGGATCGAGACGATTGCGTCGGGATGCAGTGCGTTGGCCATCTCGGCCCGCTCGTCCACGCACGGTGCAACGGCGTTGTCGTTGCCGCGCGACATTGCGGTGCGAACGCCCAGCGCCGTCAATTCCTGGCGGATGCGCAGCACCGTCATCCAGTTGAAGGTGTGCTCGGTATAGCCGTCGTTCGTCGATGTGCCGCTGGTTTGGCAGTCCTTCGTCCCACCGCGTCCGGTCGGCACCTGCTTGGTCAGCGACGCGTCGTTGGCGCCGTTGTGACCGGGGTCGAGGAAGACGATCATTCCGGCGATGCTGGTGGGTGCGGCGTCGGCTTCGGGTGTCGCGCAGGCCGAGGTCGCGACGAGGAGGCCGGCGGCCAAGGCGGCACCGACACGCAGGCTCATTGGGACGTGCACGGCGCCACGCTAACGTCGGAGACGACTAGGCTTGGGCCGCGAATCGCCGTGCGTGCGCGAGCGAAACCAAGTCGAGACCGATACGCAAGGGGATCGTCATGCAACCCGGCCAACAGCCCGACATGTCCGCACTCCTCGCGCAGGCGCAGCAGGTCCAGCAACAGCTGATGGAGGCGCAGGAGGCGCTCGCCAACTCCGAGGTCCACGGCCAGGCCGGAGGCGGTCTCGTGCAGGTCACGATGAGGGGAAGCGGCGAGGTCGTCGCCGTGTCGATCGACCCCAAGGTCGTCGACCCCGATGACGTCGAGACGTTGCAGGATCTCGTCGTGGGTGCCGTGGCAGATGCGGCCAAGCAGGTGACGATCCTGGCGCAGACACGGCTTGGCCCGCTTGCGGGAGGCCTTGGTGACATGGGCATACCGGGGCTGACGTGATGTCGAGAAGCAATGTTTGAGGGACCCGTCCAGGACCTCATCGACGAGCTGGGCAAGCTGCCTGGTATTGGGCCAAAGAGCGCGCAGCGCATAGCCTTTCACTTGTTGTCCGTCGAGCCGCCCGACATCGACCGCCTGACCGCGGTATTGGGAAGGGTGCGCGACGGCGTCAAGTTCTGTGCGGTGTGCGGCAACGTGTCCGATGACGACAAATGCCGGATATGTAGCGATCCGCGTCGCGACGCGTCCTTGGTCTGCGTCGTCGAGGAGCCCAAGGACGTCCAAGCCGTCGAGCGCACGCGAGAGTTCCGCGGTCGCTATCACGTGTTGGGTGGGGCGCTCGATCCGCTCTCGGGGATAGGTCCCGAGCAATTGCGGATTCGAGAGTTGCTCAACAGGATTGGTGAGCGCGTCGACGGGGTGGACATTGCCGAGGTCATCATCGCCACCGATCCCAACACGGAGGGCGAGGCGACGGCGACGTACCTGGTGCGCATGTTGCGCGACATCCCAGGGTTGTCCGTGACGAGGATCGCCTCCGGCCTGCCCATGGGCGGCGACTTGGAGTTCGCCGACGAGTTGACGCTGGGCCGCGCGTTGCTCGGCCGCCGCGCGATGGCCTAGGTAGTCCAGGCTCGCCTCCGCGAGATCGACGTTTTCGTCATCGGCTCTCGCACTTCTTCGCAAGAACGTCGATCTCGCGGATTGTCGGTGCCCGATGGCACGTTTCGGAGATGGGGAACGACGTGATCGTGGGCGGCGAGGCCGTCGCGCGAGGTGAACTCTCGGCGTATGAGCTCCGCCGCGGATACCAGGCCCTCTTTCGTGGGGTTCACCTGCCCGCGCTGCGCGAGCCATCGCTTCGTGATCGGACGTTGGCAGCGTGGCTGTGGTCCAAGAAGCGCGGTGTCATAGCGGGCGCGGCAGCGGCGGCGTTACACGGTGCGAACTGGGTCGACGCGGACATCCCCATCGAGCTGATCGCTCCCAATGCGCGTACTCAGGCAGGGCTGATCGTCCGCAACGAGACGCTCGCACCCGATGAAGTGACGAGGGTGGCGGGCATTCCGGTAACCACGTTGACGCGCACCGCCTTCGACTTGGGCAGACACCTGCCTCGCGACGAAGCCGTCCCACGCCTGGATGCGCTCAAGCGTGCGACCGCCTTCAAGGAGGCGTCGGTGCTCAAGCTGGCTGAGCGGTATCCAGGCGCCCGCGGGCTCAAGCGGTTGAGGATCGCGTTGCCGCTGGTCGACCGTGGCGCGGCGTCGCCGAAGGAGACGTGGCTGAGGCTGGTATTCATCGACGCCGGGCTCCCGAAACCGGTGACGCAGCGGCAAGTCTTCGAGGGACACAAATTGGTTCGCGTACTCGACCTGTGCTGGGAGGAGTTCATGGTCGGAGCTGAGTACGACGGTGATCAACATCGGACCAGTCGCAAGCAATACGCGAAAGACGTCCAGGTCAAGCGGAAGCTGGCCAGGCTCGGCTGGAACGTCACCTTCGTGATCAAGGAAGACCATCGAGACGACATCGTCAAGAGCGCGTGGGATGCGATGGTCGCGCGGGGTTGGAAGCCCTAGGCATGTCCTCTCCGCGAGATCGACGTTTTCGTCATCGGCTCTCGCACTTCTTCGCAAGAACGTCGATCTCGCGGAAGAGCCCTAAGCGCGGCGCGACGCGGCGAGGCGTTCGCGGCGCAAGAGCTCGACCTCGGGCAGCTCTAGCGGTGCGAGATCGCCGACGACGCGCGACAACAAGTGGTCGGCCAGCTGCGGATTGCGGGCAAGGCATGGCCCGTGAAGATAGGTGGCGACGACGCTGCCCTGGGTGGCGCCGTCGATGCCGTCGCCGGCACGGTTGCCCGCCCCCGAAATGACCTTAGCCAGCGGTTTCGCGGCTGAGCCCAAAACCGTTCCACCACGGTGATTTTCGAAGCCAGTGAGGCGCTGGTTCAGTCCGTCGAGCAACGGCTGCGACACTACCTCGCCGATGGTGCGCTTGGGCTGTGGCGACGTCGTCACGTCGAGCATGCCGACACCGTCGACCCGCTCTCCAGACGAGGTCTCGTACCAATGCCCGAGCACCTGGATCGCCGCGCAGATCGCCAACACGGGCGCTCCCCGTGAAGCCGCGCTTTGTAGGCCCGGGTAACGGATGAGGTGCCGTGTGGCAAGGCGTTGCGCGTAATCCTCTGCGCCGCCAAGGGTGTAGAGGTCAAGCGAGTCGGGCACCGGATCGGCCAACGTGATCTCGACGACCTCCGCGTCGATGCCGCGGGCGCGCAGTCGCTGTCGCAAGATGACCGCGTTTCCGCCGTCGCCGTAGGTACCCATGACGTCGGGCAGCACCAGACCGATCCGCACCGTTGACTCAGACATTCGTCAGCCCTCCGCGTCCGAACGTCCGATTGAGTGCGAGGAAGGCGGTGTAGTTCGCCACGACCTCGACATGGCCTGGGGGACAGGACGTTATGGCGTCGACGGCGTTGTGCACCAGCGTGTGCTCGACGCCCGCGTAGCCGAGTCGAACGGCTAGGTCCGTGCCGCGCTCGCCAGCAGCCACCACGGGTTTATCGACGAAGTGCTCGAAGTTGACGTCCCACAGCCACGAAAGGTCCTCGCCGTCGGGCACCTGGCCGTTGACGGCGATCACGACGGCGCCGGAGTCGGTGTCCACCATCGAGAGCGCCTCCTGCCAGCCAGCCGGGTTCTTCGCCAACAACATTCGGACGGTGTGTGCGCCGAGTCGCACCGTCGAGTAGCGACCGGCGACCTCGTCGACGGCGGACGCGGCGGCTATGGCGGCAGCAGGCTCAGCACCGAGTGCGACGGCCGCGGCGACTGCCTGCGTCGCGTTGCCGCGATTCACCCGCCCCGGCAGCGCCAACGTCATCGGCAGTGCCAAGCCATTCGGGCCGTACACGTGGGAGTCGTCGTACCACCACTGTGGCGTGGGCCGCTCGAAATCGGCTCCGGTGGAACGCCAATGGTCGCCGTCGCGGACGATGATCTCGCCGCTGCGCGGACAGCTGACGGAGTCGTTCGTCCACCCGCCACCCGCCGCCACCCACACCACGTTCGGGCGGTCGTATGCGGCCGACGTCATCAGCACGTCGTCGCAGTTGGCGACCACGACCGTGTCCGGGTGGCGCGAAAGGCCGCCGCGCAGCGTCCGCTCGATGTGGTTGATCTCGCCGACCCTGTCGAGCTGGTCGCGGGACAGGTTGAGCAGCACGATGACGGCGGGGTCGATGGCGTCGGCCACGTGCGGAACGTGCATCTCGTCGACCTCTAGCGCCGCCAAATGGGCGTTGCGTGCGGCCGCCAGCGCCGCCACCAGGCCCGCGTCCATGTTGGCGCCTTCGGCGTTGGTGGCGACTGGACCCATCGTCGCAAGGGCGGCGGCGGTCATGCGTGTCGTCGTGGACTTGCCGTTGGTGCCGGTGACGACGACGGAACGCTTGCCAGCGCCCAGCTGGGCCAGGATCGACTTGTCCAGCGTCATCGCGACGAGGCCGCCGATCATCGCGCCCGCCCCTCGGCCGGAGACGCGAGAGGCCCAGCGTGCGGCCGCGCCAGCGCCGAGCGCGGCGCGCCCACGTGCAGTGATCATTCCCCGGTCGCTCCGCTCCTGCCCGCCGATCACCATTTCCGGCATCTTAGGTGTGCGACACGCGGGCCGGTCCTCCGGCTTTAAGACAGGAGATGTCGGAGTGACGTGCCATCCTGAAAATCGTGAGCCAAACCTGGGGTCGACCGGCGAGTGACGCCGGAACGGGTTGGGCGGTCGTCGACGTCGAGACATCGGGCTTCCGCCCAGGTCAGGCGCGAATCGTCAGCGTGGCCGCGTTGGCGGTCGGAGACGATGGGAACGTGGAGGACAGCTTCTCCAGCCTGCTCAATCCCGGTGTCGACCCCGGCCCGACGCACGTGCACGGCCTCACCACGGAGATGCTCGAGGGTCAGCCGACGTTCGAAGACGTCGTCGACAAGGTGATCGACGTGCTCGCTGGCCGCACGCTGGTGGCCCACAACGTGTCCTTCGACTACTCGTTCCTCACCGCGGAGGCCGAGCTCGTCGGCGCAGAACTGCCGATAGACAGCGTCATGTGCACGGTCGAGCTGGCCCGCCGGCTCGATCTGGGGACCGAGAACCTCCGGCTGGAGACGCTGGCCGCGCATTGGGGTGTCACGCAGATGCGGCCGCACGATGCGCTCGACGACGCCCTCGTGTTGGCGCAGATCCTCAAGCCGGTGCTGGTGCAGGCGTGTGAGCGCAAGGCCTGGCTGCCGGTCCGCTCGGTGGCGCGCAGGGTTTGGCCCAATGGTCAGGTCACCCACGACGAGCTCAGGCCGCTGAAAGTGCTGGCATCGCGGATGGCCTGCCCATACCTGAATCCGGGCGTGTTCGTGCAAGGTAGGCCGCTGGTGCAGGGGATGCGGGTGGCGTTGTCGCCGGACGTCACGCATACCCACGAAGAACTCATCGAGCGAATCCTCGACGCCGGCCTCGCCTACGCCGATGCGATCGACCAGCAAACGTCGCTGGTGATCTGCAACGAGTCCGAGCCCGAACAGGGCAAGGGGTACCACGCTGGCGAAGCTGGAATCCCACTGGTCAGCGACGCAGACTTCTGGCGAATGCTCGACCGCGTGGCGGGTGGCACTAGTGCCGAGGAGTTCACCGACCACACGCTCGCAGGCGATCAGTTCACTCTTTTCTAGCTTCGCCATGCTCGCGGCGAGACGCCATGGACCTGGCGAAACACGCGTGCGAAGTACCCGGGATCACCGATGCCGACGCGCCTGGAGACCTCCGCGATCGTCAGGTCCGTGGCACTGAGGAGCGCGCGGGCCTCGGCCATGCGGCGTTCGACGATCCATTCGCCGACCGTGCGGCCGGTTCGCCGACGCACCACGGTGGTGAGGTGCCCAGGGGTGAGGCCCAACTCGGATGCGACGTCGGCAAGGGACAGAGGGCCGTCGATGCGGCGCTGGATCACCTCGAAGACGTCGGCGATCAGCGGTTCGCCGCTGCGGCGCAGATCGGCCGCGACGTCGTCGGTCATGCGTGCGAGCTCGATCAGCAACAGTGTCAGATGTGCCAAGACGGCCTGTCGGTAGCCGGAACCGCGGACCGTGAGCTCTGCCTCCATGGAATTTATTGCATTGTCCCAGAACGTCTTCCGTTGTGCCGGCAGGCGCAGCTGCAACAGTCCGTCGGTGTGTCCATGGAGAAATGGAAAGAGCAGGGGGTGGCTCCGCCAGGTAGGCCAGGGTGACCGCGTTCCCTCGTCGAGCGCCGCGGGATCGAAGAACACTGCGATTACGTCGAGTCGGTCGCCCACCCACGCCGGATCGATCGCCTTGCCCGCGGCGACGACGTACACGGCACCGGTGTCGGCGAGATAGGTCAGGACAGGAAAGTCGTGGATGTGCCTGCCCTTCTCCGGCAGGGCGCCTGGACGCAGTCGGACCACCGACACCGGGGGCGTGCCGGGGTGGGCGGGGTAGTCGTACACCGGCACGCCGTCGCGATGCCGAACGAGCCGCGCGGCCTGCGTCATGTACCGAAGATAGTCCCATTCCCACCGAAGATCTCCCAACATGGTTGAGGCAATGGAGGTCACGATGGGTGCATGACCAAAGATCATCCGCATTCGGGTCACGCGAAGCATGCGTAACCACCGCGACTACCTGCCTGCCGCGGGACACGACGTGCTCCTGCCCGCCTACGACCTGCTGACCCGCGTGCTCGGCATGGCGCCTTCCTACGATGCGCTCGTCGCAGGCGCCGACCTATTTCCCGGCGCAAGAGTACTCGAAATCGGTTGTGGTACTGGGAATGTCACCATGCGGGTCAAGCATGCGCAACCAGAAGTCCAGCTGACCGGTCTTGATCCCGACCCGCGTGCCCTGACTCGCGCACGACGCAAGGCCGATGGGATCAGCGGCCTTCGGTTCGAGCAAGGCTATGCGCAGGAGTTGCCGTACGCCGATCGATCGTTCGACCGAGTGCTGTCGTCGATGATGCTCCATCACCTCGACGCGGACCTAAGGGCCGACGCGGTCGCCGAGGCCTACCGCGTGCTCTCGCCGGGCGGAAGCATGCACGTCCTCGACTTCGTCGGTAATCACGGGTCGACGGTCGACGGCACCGACGAACTCCTCGAACTGCTGCGAGGCTGCGGCTTCGAGGCCACCGTCATGGGTACGCGCCGAACGAGGCTGTTCGGTCCTGTGGCGTTGCTCCGGGGAATGCGAGGCTCGTAGCCACTACGGATCAGCCCGGCGCGGAGACCGTGCCGGGCTGATCGATCGACTATCGAAGGGGTGGCTAGGCGAGCGCTTTCGCCTTCAGCGCGTCGTACTCGCCCTCGGTGATGGTGCCCGCGTCGAGCAGTTCCTTCGCGTGCGCGATCTCTTCGGCAGGCGAACGTCCCGCGGCCTGCCTGATGTAGTCATCCGTCTGCTTCTTGGCGGCAACTGCCGCCTCGTGGGCCCGCACCGACATGCCCTGGCCACGGAAGATCAGATAGATCAGCGCGGTGAACCACGGGATGAGGAACAGGAAGATGACCCAGATTGCCTTGATGACGCCCGACGTCTGGTGGTCGCGCCAGAACAGGTCCGTCAGGATTTGGAAGAGCACGAGCAGGTAGGCGATCCAGGCGAAGATGACGAGGAAATGCCAGAGGAAATCCCAAGAAGAGCCCCAGTTCACGTCTACTCCTTAAACGTTGAAATGAAGGCGTGACAACCCACGCCATTTTTGACGCAGCCGACAGCTTAGCCGCGTGCAGCGCGATTGACGGCCGAGACCACGGCGCGCAGCGATGCCGTAGTTATGGACGTCGCAATGCCGACGCCCCAGACCGTCTTGCCGTCGACCGACGCCTCGACGTAGGCGGCTGCCTTCGCTTCCTCGCCCGACGACATGGCGTGCTCGGAGTAGTCGAGCACCGAGACGTTGAACCCGACGGCCCCGATGGCATCGACGAACGCGGCCAACGGACCATTTCCCGCGCCGACGATCTCGCGCTCGACGCCGTCGACTTTCACGACCGCGGTGATGGTGTCGGTACCGCCATCCACCTCCGCCGCATCAACCCGCTGCCTGATGCGTTCCAGCGGCCGGATCGGCGCCAGGTACTCGTCGGCGAAGACGTCCCACATCTCCTTGGGCGACACCTCGCCGCCCTCGCCGTCGGTGATCTTTTGGATCGCCTGGCTGAACTCGATCTGCAGTCGCCGCGGCAGTGCCAGACCATGATCGGCCTTCATGATGTAGGCGACTCCGCCCTTGCCGGACTGCGAGTTCACCCGAATCACGGCTTCGTAGGTACGGCCGACGTCCTTGGGGTCAATGGGCAGATAGGGGACTTGCCAGAGGATGTCGTCGACGTCCGCGTCTTGCTCGTCGGCCGAGACCTTCATCGCGTCCAGACCCTTGTTGATGGCGTCCTGATGGCTTCCCGAGAACGCCGTGTAGACCAGATCGCCTCCGTACGGATGCCTTTCGTGGACCGGCAGCTGGTTGCAGTACTCGACCGTGCGCCGGATCTCGTCGATGTTGGAGAAGTCGATCTGCGGGTCGATGCCCCGGCTGAACAGGTTCAGCCCGAGCGTGACGATGCAGACGTTGCCGGTGCGCTCGCCGTTGCCGAACAGGCAGCCCTCGATGCGATCGGCGCCCGCCTGATAGCCCAATTCCGCTGCGGCGACGGCAGTTCCGCGGTCGTTGTGTGGGTGCAGGCTCAGGATGATGGAGTCGCGGGGAGTCAGGTGCCTGTGCATCCACTCGATCGAGTCGGCGTACACGTTTGGCGTCGCCATCTCCACGGTCGCAGGCAGATTCACGATCAGCGGCACGTCCGGGGTGGGCTTGATGATCTCGGCGACGGAGTTGCAGACGTCGGCGGCGTACTCCAGCTCGGTGCCCGTGTAGGACTCCGGGCTGTACTCGAACCGCCACAGGGTGTCCGGGTACTTCTTTGCCTCATTGACGCACATCCGCGCGCCATCGGTGGCGATCTTCTTGACGGCGTCGCGGTCCGCCCGAAACACCACGCGCCGCTGCAGGATTGATGTCGAGTTGTAGAAGTGCACGATCGCGCGTGGGGCACCCTCGCAGGCCAGGAACGTCCGCTCGATCAGCTCGGGCCTGCATTGAGTCAGTACCTGGATGGTGACGTCGTCGGGGATCGCGCCCTGCGTGATGATCTCGCGTACGAAGTCGAAGTCGGTTTGGCTTGCCGACGGGAAGCCGACCTCGATCTCCTTGTAGCCCATGCGGACCAAGAGGTCGAACATGCGGCGCTTACGCTGCGGGCTCATGGGATCGATCAGTGCCTGGTTGCCGTCGCGCAGGTCGACCGCGCACCACATCGGTGCGGTGTCGACGATCTTGTCGGGCCAGGTGCGATCCGCAAGGGTGACGGGTTCGACCTCGGCGGCGAAGGGTCGGTACCGGCTGACCGGCATCGACGACGCTCTTTGGGTGTTCCAGCCGGGCTGGCCGGGATTGGCCGGACCGGCAGGGGTGGAGATCGCGCGTACCGATGTGTACGCATCCACTGATGGGGTGTGGGAAGTTGTCACGGTTCTCGCTCCGGGTTCGTCTGGTTGGGATTCAGACCGGCGCATCAAGAACACCCGCGACGGGAGGCCAGTCCGAATCAGACCCCGTCGCGGCGTCCGAGGAGGAGCACCCGCTGCACGTCGGACACTCTACTCCGCAGGCGGCCAATGCCGAAACCCCGCCCTCACGGGCCCGCAAGCTGCGCAACGTCGCGTGGGCCGCGCGCACCTCCCGGGTAATTTGATGTTGGTTTTGTGAAGATTCACTCAAGATCCGAACTCAGCGCCGTGCGGCGGCACGATGAAGGCATGGACGTCACGTCGCAAGTACCTCCGCATGGCGCTGACCTGGGGTATCGCGCCCTCGTGGTCGACGATGAAGAGCCGTTGGCCGAAGTGGTCGCCAGTTACTTGGAGCGCGAACACTTCGAAGTGACGGTAAGTCATTCCGGGGCCGAGGCGTTGGCCATGGCGCGGCAGGTGGATCCGGATGTGGTGGTGCTCGACCTGGGCCTGCCGGGTATCGACGGGCTGGAGGTATGCCGTCAGTTGCGGACCTTCTCCGACGCCTACGTGGTGATGCTGACCGCCCGCGATACCGAGGTGGACACGATCGTCGGATTGTCGGTGGGCGCTGATGACTACGTGACCAAACCCTTTAGCCCTCGCGAACTGGTCGCCCGGATCCGGGCGATGCTGCGCCGACCGCGCTCGGTCGCGGGGTCCGGCGGTGCTGAGTCGCCGCCCAGGGTGTTTGGTCCGTTGTCAATTGACGTGGCCAGGCGTGAGGTGTTCGTTGAAGGTCAGCCAATTGCCTTGACGCGCACTGAGTTCGACATCTTGTCTGCCTTGGCGTCGCGGCCGGGTGTGGTGTGGAGCCGTCGCCAATTGATCGACGCGGTGTGGGGCGACCCCTGGGTGGGCAACGATCACCTCGTCGATGTTCACGTCGGACACTTGCGACGCAAGCTGGGCGACAACGCAGCCGAGCCGGGGTTCGTCTTGACGGTGCGGGGTGTGGGCTACCGGCTGGGAGCAGGGCAGTGACTCCGCTGTCACGGTTCGGGATGCGACGGCGACTGCTGCTCGCTCAGAGCCTGGTGCTCGTTGCTGGCGGCGTGACGACGTGGGTTGTCGCGTCCGTGGTGGGACCGCCGCTGTTCCGGGAGCATCTGCACATGGCCGGCGTCGCCCACAACTCCGATGAGCAGTATCACGCCGAGCAGGCTTACTGGCACGCCACAGCGATATCCGTCGCCGTGGCGATCACGGTGGCCGCGATCACCGCGCTGATCGCGACTGTCTATCTGAGTCGGCGCCTGCAGCGTTCGATCGCCGAGGTGTCCGCGGCTGCATCGGCTGTCGCCGAGGGGCATTACGACATCCGCGTTGCACCCCCTCAGCTCGGTGACGAGTTCGACGAGATGGCAACGGCTTTCAACCAGATGGCCGATAAGTTGCAATCGGTCGAATCGACCAGGCGCCAACTATTCGGTGATCTGGCGCACGAGATTCGGACACCGGTATCGGTGCTGGAGGCTTACTTGGAAGCGGTCGAGGACGGTGTCCGGATTCTTGACCAGCCCACCATCGCGATGCTGCGCGAACAGACCGGTCGACTGGTGCGGTTCTCGGCCGACGTCGCCGCCCTTGCTCAGGCCGAAGAGGCCCATGCCACCATCGCCCCGGAGTGGGTCGAGGCCGGCGAGATCGCGAGAGCGGTCGCAGCCGCGATGGCCGACCGCCATGACGCGAAGAACGTCGCGCTGGCGATCCGCGTCGGCGAAGGAACTCGGCTGTGGGCGGACCGCCAGCGGCTGGCGCAGGTGATGGGAAACCTACTCGACAACGCACTGCGCCACACGCCTTCTGGTGGGCACGTTGACTTTTCGATGGCCCGAGTCGCCGACGAGGTGGTCATCAGTGTGACCGATGACGGTGAGGGGATAGCGGCCGAGCATCTGCCGCACGTGTTCGAACGCTTCTATCGCGCTGACTTCGCCCGAAACCGTCAGCGGGGAGGTTCCGGTATCGGCCTGGCAATCGTCAAGGCGCTCACCGAGGCCCACGGCGGCCACATCAGCGTGGCCAGCCGCGGCCCCGGCCAGGGCGCTACCTTCACGGTCGTGCTGCCGGTCTTGGCATCAACGACGCACGATGGCGATCAGCGCGAAGCAGTGCCGACCATGTCGTAGCCGCCCCGCTGGTCGTAGGCTCATTCCTTCGGATCTCGTAGGTGTGCGTCTGTGGGTCGACGTTGTCTACAGCGAGCTCAGGATTTGGTTCATGGTGTCGATCTCCTTCTGCTGGCTGGTGGCGATTGACTTGGCCAGGGCTATGGAGTCGGCGGATTGACCGTTCTTGATCTCGTTCTGTGCCATCGTTATCGCGCCCTGGTGATGCTTGATCATCCCGGTCAAGAAGAGCTTGCTGGCCTCGACTCCCTGCGCAGTTTGCAGCGCCTGCATGTCTGCCGGCGACATCATTCCGTCCATGCCGGCCATGTTCCCCATTCCGGGCATCATCCCGCCGCTCGGCATCATCGAGCCACTGGGCATCGGCGCGGTGGTGGGAGCGGGTGTCGTGGTGGCAGTGTCGGGTCCGTGCATACCGTGATCGGCGGGCGGACGGCCGGTCGTGTCGTTCATCCCTGGCATGTCGCCCATGCCCGGCATTCCTGGCATGCCCCACTGATTGAGCCAGCCCTGCATCTTGTCGATCTCAGGACCCTGCGCGGCCTTGATCTGCTTGGCCAAGTCGACCACTCGCGAGTCGATCCCCTGCTTGGCCAAGATCATGTCGCTCATCTCAATCGCTTGCTGATGATGGGGAATCATCATGTGGGCGAACATGACATCAGCTTGGTCATGCGCGCTCGCGGGTGCTGCGGTTGAACTCTGGGCCGTGGATGGTGCCTGCGACGCAGAGGCATCCTTCGTAGCCGAGTTACTACACGCACCGATGGCGGCCACGGCAACCAGCGCGGCCACTCCGGTGGCCACGGTCCTTGACATGTTCACAGCTCGTCCCTTCGTCGGGTTGATCAATTCGTTCCACTGCCCAGGCTGCCCCGCCTCGATAGGGCTGCTGTAGTCGTTCTGTGAAGATTCGACAAAGAACGCCGGCAGGGAATCGCATCTCCGCCAGTCAGGCCGGGTTCTGCCCTGCTGGTACGGGCAGTTTGAGCCGTTTGAGCATGAGCGCGTTGACGGCCACGATCAGGCTGGACCCCGACATCGACAAGGCCGCGATCTCCGGCCGGAGCACCAAAACCGAATGCCGGCTCGAAGACGCCGGCCGCGATCGGCAACGCGGGTCGGAACGCATCAGCACCAAGTTGGCCGTCTCGATCGCGACATCGGTGCCTGCACCGATCGCCACCCCAAGGTCGGCCTGGACCAGGGCTGGTGCGTCGTTGACGCCATCGCCGTCTTCGTGCCCCAGCCATGGCACGGCATACAGCCCGTCAGCACCCGTAGAACGCGCACGGCCAAACCGATGCAGTGCTGCGATCTACACCTGGGAGTCGGGAAACGCCACTACCGACAGGAAGCGGATCGGCACCTCGACGAGGTCCACTGGCCCGTGGGCGCCCTCGCCGTCCATCTGCAGCGAATCGCCGGGATGCAGCCGGTACACCGATCGACTGTGGCTGTAGTCCATGACGCCCTCGAGCATGAAGATGAACTCCGTGCCGGGATGTTGGAACAGCGGATAGGTCTTGCTCTTCGCCGACAGCGTCACCTCTAGGCACTCCAGGCGCTTGTGCTCGCCGCGGAGTGAGCCGAGTAGCTGGTACTCGTGGCCCTCGCGGGTGCCGTTGCGGACGATGCGGGCGCCGGTGCCCGCCTTGACGAACGCGGCGGGCCGCTCGACGTCGGCGCCGCGAAACAGCGTGGTCACCGGGACATCGAAACCCTTGGCCAACAAGGCGAGCGTCGACAGACTGCAGGAAGTCTGCGCATTCTCGATCTTGCTCATCATGGCCTTGGAGATGCCGACCCGTGCCGCCATCTCGGCGACCGTGAGGCCGTGCTGTTGACGCAGCTGCCGCACGTTGCGTCCAATGGCCGCCTCGAACTCGAGCTCGTCGACGGGCTCGCTGGGATCGCGGTCACGCGCGGTGCCCGCCTCGTTGCGAAGCAGCGGTACGTCACTCATCTATCGCATCTCACCAGCACCGACGTAGGGATACGGCGTCTTCAGCAGATCACCCTCCGCGAAGCGTGACAGCCGGAAGTCGGCATCGGGGATGCGCGGGTCGGCGCTGCGCCCGTCGACGACGAGGTCGGCGACCAACCTGCCCACCGCTGGCGCGATCTTGAAGCCATGTCCGCTGAAGCCGGCAGCCACGACGAGCCCGCCGATCCCGGTGCGCGAGATCACCGGGTTCCAGTCCGGCGTGACGTCGTAGCAGCCCGCGTAGCTGCCGGTGATCGCCGCGTCGGTGAAACCGGGGAAGCGCGTGCCGACCCGGTCAATGGTGTTCTCGACGAAGTCGTCGGTGGCCCGGTTGAGGTAGTCGTCCGGATCGGCGTCCTGGCAGTGCGAGAGATCACTGTTGCCAAACAGCACCGTCCCGTCCGGCTCGGGCCGAATGTATTGCAGTGAAACCAGATCCGAGAACACGGGCACCGGCCCAAGCTCCACTCCGGGCGCAATGACGACGAGTTGCTCACGGACGACGCGGATCGGCACGTCGATGCCGTAGCGCGCCAGCAGTGGCATCGTCCATACCCCCGCCGCGACGACGACGGTGCCCGCAGCGACGTCGGTGCCGTCGGCGAGACGCACTCCGGTGACCAGGTCGCCATCGAGAAGCAGCTCCGTCATCGCGGTGCCCTGTCGGATGCGAACTCCGGCGGATCGCGCCGACACGGCGAACGCCTGAGCCGTTCGGTACGCGTCGCCGTAGCCGCCGCGCTCCTCGAAGGCGAACGCGGCGAACGGTTCCAGGTCCGCGTGTGGCCACATCCGGACCACGTCGCTCGCGTCGATCTCCTCGGTCTGCACGCCGACGGCACGCTGCGCGGCAAGGCTCTTGCGAAGCGAGTCGACGTTGGGTTCGCCGACGCCGACGACGTAGCCGGTCTGGCGGAAGCCGATGTCCGTGACCTCGTCTCCGAAGAAGGCCTGCGGCTTCTCGAATACCTCGAGGCTGGTGGTGGCCATGGCGGCGAGTGAGCTGACGCCGTAGTGACAGCGGACGATGCCAGAGGACTTGCCCGTCATCCCCGATCCGACCGTATTGCGTTCGACGACGAGGACGTCGGTGACTCCGCGCTGAGCGAGCGCCCACGCCGCCGCGGCGCCCTCGATGCCCCCGCCGACGATGACGACGTCGGCCGTCTCGCCTGCGACTTGTGCACGAGAACGAGCGCTCACCGCGCTCACACGTGCACGAATCGCGTCGCTCATCGGCCAGGGATCCAATCCGTGCCCGCCAGTGGGACGCCCGCCATGGCGGCGGCCTCGATCGTCACGGCTACCAGATCCTCGGGTTCCAAGTGCCGTACGTGGGCCTTGCCGCACGCTCTCGCAATGGTCTGCGCCTCCATCGTCAGCACCCGCAGGTAGTTCGCGAGCCTGCGGCCACCTTCGACCGGATCGAAGCGTGCAGCGAGCTCGGGGTCCTGGGTGCTGATCCCGGCCGGGTCCTTGCCGTCCTGGAAGTCGTCGAAGAAACCCGCTGCGCTGCCGAGCTTTTCGTACTCTGCGGCGTAGCGCGGATGGTTGTCGCCGAGAGCGATGAGCGCGGCCGTACCGATCGCGACGGCGTCGGCCCCGAGGGCGAGGGCCTTGGCGACGTCGGCCCCTGTGCGGATACCGCCCGACACGATCAGCTGGACCTCCCGATTTCCCGTCGCTCCGCTCGTCCCCGTGCGATGGACGCCAAGCTCGGCCAGCGCCCGCACGGCCTGCGGGAGCGCCGCGAGAGTGGGGATGCCGACGTGCTCGATGAACACCTCCTGAGTGGCTGCCGTGCCACCCTGCATGCCGTCGACGACGACGACGTCGGCGCCCGCGTGTACGGCGAGCTTCACGTCGTAGTAGGTGCGGGTAGCGCCGACCTTGACATAGATCGGCTTCTCCCAGTCGGTGATCTCGCGCAGCTCGTTGATCTTGATGGTGAGGTCGTCGGGGCCGGTCCAGTCGGGGTGCCTGCACGCCGAGCGCTGATCGATACCCTCGGGAAGCGTCCTCATCGCTGCGACGCGCTCGGAGATCTTCTGGCCCAACAACATTCCGCCGCCGCCCGGCTTGGCGCCCTGGCCGAGTACGACCTCGATGGCGTCGGCCTTGCGGAGGTCGTCGGGATTCATCCCGTACCGCGATGGCAGGTACTGATACACCAGGTGCTTGCTCTGTCCGCGCTCCTCCGGCGTCATGCCACCGTCGCCGGTGGTGGTGGACGTGCCGACCGCGCTCGCGCCGCGACCGAGGGCTTCCTTGGCGGGGCCCGAAAGCGCGCCAAACGACATGCCCGCGATGGTCACCGGAATATCCAGGTGCAGAGGATGTTTCGCGTGTCGGTCACCGAGTACTACGTCGGTGTCGCAGCGTTCGCGATAACCCTCCAGCGGATAGCGTGACATCGAGGCGCCGAGGAACAGCAGGTCGTCGAAGTGGGGGAGCGGCCGCTTGGCGCCCCAGCCGCGGATGTCGTAGATGCCGGTCTCCGCAGCGCGTTGAATGGCGGCGATGGTGTTGCGGTCGAAGGTCGCGGATTCGCGCAGGCCCCAAGTCATCAGTAGCTCGCAGCGTTGTCGACGTGAAAGTGGTACAGGTTGCGGGCGGAGCCGTATCGGGTGTAGTCGCGGGTGTCGTCGTCGACGAAGCCCGCGCCCTTCAACAACTCTGCGAGTTCGTCGTGGTGTTCTTGGCGCATCTCTTTGGCGATGCAGTCGGCGCCCAGCGATGCGGCCTTGCCGCGCAAGTAGATTCGTGCTTCGTAGATGGAGTCTCCCAGTGCATCGCCTGCGTTGCCGCGGATCACCAGACGGCCTGCCTGTGCCATGAAGGCGCTCATGTGTCCGACGTCGCCGCCGACCACGATGTCGACGCCCTTCATCGAAATGCCGCATCGCGCAGCGGCATTCCCTTCGATCACCAATAGCCCGCCATGCGCGGTGGCTCCCGCGGACTGCGAGGCGTTACCCTTGACCCACACCGTGCCGCTCATCATGTTCTCGGCTACTCCGGTGCCTGCGTTGCCCTCGATCGTGATCTCCGCGCGTTGATTCATGCCTGCGGCGTAGTACCCGACGTGGCCGACGACGGTGACCTTGACCTCTGCGTCGAGTCCTACCGCGACGTTGTGTGCACCCGCGGGATTGTCGATGACGAACTCGCCCGTTGGGTCCGCCGCGTGCAGCGCCGAGTTCACCTCGCGCAGAGTTGTTTTCGCGAGGTCATAGGTCCTGGCGGATATCGTGGCTACCTCTTCCATGCGTAGACAACCTCCGGCTCGGGTTCCCAGATGGCCGCGTTCTCGACGCCTGGTAAGCCCGAGAGCGCGCGGTACTCGCTGCCCATCGCCACCCAGTCGGCGGTCTCGGCGATGACGGCGGGCTTGCAGGCAATCGCGTCACGCACCACGGCGAACGAGTCCCGATTGGAGACCAGCAGCGTGTAGAAGCCGTCGAAGGTTGCGCACAACTCCTTGAGTGCGGTCTCGACGTCGAGGCCCTGCGCCAGTCTGCTCGCCACGAAACGTGCGCCGACCTCCGTGTCGTTCTCGCTGTCGAATCGCACGCCGGCGGACATCAATTCACGCCTGATGGTGGCATGGTTCGCAAACGATCCGTTGTGCACGAGACACTGCTCGGGCCCGACGGCGTAGGGGTGCGCGCCCGACGGCGTCACGGCGGATTCGGTCGCCATCCGCGTGTGCCCGACGCCCTGCCAGCCCGTGGCGTTCGCCAGCCCCCACGACGCGGTGAGGGTGGCGGGGTCGCCGACGCCCTTGAGCACGGCGAGATCCGCGCCAAAACCAGCTACCAACGCATCGGGATACGTCGCCTTGACCGCCTCCAGCAGCTCCTCGGAGGACACGCTCGACGTGAGCAGATGGGTATCGCCTACGCGCGTGACGTCGACGTCGAGATCGAGTTCGTCGGCGACCGGCTCCACCTCCAGCAGCGAGACGCAACCTCGGCCGGGCGGTGTCCAGACCGGGTCGCCGTAGACGGCCACGCCCGCGGAATCGCTTCCGCGATTGGACATCTCGCAGAGCATGCCGGTGAGGAGCTCACCCAGCCGTGGATACAGCTCGGGGTTGCGCAGGTGCAGGCCGACGATGCCGCACATCGTGATGTCCTCTCTTCGGTGATTCGTGGAACATTTCCAGTGCCAACCGCTGGAAATACTCCACGAATCGCTTGGTCAAAACGCCGTCAAGTACTGGTCGACTTCCCACGGGCTGACCGAGCCGTGGTAAGCGAAGAACTCGTCGCGCTTGATGTTGGCGAAGTAGCTCGCAACGCCTCCGCCCGCGGCGTCGAGTACGCCGGAAACGATGCTGTCCGAACCGAGTTCGTCGACGGCGTGGAGCAGCGTCGGTGGCAGCGCGCGACCCGCACCCGAGCCCACCTCGCCGGGGTCGAGGCTGCGCTTGATGCCGTCGAGGCCGGCGCCGAGCGCCGCCGCGATCGCGAGATACGGATTGGCCGAGCCGTCGCCGCCGCGCAATTCCACGCGTTGTCCGTCCGGCACGCGGATGTAGTGCGTCCGGTCGTTGCCGCCGTAGGTGGGCTGCTTGGGTGCCCACGACGCGCCCGACGCCGTCGTCGACGCACCGGTTCTCTTGTAGGAGTTGACCGTTGGGCCGACGACGGCCTGCAGCGCGCAGGCATGGTCGAGGATGCCCGCGATGAACGAGTACGCGGTCGCGGACAAACCGAGGCCGCGCTCGTCGTCGTCGGACGGAAACTCCGGCGCCCCGCCGCTCGTCAGTGACAGGTGCAGGTGCAGGCCGGTGCCGGTCCGGTCCGCGAACGGCTTCGGCATGAACGTCGCGATCATGCCCCGCTCTGCGGCGATCATCGAAAGGAGGTAGCGCAGGGTGATCACCCTGTCGGCGGTCGTCAGCGCGTCGGCGAACTCGAAGTTCTGCTCGAACTGCCCGTTGCCGTCCTCGTGGTCGTTGGCGTAGTTGGACCATCCGAGTTGGTTCATCGCCGACGAGATCGTCGTCAGGTGGTCGTACATCCTGGTGACGCCGCGGGCGTCGTAACAAGGTTGTGCGGCGGTGTCGTCCTTGTCGGCGGTCGCGAGGCTGCCGTCGGGGTTGCGCGTGAGCAGGAAGTACTCCACCTCGGCGCCTACCCACGGTTCGAAACCTGCGTCGGCGGCGCGCGCGATCAGCGCCTTGAGGATGTTGCGTGGCGCATAGGGCCACGGCTTGCCCTCGACGTGCGGATCGCAGTGCACGATCGCCAGCCCCTCCTTGATGAACGGGATGGGGGTGAACGACGCCGGATCGGGGATCGCCATGATGTCGGGATCCTTGGGCTCCTGCCCCATGGCGCCAACGGCGTAGCCCGCGAAGCCGACGCCCTCTGTGGCCAATAGCTCGATCGCCTCGACGGGTACCAACTTCGCGCACGGCTTGCCGCGCAGGTCCACGAACAACGCGAGGATGAACTTGGTGCCCGCCTGCCGTGCGAGTTCAGCGAGGTCGTGAGGTGCCGTCATCATCATCCTGTCTCCTGTTGAGAATCAAAGTATCACTGCGGGAAACAAGTTGCAGCGCGAAAAAGCCCCGACCGGCGCGGGGCGAAGCGCGCCGGTCGGGACGATTTCAGACGGACGTGAGCTCGTAGGCCGCGTCTCTGTGCAACTTGGCGTCGATACCCGTCTCCTCGTCCTCGGGAGCGACGCGAATGCCCATCGTCTTCTTGATCGCAAACGCGATGATGAACGCGACTACGAACGAATAAATCATCACCGCACCTGCTGCGACTGCCTGCCGCCACAGCTGATCGAACCCGCCGCCGTAGAACAGGCCGTTGGTCTTGTTCGGCATGCTGTCCGTGGCGAGGAAGCCGATCAGCAACGTGCCGATGACGCCTCCGACGAGGTGGACGCCTACTACGTCGAGCGAGTCGTCGTAGCCGAACTTCTCCTTGAGCCCCACCGCGTATGGGCAGATCGCGCCGGCTACGAAGCCGAGGATGATCGCTCCGACCGGGCTGACGGCGCCACAGGCGGGGGTGATCGCGACCAGACCGGTGATGGCCCCTGCTGCAGCTCCGACACCGGTGACGTGCCCATCCTTGAACTTCTCGACGGCGAGCCACGCAAGGGTGGCCGCACACGTGGCGACGAACGTGGTGACCATGACGATGGCCGCCGAATTGCCCGCGGCCAAGGCCGAGCCGCCGTTGAACGCGTACCACCCAGCCCACAGCAGGCCAGCGCCCAGCAGCGTCAGAGGGACGTTGTGCGGTTTGCGCATCGTGCCCCAGCTCGCGGACTTGCCGAGCACGATAGCGACGGCCAGTGCTGCCGCGCCAGCGTTGATGTGGACCGCGGTGCCACCGGCGAAGTCAATCGCCTTGAGGTTGTTGGCAATCCAGCCGCCAACCGCGTCCGGGGTCACGACGCCGTTGAACGCGAACACCCAGTGGGCGACGGGGAAGTAAACGAGGATCGCCCACACCGTGGCGAACACCATCCACGCCGCGAACTTCATCCGGTCTGCCGCTGCGCCCGAGATGAGCGCCACGGTGATCGCCGCGAACAGCGCCTGGAAGAGCGCGAACAAGCTGACGGGCAGTCCCGCGATGGTCGTCTGCGACTCCAACAGGTCCTTCATGCCGAAGAACTCGGTGATACTGCCGACGAAACCTCCCATCGAGGTTCCGAACGTCATGGAGAAGCCGAAGAGCACCCAGAGGACTCCGACGATCGCTGCTGCTCCGAACGTCATCATCATCATGTTCGTCGAGCTCTTCACCGAGACCATGCCGCCGTAGAACAGCGCAAGGCCGGGAATCATCAGCGTTAGGCCGATGATGCAACACAGCATGAATGCCGTGGTTCCTGTATCCATCAACATCTCCAACTCGTGGCGCGGCCGCCATAGGGCCGATCACTGGCAGTAACCGATGTTTCTGTTACGTAGACAGGATTTCAGTGTTGCGCGCTCGTAAACGTCCACAGGGTGCTAACAGGTGAGCACTTCGTAACGAAGCGTTCACGCCATGGCATTGGCACGAAATCTGTATACGCGACCGTATACAGCACCGGATACAGCACTGTGTCCGCGTCCTGCCAGCAGAAAGCACGCCAGTGGAGAACTCCGCAACCCCCGTCGTCCACCATGAATCGAGCCTGGGCGAGGAATACGAACAAGAACCCGTTCCTCAGACGGCCCGAAAGTCGCTCTTCTCCGTGTCAGCCGTGTGGGTCGGCTTTCCGATGATCATGACGTCGGCGGTGTTTTCCGGCATCGTCGTCTACAACCTGGGCTTCGTCACGGGGCTGTTGGCGATCATCGTCGGCGACCTCGTTCTGATGGGGTACGTGGGAACGTTGAGCTACCTCGCAGGAAAGTCGGGCAAGAACTTCGCGCTGACTGCGGCGGACACGTTCGGCGCCAAGGGTTTCCGCGTCGTATCCGCCTTCCTGTCGACACTCGTGATCGGATGGTTCGCCTTCCAGACTGGAATGGTCGGCTCGACGCTGCACGTGTCGATGGGTTGGAACGCCGCTTGGATCACGCTGCTCGCAGGCGTTCTTTTCGTCGCACTGACCTTCGTCGGCATCAGGGCAATCTCGTGGATCGGTGTGGTGGCCTCGGCGTTGTTCGTGCCGCTGGGGATCGTGGCGGTCGTCATGGCTGCCAAGGACGACAGTGTCGGCTCGGCGTTCTCGTATGGCGGCGGAGCGGGCGCAAGCGCATTCGGCTTCGGCGTCGCCGTGACGATGGTGATCGCCTGTTTCGCCGACTCCGGCACGATGACCGCGGACTTCACGCGGTGGTCTCGCAACGGGAAGGAAGGCGCCCTCGCCGCCTTCGCGGCGTTTCCCATCGCTTACTTCATCGCGCAGCTCGTTGGCGCGTTCGTCGTTGCGCTAGGCGCTTCGGCCGAACCCTCGACGACGGGCGGTGACTTCCTGCACGTGCTGGTGGGCGGTGGCGGAATCCTGGTGCCGTTGGCCGTCGTGTTCGTGATCGTCAACCTCGGCAGCGTGTGCGCGCACTGCCTATACAACGGTGCTGTCGGCTTCGGCAACATAACCGGAAAGACGATGCGACAGTTGACGATCGTGCTCGGCGTGGTCGGAATCGCGGCGGCGGTGGCAGGTATCTGGTCGTACTTCGCGACGTGGCTCAACATCCTGGGCGTCCTCGTCCCGCCGATTGGCATCATCTTGATACTCGATCAGCTCGTGTTCGCAAGCAAGCGTGCGCCCGCTCACCAGGAGCTGTACTGGAAGCCGTTCGCCGCGTGGGCGATTGGTGCTGGCGTTGCGCTGGTCACCCACTTCTACGCACCGCAACTCGGCGACGCCATCGTGGCGATGTTCACCGGAGCCATCGCATTCACCGCCTTGAGTTATCTGCCGACCGAGGCTGCCGTCGCTCAGCCTTCCCTGAGTGGAGAAGCCGCATGATCACGATCGACGCACAGCCCTACACGTGGCCATACGACGGTGACATCCCCACCGGCAGAACGGCATTGATCAACATCGATTGGCAGGTCGACTTTTGCGGCAAGGGCGGCTACGTCGACACGATGGGCTACGACCTGTCCTTGGTCCGGACGCCCCTTGGTCCGGCGCAGGAGGTGTTGAAGGCCGCGCGCGACGCCGGGCTCTTCGTCATCCACACCCGCGAAGGACATCGTCCCGATCTGTCCGACCTGCCCGCCAACAAGAGATGGCGTTCGGCTCAGATCGGTGCCGAGATCGGCTCCCTGGGGCCGTGCGGGCGAATCCTCACCCATGGCGAGGCGGGTTGGGAACTCGTGCCCGAGATGGCTTCGCTGCCAGGGGAACCGGTGATCGACAAGCCAGGCAAGGGCAGCTTCTATGCGACCGATCTGGAACTGATCCTGAGGAGCAACGACATCACCCACATCATCTTCACCGGGATCACCACCGACGTGTGCGTCCACACAACCATGCGCGACGCCAACGACAGGGGATACGAATGTCTGGTGATCTCCGACGCCACGGGAGCAACCGATTATGCGAACCACGTCGCCGCGCTCAACATGATCACCATGCAGGGCGGAGTCTTCGGTGCGCACGCGCTCAGTGCGGACGTCATCGCCGCACTCGAACAAGTGCGGGCTCGTTCGATCGGCATGCGGCAGGCCGCGTCCGCGTGATAATCGAAGCCAGGGGCGGACGAGGAGGAACGTAGCGCATGGTGGCTGCCGTCCCAGTCGACGAGCCGGTATCCCTTCGCGATCGGGTCTACGTGGACCTCGGCAAGAAGTTGATGGTCGGCGAGATCGACGATCGGACCAGGTTGGTCGAGTCGCAGCTGTGCGAGGAGCTCAACGTCAGCCGGACCCCGCTGCGCGAGGCGTTGGTCCGGCTGCACGCCGATGGCATGCTGGAGCGACGATCCGACGGTTACTACCCCGTCGCCCTCGACATTGCCGGTGTGCGGGACCTCTACGAGCTCCGCATCACCATTGAGTTGCGAGGGATCACGCGAATCCTGGAGACCGACGAGCTGCGCTACGACAAGGCCAGGCTGGCAGCACTGCAGTCGGTGTGGAAGGACCTGGAGGCGAGCCCTCCGCCGCCAGAGGCCGACATGGTGTTGCTCGACGAGTCGTTTCACATCGAGTTGTGCGCGTCGTCGGGCAACATGGCGATGGTCGCGACCCTTGACAACCTCAATCGACGGATTCGCCTGATACGGATGTACGACTTCGTCACTTCCGAACGGGTGGCGGCGACCATCGGCGAGCACCTCGAGATCGTCGGCCTGTTGCTCGACGACCAGCTGGATGCGGGCAGAAAGGCGCTGCACGAACACGTCGGCGCGAGTTTCGAGGTGGTGGAGCGACGGGCCATCCGCGCGTTGAGCGCCCGCTCGATGGGGCACTCGGTCACGTCGTTCGAGACGTTGTGGAAATGATGGAGCGTTGAGCGGCTGCGTCGGCCGATAGCGGGTGTGTCAGGCTCGAACCGTGAAGCGAATGAGACCGATGACGACCGTGGTGGTGTTGGTGGCCGCGGTAGTTGGCGGTGGGATCTGGTACTTGTTCTTTCGCGGCCCGTCCTCGGCCGACTGTGCCCCGGTTCGGGAGCTGTTGTCGTTCAACAAGTCTCAGATCGACGCGATGAACGCCAAGACCACTGATCCCGCGCCAGGGTCGTTCCAGACGGCCACCGAGCCCAGCGAACTCGACTATCTGGCGTGGCGAGACGGGATCGTTGACCGAGCGGCCAAGGTCACGGCGCCCGACGTCGCCGGGCAGGCGAGCGACCTCGCGCGGACCGTGGGGTTGCTCGTCGGGGCTCGCCTCGACTACGACACGCAGAGCAAGCGGACCGCTCCAGGAGGTGCGGCGCCTCCGGCGGCCTATGCGGTCAAGGCGTTCAACGACCAGTACGAGGCGCAGGTCAAACAGCTCGCGGCGACGTGCCAGGCGTGATCGCCCACGGTTGCCCCCACCGCCCCGCGAAGGCGATGTCCTCGAGCGGCAGCCGTTCGCGCGGCGCGGCGTCACGCTCGACGAACTTCTGCTCGGCGGACGCGTAGTCGCCCAGCTTGCCGACTGCCACGGCGGCGATCGGCCGAACGCCGTCGGGGATGGCGAATGTCTCGCGTGCCGCGTCGGGGTCGAATCCTGCCATCGGGTGGACGACTAGGTCACGCGATACCGCCTCGACCGTGAGCTGAGCAATGGCGGCCCCCGCGTCGACCGCTGCATACAGCGCAGTCCGCTCGTCCTCGCCCTCGTCGGCACACACCAAGACCAGGACTCCCGCCGCCTTGGCGTATGCGTTCCCACGCTTCAGGACCTCGGCCAGCCCGTTGAACGTCGCGTCGTCTCGAAGCCCGACGACGAAGCGGACGGGCTGACGGTGACCCCAGGTTGCGGCCCATCGCGCGGCCTCCAGAAGCGCCGCGACCTGCACGCGGTCGACCACGGCGTCAGGATCGAACACCCGAGGGCTCCATCGTGCGGCGAGGTCGGGATGAATCGGTACCGACGTATCGGCCAGCTTGTCATCGCGCACGGCTTCAAGTTACCGGCGACCGTAGAACGTGCGGGGCGTCAGCAGCGCGGGAAAATCGAGTGCGTTCACCCCTTATCCTTGACGGGACTCCATCCCGCCGCGAGAAGGGTAGACAGTGGCGCTCGTCGTACAGAAATACGGCGGATCCTCGGTATCGGATGCCGAGCGGATCCGCCGTGTGGCCGAGCGCATCGTCGAGACCAAGAAGCAGGGCAATGACGTCGTGGTCGTCGTCTCGGCGATGGGCGACACCACCGACGAGCTCCTCGACCTGGCCAGGCAAGTCTGCCCGGTTCCACCGCCGCGCGAGATGGACATGCTGCTGACGGCCGGTGAGCGCATCTCCAACGCCTTGGTCGCGATGGCCATCCACTCGCTGGGCGCCGAGGCGCGGTCGTTCACCGGGTCGCAGGCAGGCGTCATCACGACGGGGACGCACGGCAACGCGAAGATCATCGACGTGACGCCGGGCCGCCTGCGGGATGCGCTCGACGAGGGGCTGATCGTGCTGGTCGCTGGCTTCCAGGGCGTCAGTCAGGACAGCAAGGACGTGACGACGCTGGGTCGGGGCGGTTCGGACACCACCGCCGTCGCACTGGCCGCCGCACTGCATGCCGACGTGTGCGAGATCTACACCGACGTCGACGGGATCTTCACCGCCGACCCCCGCATCGTGCCCAACGCGCGGCACCTGGACACCGTCAGCTTCGAGGAGATGCTCGAGATGGCGGCCGCTGGGGCGAAGGTGCTGATGCTGCGGTGCGTGGAATACGCCCGCCGCTACGACGTTCCGATTCACGTCAGGTCGTCGTATTCGAACAAGCCAGGCACCATCGTCAAAGGATCGATCGAGGACATCCCCATGGAAGACGCCATACTGACCGGAGTCGCGCACGACCGCAGCGAGGCCAAGGTGACGGTCGTCGGCCTGCCCGACGTTCCTGGCTACGCCGCCAAGGTGTTTCGCGCCGTTGCCGACGCCGACGTCAACATCGACATGGTGCTGCAGAACATCAGCAAGATCGAGGATGGCAAGACCGACATCACGTTCACGTGCTCGCGGGAGAGCGGGCCTGGCGCTGTCGAGAAGCTGGCCTCCCTGCAGGACGACATCGGTTTCAGTGCAGTGCTTTACGACGATCACATCGGGAAGGTGTCGCTCGTCGGAGCGGGCATGCGCAGCCATCCCGGCGTGACGGCCACGTTCTGTGAGGCGCTTGCCGCCGTCGGCGTGAACATCGACCTCATCTCGACGTCGGAGATCCGAATCTCGGTGTTGGTCAAGGACACCGAGTTGGACAAGGCCGTCTTGGCGCTTCACGAAGCGTTCGGTCTCGGTGGCGAGGAAGAAGCAGTCGTGTACGCGGGAAGCGGGATCTAGACATGGTGTCGATTGGTGTAGTTGGAGCGACCGGCCAGGTCGGCCAGGTGATGCGGAAGCTGTTGGAGGAACGCGAGTTTCCCGCCACGTCGGTCCGCTTCTTCGCCTCGGCACGCTCACAGGGCAAGAAGCTTTCGTTCCGCGGCCAGGAGATCGAGGTCGAGGACGCCGAGACCGCCGATCCCTCGGGCCTCGACATCGCCTTGTTCTCCGCGGGCGCCACGATGTCGCGGGTGCAGGCCCCGCGGTTCGCCGCAGCCGGCGCGGTCGTCATCGACAACTCCTCGGCCTTCCGCAAGGACCCCGACGTGCCACTCGTGGTGTCGGAGGTCAACTTCGATCGGGACGCGGGCGTTCGACCGAAGGGCATCATCGCCAACCCCAACTGCACCACCATGGCCGCGATGCCGGTGCTGAAGGTCCTTCACGACGAGGCGCAGCTGGTCAGGATGATCGCGTCGACGTATCAGGCCGTCTCCGGTAGCGGGCTGGCCGGGGTCGAGGAGTTGTTCGGTCAGGCGCGCGCAGTCGTCGACGACAGTGCGCAACTGGTCCACGACGGTTCGGCCCTGCAGTTCCCCGCGCCTCGGAAGTACGTCGCCCCAATCGCATTCAACGTCGTGCCTCTCGCGGGTTCGCTGGTCGACGACGGCTCCGGTGAGACCGACGAGGACCAGAAGCTGCGCTTCGAGAGCCGCAAGATCCTCGGCATTCCCGACCTGTTGGTCAGCGGAACGTGCGTCCGGGTGCCCGTGTATACCGGCCACTCGTTGTCGATCAACGTCGAGTTCGCCCAACCGATTTCGCCGGCACGCGCCCGTGAGCTCCTCGAAGGCGCACCCGGCGTGACGTACGTCGACGTGCCAACGCCACTGGCAGCGGCCGGCGTCGACGATTCGTTGGTCGGACGCATTCGCCAGGACCCCGGCGTGCCCGACGGTCGTGGTCTCGCGTTGTTCGTCTCCGGTGACAACCTGCGGAAGGGCGCGGCGCTCAACACCATTCAGATCGCCGAACTGCTGGCCCCGCAGTTGTGACATCCCTTCGCCGAAACCGAAGTTTGGGCGTAAGAGTTCGAGTAGCGCTCGCCATTGGCTCGATTTCGGCGTTCACCGCACCGGTAGCGCATGCCGACCCGCCCGCGCCCATTCCTCAGCCGATCCTGCATCCGCTGGCGGAAGGCCAAGCGGTTCGCGTCGGCCCGGTGGCCGGAACCGGCACGGCGACCGCGGATTACAACATCGGTGCGACCGACCTCTGCGAGTTCATGGAGTTCCCCACCGGCATCCTGCAGATCTGCGGAGATAGCTTTCCCGGTCAGGGTGCAGGCTTTGGGCGTGACTATTCGCCGATCGCGTTTCACGTCGACACCGATTCGATCAACGACCCGTCTGGGATCCGCTACTACGGCGTGACGGGCTTCGACAAGCCGCTCCTCGCCGAGCCCACCCTGCCGGGTCTGTCGCAGCTCCCAGCGGGCGTGGTGGAGATCAACCGGGTCAACTATCTCTTGGTGACCACGACGAAGGACCTCGTCCCCCAAACCTCGCGACTAGTGAAACCGATTCCAGGTCAAGGTAGTTGGCCAACCGTGGCGAAGTCCGAGCGGCCGGCGAACTACGCAGGCGGACGTCAGACCCAGATCAGCGGCTACTACGATCCAATCCCCACGGACGACTCACCGAGTGGCTGGGTGTACGTCCTGTCGAACAGCTTCGACCGAAGCACGCCCGCTCAGCTCTACCGTGCGAAGCCGCAGACGTTCACCGACCGGGCCACCTGGCAGGGGTGGTCGTCGCTGCCCGGCAAGGACGGGGGCTGGGACAAGCCGCCAACGCCGTTGTGGGGCGACAGGATTGGTGAGATGAGTGTCCGTCAGATCGACGGCAAGACCGTCATGAGTTACTTCAACTCGACTACCGGAAACATGGAGGTGCGGGTGGCCGAAGATCCAACTCGGTTGGGCACCGCTCCCGCGACCACGGTCGTGTTCGCCGGCTCTTGGCCTGCCCAGGCGGACCTCCTTGGGCCGCCCGAGGACGTCAGCCTGGCGCAGCCCTACGGTGGCTATATCTCGCCGGGCTCGACACTTGACGAGCTACGGGTGTTAGTTAGCCAGTGGAACACCACGCGGGGCGCAGAAAATGCGCCGTATCGCGTGATTCAGTTCGCGGTGAACCCGTTCAAGCCCTAGGCAATCCTCGCTTTAGGAACTCTTAAGCACACGACGGCAGGGTCTCCCCATCAGTCGAGAGGAGACCGAACATGTCAAGCATCATCACGGCGTCCGTAACGCCACGGTGGCGTGGCCTGCTCGTGGCGTCGGTGGCTAGCTGCTCGCGAGACGGCTCCCGGATCACGACCACGCATGTCGTTCGGCAGTACGACGCGCTTGGGCCGGAGCTAGAGGTGTTGTGGGGCACTCCCGCGGCCGCTCAGTTCGCTTCGCTGGCAGCGGTTTCCAGCGCAAGCCGTACGAGAGTGCATGGGGGTTCCACGAATTCAGCGCCGACTCAGGTTCTGAGCCGGCGCTGAAATCTCGTCAACGTCAATACCAGTACTTGCGTCCACCGACCGCCCGACCCGTTTGGCCGAGGATGAGCAGGACGACGCCCACGACCAGAATGATCGCGCCGATCGTATAGAGGATCGGCAACGGCACCAGAAACCCGATGATGATCAGGATGACACCGAGGACGATCACTTGAATGCGTCCTTCACCTTCTCGCCAGCATCCTTGAGGTTGGCCTTGACCTGGTCGACCTTGCCTTCGTTTTCGGTGTCCTTGTCGCCGGTCGCACTGCCGACGGCTTCCTTGGCGTGACCGCCGAGGTCCTCGACCTTGTTCTTCGCCTTGTCAACTGCGCTCATGACTTGCTCCTTGCTTCGTTTGTCGTGGTCGTGACGGGTTACCCCGTTTGGCGGCATCGAATCATCGCCGCATCGAACCATCAATGCCTTTGAGCGCTAACTCTTCTTGCTCGGCTTGACGATGACGACGAGCGAGGTGAGACGCTGACGAACGGGTCGAGAACGCCGCGGCCGACGGGACTTCGACCTCGTAAACCGTCCAGCAGTGCTGTTCTGCTCCTCGCCTTTCACAGCTGATTCATATCCAATTCAAGACAAGTGCCTCATGACCGCTTGCATCATCGACGTCATGAGCGAAACAACGACGTCCGACGAACCGGTTACCGGCCCCATCGAGCCGGTGCCACCCCCACCCCCACCCCCACCACCCCCCGCGGTGCCGCCGTACGCCGTGGCCGAAGTACCTGAGCACAGCCATCCGACGAGCCGACTCAACAAGGTTCTCGCGTGGGTTGGCATCGTCGCGGGCAGCGTGTTGATCGTCGCGATCATCTTCGGCACCGGCTTCCGGATCGGTCTGGCCGTCGGCAGCCACCACGGTGGCGGCATGGGATATCACCGCCACCACGGCAGCGGGCAGATGGAGGACCGCGAGGATCGCGGCGGACCGCCGCCGATGTTCCCCGGTGGCGGCCAGATGCGGCCTGGCCCCTTCTTCTTCCCAGGGCCGGGCTTCTTCCCCGGCTTCCCGGGTGGACCGGGTGGTGCAGGTGGTCCCGGCGGGCAGGGCGGTGGCCAGGGTGGCCCCGGTCAGCCTCCGACCTCCATCCCGACGCCTCCCGGCCGCTGACCTCGCGCCCCTCGAGGCAAGTCTGATTCCCTCACCGAAGGGCCGCGTGCTGAGCACGCGGCCCTTCCTCGTGTCGCACCCGATGTCGTACGCGTGCGATGCGCGCCTGGCGGGTATCGCAACAGGGCGGCCCAGCCCGATTGGCCGCGCGACCACGAGGAGACGAGAGATGGCGGAGAAGATCGCGACCACCGACGGTGGTGCACCCGTACCGAGCGTGGAGCATTCGCTCAGCGTCGGTCCTGACGGCCCAATTCTGCTACAGGACCATTACCTGATCGAGCAGATGGCCAACTTCAACCGGGAGCGCATCCCGGAGCGGCAGCCACACGCCAAGGGTGGCGGCGCGTTCGGTCAGTTCGAGACGACTGGCGACGTCAGTCAGTTCACCAAAGCGGCACTGTTCCAGCCGGGCACCAAGACCGAAATGGTCGCCAGGTTCTCGACCGTGGCTGGCGAGCGGGGGAGCCCAGACACTTGGCGAGACCCTCGCGGCTTTGCGCTGAAGTTCTACACGTCGGAGGGCAACTTCGACATGGTCGGAAACAACACGCCCGTGTTCTTCGTGCGCGACCCGATGAAGTTTCAGAACTTCATCCGCAGTCAGAAACGCATGGCCGCCAACAACCTTCGCGACCACAACATGCAGTGGGACTTCTGGACACTGGTGCCGGAGTCGGCACATCAGGTCACCTATCTAATGGGCGACCGTGGCATCCCGAAGACGTGGCGACACATGAACGGGTACTCCAGCCACACCTATAGCTGGGTGAACGCCGCAGGCGAGCTCTTCTGGGTGAAGTACCACTTCAAGACGAATCAGGGCATCGACTTCCTCTCGCAGGAGGACGCCGACCGCATCGCTGGCGAGGACGGTGACTACCACCAGCGCGACCTCTTCGACTCGATCGAGCAGGGCAACTTTCCGAGTTGGTCGCTCAAGGTGCAGGTCATGCCGTTCGAGGACGCCAAGACCTACCGGTACAACCCGTTCGACCTGACGAAGGTCTGGCCCCACGCCGACTATCCGCTGATCGACGTCGGGACGATGACGCTGAACCGCAACGTCGTCGACTATCACGCCCAGATCGAGCAGGCGGCATTCGAGCCGAACAACATCGTGCCGGGCACCGGGCTCAGTCCAGACAAGATGCTGTTGGCTCGCGGCTTCTCCTATGCCGACGCCCATCGACATCGTCTTGGGGTCAACTACAAGCAGATTCCGGTCAACGAGCCGAAGGTCGAGGTCAACGCTTACTCCAAGGACGGGGCGATGCGCATCAAGCTCGCGACCGACCCGGTATACGCGCCGAACTCCATGGGCGGACCCGTCGCCGACGATCCGCGGCGGGTCGCCGAGGCGCACTGGACGTCCGACGGCGACATGGTGCGCACCGCATACACCTTGCGAGCCGACGACGACGACTGGGGACAGGCCGGCACGCTGGTCCGCGAGGTGCTCGACGATGAGGGCCGGGAAAGGTTGGCCCACAACATCATTGGTCACGTTTCCGACGGTGTGAAGGAACCCGTCCTCTCGCGGGTGTTCGAGTACTGGACCAATGTCGATCCCGATCTGGGCAAGAAGGTCGAGGAAGGCGTGCGCGCGGGCCAGGCCTAGATCGGAGGGACGCCGTTCGTGCGTCTGGCGACGCGACACGCCGCGATGACGTCGTCACCTGCACGAACGGTGTCCCGACGCGCCGCACTAATCACATTGCTGTGATTACAGTGGGGCCTGTGGGACTATTGAGAACTTTGGGGAATATGTGGCGACGACTCGCCATTCGTGAGAGTCTCGCTAACCATGAGGCGCTGGTGGATGCTCGTTGCCGTCGTGGTGACGGCCCTCGCCGCGGTCAGCGGTTGCGCCAAGTCGCCCCAGACGCCGCAATACGCCGGGGCAAGCATGTTCGCCGTCGGGGACTGCGTGACGATCCCGGCAGGCAATCCGGCATCCTCCGACACGCTGCATGCGACCAAGGTCTCCTGCTCGGCCGACCCGAGTTACACCGTCGGAGCCGTCGCAAACGCTGCGGGCTCCTGCCCGAGCCCCGAATACCAGCACCTTGCGACCGAATACGTCGACGCCTCGACCTCCAAACTGTGCCTAGTACCCAACTTGGTGGCGGAGCACTGCTACGAGCTCGGCGTGCCGATGGGCACCCTCCAACTGGCCGACTGCTCGCAGCGCGGACAGCAGGGGCTTCTCGTCCAAGTCACCGCGCGGCTCGACGTTCGCGATCAGAAGGCGTGCCCGTCCGAGGGCGGTCAATACGCCTGGCCCTATCCGTCGCCTGCCCGCACGTACTGCACGCAGACGATCTTCTAACCAACGGCCTTCTAACGAACGGCCGGTGCCACGCTCCCACGGCGACTGGCATGATCGAGCCCATGAGCATCGAAGTCGTTTACACCGCAGAATCCACTGCCACCGGCGGCGGCCGCGACGGCCACGTCAAGTCCGCAGACGGAAAGATCGACCTCGACAACCGCCCGCCAAAGGAGATGGGTGGCAGCGGAGAGGGCGTCAACCCCGAATTGTTGTTCTCCGCCGGCTACGCGTCGTGCTTCCTCGGCGCGCTTCGGCTGGTTGCCAAGAACGAGAAGATCTCGATCGACGATGCCTCCGGAATCACCGCACAGATCGGCTTCGGCAAGGACTCCGAGGGAGGCTTCGGCATCACCGCGAACCTCATCGGTTACCTTCCCGGCCTCGAGCAGAGTACGGCCGACGAGCTCATGGAGAAGGCGCACGGGGTCTGCCCCTATTCGAAGGCCACTCGCGGCAACATCGACGTCAAGCTGTCGGCGAAGGTCTAGCTCCATGCGGACCGCTACTGGAGTCCTGGTCGCGGTCATGGGACTGAGTTCGACGCTGTGTCTTGCCGCGCCTGCTGGCGCGAAACCGTCGGATCCCGGCGTGGTGTCCTACGCCGTCCTCGGCAAGGGGTCGGTGGGCAACATCGTCGGCGTACCCATGACGTCGGACTCGACGTTCACCGATCCGTTCCAGGCATTCTGGGTCGACGCACCGGAGTGCAACAACTGGGCCGACATCGGACTGCCCGACGTATATGCCGACCCCGACCTCGCTTCGTTCAACGGCGCGACGACGCAACGCTCGCCCACCGATGACAGCCGCCTCGCCAAGCAGGCCATCGGGGTCTTCGCCACCAACGATGCGGCGGCGAGAGCGTTCCATCGCGTCGTCGACAGAACCGTCGGCTGTGCGGGCCAGACGACCGTCATGCATCTGAACGACTTCGTCAACGAGACGTGGACGTTCTCCGGTACGCCTGCGACGGCGACCGATGCCGTGTGGATGAAGCAGGAAGTGGGTACGGATCGACGGTGCTTCGTCCAGACCCGCCTGCGGGACAACGTTCTGCTACAGGCGAAAGTCTGCCAACCCGGAAATGGCGGCCCCGCCGTGAACGTGCTGGCTGGCGCGATGCAAAACACGCTCGCCCAGTAACGCTGGCGGATCTGGCGCACACCCAGGAAGGTGTAAGGGGAAATTCACGTGAGTTTGTCGGTGCCATCTGGAAGATAGATACGGCAGCGGGAATCGCTCGTGATCCCGTGGCTGGACCTCCGAGAGGGATGGTGTCATGACCACCACCACATCAGAGCTACGTGGAACACGCCCCGATGCCGCTGCGGGCAGCGAACTCACCAGTGCCCAGAGCGTGGCAATCCACATCGGTGAAGAGTGTTTGAGCGACGGTCCGCTCGGCAAGGTCGGTCTCGAGATCGAGGCGCACTGCTTCGACCTGGCCGATCCGATGCGCAGGCCCAGCTGGGACGAGTTGACGGACGTCATCTCCTCCGTTCCGGCGCTGCCAGGCGGTAGCCCGATCACCGTCGAACCCGGCGGCGCCGTGGAGCTGTCGGGCCCTCCCTTCGATGGGGTCTTGCCTGCGATCGATGCCATGAAGGCAGATCGTGCCGTGTTGAGCGAAGCGTTCGCCGCGCATGGTCTTGGCCTCGTTCTGCTCGGTGCCGATCCGCTACGGCCCGCCGAGCGGGTGAATCCAGGAGCGCGCTACCGCGCGATGGAGCAGTTCTTCCGTGCCAGCGACACGGGCGAGGCAGGTGCCGCCATGATGACGTCGACCGCCTCGGTCCAGGTCAACGTCGATGCCGGGCCCCGCGACGGCTGGGCGGATCGGGTGCGGTTGGCGCACGCACTAGGGCCGACGATGATCGCAATCTCGGCCAACTCGCCCATGCTCGGTGCGAAGTTCTCGGGGTGGCGCAGCACGCGGCAGCGGGTGTGGAGCCAGCTCGATTCGGCCCGCTGCGGACCCGTGCTCGGCGCGAGTGGCGACGATCCTGCCAACGACTGGGCGCGGTATGCGCTGCGGGCTCCTGTCATGCTCGTGCACACTGCCGACGAGGCGGTGCCCGTCACCGATTGGGTGCCCTTCGCCGACTGGGCCGACGGCACGACGCTTCTCGACGGGCGCAGGCCCACCGTGGAAGACGTCGACTATCACCTGACGACTCTGTTTCCGCCGGTGCGGCCGCGCGGCTTCCTCGAGATCAGGTATCTCGACAGCATGCCCGACGACGTCTGGCCCGCAGTGGTGTTCACGCTGGTGACGTTGCTCGACGACCCCGTTGCCGCTGAGATCGCCACGGAGGCAACGCAATCCGTTGCCACTGCGTGGGACCGCGCCGCCCGGCTTGGTCTCGCGGACGCCCGCCTGCACGTCGCGGCCATTCGGTGCGTCCAGGCCGCGGCCGAACGGGCACCTGCAGAGTTGAGTGCTGCGATGGAGCATCTGCTCGCCCAGGTCGAACGGGGCCGAACCGCGGCCGATGACTTCTCCGACCGTGTGGTGGAGTTTGGAATCGGGCCTGCGGTAAGTCAATTGGCGAAGGGTGAGTTTTGAGCAGTCGCGAACTGCTCGCGCGTGAGTTGACTCTCGCGCGGGAACGCACACTGCGGCTCGTCGAGTTCGACGACGCCGAGTTGTTCCGGCAGTACGACCCGCTGATGAGCCCTCTCGCGTGGGACCTCGCCCACATCGGATGGCAAGAGGAGCTGTGGCTGCTGCGCGGCAACGATCCCGCGCGGCCCGGGATGTTGCAACCGCGGGTCGAACGGTGCTACGACGCCTTCCTCAACCCACGGGCTACCAGGGTCGATTTGCCGCTCCTCGAGCCTTCCGAAGCGCGGTCCTACTGTGCGACCGTCCGAAACAAGGCTCTCGACAGTCTGGACGCAATGCCGGAAGGCGCCAGCGAGTTCAACTTCGGGCTCGTCGTCAGTCACGAGAACCAACACGACGAGACCATGCTGCAGGCGCTGAATCTGCGATCGGGACCCGCCCTACTCGGCGAGGGGGCCAGCCTGCCTGCAGGCAGGCCCGGCGTCGCAGGCACGTCGGTGCTGGTGGCTGGCGGGCCCTTCGTGCTCGGCGTCGACGCCACCGACGAGCCGTACTCACTCGACAACGAACGCTGCGCGCACGTCGTCGACGTGTCCGACTTCCGCATCGGCAGGGTGCCCGTCACCAACGCGGAATGGCGGGCGTTCATCGACGACGGCGGCTACCGCGACGAACGGTGGTGGTCCGAACGCGGTTGGGCGCACCGGAACGAGGCTGGACTAGTGGCACCGCTGCACTGGCATCCGGACGGCAGCCGTACCCGCTTCGGTCACGTCGAGTCGGTGCCTGGCGACGAACCCGTGCAGCACGTCACGTACTTCGAGGCTGAGGCCTACGCCGCGTGGGCAGGTGCGCGACTGCCCACCGAGGTGGAGTGGGAGAAGGCGTGCGCATGGGATCCAGCGCTTGGGCGTCGTCGCCGATTTCCTTGGGGCGCTTCGGAACCCACTGCCGCGCTGGCCAACCTCGGTGGTGACTCGCTACGGCCTGCTCCGGTCGGCGCGTACCCGGCAGGCGCGTCGGCGTACGGCGCGGAACAGATGCTCGGCGACGTCTGGGAATGGACCAGTTCGCCTCTGCGTCCGTGGCCGGGCTTCACGCCGATGCTCTACGAGCAGTACTCTGCACCGTTCTTCGACGGTGACTACAAGGTGCTGCGCGGCGGGGCATGGGCCGTCGCGTCGAGCATCCTGCGCCCCAGCTTCCGCAACTGGGACCACCCGATCCGCAGACAGATCTTCTCGGGTCTGCGCCTTGCGTGGGATGCCTGATGTGCCGCCACCTTGGCTGGTTGGGCAACGAGGTCTCGGTCGCCTCGCTAGTGCTTGATCAGCCGTATGGCCTTCTGGTGCAGTCCTATTCGCCGCGCAGGCAGAAGCACGGCCTCATGAATGCCGACGGTTGGGGTGTCGGCTTCGTCGACGGCGATCAGGTACGGCGATGGAAGAGCGCCGCCCCTCTGTGGGGGGATGCGTCGTTCGCGTCCGTGGCGCCTGCGCTGCGGAGTGAGTGCGTCATCGCCGCGGTCAGGTCGGCCACGGTCGGCATGCCCATCGAACCGTCGGCGTCGGCTCCGTTTACCGACGGCACGTGGCTGCTGTCGCACAACGGAGTGGTCGACCGGTCAGTGCTTCCCCCTTCAGCTGCCGCGGAGTCGACGGTCGACAGCGCACTGCTCGCGGCACTGATCTTCGATCGCGGGATGGACGCGCTGGGCGACACCGTGGCCGAGGTGGGCGCCGCCGACCCGAACGCACGCTTGAACATCTTGGCTGCCAACGGTTCTCGGATGTTTGCCACCACCTGGGGTGACACGCTTTCCGTCCTGCGCCGCCACGATGGAGTCGTGCTGGCGAGCGAACCCTATGACGACGATGCCGACTGGCAAGAGATCCCCGACCGCCACCTGGTGGAGGTCGTCGGCTCCAGCATCGACTTGATTCCACTGAAGGGAACCCCATGACGCTGTCGCTGTCCAACTACCTTGCCGCCGACTCCGCCGCGAAGGCACTCCGGCGTGACGTGCTCACTGGGCTGAGGCAAACGCCGAAGTCATTGCCGCCCAAGTGGTTCTACGACTCCGTCGGCAGCGATCTCTTCGACCAGATCACGCGGCTGCCCGAGTACTACCCGACGAGAGCCGAGGCATCCATCCTGCGGGTACGTGCCGCCGAGATCGTCGCGGCCTCTGGCGCCGACACGTTGGTCGAGCTCGGCAGTGGCACCTCGGAGAAGACGCGAACGTTGCTCAACGCCATGCGGGACGGCGGTTCGCTGCGGCGTTTCATCCCCTTCGACGTCGACGCAAGCGTGCTCAACGCGGCAGGTGCGGCGATCGGCGCCGAGTACCCGGGCGTCGAGATCGACGCCGTTTGTGGCGACTTCGAGGAGCATCTCGGCAAGATCCCCGCGGTCGGCCGACGTTTGGTGATCTTCTTGGGCTCGACCATCGGCAACCTTACCCCCGGACCGCGTGCGAAATTCCTTGCTACGCTTGCCGATACGTTGGCACCCGGCGACACCCTGCTGCTCGGTACCGACCTGGTCAAGGATGCCGACCGTCTGGTGCGCGCCTACGACGACAGTGCCGGAGTGACGGCGAAGTTCAACCGCAACGTGCTCAACGTGGTCAACCGCGAGCTCGACGCCGACTTCGACGCAGAGGCCTTCGAACACGTCGCCAAGTGGAACGCCGACGAGGAGCGCATCGAAATGTGGCTGCGAACAAACACTCCGCAGCACGTGCGGATAGGCGACCTGAACCTGGCGGTGGACTTCGCAGCCGGCGAGGAAATGCTGACCGAGGTGTCCTGCAAGTTCCGGCCCGACGGTGTCGCTGAGGAGTTGGCGGCCGCGGGGCTGCGGCGCACGCACTGGTGGACCGACGAAGCGGGGGACTTCGGACTGGCACTGTCGACGAAGTGACGCAAGTGAGTGAAGGCCTCGCAGAGCAGTGGCGGTCGGCGCGTCCGTCGGCCGCGGGCGTCCACGTCGACAGTGCCGCGTGCTCGCGGCAGAGCTTCGCCGTCATCGACGCGGCAGCCTCACACGCACGGCACGAGGCCGAGGTTGGCGGCTACGTCGCAGCCGAGGCCGCTGCGCCCGTTCTCGACGCCGGGCGAAAGGCGGTGGGCGCGCTGACCGGGATGAGCGGCGACGACGTCGTCTTCACCACGGGGGCCAACAACGCCCTCGACATCCTGCTCGCCGACTGGACGGGCGAGCGCACGGTCGCCTGCATTCCCGGCGAGTTCGGTCCAAGCCTGCTGACGATGGCGCGGCATGGATTCGACGTGCGGCCCCTTGCCGTGGACGACGTCGGCAGGCTCGATCCCGGTGCTGCCGCAACGGCGTTGGCTACAGAACCACCAGGGCTAGTCCACTTCACCCCGCTGAGCAGCCATCGCGGCACCGTGCACGACGTCGGCCCGGTATCCGCAGCCTGCCGGGCCAACGGGATTGCGTTGTTCGTCGACGCTGCACAGGCTTTCGCGCACCTCGATTGCGCCGACGTCGACGCCGATGCCATCTACGGGACGTCGCGCAAGTGGACGGCTGGGCCGCGGGGCGTCGGCTTCCTCGCCACCGCACCCGGCTGGCTGAGCGACCAGACCGTCGCGCGTCTAGACATGGCCGAGGTCAACGTGGCTGCGCGAGTGGCGTTTTCGGTTGCCCTCGGTGAGCACCTTGCGGCCGGGCCGGATCGCGTCCGCGTCCGCCTCACCGAGGTAGGCCGCGCGACACGCCAAGCCCTTACCGACGTCCCCGGCTGGCGCGTCGTCGAACCGGTCGACGAGCCTACTGCGATCACCACCCTGACTCCGCCCGACGGCGTCGACCCGATGCAGGTGCGCGCCAGGCTCATCGCCGAGCACGGCGTCGTCACCACCTACATAGGCGTCGAGCGGGCGCCACTGGAGCTACGCGCTCCGGCGCTGCGAGTCTCGCCGCACGTCGACGTGACGTCCGAGGATCTCGAGGTGTTGGTCGCCGCGTTGGCCTCCACCAACGGCTAGTGCTAGCTGGCGAGCTGACAATTACGAGGTATGCGTGACGTCCTGCGCCAAGGCGACGACGTGCCTACGGTGTTCCTACGCGCGAAATCGACGTCATGGCTGCATGTTCGAGCGATTCGGCTGAGAACCACTGCCATGAGCTCGATATCGCAGCCGTTGGCTCGAATTCGGGCGGGGCCCCTGCGCTTCCGGAGCTCTCGCCCGCGCCGTTGGCTGCGGTCGAACCAACGCGTGTGCTTCATGCAAGCGGCAGGTACACGCGGTTGCCGTGCTTCGCGAACTCCTCCGATTTGGCTGCCATCGCTTCCCGAACGTCGCGGCTGATGCGCATGGAGCAGAACTTCGGACCACACATGGAGCAAAAATGGGCGGTCTTGGCTGGCGCCGCGGGCAGCGTCTCGTCGTGGAATTCCTGGGCGGTGTCGGGGTCGAGGGAGAGCGCGAACTGGTCGTGCCAGCGAAAGTCGAAGCGGGCGGCGGACAGGGCGTCGTCTCGTTCCTGGGCGCGGGGGTGTGACTTGGCGAGGTCGGCGGCGTGGGCGGCGATCTTGTAGGTGATGACGCCGACCTTGACGTCGCTGCGGTCGGGCAGGCCCAGGTGCTCCTTGGGCGTGACGTAGCAGAGCATCGCAGTGCCCGCCTGCGCGATCATGGCTGCCCCGATGGCGGAGGTGATGTGGTCGTAGGCCGGTGCAATGTCGGTGGTCAGCGGACCCAAGGTGTAGAACGGCGCCTCATCGCACAGTTCTTCCTCTAGCCGGACGTTCTCGACGATCTTGTGCATTGGGACGTGGCCGGGGCCTTCGATCATCACCTGCACGCCATGGGCTTTCGCGATCTTCGTCAGTTCGCCGAGAGTGCGCAGTTCGGCGAACTGGGCCTCGTCGTTGGCGTCGGCAATCGATCCCGGGCGCAGCCCGTCGCCAAGGGAGAAGGTCACGTCGTAGCGGGCGAGGATCTCGCACAGCTCGCCAAAGTGGGTGTAGAGGAACGACTCGGTGTGATGGGCGAGCATCCAGGCGGCCATGATCGAGCCGCCCCGCGACACGATGCCGGTGACTCGGTCGACGGTGAGCGGGATGTAGCGCAGAAGCACTCCGGCGTGCACGGTCATGTAGTCGACGCCCTGCTCACACTGCTCGATCACGGTGTCGCGGTACACCTCCCAGGTCAGCTGGGTGGGGTCGCCATCGACCTTCTCCAACGCCTGATACATCGGGACGGTGCCGACCGGGACGGGGGAGTTGCGCAGGATCCACTCGCGGGTCAGGTGGATGTCGCGGCCGGTAGACAGGTCCATGATGGTGTCCGCACCCCAGCGGGTGGCCCACACCATCTTGTCGACCTCCTCGGCGACCGAGGAGGTCACCGCCGAGTTGCCGATGTTGGCGTTGACCTTCACCGCGAACTTCTTGCCGATGATCATCGGCTCGCTCTCCGGATGGTGGTGGTTGGCAGGGATGACCGCCCGGCCGCGGGCGACCTCGTCGCGCACCAGCTGGGCGGGCAGGCCCTCGCGCTCGGCGATGAACGCCATCTCCGCGGTGATCTCTCCGGCGAGCGCGCGCTGCAACTGTGTGCCCCGATCGCGGACCACGCCCGCCCGCGCGGGTAGGCCTGCGGCAAGGTCGATGACCGCGGTGTCGTCGGTGTAGGGGCCCGACGTGTCGTACAGGTCGAGGTGGTCACCGGTGCTCAGGTGCACCCGGCGAAACGGCACGCGGGACCCGTCGGACAGCTCGCGGTAGATCTTCGAACTGCCCGTGATGGGGCCGGTGGTGACGGAAACGGGGTTGGACACGACAGACATTTCAGCAGCTCCCTACGCCGGCATTACCCGGTCAGGTTCATACGGTCGACGGCGCGTTAGCCGTCCTCTCAGCGCACTTTGCGTGTGCTCCCGCGGGTGGACGCCTCGAACTTAGCAGACGTCCGAGCGCAGCGTGTGAACCCACACAGCCTGTCCGAACGGGTAGGTCGCTCCTGCCCGCTCGTCCCGACTCGTGCTGCCCGAGCATTCGGTCTTCGCGAAATGGTGTTCCGTCGCTCACATTCGGGGGCCTACCTTGAGGCGCGACAACCCCAAGAGAGGACGCTAGTCATGAAGGTCGAAGACCTACTCAAGCCCTTCCCCATCAAGGAATTTCATCCGTTCCCCCGCGCCATGATGGGACCTGGCGCCCACGAGATGGTCGGCCCGGAAGCCATCAAGATGGGTTTCAAGAAGACCCTGTTGATGTCGTCCGGTCTGCGTGGCACCGACATCGTGCACAACATGGCCGAGTCGCTGAAGTACCACGGCCTAGAGGTCGTGGTGTACGACCAGGTGGAGTCCAACCCCAAGGACTACAACGTGATGGACTCGGTGAAGCTCTACCAGGAGCAGGAGTGCGACAGCTTCATCTCCATCGGTGGCGGTTCGACGCACGACGCCTGTAAGGGTGCCCGCATCTCGGTCGCTCACGACGGTCGCAACGTCAACGACTTCGAGGGCTTCAACATGTCCGAGAACCCGAAGAACCCGCCCCACATCGCGATTTCCACCACCGCGGGCACCGGTTCAGAGACGTCGTGGGCCTACGTCATCACCGACACCACGACTGATCCCGACAACCCACACAAGTACGTGGCCTTCGACGACGCGTGCGTGGCGACCTTGGCCGTCGACGACCCGGTCCTCTACTTCGACTGCCCGGTCGACTACACCGCGCAGTGCGGGTTCGACGTGCTGGCGCACGCTTCGGAGCCGTACGTCTCGCGGCTGAACTTCGAGCCGTCCCTTGGCAACGCGATCCGGGCCATCAAGCTGACGGCCGAGAACCTTCGCGAGGCCACCTGGAACGGCCAGGACCTCGCAGGGCGCCAGGGCATGATGTACGCGCAATACATTGCGGCACAAGCATTCAACTCCGGCGGGCTCGGCATCATCCACTCCATCTCGCACGCCATCAGCGCGTTCTACGACACCCATCACGGCCTCAACAACGCGATTGCCCTTCCTCGCGTATGGGCGTTCAACATGCCGGTGGCCTACAAGCGGTTCGCCGACATCGCCGAGGCGATGGGCGTCGATACCTACGGCATGACCGACGCGCAGGCCGCCGACGCCGCCCTGGCCGCTGCGATTCGGCTACTCCGTGACGTCAACATCATCGAACGGTTCGTCGACGTGAAGCAGGACAGCTACTCGAAGAACCGGCTTGGCCTTGGCCCCACCAAGTTCTACGAGAACGCGCCGGTGATCAAGGGCGACAAGGCCGACGTCGATCGCATCACCAACCACGTGCTCGGCGACGCCTGCACCCCTGGCAACGCCAAGGAGTGCACCTTCGACCTCGTCCGTCCCGTCGTCGACCACTGCATGAACGGCGACCTCGACGATCTGCTGAGCTGATGCTCGACACCGTCGAGAAGGTTCGCCAGTCGCTCGCCGGCGAGGGTTACATCGCCGACGAGCACCTGGCGACAACGGTTTTCCTGCAGACCAGGCTCGACAAGCCACTGCTGATCGAGGGTCCGGCAGGCGTGGGGAAGACCGAGCTTGCGAAGGCGCTGGCGGCCGCTACCGGCCGCCGGCTTCTTCGGCTCCAGTGCTACGAGGGCCAAGACGAGACCAAGGCGCTCTACGAGTGGGACTACGGCAAGCAACTGTTGTACACCCAGATCCTCCGCGAGAAGATCGGCCAACTCGTCGCCGACGCGAGCGACCTCGACGAGGCCGTCGATCGAATCGGCAAGCAGGAGAGCGTCTTCTTCTCCGATCGGTTCCTTGCTCCGAGGCCGCTGTTGGAAGCGGTGCGTTCCGAGGAGCCGGTGGTGCTCCTGATCGACGAGATCGACAGGGCCGACGAGGCTCTGGAGGCAGTGCTGCTGGAACTTCTTGGCGAGTACCAGGTTTCGGTGCCGGAGATCGGTACCTTCACCGCGAAGCACGCGCCCTATGTCATCCTGACGTCGAACAACACTCGCGACCTGGCGGCAGCCTTGAAACGCCGCTGCCTGCATCTGTTCCTCGACTATCCCTCTGCGGAACGCGAACTGGAGATCGTGCGGTCCAAGGACACCGGCCTTACCGATGCGCTTGCCGCCCAGCTGGTCGACGTGGTGCGCGGGCTGCGCGAGCTCGATCTGCGCAAGGCGCCGAGCATCTCCGAGACCATCGACTGGGCCCGCACCCTCGCCGTGCTCGGAGTCGACGAACTGTCCGCAAAGGTGCTGTCCGACACGGTGTCGGTGGTGGTGAAGTACGACAAGGACGTTCGCAAGTCGCTCGATGCGCTGCCTCGACTGGTCGATCCCAACGCGAAGGTCCCTGCGACACTGCGCGAGGGGCACGAGCATGGGCACGGTCACGACCACGCCCATGGCGAACACACCCACACCCATGACGACGCACAAGATTCCGGCCCCGACGGCAAGGCGGTGCGTCAGACGAAGGACAAGCCAGGCAGATTCACCGACGGCTATTACGGAACGCCGAAGACGCAGTCACTCGGCCGTCGCAGACCGTTCTGAGCATCTCGGATGGAAGCAACCCTGCACCGTTTCGTGCGGCTCCTGCGGCTCGGGGGACTGCGCGTCTCGATCCCCGAGGCTCTCGACGCGATGCGGTGCGCCGGGCAGCCCGGTGTCCTGTCCTCCCGGGCCATCCTGCGGACCGCATTGCGTGCGGCCCTTGTCAAGGATCAACGGGACGAGCCGGTGTTCGACGAGATCTTCGAGGCGTTCTTCTCGTTGATCCGCGTCGGCGGCGAGGAGGGCGGTCACGGGCACGGCCACGCGCACGACGACCTCACGGACACCGGTGATCTGGAGTCGTTCACGCTCTCCGACCAGCCGAGCGAGAAACCCGAGGAAGGTCACGAGCACGGCAAGCCCAAGAGCATCCGGGATTACTTCAAGCGTGAGGACCTGGCCCAGCAGTACAACCTGCACCAGGAGGCCAACAAGATCGACCTGGCCGCGCTGACCGACCAGATCGTGTTCTCGAAGGAGAGCACCGGGCTCGACGAGAACTCCTACCGCGTGGAGCTGTCCGCGGACCGCCTGCACGGCGCAGGGCTGCCTGGCACCCTGTCGAACTCGAGCGGCACCAGCGTCGACGCCTCGCTCACGATCGCCGAGCAGGACGCTCTGCTGGGCTGGCTCAACGAGCTGGACGTCCTCGACGACGGCGATGAGTCGGACGCAAAGGCTCTGCGTCGCAAGCTAACCGGGGTTCTGGAGAACTTGCCGCAGGCGCTCAAGCGTCACTTGGAGGCGCTCCTTGCTCTGGAACAGCGGGTCGTCGAGATGCGTGAACAACGCGAGGCGAGAGTGGATCGGCTTGGCGAGGCCGATCGCGCCGAGTTGGAGGACTCCCTGCGGAGGCTGGCGCGCAGCCTGCACGGCGCGCTCACCCACCGTCGCCGGACCGCCGCGGCTGGGCGCGTCGACTCCGGCCAGACGATGCGCCGCAACATGCGCTTCGACGGAATCCCGTTCGTCCCCGTCACCGTGCGTCGGGCTGAGGACCGGCCGCGGCTCGTCGTGCTCGCCGACGTGAGCCTTTCCGTCCGTGCGACGTCGCGGTTCACGCTCAGCCTCGTCCATGGCCTGCAGGATCTGTTCACGCAGGTGCGCTCGTTCGCCTTCGTGGCCGAGGTTGCGGAGACCACGGAGCTGTTCCGCGACCATCCGAGTGAGCGGGCGCTGGGTCTGATCTTCGGCGGCGATGTCATCGACGTCGATGCAAACTCGAACTACGGCAACGTCTTTGCCGAATTCCTCGCCGAGCACTCGTCGGCTGTGACCCGGCGCACCACGCTCATCGTGCTTGGCGACGCCCGGAACAATGCCAACGATCCGAACCTCGCTGCGTTCGAGGAACTCACCCGTCGTGCGCGCGAAACCATTTGGCTGACACCGGAACCCAAGTACTCCTGGGGTCTGGGCAGTTGCGATCTGCCCGCGTACGCGGAGCATTGCGACAAGGTGCGGGTGGTGCGAGACCTGCGCGGCCTCGAGCATGCGACGCTGGAATTCGCTGCAGCCACGGTCGGTCGGTAGGCGCCTCAGGCAGCGTCGTGGAAGACGAGCCCCAAGGTGATCCGGGTGCCGGACCGTATTGTCGAAACCCCGTGCCGCACAGGGGTCGCCGACCAACCTCGTCGCGATGGAACCGGGCGATCCCGTGTCGTGAACACCAGACCGTGTCCTCGGGGGATGACGGTGGCGGTGGCGCGTGACTGTGCCCGCGGCCGCTGTTCGTACAACAGGAACTCCCCTCCAGTGTGATCTACCCCAGGCTCGTTGAGGTTGATGACGACCTGAAGCGGGAACACGAGGTCGCCGTAGAGATCGCGGTGCAGCGCATTCCAGTCGCCGGGTCCGTACTTCAACAGGATCGGCGTCGGCTTGGTCTGCCCCGCGGCGTGACAGATTCGCAGCCAGTCGTCGAGGCTGTCCGGCCATGGCGTGTCACGGCCCAGGTTGGTCCACCAGTCGCGGGCGATCGGCAGCAGTCGTGGGTACAGCGCCTGCTTGAGCGCGTCCACGGCATCGGGGAACGGTTCGGCGAAGTAGCGATACTCGCCATCGCCGAACCGGTATCTGGCCATGTGCACCGTCGACCGGAACCGGGTGTCGTCGGGGTAGAGGTCGGCAATCTGGCTGGCCTCCTCCCGCGACACCAGCGGTCCGGTCAGTGCGCAACCGACCTCGTCGAGCTCGGCCCGCACGGCGTTCCAGTCAGTGGCGTCGACGCGACGTTGCCAGCTCATGCCGCGGCCTCCAGGGTGAGGAGGGTGCGCTTGGCATCGACTCCGCCGAGGTACCCACCCATCTTCCCATCGCTGCGGACCACTCGGTGGCACGGCACGACGACGGGCAGAGGGTTTGTGGCACAGGCACTTCCGACGGCGCGAACTGCCTTGGGGTTGCCTGCGAGCTTGGCGACCGCTGCATAACTGGCTGTCTTTCCGTAGTCGATCTCGGGGAGGTGATGCAGCACGACGCCGCGGAACCCTGCCGAAAGGGACCAGTCGAGTGGCACCTCGAAACGCTGCCTGGTGCGGGCGAAGTACTCATCGAGCTGGCGGGCGACGGCGTCCAGTCGCGCAGGGGCGCACAGGATGCGCGGGCTCACCCTGTCGGCAAGCGTCTGCAGGACGGCGTCGTGGCCTTCGTTGGCAAAGGCGACGCGAACGAGGCCGCGCTCGGTGGCTGCCACGAGCAGCTCGCCAATGGGGCTGTCGACGGTGCGATACGCGACGTCGAGAATGCCGTCGCGTTGTGCAGCTTCAGCGAGCCTGGCGTGCAGCGCCGTCATCGAGTCAGGGGATTCCGTGATCGTCGTCAGGTCGCGGATCAGTTCGTCGTTCATGATGTCGTTCCTCTCGGGTATGAGCGCCTGAGCGCGGCGATGCCGTCGGCTGCAGAGCGCCGGGCTGAGTTGATACTGCCGCCGAGGATGGTGGCGACGTCGGAGTAGGGCAGGCCGCCCAGATAGTGGTAGGCGACTGCTTGTTTCTGTTTGTCGGGCAGCCGGGCAAGGGCGTCGATGAGGTCGTCGTCGCGTTCCGGGGCTGGGGTGTCGGGTGATTCGGGAACTGTGTCGGTCGGAATCGCGCGGCGTGTCATGGCGCGGGTGATGTCGACCGCCTTGCGGTGGGCGATCGTCACGAGCCAGGCCTCGACGTTGGCGTCCGCGGGTAGCCCTGGATAGGCCTTCATCGCAGAGAGGAACGTCTCCGACCACGCGTCGTCCGCGTCGACGGGCCCGACGACGGCGCGGCATACCCGCAACACCGTTGGGCCGTGAACCGAGACGACGGTTTCGAAGGGCTGTTTGACTGTCACGCTCTGTAGACGCCTCGCGGTCGGATTTCGTGAGGTCGAATCGTCCTAGGGCTTCTGCACCAGCAACGTCGCCCGGTAATCCTCTAGGTCGAGCACCTTGTCGGGGGTCTGCGGGTACGGGTCGAGCGACCACAACGCGATGGTGTGGTTACCGACGGTGGCCTTTTGGACGTTCTGGCCTGGCGCAGGATTCGTATTGAACTCCACGCTCGTCGGATCTCCGTGATCCTCCACGCGGACGACGATGCGCGCCTCGCCGGTCCAGAAGCATTCGACGGCCTTTGGGCAACGCGAATCCTCCAGGACGTCACTGAAGCGCACCACCAGGTTCTCGCCCTTGATGGTCGCCTCCTGCCCGCCGCCCAGGGCGAACGCCTCGTCGAGGTCGAACTCGAGCGGGCCTGCGTCCGCCGTGCGGTCTGCGCCGCAGCCGGGGAGCGCAAGCAGCAGCATGACCACGGAAAGCATCGCCCTGCTCACGGATTCGGCCCATCCCACGTATGGACCGGCTCGTTGCTGTGCATGCGTTCGCAGTACAGATGCAGCATCTCGGCAAGCGCACGCGGCCGGTCTAGCCCGCCGGCTTGCAACGCCTGCACCGTCGCGACCTGCCACGCGGCGCCGTTGAGCCCCTTCTTTGCCCTGCCCTCGATGACGCCGAGGAAGCGGTCGCGCACCTCCGCTGCGACGCCCCAACTGCGCAGCCCGTCGTGTGCCATCGGCAGAAGCTTGCGCAGCACCAGTTCGGCAGACGTCACCTCCCCGAGTCCTGGCCAGTACAGTCGCGCCTCTAGGCCGTGCTGCGCTGCGGCGAGGAAGTTGTGTTCGGCCGCAGGGAAACTCAGCTCCGACCAGATCGGTCTGTCCGCATCGGACAGTGTGCGCAGCAGCCCGTAGTAGAAGGCCGAGTTCGCCATCATGTCCACGACGGTAGGACCGGCGGGCAGCACGCGGTTCTCCACCCGAAGATGCGGTCGGCCTTCGACGACGTCGTACACCGGGCGGTTCCAGCGATAGATCGTGCCGTTGTGCAATCGCAGTTCGGGAAGCGTCGGAGTGCGGCCTGCTGCGAGCTCGGCGGCGGGATCCTCGTCCGACAGCTCGGGCAGCAGCGACGGGAAGTACCTAACGTTCTCCTCGAAGAGGTCGAAGATCGACGTGATCCACCTCTCGCCGAACCAGACTCGCGGCCGCACACCCTGCGTCTTCAACTCGTCCGGCCTGGTGTCCGTGGCCTGGGCGAACAACTCGACGCGCGTCTCCGACCACAGCTGGTGGCCATAGAAGTACGGCGAATTGGCGCCCAGCGCGAGTTGAGGACCCGCAAGCACCTGTGCCGCATTCCAGTTCTTCGCGAAGTCCGCCGGGGAGACCTGGAGGTGCAATTGCATACTGGTGCACGCAGATTCGGGAGCGATCGACTCGGTCTGCACGGTCAGCCGTTCCGGGCCCACGATGTCGATCTGGATGTCTTCACCGCGCGCGGTGAAGATCGAGTCGTTGAGCGCCTGGTACCGCGTCGACTCGCTCATCCAGTGGCCCGAAAGATGTTCGGGCATCAGCGTTGGCAGTATCCCGATGTTCACGATGTGCGCGCCGTTCTGGTTGGCCTTCGCCTCAGCGGCGTTGAGGCTGGCCCGCACCTCGGCCTCCAATTCGGCAAACGACGTGCCGGGCAACTCCCGCGGCGGCACGTTGAATTCGATGTTGTAGGCGCCCAATTCGGTCTGATACGCAGGGTCGGCGATCGAGGCGAGCACCTCGCGGTTGCTCATCGCGGGTTGGTAGTCGGCGTCGACGAGATTGCATTCGATCTCCATGCCGGTCATCGGGCGTTCGCAGTCGAATTTCGACGAGGCGAGCATCGTCTCGAACACGTCGAGGCTCAGCTGCACCTTGCGTCGATAGTCGCGGCGGTGCGCGCGGCTGTACTCGGTCCTCGTGACCTCTTCGCCCACGAAGGCGAGCCTAGACGCCCGCCTGCCCCACCGGGTGGACCTCGGCCAACGCGACGACCTCGTCGCGCAACGCCTCTGCCGTCAGCAGTGCGGCATCGATGGGCTCGCCGAAGCGCACCTGCATGGGGTGCCGCGTGAACGAGCCATTCTTCGGGAGTACCTCGCGAGTTCCGAGCAGCGCGACCGGAACGAGCGGAACGCCGCAATCCCTGGCCAGGTGTACGGCACCAGAATGGAATTCGCCGATTCTTCCGTCGCACGACCGGGTGCCCTCTGGATAAAGGACGACGGTCCACCCTTCGGCGAGAGCCGCCTTCGTCGCCGCCAGGAGCGCGGCATAGGTGCCTCCGCCGGATCGCCGCACGGGCAGAATCCCAGCCAAGCTAGTCGCGAGGAACCGACGAAGCGGGACGTCGAACCAGTAGTCGGACGCGGCCACGAAGACGGGCTGTGCAGAGGGTTTGAGCGCAGCCAGCAGTACGGCGGTGTCGGCGTGTGAGCTGTGGTTCGCCACCAGTATGCAGCCGCTCCGCTGCTTGCCCCTGACCGTCAGTCCGCCCGACACGGCGCAGACCGCGCGCCACAGCTGGTGTCGCGCCGTGCACGCCACCCGCCGTCCACGTGGCCGCGGTTCATCGCGTCCACTGAGCTCGCGATGGGCGCTGGCGAGGCGCATCACCGTCGTCGCGACCGAGCCGACGATGAGCGTGGCGCAGATCCAACCAATCATCGACGGCGCCGCCACCAGTAGTGTGGCCGCAGCGCAACGCTCCGTCTTGCCGAGCGGGCCACCATTGCGTCGTGTTGCCCCTGCCCCTGCGGCGGCCAACGATGCGAACGTCGGAAGGTGGGCCGCGAGCGCCGCGGCCAACACCCAGACCACCGCCATGGACGACCAGTCGAAGCCGTCACCCGATTGGCGGGCCGCCCACACCAAGAGGCCCGCGAACATCACCAGATCGGACGCTCGGTCGCCCATCTCGTTGACGACGAATCCCCAGGGCCGCTCGAGTCCTCGGGCGCGGGCCACGGCACCGTCCAGGTTCGCCCCGGCCAACCTCACCGCGAGGCAGAGTGAGACGAGCAGCCAGCATCCTTGCGCGGCCGACATCGCCGCGCCCGACGCGCCGAGCACACCGACGGCGGTGAAGAAGTTTGGCGAAATACGCTGTGCTACTGCGTAATCAATGATGCCGCCGAGTAGACGCGTGTACCACGGTTTGAGTGCGTAGAGACCGAGCATCACCATGCAAGGAGCGTATTTGGGTCACACGTCCGTTCTCTTGCGTAGATCTACTCAAAAGCGGCGACCTACTCAAAAGCGGCGACCTACTCGAACACCGCCACCTGTGCGCTCACCAATCCGCCGCGCAACGTCACCTCGATGGCCGGATCGGCATGCGCGGCAAGCGCGCGCAGTGCCGACGGACTGTACGTACGTAGCGAGCTGATCACGCCGTCGTGGACGAAGGGCACGAAGGGGGCGAACGGCAGCATCGTCGCCAAGCGCAGCAGGTGCAGGGGAGCAGGTGGACGAGGCAGGTCGATGATCAACAACTTGGCGGCGACCCGAGTGCCCTCGGCGATCGCGCGGGACGCCAATGCGGGAGCCAGATGGTGAAACGACAGCGCGAACACCGCGAGGTCGAACTGCCCGTCTTCCGCATCGATCGCGGTGGCGTCCATCTCACGGACCGTCGCGCGCGGGTGCGCGCCGAGATCGTCGGCTGCCATGGCGGCCACTGATGCGGGCTCGACGTCAGTGACGGTGAGTTCGGCGGTGGGGTGCCACTCGAGCAGCTTGCGCGACAAGCCGCCGTGGCCTGCGCCCAGTTCGAGGATCTTCGGATCGGCGACGTCGGCGACCTCGTCGAGTGCGATGCGGGCCGACTTCTCGGTGTTGCCAAAGGCCTCGCCCGTCCATTCGAGCGCCTTGATGACACTGCGCTTGACACTGGGGTCGACGTCGTCACGGTCCAGGTACTCGAGCCGGTCGGTCTGCAGCCGCCTATCCAGGCAGGAGGCGTTCGGTCCACCGCGGGGCATGCACTCAATGTCGACGAGGTCGGCGTGCTCTCGGCTCATATGGACCATCATGGACGAATGGCCGACTTCGTCGCAGCAATCGACCAGGGCACCACGAGCACCCGGTGCATGATCTTCGACCACGACGGCGCGGAGGTTGGCCGTCATCAGCTGGAGCACGAGCAGATCCTGCCGAAGGCCGGATGGGTCGAGCACAACCCGGTGGAGATCTGGGAGCGGACGGCGTCAGTGGTCATGTCGGCGCTCAACAAGACGAATCTGAGCTCGGGCGACCTGGCTGCGCTCGGCATCACGAACCAGCGCGAGACCGCACTGGTCTGGAACAAGCGCACGGGGCGGCCGTACCACAACGCGATCGTCTGGCAAGACACCAGAACCGATCGCATCGCCTCGGCGCTTGACCGCGACGAGCGTGGCGACGTGATCCGTCGCAAGGCAGGCCTGCCGCCCGCCACCTACTTTTCCGCGGGAAAGGTGCAGTGGATCCTGGAGAACGTCGACGGCGTGCGGGCCGACGCGGAGAAGGGCGACGCGATCTTCGGCACGCCCGACACCTGGGTGCTGTGGAACCTCACGGGTGGACCACGCGGCGGCGTACACGTCACCGACGTCACCAACGCCAGCCGCACGATGCTGATGAACCTGGAGACACTCGATTGGGACGATGAACTGTTGTCGTTCTTCGGGATTCCGCGCGCGATGCTGCCCGCAATCAAGCCGTCGTCGCATCCGGAGGCCTACCAAACGACGTTGGAGGACGGCCCGTTCGGTGGCAGCGTGCCAGTGACGGGCGTGCTCGGTGATCAGCAAGCCGCGATGGTCGGTCAGGTGTGCCTGAAGTCCGGCGAGGCCAAGAACACCTACGGCACTGGCAATTTCCTGCTGCTCAACACCGGCGAGAAGATGGTGAGGTCAGACAACGGGTTGCTGACGACGGTGTGCTACCAGTTCGGCGACGCGAAACCCGTTTACGCCCTTGAGGGTTCGATTGCAGTCACCGGTTCGGCGGTGCAGTGGCTTCGCGACCAGCTCGGTATCATCAGCGGCGCATCCGAGAGCGAATCACTGGCGCGTCAAGTCTCCGACAACGGCGGCGTGTACTTCGTGCCAGCCTTCTCCGGCTTGTTCGCCCCGTACTGGCGCTCCGACGCCCGCGGCGCGATCGTCGGGCTGTCGCGGTTCAACACCAACGCACACGTCGCGCGCGCGACGCTGGAGGCGATCTGCTACCAGAGCCGCGACGTCGTCGATGCGATGGAGGCGGACTCGGGCGTACACCTGGAGGTCTTGAAGGTCGACGGGGGAATCACCGCCAACGACCTTTGCATGCAGATCCAGTCCGACGTGCTCGGCGTCGACGTCGTCAAGCCCGTCGTCGCCGAGACCACTGCGTTGGGGGCCGCCTACGCCGCCGGTCTCGCCGTCGGCTTCTGGGATGGTCCCGACGACCTGCGCGCGAACTGGCAGGAAGGCAAGCGCTGGACGCCGAATTGGAGCGACGACGAGCGCTCCAAGGGCTACGCCGGCTGGCAGAAGGCCGTCACGCGAACACTCGATTGGGTCGACGTCGACTAGCGATTTCGGCGCGCTTTCACCCCACAAATGGGTGGAAACCGCGCCGAAATCGCTTGGGGCCTAGGGGGCCTAGGGGGCGAAGTCGGCGGGCAGCTGGATGTCTGCGACCGCCAGGTTTTCTTCGAGGTGTGCCACCGAAGACGTGCCGGGAATCAACAGCACATTGGGAGCAACGGCGAGCGTCCACGCTAGAGCGATCTGCGCGGGCGTCTTGCCGATGTCGGCTGCGGCCTTCTTGACGGCGGGGTTGCCGAGCACCGGGTTGTCGGCGTTGAACGCCGAGCCGAGCGGGAAGAACGGCACGAACGAGATGCCGTGCTCGGTGCATGCGTCGAGGACCGGTTGCGACGTCCGGTCGACGAGGTTGTATGCGTTCTGCACCGTGACGATCTCGGTGCGGCTCAACGCAATTCGCAGATGCTCCGGTGAAATGCTGCTCAACCCGATGCCACCGATCAGCCCCTCGTCGCGGGCGGCGATCATCGTCGTCAGCTGGCGGTCGAACAGCTCGTGATCCACAGGGCCGGCCGCGGAGGGGTCTTCGCCGTTGTGGATGCGCAGGTTGACCGCAGCCAGTTTGTCGACGCCGAGCTCGCGCAAGTTCGTCTCGATGTCGGACCGTAGCTCGTCGGGCTGCGACGCGGGAATCCAGGCGCCCTTGTCGTCGCGTCGCGCGCCGACCTTCGATACGAGCGCGAGGTTGGCCGGATACGGATACAGGGCCTCGCGGATGAGTTCGTTGGCGACGTCAGGACCGTAGAACTGCGCGGTGTCGATGTGGTCGACGCCGAGCTCAACGGCCCGCTTCAGGACTGCCAGCGCTTGGTCGCGGTCCCTCGGTGGGCCGAACACACCGGGCCCGGGTAGTTGCATGGCTCCGAAGCCGATGCGATGGACGGTGTACTCGCCGAGTGGGTATGTCGTCATGTCTCTTAATTACACGGAATCGGCGTGGTTTCATCCGCCGAGCGAATGAAACCACGCCGAATTCACGACTTGCCAAGACTCGCAAGGGCTAAGCCCTACTCGGCCTCGCCAAGGATCTGATAGATCTCCTTGCGGGCGTTGTTGACGATGTCGACGATGCGCTTCTGCTGGTCAGCAGTGGCCGCGAAGGCGGACTGCCGGACTGCGCCCATCAGCTGGCCGACGGCGCTGCGCAGGTTGACGGCGCCGGGGTCGGCACCTTCGGTGATCTCGTCCCACGGGGCCGTCTCGATCTTCTCGGCCGCTTCGCGACCGGCATCGGTGAGCTCGAACAGCTTCTTGCTGCCGTCACTCACGGTCCCGACGATCAGGTCTTCGTCGACGAGCAGTTGCAAGGTCGGGTACACCGAACCGGGGCTCGGCTTCCACAAGTCCTGGCTACGCTCGGCGATCTCCTGGATCATCTCGTAGCCGTGCATGGGCCGCTCGACGAGCAGCTTGAGGATCGCGGCGCGCACGTCACCGCGCCTGCCGCGGCCTCCGCCGCGCCGTCCGCCTCGGTGGCCACCGCGCGGGCCGCCGCCGGGACCGAAGCCGAAGCCCGGTCCGCCGAAGCCTGGGCCACCGAAGCCTGGGCCGAATCCGCGACCTGGGCCAAAGCCGCCGAAGCCGCCATCGCCTCGATGCTCACGCACGTGATCGCGGAACTCGCCACGGTGCTCACGCAGCTGGTCGCGGAACTCGCGACGGGCAGCGCGACGCTGCTCGTGCAGCGCACGCCGGTCAACGGGGCTGAAGCCGAAGCCAGGGGTGGGTGCCCCGAAGGGGCCTTGTTCGAATGGATTGGGGGTGTTCATGGGTTGTCTCCTATGGGTCTGGAAACGCCTCATGCGCTTCCGATACGTTGACGATATATCGGAAACTATCGCGATGCAACCTTTATTCCGGATCTATCTTCGGGCCCGCTCATCGATCGCACTGACCAGCCAGTGCGCCCAGCGCAGCTCCATCGCCGCGTTCTGGATGCCGAACTCCAACGCGGCGCGGCTGTAGAAGTCGGAGTCCTTGTCTTGCCAATTGACCGAATCACGAAGCTGCTCATACCTTTTCAGGTCAGCTGTGGCGTGTTCGGCGAAGGTGGTGACGTAGTCGCGGGCGACCTGGGGTGCTACGTCACCGAGCAGGAAGACCCGCAACACGTCGGGCCGTCGTACCGGCGGATCGTCCTGCGGATTGGAAATCCAGCGGACTAGCTCGGCTCGGCCCGCCTCGGTGACCCGATACTCCTTGCGGCCGCGCGGGCCGATGTCGGAGACCTCGATCAGGCCCGCATTGGCGAGCTTGTTCAGTTCGCCGTACAGCTGGCTTTGGGTGGCAGGCCAGACGTTTGCCATCGACTGCTCAAACCGTTTGAGTAGGTCGTAACCACTGCCGGGATACTGGGTCAGAAGCCCGAGGGCCGCGATGCGAAGGCTCACGAGAAAAGCCTACGGCCCGACATTCCAATTGTGGAACGTCGGGCCGTAGCGCGTGTCGGATCAGTTGGTGACGACGGTCGCGCCTTCGGCGACCCGCAGCGGCGTCATCTTCCACGGGCCGTTCATCGCCAATAGGTAGTAGAGGCCGAACGCCACGCCACAGCCGATGAACCAGCTGTACTGCGAAGCGCCTGCCATGCCCCAGACCATGCCGCCGAGCAACACCGGCAGCATGGCCAGGATCGCGCCAACGATCGTCGCGACCACCGCGACCGGGTTGTAGCCGCTCTTGTACCAGTAGTTTCCGGTCTTCGACATGGTGAACAGGTCGTCGACCACGATCTTCTCCTTGCGAACCAGGTAGAAGTCGCAGAGCAGCACGCCGAAGAGCGGACCGATGAACGCGCCGAGGGTTTCCAGCGTGTAGTGGATGACCTCCGGGTTGCTGTACAGGTTCCACGGCGTCAGCAGTACGGAACCGACGGCCGCGATCATGCCGCCCGCGCGCCAGCTGATCTTCTGCGGGCTGACGTTCGAGAAGTCGAACGCGGGGCTGATGAAGTTTGCGACGATGTTGATGCCGATCGTGGCGATGGTAAACGTCAAGGCGCCCAACACGATTGCGGTCACACTGTCGATCCGCGCGACGGTGGCAACCGGGTCGGTGAGCAGTTCGCCGAAGACCGGAACCGTCGCAGCCGCGGTGACGACGACCAGCAACGAGAACACCAGGAAGTTCACCGGCAAGCCGAGGAAGTTGCCCTTCTTGACCGCCGAGAAGCTCTTGCCGTAGCGGGCGAAGTCACCGAAGTTCAGCATTGGGCCGGAGAAGTAAGACACCACCAAGGCGATCGCGCCGAGCATGATGACCAGCGTGTTGCCCTTCTTCTCGCCGCCGAGGGACAGGCTGACGTGCCACCCGGACTTCCACAAGAGGTAGCCACAGAGGATGAACATGACGACGTAGACCGCGGGCCCGCAGAAGTCGATGAACTTGCGGATCGATTCCATACCGCGCCAAAAGACCGCGGCCTGCAAGATCCATAGCAGGGTGAAGCTGCCCCAGCCGAGTAGTGAAAGGCCCGTGAAGCCGTATCGATCGACGTCGGCGTAAGGCGCCAGCCCTGGAAAGAGTTTGAGCAGAACGACGTCGAGCGCGGCCGAAGCGAGATAGGTCTGAATGCCGTACCACGCGACGGCGATAAGACCGCGGATGATCGCGGGGATGTTGGCGCCGAGCACGCCGAAGGGGCTGCGGCAGACCACCGGATACGGGACGCCTGCCTGCTGACTGGGCTTGGCGACCAGATTGCACAGGTAGTACACGATGACGATGCCCACCAGCAGCGCGATGAGGACCTGCCAGCTCGCCAAGCCGAGCGCGAAGAGGCTACCCGCCGTCACGTACCCGCCAACGCTGTGTACGTCGGACATCCAGAACGCGAAGATGTTGTAGGTCGACCACGACTGCTTGGCAAGTGGCGCAAGGTCCTCGTTGGTCAGCCGCGGGTCATAGTGTTCCTTGATCAGTCCGCCGCCGACGGGATGTCCCGCGGCTTCGACGATGTCGCCAGCGCCGACGACGGCGCTCGGCGGGAGGTCACGGGTGTCTGTCATGTGGCTGCTTCCTGTCCCTGTCTTGTGTCAGGAGGACACGCGATGTTGGGAAAAGTAGCGCCGGACTGTTTCACTGCGATTTCGCAGGAAATATATTTTGCGCCTGCACGAAACATGACCGACTCATTGGTTTACGTCAGCCTCGGGTGATCAGCCCGCTGTCCGCTGGCAGCGTCGACACGACGGCGTTGAGGCGCCGGTGATGCTCGCCGCTGACGGTGAGCAACGCGCGGGCGTCGCGGTCGAGGAATGCCTCAAGCATCTGGCCATGGTCGACGTGCAGCGCCGCCCGATCGGAAGGGGCGACGTGCACCATCAACTGCACGGGTTCGGTGATGTTCCAAGCCGATTCGAGCATGTGCACGAGGCGGTGCATGCCGGACGGCCGGGTGAGGCCGAGGTGGAAGTGCCTGCTTTGGCGGTGGTAGGTCTGCGGGTCGTCTTCTGCCACGGCCCTTTCCAGCAATCGATGTGCCGTGGCGACGGCGGCCCGCTCCTCCTCGGTGGCGTTGGCCACCGCCGCGGACAAGGCTGCCGACTCCAGGGTTTCGCGCACGATGTAGAGCTCGGCGAGTTCGGTGGCGGTCAGTCGTGCCACCGAGTAGCCGACGTTGCGCTGGTGGGCGACCAGACCTTCGGCGGTCAGGGTCTTCAGGCTCTCCCGCACCGGGATGGCGCTGACGCCGAATATCTCGGCCACCTCGTTGACCGGGATGGGCGACCCCGGTGGGACTCCGCCGTCGAGGATCACCCTGCGCAATTCGTCGACGATGGCGCGCTGCGAGGTGTCGGACGGGCTGCCTGCGAGTTTGGCGAGCAGCGCGGAATGTCGACGACCGGGCATGCGCTGATCCTGCTACGTGCAGAGAAGGTCCGCTAGATAGATAGTCCACTATTGACATGTCAGTAATGGAGTGTCAGACTCGTCGTACAGCCAAGAGTCCTGGAGACGACATGACCGATACGACCGACGTCCAGCACCTGCCCACCACCGACGGCGGCCTTCCGGGGGAGGGCCACATCTTCGACTTCGGCAACTACGCTCCCGTCGCCGACGAACTGACCGAGTACGACCTGACCGTCGAAGGTTCGATCCCCGTCGAGCTCGACGGCTGGTACCTGCGCAACGGCCCGAACCCCCGGACGGCGAGCGGACACTGGTTCACCGGCGACGGCATGATCCACGGCGTGCGCGTCGAGAATGGTGCCGCGAAGTGGTACCGCAACCGCTGGGTCCGCACCGACAGCTTCGTCGACCCCTTCCCGCTCTACAACGCCGACGGCACCCGCAATCTGCGTGCGGCCGTTGCCAATACCCACGTCGTCAACCACGCGGGCAAGACGCTCGCGCTGGTGGAGTCGTCGCTGCCGTACCAGATCACCAACGACCTGGAGACCGTCGGCGCCTACGACTTCGACGGCAAGCTCGTCGACTCCATGACCGCGCACCCGAAGATCTGCCCGACGACGGGCGAGTTGCACTTCTTCGGGTACGGCAACATCTTCGAACCTCACGTGACCTATCACCGCGCAGATGCGAACGGCGAATTGGTGATCAATCGTCCGCTAGAGGTGAAGGCGCTCACGATGATGCACGACTTCGCGATGACCGCCAACCACGTCATCTTCATGGACCTGCCGATCGTCTTCAATCTCGAGGTCGCCACGAGCGGTAAGAAGGACATGCCGTATCGCTGGGACGACGCGTACGGCGCGCGGCTGGGCGTACTGCGCCGCGACGATCCCTTCGGTGAGGTGCGCTGGTTCGAGATCGACCCGTGCTACGTGTTCCACGTGGCCAACGCACACGACAGCGCCGACGGGAAGACGATTGTGCTGCAAGCGGTTCGGTATCCGGAGCTGTGGCGCAGCGACGGTGGGTTCGACACCGAGGGCATGCTCTGGTCCTGGACCATCGACCTGGAATCCGGTCGGGTCAGCGAGCGTCAGCTCGACGACCGCGGCGTGGAGTTCCCCCGCATCGACGACCGGCTGGCCGGACTTCCCGCCCGCTACTCGGTGTCGGTGGGAAGGAACGGCTGGATCCGTCACGACCTGGAGACCGGCTCGGCCGTGACGCATCGGCTCGGTGACGGCGGACCCGGCGAGGCCGTGTTCGTGCCCGCTGCGGGCGCAGCCGACGAATCGAATGGCTACTACCTCGGCTACGTGTACGACCCGGCGCGCAACGGCAGCGACCTGGTGATCCTCGACGCCGCCGACTTCGCGGGTGACCCGGTGGCCAGGATCAAGCTGCCAACTCGGGTGCCCTACGGATTCCACGGCAACTGGATCGGCACGTAGTCATACGTTCCGTATGTGGGCCGATTCGTCCGCACTACGCGACCGGTTGGGGTTCCTTCGGTGGGGACGGCCACGGCTGCGGAACTGGCCTGGCGCGAACGAATTGCGGCCACCAGAACCACCTTCCGAGCAGGGCCGCGATCGACGGCGTCATGAACGATCGGACGATCAGGGTGTCGAACAGCAGGCCCATGCCGATGGTGCTGCCGACCTGGGCCATCAGGGTCAGCTCGCTCACGGTGAACGACAGCATGGTGAAGGCGAACACCAAACCCGCTGAGGTGACGACGGATCCACTGCCGCCCATCGCGCGGATGATGCCCGTGTTCACGCCTGCGTGGAGTTCCTCCTTCAACCGGGCCACCAACAACAGGTTGTAGTCGGCGCCGACGGCCAAAAGGATGATGACCGACATCGCCACCACCATCCACTGCAACGGGATGCCGAGGATGTGCTGCCACACCAGTACCGACAGTCCGAATGAGGCGCCCAGCGACAGCACCACCGTTCCGACGATGACGCCGGCTGCGACCACGCTTCGCGTGATGATCAGCATGATGATGAAGATCAGGCAGAGCGCCGAGATGCCCGCGATGACCAGGTCGTAGTTGTTGCCCTGCGATAGGTCTCGCAAGACCGCGGCGGCGCCGCCGAGGTAGATCGTGGAGCCCTCCAGCGGCGTGCCCTTGATGGCCTCGACGGCGGCGGTCTCGATCCTGTCGATCTTCGCGATGCCCGCGGAGCTGAGCGGATCGCCCGCATGGCTGATGATGAATCGCACCGAGTGCCCGTCGGGCGACAGGAACTGTTCCATACCCCGCTTGAAGTCGGGATTGTCGAAGATCTCCGGCGGCAGGTAGAACGAGTCGTCGTTCCTAGAGGCGTCGAAGGCCTCGCCCATCGCAGCCGAGTCCGTCTGCATCGCCGACATCTGGTCCTGCATCCCCTTTTGGGTGGAGTGCATCGTCTTTATCTGCGCCTGCATGTTCTTCATCGTCTGGATCATCTGCGGCATCATCGCGGTGAGCTGCGGCATCAGGGCATCGAGGCGTTGCATGAGCGGCAACAGATTCTTGATGTCGTCGGTCATGATGTCGACGCCGTCGATCGTGTCGAACACCGATCGCAGCGACCAGCACACCGGGATGTCGAAGCAGTGCGGTTCCCAGTAGAGGTAATTGCGGATGGGACGGAAGAAGTCGTCGAAATTGGCGATGCCGTCGCGTAACTTCTCGATGTCGACCACCATGCCGTTCATCAACACGACCATGGAGTGCGTGACGTCTGCCATCTGCTGGGTCAGACTCGCCATGTGCTCCATCTGGTCGATGGTGGTCTGCATGTCATCGACCTGTTTGAGCATGTTGGCCGTCAGGTCCTGGTTGTACTTCTCGGTCAGCTTTTGACTGGTGCCCTGCATGCTGAGCAGGAACGGAATCGAGGTGTGCTCGATGGGCTTTCCGTCGGGCCGGGTGATCGCCTGGACGCGCGAGATGCCCTCGACGGCGAAGAGCGCCTTGGCGATCTTGTTGATCACCAGGAAGTCGGCGGAATTCCGCATGTCGTGATCGCTCTGGATCATCAGAATTTCGGGGTTCATCCGCGACGAGTTGAAGTGTCGGTCGGCGGCGGCGTAGCCCTGGTTTGCCGGTAGGTCCTGCGGAAGGTACGCGCGGTCGTTGTAGTTGGGTTGATAGCCGGGCAGTGTCAGCAGCCCGACGAGTGCCAGCGCCGTCGCGCCGATGAGAATGGGGCCGGGCCACCGGACGATGGCGGCACCGATCTTTCGCCAGAAGCGCACGCGCATGGCCCGTTTGGGTTCGAGCAGCTTGCCGAACCGGCTCGCGACGCTGATCACGGCAGGCCCCAGCGTCAGCGCGGTGAACACGACGATCACCATGCCGATCGCCAACGGCACGCCGAGGGTCTGGAAGTAGGGCAGCCGGGTGAAGCTCAGGCAGAACGTCGCGCCTGCGATCGTCAGGCCCGAGCCGAGCACGACGTGGGAAGTGCCGTGAAACATGGTGTAGTAGGCCGACTCTCGGTCCTCACCGATGCCGCGGGCTTCCTGATATCGACCGATGAGGAAGATGGCGTAGTCGGTTGCGGCGGCGATCGCCAGCATGACGAGAAGGTTCGTCGCGAAAGTCGAGAGCCCGATGATGTGGTGGTACCCGAGGAAGGCAACGCCGCCACGTGCGGCGGACAACGCGAGGAACACCACCGACAGCATGATCAGCAGCGTGGTGATCGATCGATAGACCAGAAGCAGCATCACGATGATGACCGTGAACGTCACGAACTCGATCAACTGGAGACTGCGGTCGCCCGCTATCTGTTGATCGGCGAGCAACGCCGCGTTACCGGTGACGTACACCTTGACGCCTGGCGGTGCCTGCAGGCTTTCGATGATCGACTGGACCGATTTCACGGACTGGTTGGAGAGTTGTTCGCCCTGGTTGCCCGCGAGCTTGATCTGTACGAAGGCAGCCTTGCCGTCGGCGCTTTGCGAACCGGCCGAGGTCAACGGATCGCTCCAGAAGTCCTGCACGGACTGGACGTGCTCGCTGTCGACCTTGAGCTTGGCGATCATCTTGTCGTAGAACGCATGTGCGTCGTCGCCAAGGGGTTGCTCGCCCTCCAAGACGATCATGGCCGCGCTATCGGAGTCGCCTTCTTTGAAGACGTCGCTCATGTGCTTGATCGAGATCATCGACGGAGCCTGGTCGGGGCTCATCGACACGGCCTGCATCTGTCCGACTACTTCTAGCTGCGGCACGACGAGATTGAGAATCACGATCAGCGCGATCCACCCGAGGATGATCGGCACCGCGAAGATGCGCAACGCTCTCGCGATGGGCGACCGAGACGTGTGTTCGGCGCGCAGAGGTCCAATCGGTTCTGTCGGTTCCGTCGTCGGTTCGCTCATGCGGACTTCACGAAGCAGTAGGTCAGGGCGCCGTCGCCGGTCGTCGTCCTCTCGTCCTTCACCTTGTCATCGACGGTGATTCGGCAGCTGATCGAGTCCCCGTCGCCCTGCGCGAGAAGGTTGGGCGCTGCGGATGGGGCGGTGGTGTCGAGAGTCAGCGTCCATGGCAGGGCTACGTTGTCCTTGCGCTGTGGCTTCGCGTCGAGGTCGAGGTAGTTCACGTTGGCGTACGTGCCCGGCCCCCACACCTCGTACTTGACGACCTTCGGATCGAACGGCTCGGGATCGTTTGCGAAGACCTTCGGCGTCGTGACGATGCCGTGAGAACCGAAGAATCCGCGTACCCGCTGGACGGTGAAGCCGCCGACCACGACCACTGCGACGACGAGAAGCGGAATCCATGCCCGTCTGAGAATCCTGACCATCGCTACATCCCCACTAACCGTAAGACTGACTAACTTACCTGCTGGGAACAAGCTGACAAGGGATAGGCGGTTAATCGCAGGGTCCCGCGATTATCGTGTCCAAATGGCTGTCAAGTGGCTTGCCCAACCCGAGGACCACGACTACGAGGCTGCCGCCGACTATCTCAGCCTCATCGCAGAAGCCGACGTGGTCGCAGCGACCGTGGCGGCGCTAGAGGGCGCCGAACCCACGTTCCGCAAGGCGAAGGACATTCTGCGTGCGGCCCGGCTGACTCTGTTGACGCCAGACAACATTCGCGTCAAGGGCGACCTCGCGAAGATCGCGGCGAAGCAGAAGCTGTCCCCAATCCTGTTGGTGCGAGGGCACTTCCAGACCAACACGACGTTGCAGATCGCAGATGGATACCACCGGGTGTGCGCGAGCTACCTGACCGACGAGAACACGCCCATTCCGTGTCGGCTGGTGTCGTGGCAGCTGCATCGAACGCGTTGACGTGACGGGGTTCGGGTTCGCGACCCTGTGCTTGGTAGCCGTCATCGGCACCGCAGGACCGCTGCTGGCGGCGGTGCCACGGCTCGGCATTCCTGTCGTCGTCGGGGAGCTCGCCGCAGGCGTCGCCGTCGGCCGCACGGGCTTCGACATCGTCGACACCACCGACCCCACGTTCACGCTGCTTGCCAACATCGGCTTCGCCCTCGTCATGTTCGTCGTAGGCTCCCACGTGCCGGTCCGCGACGCCTCACTGCGCACGGCGCTCCCGAAGGCGGTCGCTCGAGCCGTGCTCGTCGGCGCCGTCGCGGCGATGCTCGCCGTCGGCTTGGCGGCGGTGTTCCACACCGGCCATGCGGCGCTGTATGCCGTGCTGATGGCATCCTCGTCGGCTGCGCTTGCGCTGCCGGTGATCGACTCTCTCGGGCTCACCGGCCCGTCGGTACTGTCCGTCACCGCGCAGATCGCCATCGCGGACGCTGCGTCGATCGTGTTGCTGCCCTTGGTGATCGATCCCAATCGGGCGCCACGGGCTGCGCTAGGCGCGCTGGCCATCGTTGCATGCGCGGTGGTGTTGTACGTGGTGCTCGAGCGCCTCACCGACCGTGGCTTGCGCAAGCGCCTGCACCACTACTCGCGAGAGCACAGGCAAGCCCTCGAACTGCGGATCAGCCTGATCGTTCTGTTCGGGCTGGCGGCATTGGCAGTCGCCACGCACGTGTCGATCATGTTGGCGGGATTCGCTCTCGGGCTGGTGATCTCGGCGGTAGGCGAGCCGCGACGGCTCGCCCGCCAATTGTTCGGCGTCACGGAGGGCTTCTTCGCGCCGCTCTTCTTCGTGTGGCTCGGCGCGTCACTCCAGGTCCGCGAATTGGCCGATCATCCCGAATTCATCGTGCTCGGACTGGGTTTGGGTGTTGGAGCGATACTTGCGCATTGCGCGGGCAGGCTGTTCGGTCAACCGTTGTCGCTCGGCGCGCTCGCGGCTGCCCAGCTCGGCGTGCCCGTGGCGGCAGCGACTCTCGGCATCGAGCAACACCTGCTAGGTCCGGGTGAGCCGTCGGCGCTGATACTCGGGGCGCTCGTCACGATCGCCTCCACGTCCGTAGCGGGGATGCGCGCTACCCGGCGCTCCTCCGACACTCCTCCCGATACGAATTCGGACTCATCCCATACGCCCGCTTGAATGCGCTCGACAGCGCGAACGGCGTGCCGTAGCCGATCTGCCGAGCAATCGCGGCGATGGTGATGGGACCCGACCGCAGCATGTCGGCGGCCAACGCAAGGCGCCAGTTGGTCAGGAACGAGATGGGCGGCTCGCCAACCGCTTCGTTGAAGCGACGAGCCAGTAATGCTCGCGAACATCCCACTGCAGCAGCAAGATTCGCGACCGTCCAGCCGTGCTCCGGATTGTTGTAGAGCAGCCGCAATGCGGGCCCGGCGATGGGGTCGTGTTCGGCCCGCCACCAGTTTGGCGCTCTCTCGTCGCGATCGAACCACGTGCGCACCACGTCCATCAACAACAGGTCGAGCAGGCGATCCAGGTAGGGCTCCTGGCCGGGCCCGTCGCGGCCTGCTTCCTCGGCGAGCAGACCAACCAATGGCGTCTTGAGGTCCTGCGCCCGCAGCACGAACAACCCCGGAAGGGCGTCAAGCAAGCGGGAACTCACCTCGCTGCGGTCCTGATATGCACAGATCACCGCACGGTGTGAGCCTTCGGCCGCGTTGCCCCACGTGCGGACTCCCACCGACATTGCGAACCGGAGATCCTCACCGCGCAGCGTCGTGCACCGGTTGCCTGGGTGGATGATCACCTGTGGTTCGGTACCTGCGTCGTCGGCGAAGAGGTAGTGCGTCGACACCTTTCCCGTCGCTCCGCTCGCCCCAACGCCCTTTCCCGTCGCTCCGCTCGCCCCAGCATCCTTTCCCGTCGCTCCGCTCGCCCCAGCATCCTTTGCGACCGCCACGTCGCCCGGCCGAACGACGAGTGTGTCACCGGCGTCGCTCACCAGTACTGCGTCGCCGTGGGTCACGCAGATCAACGTCAGCGGAGCGTCGTCCTGAATTCTCATCGACCACGGCGGGTCCAACGACAATCGCAGGACGAAGGCACCTCTGGCGCGTACGCCGTCGAGCAGTCCACCGAGCACGTCCATGGCCACAATGTAGACGATCACGTATGAAATACGGACTGACAACGATGGATCGTCTCGAATTCGACGGGTTCACTTGGTGCCATGACAACGAGCCCTTACGTGATTGCCGCCACCACAGCCGCCGTCAGCAGTGCCGCCGTGGGCGGGTTGTTCTACGCGTTCTCCACCTTCGTGATGAAAGGTCTTGACCGTGCCGAGCCCATCGAGGCCATCGCAGCCATGAGGGGAATCAACGCCGAGGCTCAGGCCAATGCGCCATTCCTGCTGCTCTTCGTCGGCTCCGCGCTGCTAGCCCTGGTCGTCGGCGTCATCACCGTTCTTCAATTCTCGAGGCCGGGAAGCAGTTACATCGTTGCGGGGACAGTGCTGGCATTGATGGCGTTCGTCGTCACGATGGCCTTCAACGTGCCGCTGAACAACACGCTCGACGCGCTCGACCCCACCGCCATGTCGGCGGCGGACGCGCTTCGCGAATGGCAGGCCTACCTCGGGCCGTGGACCGCGTGGAACCACGTGCGGACGGTGGCGCCGCTCATGGGCTCGGTTCTGATGCTCGTAGGCCTGCGCTACCGGTGACTGAGTCGCGGCTCGGTGACTAGTCGGGAGGTGTGAACCCGCCGGGTGCCGGTGGCGCAGCCGCCGGTGGAGCGGGGTCCTGCACGACGGGCGGCCGGTAGTAGGTCTGCGCGGCTGGCATGGGCGGCACGGGCATGGGCTGGGGTGCAGCTGCGGGCGGCTGCAGCCGATCGAGTGCGCGTCGGTGCCGTTCGGCGAGGACGGCAGCAAGGATCAGCTGTGGTGGCACGCCGGGTGGCGGCGGAGGTGACACCTGCGCGGCAATCTCCGCGCATATCTGGTACGCCATCCGATCCCGCAGCCGTGGCTCCAGTTGCGTTGCACGGGAAAGGAATTGACGAGCACGGTCTGCCTGCTCCGGCCGCAGCCCCGACAATTGCAACGATGACGCCCACCAGGCAAGCGACGGCGGCATCAACGGCGGTGGGCTCAACTTCGGCGCTCGCTCACTAATCACCATGGTGCCCGCGAACACGTCACCGATGCGCTTGCCCTTGGGAGACAGCAAGCTGCAAATAACTGCGGGCCCGCCCGTGAACGTCCAGATCTCGATGAAGCCGGCGAGTGCGCGAAACAGGGCCTGCCGGAAGCGTTCTGGGCCACCGTCGTCGGCCACGACGCGCAGACCGAGAGCCATCTTGCCGAGTGAGCGCCCGCGCGTTGCCATCTCGATGATCACCGGATACCCGACGATCGCCAGGATCGTGAAGATGATGAGCACGGCCGTCGAGAGTGCCGAATCGAACTGTGCAAGCGTCGTGGCCCACAGGATGATGCCAAGGATGTAACCGATCACGATGACCGTCAGGTCGATCATCGCCGAGAGTGCACGCACCGGCAGCTGGGCAATCTGGACGTCCAGAACCACCGCGTCGCCGGTGACCATCGGTTCGGGCTGGGCCACCACCTCAAACACGCTACTAGGATTCGGCACGTGGACGTCGACGCCTTCGTTCTCGCGCACCGCGCGACCTGGGACCGGCTCGAGCAACTGGTCAAGCGGCGACGCAAGCTGACCGGTGCAGAGGTCGACGAACTCGTCGACCTCTATCAGCGGGTTTCGACTCATCTGTCGATGGTGCGCACGGTCTCTAGCGATGCCGTGCTCGTTGGGCGGCTTTCGGGGCTAGTCGCGCGGGCACGCTCCGCCGTCACCGGTGCACACGCCCCGCTGTGGAGCGAGTTCACCCGCTTCTGGACGGTGTCGTTTCCCGTGGTGGCCTACCAGGCATGGCGGTGGTGGCTGGGCTCGGCTGTCGCGTTCTTCATCGTCGCGTTCCTGATCGGGATCTGGGTGATGGGCAATCCCGAGGTGCAGGCTGCCGTCGGAACGCCCCACGAGATCGATCAATTGGTCAACCACGACTTCGCGTCCTACTACAGCGAGCACCCGGCGGCGTCGTTCGCGCTGAAGATCTGGTTGAACAACTCCTGGGTCGCGGCGCAGTGCATCGTGTTTGCGATCCTGCTCGGCTTGCCGATCCCGTACGTGTTGTTCTCCAACGCTGCCAACCTGGGCGTCGTCGGCGGGCTGATGTTCCAGGCAGGCAAGGGCGACGTCTTCCTCGGCCTGCTGACCCCCCACGCACTGCTAGAGCTCACCGCAGTGTTTCTGGCCTCGGCCGTCGGCATGCGGTTGGGGTGGGCGGTGATATCGCCTGGCGACAGACCTAGGGGTCAGGTCCTCGCCGAGCGGGGGCGCGCGGTGATCTCGGTAGCGGTCGGGTTGGTCGGGGTGCTGCTGGTGTCGGGTCTGATCGAGGCGCTCGTCACGCCGTCGCCGCTGCCGACCTTCGTGCGGATCGCCATCGGCGTCGCCGCGGAGGTCGCCTTCCTGGCCTACGTCATCGGGTTTGGCCGCAAGGCCGCTCGTGCCGGGGAGACGGGCGACCTCGAAGATGCGCCGGACGTGCTTCCCACCCGCTGACCGTGCGCCACCCTTGCGATTTCGGCGCGCTAAGGACCCATTAGTGGGACCCATTAGTGGGGTGTTAACGCGCCGAAATCACAGCTTGCCAGTCGCCTTCATCGCCAGATAGCGATCCGCCAGCGCTGGCGCGAGCTCCTCGGGCTCCGCGTCGACGACGTCGACCCCGTGCTTGCGCAGCCGCGACGCGATCGCCGTGCGGTCGTTGCGGGCACGTTCGGCCGCCGCGGCGTCGTACACCGCAGCGGCGTCCGATCGACCTGCGGCAAGCACGTCCACACGCGGGTCGGCGACTGCGGCGATGAGCACGTGGTGCTTCGCCGACAGCTGCGGAAGCACGCCCATCAAACCCTCGTCGAGTGCTGACGCGTTGAGATCCGTCATCAACACGACGAGCGCGCGTCGCCGGATCCGGCGTTGCACCGTTGCCACCATCGCTGCGGCGTCGGACTCCACCAGCGCGGGTTGAAGCGGTGCCATCGCCTCGACGAGTTGGGCCATCAACTCGGTCCGGTTCGCGTTGTACACCCCTGCCCGCGGTACTCGATCGTGGGCGATGAAGTCCACGTGGTCACCGGCGCGGGATGCCAACGCCGCCAACAGGAGTGCGGCGTCCATCGACCAGTCGAGCCGCGGCCAGCCGCTGGGATCGCCCGCCGTTGGGTCCACGCCGACGCGGCCCGCCGAGGTGCGGCCGGTGTCGAGCACGATGACCACGCGGCGATCGCGCTCGGGGCGCCAGGTTCGCACGACGACGTCGGAACGCCTCGCCGTCGCGCGCCAGTCAATCGACCGCACGTCGTCACCGATCACGTACTCCCGCAGCGAGTCGAACTCCGTCCCCTGGCCGCGGATCAACACCGGGATCATTCCGTCGAGTTCGCGGAGCTTCGCGAGCCGTGACGGTAAGTGCTTGCGCGACAGGAACGGTGGCAGGACTCTGATCTGCCATGGCACGCGGTGCGAGCTCTGCCTGCCTGCCAGGCCCAACGGTCCGACCGACCGCGCCGTCACCAGAGCCGACTGCTGATCTCCACGCCGGATCGGCCGGAGTCGTGTCTTTACCCGCAGGGATTGTCCCGCGCCGATCGACACCGCTTGCACTCGCGGCTCGGCCCGCGCTGACGGCGGCCAGGCATCGCGAAGCCAGCCGCGCAGCGGCCGCCTGCCCGGATTCGACACCACGACGACGCTGTCGATTGGTTCGCCGAGGCGAGCGGCCGTGTCGCCGAGGCGGTGCATCTGCAGCCGGCGCGTGCTCGCCGCGAGTGCGACGTCGACGCCCACCACCACGGCCAGGAGTGCGAGCAGAACGATGAAAGCCGTTCGAGGCCATGGCGAAAGGCCGATCGGCAGAACGCAGATCAGCGCGATCAGTCCGACGCGACCGGTGAGAATCACTACCGAGGCACCGGCACCGATGCGAGTATTCCGTCGAGCACGCCGTCGGCGTTGGCGCCTTCGAGCTCCGCCTCGGGTCGCAGTGCGACCCTGTGCCGCAACGTCGGCCGGACCATCGCCTTGACGTCGTCGGGGGTGACGTAGTTGCGCCCCGACAGCCACGCCCACGACCTGGCGGTGGCCAACAGCGCGGTGGCCCCACGCGGCGAGGCACCGAGTTGAAGTGACGGCGAGTGCCTGGTGGCGCCGACGGTGTCGACGATGTATCCGAGTACCTCGTCGGCGACCAGCACGTTGCGGACGGCGGCGCGGCCTGCGGCCAGGTGGGCAGGGCCAGCCACGGGCTGCACCGCGGACAGGTCGCGGGGGTCGAACCCCTGGGCATGCCTGGTGAGAATGGCGATCTCTTGATCCCGTTGCGGCAGAGGAACATTGAGCTTCAACAGGAATCGGTCGAGCTGCGCCTCGGGTAGCTGGTAGGTGCCCTCGTACTCGATCGGGTTCTGCGTCGCGGCGACGATGAAGGGGTCGGGCAGCGGTCGCGGCTCGCCGTCGACGCTGACCTGTCGCTCCTCCATCGCCTCCAGAAGAGCGGCCTGAGTCTTCGGTGGCGTGCGGTTGATCTCGTCGGCGAGGAGCAGGTTGGTGAACACCGGTCCAGCGCGAAACTCGAACTCGGCAGTCCGCGCGTCGTAAATCAACGAACCGGTGATGTCGCCTGGCATGAGGTCGGGTGTGAACTGCACTCGCTTGAAGTCCAATTGCAGTGCCGCGGAAAGGGTTCGGACCAGGAGGGTCTTCGCGACGCCGGGGACGCCCTCTAGGAGGACGTGACCTCGGCAGAGCAGCGCGATCACTAGGCCGCTGACGACGGCGTCCTGACCGACGACGGCCTTGGAGATCTCGCCACGGAGTGCGAGCAACGCGTTGCGCGCGGACTCCTGATCGACTCCCGGTTCAGTCATGAATTCTTGACCTGCCTTTCGATTTCATCCAGGTGGCGAGCGATGTCTACGAGGGCGCCGTCGGTGCCTGGCGCAGAACCGAACAGCCAGTGCGTGAGCTCGTTGGGATCGCGCCCGATGCGCTGCGCGATCGTCTGCGCCACTGCGGACGTCGAGGCGTTTGGCCCAAGGCCCAGACGCGGCAGCATCCGTGCGAGCGTCGCGGTACGCAACGCGTCGGCGGCGCGGTCGCGTGCTCGGCGCGACCGATACAGCCGGCCGCGACCCTCGACGGCTTCAGAGGCGCGGACCACGACGGGTAGGTCCTCCGAGACGAGTGGACCGATCCGGCGGGCTTGCCACAGGGCGACCAAGCCGACGGCGACGCACAGCTGAAGGACGATCCAGTCGACACGGTCGGGGATGAGGTCGATGATCGATGCGTTGCCAACGGCTTCGCCCTCGGCACGCGTTGGGGCGTACCAGATCACCCTCGGCTGTGTGCCCGCAAGGTTCATCGCGAGTGCGGCGTTGCCTTCTCGCAGCAGCCGTGAATTCGTCATGAAGTCCGAGCTGCCGACGGCCGTGATCGTGCGTCGACCGTCCGAGTACCGAACGACTGCACCTCCGTAGCAGCTCGTGATGGAGACCTTGCCCGTGCCCTCGTAGGTGACGCTGGAGCCGAAGTCGACGTCACCTGCGCGATCGGCCTCCCGCATGTCGCATGCGGGTGGTCCGCCGAACCTGCTGACCTCGCCGAGCCGAATCTCGCTTGCCAACTGCTCGCGTGTGCTCGAAAGGGGTTCGACGAGCAATCGGTCGCCAGGCAAGGCGGCGATCCGATGCAGCGCGTCGTCGTCGAGCGGGTAATGGGTCTCGGCAAGGACGAGCAATGAATCGGGCCGTGCCGCTCGTTTGACGTCGTCGACCGAGCGAGCTTCGACGACGTCGATACCGTTGTCCCGCAACAGCGTGACGAGCGCTCGCGCTCCATCGCGGCTGGTGGATTCCGGGTCCATGGGGAGACCGGGGTGGCGGGCGGTGAGCACGGTGGTCAGCACCGAAACCGCGGCGATGAGGACGAGCGCCAACAGCACCCACCTGATGGTGCGCCAACGCGTTGCGAGCGTGGGGCCCACCACGGACGTGTCGGTCATCGCAGCGCTGCCCATCCATCGACGATGTCGGGCGAGGCGGCGGTGGCCACCCGGCTGCGGCCGTGATGGCGCAACCGCTCGTCCAGGTCGGCCACGTTGCGGTACCCGAGTTCGGTGCCTGGCAGCTCCCCGTAGGTGACGTCATTGAAAGCCTCTGCGGCACCTCTGAATTCAGGTCCGAGGTCGGGAATGGCGGCGCCCGCATCACGCGCAAGCTCGGTGGCGGTCCGGCCGGGCACGGGGTTGAGGACGGCGGACTCCTCCAGCTGGCGGGCGACGGCTCGGAGGCGGTGCCGGATTGCGGCGGCCCAATCACCTTGTGCCGCAAATCGTTGCGCAATGGCCCTGTGCTGCTCGGCGGTCAGTTCGTGGTCGCCGAACAGGGCATCGTCACCGCCGCGGTTGGTCCGCATCGTGCGCCGCGCGATGCGGACGGCCACGACGAGCGCGACGGCTACCAGCACGACGAGTACGGTGATCGTGAACCATCCACCGGGTACCGAGGCGCTCTCGGAGAGCAGCTTGTAGAACAGCTCTTGAAGCCAGTCGATGAACCGCTCGGTCAGCGAACCCCTTGGGTAGATCGGCTTTCCGAGTTCGCGTTGGGCGGCATCGTGTGCGGCATCCCGGTCTATGTCAATGGTCGGCACGTCAGGGATGCGGCGTCAGCCAGAGGTGGTCGGTCGAGTCGGCGGGCGCGCCCTGTTGCGAGGCGGCGCCGCTCATGAGCACCAGATCGAACGCCTCCGCTCTAATCCGACGATCGGCGTACTGCAGTACCACGACGCCGGCGGTGAATGGCGCGGTGATGATCTGGCCGATCGCCCCGCCGATCGAGATCAGCACCAGGGCGATGATGGCCTCGGAGTCGGAACCGCCGCCCACCAACATGATTTGGCCGCCGACGCTGAACGGTACGGACACCGCGCCCGCGACCATCCCCGCGACCAACAGACCCAACAGCCGGATGCCCAGCACCCGCCAGAAGTCGTTCTTGATCAACGCGAAAGACCGTGTGATCGCCTCGATCACGCCGAGCCGCTCCAGCACGATCAGCGGTGGGGCGAAGCTCAGCATCGTCCACAGATAGACCAGCAGCGGAACGAGCACGATGAACAGCAGCAAACCGACGAAGAACGTCACGCCGCCGTTGGTGGTCGAGGCAACGCCGAAGATCACCCCGAAGGCGATGGCGAAGATGACGCCGAAGCCGACACCCTCTAGAAGGGTGACCCCGAACAGGGCGAGCAGGCGACCGCGCACGCGCTGCCATGCCTCGCCAATCGTGATGCCCGCGCCGAATACGGCGCGTCCGACGACGACGGTGAGAAGTCCGCTCAGCAGAATTCCCGACAGCCACGTTGCGGCGAAGGCCGCAAGACTCGAGAGTGACGAGCCGATCAGCGTTGCGGTCGAGACTTGCTCGCCTGCCTCGAACGCGGGCCTCAGGGAACCCGCTGCCGCCAGCGGTCCGACCTGCAGGATCAGTGCGATGACTTGCGTGACCACGACGACGACCGTGGTGAGACCGAGCGTCGCCTTCGGATTCATCCGGATGTACGCCACTGCGCCGTTGTAGATGTCCGACAGACTCAGCGGCCGAAGCGGGATGACGCCCGGCTTGAGCGCGGGCGGTGCAAAGCCGGTCGGTGGGTAACCCGGCGGTGGATAACCCGGCGGTGGATACCCCGGCGGCGGATACCCCGAAGGCGGGTAGCCCTGGTATCCCGGCGGTGGATACCCCGGCGGGGGATAGTCCTGATATCCCGGCGGGGGATAGCCCTGAAAGCCTGGGGGTGGTTGGGCCTGCTGCGGATACTGCGGCTGGGCGTAGGCGGGTCCTGGGTAGCCCGGCGGCGGCGGGCCGGCGGAAGGGAAGCCGCCCGCGTCGTTGCTCATGTGCCCATCCTGTCGACACCACGAGAGATTGACAACGTGGACCCGCGTAGCGTCTCGTCCATGGCGGAACTCAAGCAACGGCTACGGGCTGATCTGACGGCGTCGATGAAGGCACAGGACAAGCTGGTGACGGCGACCCTGCGGATGGTCCTCGCGGCGATCCAAACCGAGGAAGTCTCGGGCAAGGAACCGCGCGAGTTGACGGACGAAGAGGTGCTCAAGGTACTGGCGCGGGAGTCGCGCAAGCGCGGCGAGGCCGCCCAGATCTACATCACCAACGGGCGTGGCGAGCTTGCCGCCAACGAACGCGCAGAGGCCGACATCATCGACGGTTATCTGCCGACCCAGCTGGACGACGACGAGTTGGCCAACGTCGTGAACACCGCCATCGCCCAGGTGTCCGAGGAGAACGGCGAGGCTCCCGGGATGAAGCAGATGGGTCAGGTGATGAAGGCGGCCAACGCAATCGCGGCGGGAAGGGCCGACGGGGCCAGGATCTCGGCCGCGGTCAAGGCCAGGCTCTAACGTCTAGGCCTTCCTGGTGCACGCCTCGATGAGGGCGTCCGGATCGGTGACGCTCACCCAGAGCGTGCGGAGCTTGACCGGGACGCCCATCACCTTGGCCTGGCCGACGGGATCGATGGTCAGCTCGACCATGCCCTTCGACGAACCGTTCACCAGCCAGCGTCCGCGCCAACCGTGTACCCCCCACGACAAGACGCGGTCGGTGCTCGGTTTCGCCTCGGTGATCGACGCGAGCGGGATGTCGGCGGCGAAGCCCCACCCCATCGAGACGTGCAGGGCGTCGCCCTCAACCCGCACGTCACTTCGCTGAGGGCCAAGCCCAAACGGCACCGAGAAGGGCAGAAACCACCGTTCGTAGCGCAAGTCGGTCTGCATGGACCGTCAGTGTAGATCGCTGGCGGTTTGCCGACGAGGGCCTACAGCGAACCCACAACTACGCGGCGACGGGCAGGCTCTCGACAGTGGAGTCCTTCTGGGTGTTCTTGCGGCCGAAGTCGTTGGGCAGCGACAAACGAATCACCTTGAGCCACGCCGATGCGACCTGCCTTGGCAGTGATCCGCTGACGTACGTCAACCCGTATCGCTCGAAAAGGTCGGCGACCCTTGGCGCGATCTCCTGGTAGCGATTGCTCGGCAGATCGGGGAAGAGGTGGTGCTCGATCTGGAATGACAGGTTGCCGGTCATGAAGTGCATCAACCGACTTCCCGAGATGTTCGCCGAGCCCAGCATCTGCCGTACGTACCACTGGCCCTTCGTCTCACCCTCGATCGAGGTCTTCTCGAAGGTCTGCACGCCCTTGGGAAAGTGCCCGCACATGATCACCGAATGCGTCCACCAGTTGCGGATGACGTTCGCCGTCAGGTTCGCCGTGAGCGTCGTGAGCGCCGACGGCCCGGATAGCAGTGGGTGCAGCACGTAGTCGCGCAAGGCGTGCTTGCGGACCTTGGCCAGAACCTTCTTGCCGTTGCGACGGAACTCCTCCTTGTCCGTGCGGCCCTTGAGATACTTGCCGATCTCTAGGTCGTATGCGGCGATGCCGTATTGGAACATGCAGGCGTTGAGGAAGTTCCACAACGGCTGGCCGAGGTAGAACGGCTTCCACCTCTGGTTCTCGTCGACGCGCATGATGCCGTAGCCGAGGTCGTGATCCTTGCCGCGCACGTTGGTGTAGTTGTGGTGGATCTCGTTGTGGGAGTGCTTCCACATCTCCGACGGTGATGCGTTGTCCCACTCCCAGGTGGTCGAGTGGATCTTGTTGTCGCGCATCCAGTCCCACTGCCCGTGCATCACGTTGTGCCCGATTTCCATGTTCTCGACGATCTTGCTGACCGACAGGCCCGCGGTGCCGACGACCCACGCGGGCGGAAACAGCGAGAACAGCAGAATGGCGCGGCTGGTCAGTTCGAGCCTGCGCTGGCCGTTGATGACCTTGCGGATGTAGGCCGCGTCGCGCTCGCCGCGGCTTGCGATCACCTCGGCGCGGATGGCGTCGAGTTCCCTGCCGATGTTCTCGATGTCCTCGTCGGTCAGGTGTGCGGTCGGGTCGTCTTGCGTGCGAAGTGAGTTAGTCATGTGAGCTCCCTAGAGTTCGATGTCGCATGAACCAGCGGCGGCGGAGACGCAGGTCTGGATCTGAACGTTGTCGCCTGCGTTGGCGGTGGTGACGTCGCCGGTACGCAGATCGCGGACGGCGCCCTGGCGCAGTGGCGCAACGCATCCGAAGCAGATGCCCATACGGCAGCCCGAGGGCATCAGTACCCCTGCGGCTTCGCCTGCATCGAGCAATGTCTGTGTCGGGCCTGCGTCGACCGTCGTCCCCGACTGGGCGAAGGTGACGGTGCCGCCGTCGCCGTCGGCGGCAATGATGGTCGGACGGAACCGCTCGGTGTGCAACCGATCGGCGATCCCCGCGTCCTGCCAGTGGCTTTCGAGTGCGTCGAGCATCCCGGCAGGCCCGCAGGCCCAGGTCTCCCGATCGGCGAAGTCGGCGACGATCTCGTCGATGTGAGCGACGTCGAGCATCCCCTCAGCGTCGGTGTGCCTCTCTACCAATCGGATTCGGCCAGAATGGGCCAACGCCCTGAGGTCGCGCGCGAAGATCACGTCGGAAGACGTGGGGGCGCAGTGGACCACCAAGACATCGGTGGACTCGGCCATGTTGCGAAGCATTCCCATCACGGGCGTGATCCCGCTGCCTGCGGTGAGAAAGAGAATCTTCTCTGGCATCGCGGCGCCGAGCGTGAATTCGCCTGCGGCATGGTCGAGTTGGACGATGGTGCCGACAGTGGCTCGCCGGACGAGGTGATTGCTGACCTTGCCGTCGGGTATCGCCTTGACGGTGATCGCGATGGTTTCGTCGGTCGTCTTGGAGGTGAGCGAGTACGCACGCCACTGTCGGACTCCGTCGACGTCGACACCGATGCGAACGTACTGGCCGGGGGTGTGGCCTCGCCAACCGCGGCCGGGCTTGATCATCAGCGTGGCGGCGTCGGCCGTCTCCGCTTGGATCGCGACGATCCGGCCGCGCAGAGCCGCACCCGAGCGCATCGGGTCGATGACGTCGAGGTAGTCGGCGGGGATCAACGGCGTCGTGACGCGCTCGGCGAACTTGATGACTCGCTCCCGCAGCGCGCCGACTGCGGTCGGGCGGGGTGCTGTCGTGGTCATGTCACTACTTTGGCTGAGTCAAGGGGATAAACTCTTGACCATCGAGCGTGAATGATCTTCACGAATTTGTTCGTAAAGGATAGTTTTGTCCGAATCAGTCGTCCGGTTCACCGGGCTGGACCTGGCCGACGAGGTCGTCGCCGAGCTGAATGCGGTGCTGCCCAGAATGGGAAAGCGCACCGTCACCGCGATCACGGCGGAGGTGCCGAGCTATACCCGCGCGTTCAGCGGCCGCATGGGGCCGATCATCGAGAACGCCGTGCAGATGGCGCTAGGCGCCTTCCTGCGGCTCGCGGTGCGGGCCCATGATTCCGACCCTGCAGCCACGCTCAGGCCTGCCCTCGACGGCGCCTACGAGCTGGGTCGCGGGGAGGCCCGCCAGGGCCGCAGCATGGATGCCCTTCTGTCCGCCTATCGCATCGGCGCCAGGGTGGCGTGGCAGGAACTGTCGGCAACCGCCGTCGCCGCGGGCCTCGATTCCGCGACCGTGGCGCGGTTCGCGGAACTGGTCTTCGCGTTCATCGACGAATTGTCCGCTTCGAGCGTCGCTGGGCACGCCGACGAGCTGGCGACGACGGGCCGGGTGCGTCAGCGCTACCTCGAACGCCTCGCCAAGCAGATACTTGCGGGCGAATCGGCCGAGACGTTGCGCGCCAGCGCCGAAAAGGCCGACTGGCGCCAGCCAGAGACGCTGACCGCCGTCGTCGTCGCAGAGGCCCAAACACGCGGATTGGCAGCACGATTCGGCCAGTCGACGTTGCAGCTCGGTGAGGATCTCCCTGGAGTCGAGGCCTCGGACTCCTTGGCGGTGCTCCTAGTGCCGGACTTGGCCGGCCGTCACCGCAGCCAGCTGCGTTCGGCGCTACAGGGACGACGCGCACTGGTGGGACCTGCGCGGCCGTGGATGGAGGCCAAGTCGTCCTATCTTCGCGCGCTGCGGGCACGGGAGTTGATCGTCGCCGAGGACGTCGAGATCATCGACACCGACGAGCATCTCGTCGAGCTCGTGCTGACCGCCGACCGCGAGGCAGCAGACGATCTCCGGCGCCACGTACTAGCCCCGCTCTTGGAATTGCGTCCCAACACTGCACAGCGCCTCGCCGAAACCCTGAGGGCGTGGATTCTGCACAAGGGTGCCCGCGATGCCGTCGCCGCCGAGCTGTTCGTTCACGCTCAAACGGTGCGCTACCGGATGACCCAAGTGCGGTCGCTGTTTGGCGATCGACTTGACGATCCCAAGACGGTTCTGGAGCTGACGATCGCCCTTGGCGACCCGTCGGGCGTGGCACGCGTCTTGACGCCGTAGCCAATCGTGCGGTCCCACCGTAGGTAATTCAGTCGGCGCTGATTTAGCATTCGAGGTCACAGAGGTTCGAAGGCGCCGAGGAGCAGCTAGGTGGATGGCACGCCGTTCGGGCAGTACGTGCTCCTCGATCTGCTTGGCAAGGGCGGAATGGGCCAGGTCTACCGGGCTCACGACACCCTCACGGATCGGGTGGTGGCGCTCAAGGTACTGCCCCAAACCGTCGTGGACGACCCCGTCTTCAAGGAACGGTTCCGACGCGAGGCGCATGCCGCGGCTGGGCTGAGGGAACCTCACGTCGTCCCGATTCACGGCTACGGCGAGATCGACGGTCAGCTCTATCTCGACATGCGGTTGATCGACGGCGAGGATCTGGCCACGGTTCTCAAGGATGCCCAGCAGCCGTTGACCCCGCACCGCGCGGTGAAGGTCATAGAACAGGTTGCGGCCGCGCTCGATGCGGCGCACGAAGTCGGGCTGGTGCACCGAGACGTCAAGCCGTCCAACATCTTCCTTGCCGACCGCGACTTCGTGTATCTGATCGACTTCGGCATTGCTCGCACGGCAAGTCAGAGCGGATTGACCAGTGTGGGAAGCACTTTGGGGACCATGGCCTACATGGCTCCCGAGCGCTTCAAGGACGGGCACAGCGATCCCCGCTCCGACATCTACGCGCTGACTTGCGTTCTGTACCAATGTCTGACGGGTCGCCTGCCCTATCCCGGCGATACTCTCGAGCAGCAACTGACGGGGCATCTAGTCACCCCGACGCCGCGTCCGTCGGTCGTGAACCGTTCCGTGCCAAAGGGTTTCGACGACGTCATCGCCAAGGGAATGGCGAAGGATGCAGACAAGCGTTACCAGTCGGCGGGAGCGCTCGCCGAGGCCGCTAGGTCGGTGCTGGCCAATCAGCCCACGTCGCCCGTCAAGCGCGGGCCCGCGCATGGTCGCCCCTCCGACCCGCCCAATCGCAGGCGCATCCTTGCCATCGCGGGGGTGGCGCTCGCTGCCCTCCTCATCGTCGGCGTCGTCATCTGGCAGGTGGGGGGTTCTGGCGGGGACTCCCAGGCAGGCGGCGACTCTACGACTGCGCAGACGACCACGTCGCCGTCCGATACCGCCGCAGTTCTCCCGCCGCCGATCGCCGATCCGGCCGTCATCGCTGCAGGCGTGCCCGCCGCGGTCAGGGCGTTCGGCAGGTTGGTGGTCGGCACGAATCCGCCGTACCCGCCCGCCGAGTTCACCGACGACGAAGGAAACCTCACAGGCTTCGAAGTCGACTTGATGAACGCGATCGGCCGCACCCTGAACCTGACGGTCGAATTCAAGGAGACCGCGTTCGACAGCATCCTTCCGTCAGTGCAGAACAATCTCTTCAACGTCGGGATGTCGTCGTTCACCGACACCAAGGAACGCGAGAAGTCGGTCGACTTCGTGACCTACTTCCAATCGGGGACGCAGTGGGCTCAGCGTCCTGGGACGCCGGTGAACCCGAACGACGCGTGTGGTCTCAAGGTCGGGGTGGCATCCCGGTCGCTGCAGGACGTCGAGGAACTTCCCAACAAGAGCAAGGCCTGCGAGGCCGCGGGTAAGCCGCCCATCACGAAGATCGACTACATCAGCCAGGACGACGTGACGAATGCGGTGATCACCGGTGACGTCGACGCCATGTCGGCGGACTACCCGGTGACCGCCTACGCCGTCAACCACAGCGACGGAGCGTTGGAGACGGCAGGCGGGCAATTCGATGCCGCGCCATACGGATGGGCCGTCGCCAAGGGGTCGCCGCTCGCCGAGTCGATGCGTCAGGCCCTGATGCACCTGATCGCCAGCGGTGAGTATCAGCAGATCCTGACCAAGTGGAACGTTCAGGCGGGCGGAATCAACTCGCCGACGATCAACGGCGCATACAACTGACCGGAACTACCGGCTAAAGGACCACGAACCAGATCGCGACGTAGTGGCAGATCGCCGCGGCGGCGGTGAACGCGTGGAAGAACTCGTGGTACCCGAACGTCCGTGGCCACGGGTTGGGCCAGCGGGTCGCGAAGAGGATCGCGCCGATGTTGTAGAACACCGCGCCTACTACGAGCAGTGCGACGGCGACGACACCCGCGCCGTGCAGCAGCGTCGGTGCGAAGCCGATCGCGACGTAACCCAGCAGCAGGTACAGCGGGACGCCCACTGTGCTCGGCGCCGACGGCCAGCACATCTTGAGCGCGATGCCCGCCGCTGCACCCGAGTACACGATGCCAAGGACCAGCCGCCCAGTGTCCGGCGGCATCGCCAGCAGCGCGAACGGGGTATAGCTGCCTGCGATGAACACGAAGATCATCGAGTGATCGACCCGCTTCATCCACTTCTCGGCCGCAGGAGAGCCCCACTGACGTCGGTGGTAGATGGAGCTGACCGTGAACATCGCGACGATCGTCGCCGAGTAGATCAGGGTGGCCCAGCCTGCCCGCGGCGAGTTGGCGATCCAGGCTATCGGCACCAGCGCCCCGCCTGCCGCGATGAACCCGGCTGCCAGGCAGACGTGGATCCAACCCCTTACGAGCGGGTCGCCGAAGAGGTCGTCGACGGTATCGGCGAGGACCTGTGGCAGGTCTTCGTCGTCCTCGATGCTCGCGTCCGCCAAGGCGGACAACGGCGGATCGGCGATGTCGATGAGGGCAGCCTATCGCCAACCTGGGGAGTGCAGGCGTCGACGCAAGCCACGTCGACGGTTCAGGAGCGTGCGAAGTAGCGCTCGCCGTCGGCAGCCGTCTTGCCGAAGGCCACCTTCAGAACTGGCGCGAGGGGCTTGAACGGCAGCGCGAAAGCGGGCTTGGGCTCGATCGCCACGGTCCAGGTGTATCGGGTCGTCTTGCCTTCGGGATCGGCGGGTTCGACGACGTAGTCCTCGGCGAAGCGACGGAAGAAGGGCGCGTTGGCCTGGTGGACCTCGAACGAGTAGCCGTGGCCTTCGTCCCAGCGGAAGAAGCGCTCTCGCACCCGCGCGAGGCCGGGAGCCAGGACGACCTCCCGGGTGGTTCCCACGCCGAACGGTCGCTCCGACGTCCAGGTGAGCGAGGTGATCGTCGAACTCCATGCGCTGAGCGACTCGTCGGACGTCAGGGATTCCCAGACTCGTTCGGGCGGCGCGGCGAACAGTTTTTCGTAGCGGAAGACGTGCGGTGCCGAGGTGAAGATGGTTGCGTCGGCGGATTCCACTCCAAACCAACGTGTCATGGTCGTCAGCATGCCAGGGCCAGGAATTGGTGAGCAACCGCTCCCATGGCACGGGCGACAATGTGTAGACCCACAGAAACGAGGGGTGGTAGGTGTCGTACTCCGTCTCGCAGGTGTTGGATTCCAACCCCGGCGCGCTGGATGCTGCGGCCAGTGCGGCTGAGGCCGGTGCTGGCAGGATCGACGCCCAAATGACCAGCGTTCGATCACATCTGGGCACCCTCGGCCAGGTGTGGCACGGTACGGCGTCGACGGCTGCGCAGAAGGAGGGCGCCGACCTGCTGAGAACTCAGGAGGCGTACCGCAAGCAGTTGGCCGACCTGAAGCCGGTGCTGTCCGAGGGCGCCAAGACGCTCGCGGACCTTCGGTCTCAGCTGCAATCCGCGGTGGATGCCGCAGAGGCCTGGTGGAACGTCAACGACGACGGCACGGTCACGCCGGGGATCCTGCTCGCCGCCTTCGCGGCCTTGTCCAAGCAGAATGCGATCGTGGTCGAGGCCAAGCAGATCGAAGTCGAGCAGAATCTCAAGTTGATCCTCGCCAAGTTCGAGGCCGCCGACAAGAACACCGCCGCGGCGGTCCGCAAGATCGGATGGGAAGACCCGTGAACCAACCAGTTCCGATGCAGGTTGATCCGGCCGTGTTGCGCACGGCCTCTAGGGGATTCGACGACATCGCGAGCGGCTTCTTCAATGAGGGCGCTGGGCCAGCCGTGAAGAGCGCGGCCGAACCGGTGTCCCGGCTGGACTGCGGTGCGGCGTGCCGCGAAGTCGGGGATTCACTCCTCGCGCGGGCGCAAGTGCTCGGCGTCGACGCCCGCAAGTTCGGCGACAATCTGGATTCGGCCGCGTTCTACTACCAGAAGGGCGACAAGGACGCCGCCGAACGCATCAAGTTCGACACGCCCGGCAACGACGAGAAGATCGGCGACGATCCGGGTGAACCCGGCTATGACCCCGTCCACGAGTACGAAGAGCAGCTGCAACAGGCCGGCCTGCTCGACGGGCCTGCCCCCGACGGTTACTACAAGGAGTGGTTGCAGAACGCCGCCAAGAACGGAATCCCACCCGAGGAGATCGTCAAGATCGCCAGAGATCACGACATCACGCCTGCGAGCTTCGACGTCCTCAAGGGACTGGAGCGGGTGCAGGAAGACGGTCCAGACAAGAAGTCGTACTTCCTGCTTCCCGAGGGCGTCAGCGGGGAGACGGCCCGCAAGGCCGCACTGATGACCTACATCCTCAACGCGGGGACCAACTACGGCACGGCAGGCGACAACAACGACTTCGCGGAGACGCCGTACTCCTCTGCGGAGGTCCAGCGGATCATCGACCGCCAACAGGCGAACGCCTGGAGCTACGACCAAGGGGTTGCACTTGCCAACCACAGCGGCGCGCGCCTGACCACGACGCCCAACGGCATGCTGATGGGTCTCGGAGCCAAGGACCCAGTGTTCGCCCTCCTCAGCCAGAACGGCGGTTCCACCTACGGCGACATCTTCCTCGCCAACATCGACAACCCCAAGGACCCAGCGGAACAACTCAGGGACATGATCCACTCCGGGCACATGTGGTACGCCGAGCCCGGCGGAAAGGCGTATGAGGGCAACCTCGACCTGGACCGGATTCTCCACCACGAGGAGCGTCACTCCGAGCAGTGGGCGGAACTCGGGCCCCAGAAATTCGTCGAGCAATACGGCATCGGCATCGGGATCGAGCAAACCACCGGCCATCGAAATCCCTTTGAGACCAACGCGGGTGCCTCCGACGGGGGTTACCCCGCGTGACCCGTCGCGCGGGCGTAGCGCTCGCAGTCATCGCGTTCGTTGCGGCTCTGCTCTCGGCGGCGTGCGACAGGGGCCGGGGCGGCTGGGAGCAGACGGCGCCGTTCGCGCCGTCATTGCGGCCGGCGTTCGGCGTCCGCGTCACTGAAGGCAAGCTCCTGGTCTGGACGGGGAGCCCGTGCATCGGCACCACCAACGTGCGCCTGACCTTCGACGATGGTGAGGCAGACCAGGCCGAACTCGAGCTGACGTCGCGCAGTGACACCGCAGGCGTCGAAGTCGAGCACCTCACCATCGGCGGCCCATACCCTGGCTTCGACGTCACGAAGGACCTCCCCGCGGGTTTCGATTGGCAGAAGGCGCAGACGTTGACGCTCGGGCTCAACGCGGCGACGTCGACGTGGGGATCGGAGCTGAAGCTCGCCGACGTCGTCAAGGGTTCGGCCGACCATCCCGACGACACTTACTACTTCGGTGACGCCGGCTGGCTGAATCCTGGCGACGTCGCCGCGAAGGACGGAAAGACCTTTCTCGCAACGTGTTCCGATGATCCGACGAAGAAGCAGGCCTCGCCTCGGGTGTTCGGGGTGCGCATCACCGACGGAACGCTGCGGATCTGGGCCGGCTCGCCGTGCGCGCTCGTCAGGGGCGTGATCCTCACCTTCCAGCCCGGCCAGGCCGACCTGGTGCTCGACGCGGATAGCTCCGTCGGTGCGAGCTTCGAGTACCTCACCGTCGGCGGTCCCTATCCCGGATTCCAGGTCGCCAAAGATCTACCCGACGGATTCGATTGGCGCACGGCGAAATCGGTGCTCCTGCGGCTCCGGGCACCTGCCATGCGGATGACGACGACGACGGACCTCGCCAAGGTCGCCGAGGAGTCCGCGCAGCATCCCGAGGACGCCTACTGGTTCGAAGGCTTCGGCTGGCTCGACCGAGCGGGGGTCGCGGCGCAGGGCGGGACGTTCCTGGACGCATGCGCGAAGTGAGCAAAGGCGGGCCGCGGCGCTAAAGGCGCGCCGGATCGAGTGCGATGCCATCGATCGCGGCGTCCGCGATGCGGTTTCTCGTCGTCGCGTCGACCCCGGCCTTGGCGAGGGCCTCCAGCCCTCGATGCGTGGCGACGATCAGCCCGCCGAGCGCCGCAGCGTCGGCGGCCGGATCGACATGCCCCGCGCGCTGCGCCTGCTCGACGAGTTCACGGCAGTTGTCGAGCAGCGTTTCGTGCGCCGCCAGCGACCGGGCCGCGATGGCGTCGTCCTCGAAGGCCAGCTCGGCCGTGGCCTTGGCGAGTAAGCAGCCGCGCCGATCCGTGTGGTCCTCCGGCACCTTCAGCCAGTTGCGGATGCGATCGATCGCCTCGTCCTCAGGGCCTTCGAGCCGGGCGGCGGCACTCTCGGCGGAACTCGCGCAGTAGTCCTCGAATATTCGCTTGAACAGCGCTTCCTTGTCGCCAAATGCGCCATAGAGGCTGCCCTTGCTGAGCCCAGTGGCCCGAGAGAGATTCTCAACGGATGTGCCGTGGTAGCCGGTCTCCATGAATTGCCTGCGCGCAGCGACTATGACGTCCTCTTCGCTGAATTTTCGTGGTCGCGCCATAACCCCACGATACGTTGTTATGAACGTTCGTTCCAGAACCTGGTATTGTGGACCGTATGTTCAAAACCCTCACCTCAGATCCCACCGAGTTCGCAGGCAAGCGCGCCATCGTCACGGGAGGTTCGCGCGGTATCGGCGCGGCCATCGTGCAGCGGCTACTCGACGGCGGCGCGACCGTCGTCACCACGGCACGCAACGCCACCGACGAGACGCCGAAAGCCGCCACCTTCATCCAGGGCGACATCAGCACGCTCGCGGGGGTGCAGGCTTTCGTCGCGGCAGCGCTCGGCGAGCTTGGTGGCGTGGACATCGTGGTCAACAACGCGGCTGCCGCACGCGCGTACGTCGGGGGCGTCTCGTCGATTCCCGACGAGGAGTGGCTCGACGCACTCGACCTCAACTACCTCTCCGCCGTGAGGGTCAACAACGCCCTGCTGCCTGCGCTACGTGAGAGCGGCGCGGGCAGTGCGATCGTCAACATCTCATCGGGAGCGGCGCTCACGCCCGCGCCGGCTTTGGCTCACTACGGCGCCGCCAAGGCTGCGCTCAACGCCTATGGCAAGGCGCTCGCTGCCGAACTTGCGCCTGCCGGAATCCGCGTGACCACGATCGTGCCAGGCAACGTGTTGACTCCAGGCGCCGACGCGATCCGCCAGGACTTCGCCGATGCAGCGGGCGTCTCGCTGGCCGACACCACGGCGGGCATCCCACTTGGGCGGCCAGGAGACCCGCGAGACATCGCCGAGGCCGTGGCCTACCTCGCCTCGGACAGGGCGCAGTGGATCACGGGAGCCAGCCTGATCGTCGACGGCGGCGAGCTCCCGGTCGTCTAGCTTCGGTTTCGGCAGAAAAAGACCCCGACCGGATTGCCAGTCAGGGCCTGTGATCTGCAGTTATGCGAGTCGGGGTGGCGGGATTCGAACCCACGACCTCTTCGTCCCGAACGAAGCACGCTACCAAGCTGCGCCACACCCCGCGTGAAGCCACGACAGCCTATCGCACGGTGGCTCGCGGAAGCGAAACGCCTGATCGGGATGGATGTGTTCGACGTCGACGTTATAAGTACCGAGTGTGAAGACACTGAGCGCTCGCTGTCGACGAGAGGGAACGAGATGACCGGGTTGGGAGCCGCGGTGTATGGCGGATTCTTCGCCCTCGCCGCGTTGTGGCTGTACATGACGGCCGACGGCGACGTCGTCCTCGATGACGATCAGGGCCAGCAGCCGGAGCGCTCGAACTCGAGCAGCGACGACGACGCCTCAGTGGGGTCCAGCCCCTGCTTCGCCAGCCAGTCGTCGTCGAAGTAGGTATCGGCGTACCGATCGCCGCTGTCGGCGAGCAACGTGACCACCGAACCGCTGCGTCCCTGTGCGACCATCTCGGCGACGAGACCGAAGGCACCCCACAGGTTCGTCCCCGTCGACGGCCCCACTCGTCGGCCGAGAACCTTGCTGACGTGCAGCGCCGCCGCCACCGACGCAGAGTCAGGCACCACCACCATCCGATCCACGATGTCGGGCAGGAACGACGGCTCGACCCGCGGCCTCCCGATTCCCTCGATGCGCGACGACATGCCCGTCACCACGTCCCGCCTGCCTTGGGCGTATGCCGGGAAGAAGGCCGAGTTCTCGGGGTCGACCACGCACAGCCGGGTGGGGTGGCGGCGATAGCGGATGTAGCGACCGATCGTCGCGCTCGTCCCGCCGGTACCCGCCCCGACCACGATCCAGTCGGGCATCGGGTGGGCTTCTAGACGCATCTGCTGATAGATCGACTCGGCGATGTTGTTGTTGCCTCGCCAGTCGGTGGCGCGTTCGGCGTTGGTGAACTGATCGAGGTAGTGCCCGCCGGTTTCCTTCGCCAAACGCTCGGCCTCGTCGTACACCTGAGACGAGTGAGCCACGAAATGGCAACGGCCGCCCTGTGATTCGATGAGGCGTATCTTGCTGGCGCTCGTGGACGATGGCATCACCGCGATGAATCGCAGGCCGAGTAGTGCGGCGAAGTACGCCTCGGAGACCGCCGTCGATCCCGACGACGCCTCGATCACGGTCGTGTCCTGCGAGATCCAGCCGTTGCACAACGCGTACAGGAACAACGACCGAGCCAGCCGATGCTTGAGGCTTCCCGTGATGTGCGTCGTCTCGTCCTTGAGGTACAGCGAGACGTCGGGGCCGTCTGGTTTGTCGCACCATGCCGACGGCAGCGGATACCGCACCAGGTGGGTGTCAGCGCTGCGCGCAGCGTCGGCCTCGATCAGGCGAACCGCATCGTCCACCCACGCACGTGGTTGGCTTCGCGTCGCGAACGAGGGCCCGTCGGTCACCGCGCCGAAACGGCCGGGTGGGACACGTCTTCTCTCGACCCGACGTGACCGCCGCCGATCGGCGCGGCTACCAGGGTCAACAACGTCGCTTCCGGCCTGCAGCAGAACCGGACCGGTGCGTACGGCGACGTCCCGATGCCCGCCGACACGTGCAGCCGCGTCTGGGCGCCCCAGCGTGACGGTCCCTTGGCGCGCGATCGGTCCAGCTCGCAGTTGGTGACGACGGCGCCGTAGAACGGTACGCACAGCTGGCCACCGTGGGTGTGCCCAGCCATCACCAGCTCGTATCCGTCGGCGGCGAAGCGATCGAGCACGCGCGGCTCCGGCGAGTGCGTCAGCCCGAGTGTCAGATTGGCGGCCGGATTGGGCCTACCGGCGATCGCGTCGTACCGATCGCGGTTCAGGTGGGGATCGTCGACGCCCGCTGCGGCGATCAGCAGGCCGTTGACCTCCAGCTCGCGGCGCGTGTGGGTCATGTCGAGCCAACCGCGTTCGCTGAACGCAGCACGCAGGTCCTGCCACGGCAGCGGCGGACCCGTGACGCGCTTGGTCTTGTCGAAGAGGTAGTTCGTCGGGTTCTTCGGCTTCGGTCCAAAGTAGTCGTTGCTTCCGAAGACGAACAACCCCGGCACCGACAGGAGGTCACCGAGCGCCTGCACGACGGCGGGTACGGCCTTGGGGTGCGCCAGGTTGTCCCCGGTGTTGACGACGAGGTCGGGCTCCCAACGAGCTAGCTCGCGAAGCCAAGCCTGCTTGCGACGCTGGGCGGGCCGCATGTGGAAGTCGCTGAGGTGCAGGACCCGCAGGGATGCCGATCCAGGCGTGAGCACCGGCATCGTCACCTCCCGCATGACGAACGCATTGCGCTCGATCAGGGATGCGTAGGCGATTCCTGCGGCGATCGTGCCTGCCGCAGCGACGGCGGTTTTGGTCAGCACGCTGGACGCGGTGGATGACGCGGACATGAGCGAAGCCTACTGGCAGTCGCGGTCGTCGAAGCCGCCTGGCCACGTACCGTTACCAATTCCACACCCCCCGCGCGGTTACGGCGGTGGTGGCGGCGGAGGCGGTGGCGGAGCTAGCACCGGCACCGTGATCGGCGGAAGTCCCGGAATCATGATCACCGTCGAGCCCATGACGGCGTTCGGGTCGCCTGGCGGGAGCTCTCCTGGTGGTGGCGGAGGCGGAATGCCATTGCTCAGCTGAAGCGTGATGATCGAACCTGGCACGGTCGATCCGGACGGTGACGTTCCGACGAGCGAGCCCGCAGGCGCCACGCTGTTCACGGGTGTCGACTGGTCGGCGACCTGGAAGCCGGCGTCCCTGAGCCGTTGGCGGGCCATTTCAGGGCTCATCCCGGCGACGCTTGGCACCTTGGAGCCCGGTGCGCCGTCGACGTACTTCGGATCGGTCGGCGGCAGGGCGACGTCCTCGGGAGTGATCGGCTTCATCGCGGTGAACCAGGTGCGTGCGGGCTCGTTGCCGCCGAACAGGTTGCCGGAGCCGCACTGACGCAGCGGGAACGAACACAAATCCCCAGGCGTGGGGGAGTCGTCGTAGATGTAGTTCGCGGCGGCGAAGGCGCTGGTGAAGCCCAGGAACCCCGACGAGCGGTGCGCCTCGGTCGTGCCGGTCTTGCCCGACACCGGCAGGCTCCAGCCCACCGAGCCCGCCGAACCGGATGCGGTGCCGCCGCCGGACGCGTCCTTGCTCATCGCGTTGGCCAGCGTGTTGGCCAGCCCTTCCGGCACGACCTGTTCGCACGTCTCCGTCGTCACCGAAACCTCGTGGCCCGAGCGGTCGAAGACCTTGTCGATCGGGTTGGGCGGGCACCACGTGCCGCCCGACGCCAGCGTGGCGGCGACGTTGGACAGTTCGAGCGCGTTCACCTCGATCGGGCCGAGGGTGAAGGAGCCAAGGTTCTGGCGCTTGACGAAGTCGGCCAGGCTCTCGTTGCTTTCGGGGTCGTAGTCGCGTGCGGTGCCAGGCAGGGCATACGACCGCAGGCCGAGCTTCACTGCCATGTCGACGGTCCGCTGCACACCGACCTGCGAGATCAGCTTCGCGAACGCGGTGTTGGGTGAGGTCGCCAAGGCGTCGGTGACACTCATGGAGCCGCGGTAGTTGCCCGCGTTGAGCACGCACCACGTCGCCTGCGGGCAGCCCTTCGCGCCACCGCTGCCCAGCCCCTTGGCCTCGAAGCGGGCCGGTGCGTCCAAGGTTGCGTTGATGCCCATGCCCATGTCGAGCGCGGCCGCCGTGGTGAAGATCTTGAATATCGAGCCCGCGCCGTCGCCGACCAACGAGAAGGGCTGGGGCTGCATCGTCTGGTGTGCGGCCAGGTCGAGGCCGTAGGTGCGGTTGCTGGCCATCGCCAGCACCTGGTGGGCGTCCTTCCCTGGTCTGATGACGCTCATCACGCTGGCGACGCCGTCGAGATCCGGTGCGGCGATGGAGTCGACGGCCGACTTCACCTGCCCCTGCACGTTCGGGTCGAGCGTCGTGCGGATCAGGTAGCCACCCTTCGAGATCTGCTCCTTGCTGATGCCTGCGCGGGCCAGATACTCGAGCACATAGTCGCAGAAGAACGCGCGGTCGCCCGCCGCAATGCAGCCGCGTGGCAGCTCATTGGGTTGCGGCAACACCCCAAGGGGCTGTTCCTTGGCCGCGCGCAGTGCGTCGGCCTCCTGTGGAACGTTGTCGATCATGGTGTCCAGCACCAGGTTTCGACGGGCCAGCGCGGCATCCGGGTTGGTGTAGGGATCCAGGGCGCTCGTCGACTGCACCATTCCAGCAAGCAATGCGGCCTGTTGCCAGTTCAGTTCGGAGGCGTTGATGCCGAAGTACGTCTGGGCGGCATCCTGGATCCCGTACGCGCCGTTGCCGAAGGACACCAGATTGAGGTAGCGAGTGAGGATCTCCGGCTTCGGGAAGGTCTTGTCCAGCGTCAGCGCCATGCGGATCTCGCGAAGCTTGCGTGCGGGCGTCGTCTCGATTGCCGCCCGCCGCTCAGCCTCGGTCTGTGCGATCACGAGCAACTGGTAGTTCTTGACGTACTGCTGCTCGATGGTCGAGCCGCCACGGGTGTCGAGATCGCCAGACGCGTACCCCGCGAGGCCGGTGAGCGTGCCCTTCCAGTCGACGCCGTTGTGTTCGGCGAACCGCTTGTCCTCGATCGAGACGATTGCCAACTTCATGGTGTTGGCGATCTGATCGCTCTTCACCTCGAACCGTCGCTGCGTGTACAGCCAGGCGATCGGATTGCCGTTGATGTCCTGCATCGTCGACACCCCTGGGACTTCACCCTCGACGAGTTGGGCCGATCCGTTGGCTACGACGTCGGACGCGCGGTTGGACAACAGACCGAAGCCGCCTGCGATGGGAAACAGCAGGGCCGCGGCAATCACGCTCGCCAACAGAATGCACCACGCCAACTTGATGACCGTCACCGTCATCGGCGGCTTGGGCGTGGGGCGGTCGGACATGGCTAACAGACTAGCCACGTCCCTCGTGGCCAGCCCTTCAGCGGCTGGTTTGGGTGCAGATCGCGGGCTGCGGAAGGGCAGAGGATAGGCCAAGATGGTTCACTGCACGGTTGTCCCAAAAAAGCGAGATTTGACTGTTGCGCAAAACCCCCTGACCACCTAGATTCGACACACGGTGCGATCCAGATCACAGCTGGACGCAATGGGGCGGACAGGTCACATGGCGTAGCACCTAGAGATTGGGCCGTCGAGTCGGGCGGCAGTGACGAAGGGATCGCTGGTGTCAGGTATTCGGCCCGCGGCGCGCAAGACGAGCCCACCATCTCCGATCAACGCCATAGTTCAAAGTGCCGAGGCCGAAGCGCGAATCGCGTGGGTGTCTCAGGCCAGGTGCAGGCAGGCCGATCCCGACGAGTTGTTCGTGCGCGGCGCCGCACAACGCAAGGCCGCAGTGATCTGCAGGCATTGCCCGGTGATCCTGGAGTGCGGTGCCGACGCCCTCGACAACCGCGTGGAGTTCGGCGTCTGGGGTGGCCTGACCGAGCGTCAGCGCCGGGCACTGCTCAAGCAGCATCCCGAGGTGGTGTCCTGGTCGGAGTTCTTTGCCGCCCAGCGCAAGCACCGCAGCGCGGTCTAACCCGCCTCTTAGGCGCTCTGGGCAGCCGCTTCGCCGGTGATCTGATCGGCGATGGCGCGCAACGCCTCCAGATCCGACACGTCGAACGGCAGCGATGGCACGCCGACGATTGCCACATGCGGGTTGGCGCCGGTGAATCGTGACAGCAGTCGAATCTCTCGCTTGGACGTCATGGCACGGTCGGCGTGGATGCGCAGCACCGCTGCCGTCAGCCCGTCGGGACCCTCTCCCGCCGCGTCCGGGTCCAGCTGGTCTGCGGCATCGCGGGCCTTTTCGGTCTGCAGGCTGCACAGCATCGGGTGGGTGCGGTTGAGGATCAAGCCTGCCAGGGGCATGCGCTCCTCGGACAACCTGTCGATGAAGAACGACGCTTCCCGCAGCGCGTCAGGTTCGGCCGCCGAGACGACGACGAACTGAGTGCCGCGACGCTTGAGCAGTTCGTAGGTGCGATCCGCCTTCTCGCGGAATCCGCTGAACGTCGCGTCGAGCGCCTGTACGAAACCAGCTGCGTCAGCGAGCATTTGGGAGCCGAGGACGGTCGACAACGCCTTCATCGCAAGACCGACTGCGCCGGTGACCAGTCGCCCGATGCCCCGCCCTGGCGCGAGCAGGAGCTTCCACAGCCGGCTATCCATGAAGCTGCCCAAGCGTTTTGGTGCATCGAGGAAGTCCAACGCGTTGCGTGACGGTGGGGTGTCGACGACGACGAGATCCCACTTGTCCTCGGCCAGAAGTTGGCCCAGCTTCTCCATCGCCATGTACTCCTGCGTTCCCGCAAGCGATGTGGCGACGGTTTGGTAGAACTGGTTGTCCAGGATGGCGTCCGCGCGCCCGGGGGCCGAGTACTGCACGACCATCTCGTCGAACGTGCGACGCATGTCGAGCATCATCGCGTGCAGTTCACCGGTCACCTCGGGTGCGAGTGGCACCCGCTGAGGATTGTTGCCGAGATCCTTGATGCCGAGCGCCTGAGCGAGCCGTTTGGCCGGGTCGATGGTCAGCACCACGACCGTTCGGCCGTACTCCGCTGCGCGCAACGCCATCGCCGCTGCGGTGGTGGTCTTGCCGACTCCGCCTGCGCCGCAACATACTACGACACGATTGGACCTGTCCTCCAGGATCGCGCCCATCTCGAGGGGCGGTGGCTTGGTGCTCATCTAGCGGACTCCTTGCTGGGCCAGTGCCTCGGCCAATTCGTAGAGGCTGCCGAGGTCGACGCCATCGGTCAGCGCGGGCAGTTGGAGCCGCGGAACGTCGAGCTCGTCGAGCTGCTCGGCGCTTTCCGCGCGGGCGGCCATCCGCGTTGCGTGTTGGATTGCCTCGGTGAGTAGCCCGGCGAAGTCGTTGTCCGGCAAGGTGATTCCGGACTTGGCGAGGCCTGCCCGCACCGCGTCGGCGTCGATGTCGCCTTCGGCAGCCTTGGCGAGGTCGTCGGCCGCGAGGTAGGCGGGGATGTCGCGGTTGACGATCACGCTGCCGATCGGCAACCCAAGCTCGGAGAGTTCGTCGATCGCCTCCAGCGTCTCCTGAATCGGGAGAGCCTCTAGCAGCGTCACCAGGTGAATGGCCGTCAGGTCCGAATGCAGCAGCTTGACGACACCGTCGGCCTGCGAATGGACGGGGCCGCCCTTCGCGAGGTCGGAGACTGCCTTCGTGACGTCCAGGAAGCGGGCGATGCGTCCGGTCGGCGGGGAGTCGACCACCACCGCGTCGTAAACGATGGTGCCCTTCGCCGGGTCCTTCTTGAAGCGGGTGACGATCTCCTTGATCTTCCCCGTCAGCAGCACGTCGCGCAGGCCGGGTGCGATCGTCGTGGCGAATTCGATTGCGCCGATTCGTCGCATCGCTCGTCCGGCGATGCCGAGGTTGTAGAACATGTCGAGGTATTCGAGGAACGCAGCCTCGGTGTCGATGGCCAAGGCATTGACCTGCCCTCCGCCGTCGGCGGTAGCGATCTTCAGTTCCTCGTAGGGCAGCGGAGGCACGTCGAACAGCTGCGCGATGCCCTGCCGCCCTTCGACCTCGATCAGCAGTACCTTTCGGCCGCCCGCCGCGAGAGCTAGCGCCAGCGACGCCGCGATGGTCGACTTGCCGGTACCGCCCTTGCCCGTGACGAAGTGAAGGCGGGCCTTCGTCAACCGAGAGGGCCAGCCAGGCTGGAGGCTAGGAGCGAGGGGCGTTGCCACTCCAGCATGCTATCCATGCCGCGATGGGGGACCGATAGGCTTCGCCCATGAGCGAACCAAGCAAGTGGGAATACGCGACGGTCCCGTTGTTGACGCACGCAACCAAGCAGATTCTCGATACGTGGGGTGATGACGGCTACGAACTGGTGTCGGTGGTTCCTGGGCCGACGGGAGAGCAACTCATCGCGTTCTTGAAGCGGCCCAAGTGAGTGCCTCGGCCAAGCTCGCGGAGCTGGGCATCGAATTGCCCGCCGTCGTGACGCCGCTGGCTGCCTACGTGCCTGCCGTTCGCACGGGCAATCTCGTGTACACGTCGGGTCAGCTGCCGATGCAGTCGGGCGAATTGGTGGCGACCGGCAAGGTCGGTACCGAGGTCGACCCCGACGATGCCAAGGCACTTGCCCGCATCTGCGCGCTCAACGCGTTGGCGGCCGTCCACTCGTTGGTGGGCGTCGACGCCGTCACCCGCGTCGTGAAGGTCGTCGGATTCGTCGCATCCGCCCCTGGCTTCAATGGTCAGCCTGGTGTCATCAACGGCGCATCCCACCTGTTCGGCGAGGTATTCGGCGAGGCAGGTGCCCACGCGCGCTCGGCCGTCGGGGTGTCGGAGCTGCCGCTGAACGCACCGGTGGAAGTGGAGCTGATTGTCGAGGTCGCGTGACTCTGGAACACCCTGCCTACGGGAAACTGCGCCGAGTGACCGACACGGCGTCGGTGCTGCTGTGCGACAACCCCGGCCTCCTGACCCTCGACGGCACCAACACCTGGGTGCTTCAAGGCCCCGGTAGCGACGAGCTCGTCATCGTGGATCCCGGCCCCGACGACGGTGATCACATTGGGCGAATCGCGCAACTCGGCAAGATCCCGCTGGTGTTGATCAGTCACAAACACGGCGATCACACCGACGGTATCGACCGGCTGGTCGACATGACCGGGGCGACCGTGCGCGCAGTCGGAAGCGGCTTCCTACGGGGCATGGGTGGTCCGCTGGCCGACGGTGACGTGATCGATGCCGCGGGGCTGCGCATCAAGGTGATGGCGACTCCTGGCCACACGGCTGACTCGCTGTCTTTCCTAGTCAACGTCCGGGGCGAGCGTAGCGACGGGACAGGTGGGGCGGTGCTGACCGCAGACACGGTCCTGGGCCGAGGTACGACCGTCATCGACAACGAGGACGGCAGCCTCGCCGAGTACATGGACTCCCTACGCAGGCTGCACGGTCTGGGCCGTCGCACCGTGCTGCCCGGCCACGGTCCAGACCTCGACGACCTCGAGGCCGTCACGACGATGTATTTGACGCACCGCGAAGAGCGCCTCGGCCAGGTGCGCGATGCACTGACCGTGTTGGGCGACGACGCCACGGCGCGCCAAATCGTCGAGCACGTCTACACGGACGTCGACGAGAAGCTGTGGGAGCACGCCGAGTGGAGCGTGCAGGCGCAGCTGAACTACCTCCGCGCCTGACCCTCTCCACGAATCCGCCGTGGGCGCGCGGCTAGCGGGCGCGGCGGGCCAGTCGCTCGGAGTCGGAGATCAACACGCTCTTGCCCTCTAGGCGAATCCACCCACGGTGGGCGAAGTCGGCAAGCGCCTTGTTCACGGTCTCCCGAGAGGCGCCAACCAGCTGCGCGATCTCCTCCTGAGTGAGGTCGTGAGTGACCCGCAGCGCCCCGCCCTCTTGGGTGCCGAATCGCTGGGCGAGCTGTAGCAGCTGCTTGGCGACACGGCCGGGCACGTCGGTGAAGATCAGGTCGGCGAGGTTGTTGTTGGTGCGGCGCAACCTCCGGGCCAGCACGCGAAGCAACTGCTCGGCGATCTCGGGGCGATCGGCGATCCAGGCCTTGAGCGCTTCGCGGTCCATCGAGACAGCACGCACCTCGGTGATGGTGGTAGCACTCGACGTCCGTGGGCCAGGGTCGAAGATCGACAGCTCGCCGAACATGTCGGAAGGGCCCATGATCGTGAGCAGATTCTCGCGGCCGTCCGGAGAACGGCGGCCGATCTTCACCTTGCCGGAAATGATGATGTAGAGCCGATCACCGGGCTCGCCTTCGGCGAATACGGTGTGGCCACGAGGAAAGTCGACGGGTTGCAGCTGCTTGGTGAGCGCGGATACCGCGGTCGGTTCGACTCCCTGGAAGATTCCGGCCCTGGCCAGGATCTCGTCCACGTTGCCCCTCTTAAGCTGTTGGGTGATATTGCATTCGCTTGCCAACTCCAAGTTGAACTAGCTAATCAGTCTAGGCGTCGGCCGCTCTGAGACGTGCCAACGCTACACACGATCGGGCTGTCGAGTCGGTCGAAATTCCGGATTCGTTCCGTGGTGGATGTAAATCCGCGCCGGCAAACCCGTAGCTGGCTTGGTCGCCAAATACGTGTCGAGCGGTAAATCGAAGTCGTCCGACGCCTCGTGGGCCACTCGAATCGGTGTCTTCGCGCAGTCCGCCTTCGCCTGTTCGAGGACGGCAGCCACGTCGTCTGCGGAGACGGTGTCCGTGTCGAGTCCAGCCTCCAAACGGTCCAGCCCGAACGTTGCCAACATGAGCAACCCGGGGATGAATGCGACGAGCAACCACGACACAAGGCAGAAGTAAACACGGCCAATGTCTCAGCGGGATCACGAAATGCCACCGGTCAGCGCGTCGGCTTTGTCGGTCTCGTCAGTACGCTAAACGGGTGGCAACGAGCGCGACGTCGACCCCCAAAACGACCAAGTTCGACAACGAGACCCACGCGGGTCTGGTGCGGAGGGCGCGGCGAATGAATCGCACACTGGCCCAAGCCTTTCCGCACGTCTATTGCGAGCTGGACTTCACCAATCCGCTGGAGCTCACGGTCGCCACGATTCTGTCCGCTCAGAGCACGGACGTGCGGGTGAACCTAACTACACCGGCGTTGTTCGCGAAGTACCGCACTGCACTCGACTACGCCAAGGCCGACCGCGACGAGTTGGAGGCGCTCATCCGTCCCACTGGCTTCTTCCACAACAAGGCGACGTCTCTCATGCGGCTCGGCGAAGAGCTCGTCGCTCGGTTCGACGGGGAAGTCCCCAATACTCTCGCCGAATTGGTGACGCTGCCGGGCATTGGCCGCAAGACCGCCAACGTGGTTCTCGGCAACGCGTTCGACATCCCCGGCATCACCGTCGACACCCACTTCGGTCGGCTGGTGCGGCGCTGGGGGTGGACCGAGTTCGAGGATCCGGTCAAGGTCGAGTTCGCGATCGGTGAGCTCATCCCGCGCAAGGAGTGGACGCTGCTCAGCCACCGGGTGATCTTCCACGGCAGGCGCGTGTGCCATGCAAAGAAGCCAGCGTGCGGGGTGTGCGTCCTGGCCAAGGACTGCCCGTCGTTCGGTGCGGGCCCCACCGATCCGCTCGTCGCCGCGCCACTGGTCAAGGGACCGGAAAGAGAGCATCTGCTGGCGTTGGCCGGACTTTGAACAGACTCGGCGCGCCTCGATGAGTAGAACGGGCCGCTGGATGGTCGTCGTCGTCGTCATCTTCGTCGCGCTGGGCGTGGCGTTTTGGCGGCAACTGGGTGACGACGGATCGTCCGCCGAGCCGCAGCACCAGGCGTCGGCGCGCGAGCACCGCGACGTCGATACCGCCGAAGCGCTCGCCGGACCGCGGGCCAAGGCAGACCTCGCGCCGTGCCCGCCACCCGGACCGGACTCCGGCCCGCTGGAGCTGCGTGGCGTGACGCTCGAGTGCGCAGGCGACGGGTCGCCGGTCGACGTCGCGCGCGCGGTCGAAGGGCGTGCGACGGTCTTGAACCTGTGGGCCTACTGGTGTGGCCCGTGCGCGGACGAGCTGCCCGCGATGGCGGAGTACCAGAAGAGGTTGGGCTCCGCTGCGACGGTGTTGACCGTGCATCAGGACGAGAACGAGACGGCGGCGCTGGAGCGTCTCGCCGAACTCGGCGTGCGGTTGCCGACCCTGCAAGACGGCCAGCGGCGGGTCGCCGCGGCGTTGCAGGTCCCGAACGTCATGCCCGCGACCGTCGTCCTGCGATCGGACGGTACCGTTGCCAAAATCCTGCCCCGCAGCTTCGCCAGCGCTGACGAGATCGCGGCGGCGGTGAACCCACTGATAGGAGTGCGGGGTTGACCTCCCTCGACGCCGGTGCGGCTCCAGCGTGGCTGAAGCCGCTGGTCGACAACGTCGCCGACGTGCCGCGCGCCTACCGACGGCGGGTGCCGACCGACGTGCTGGCCGCGATGACCGCTGCCAGCGCGGGCGCTTCGCTCACAGGAACCAAACGAGACGCCGCGGTGCTCGTGCTGTTGTCGGGTCCACGGGAGTCGCCATCGGGCGGGCTGCCGGAGGATGCCGATCTGCTGCTGACGGTCAGGGCGTCGACGCTGCGCAACCACGCGGGCCAGGCCGCATTTCCCGGTGGGGCATCCGACCCAGGCGATGACGGGCCCGTGCACACCGCCCTTCGTGAGGCTCGCGAGGAGACGGGGGTTGACACCAATCGACTGCAACCGCTGGTCACGCTCGACCGAATGTTCATCCCCCCATCGGGCTTCTGCGTCGTCCCCGTGATCGCCTACTCGCCCGATCCTGGTCCCGTCGGAGTGGTGAACGCGGGCGAGACGGCGATCGTTGCGCGGGTCCCGATCCGCGCGTTCATCAACCCCGAGAACCGACTGACGGTGTACCGCGAGGACAGGGCTCGACGCTTCGCAGGCCCCGCGTTCCTGCTCAACCAGATGCTGGTCTGGGGGTTCACCGGTCAAGTCATTTCGGCGATCCTCGACGTCGCTGGCTGGTCCGTTGACTGGAACACCGACGACGTCCGCTCGCTCGACGTGGCAATGGCGCTCGTCGGGGGTGCTACCGGCTACCGTGATGACCAACAATGACACCGTCGCAATGGCTTGACATCGCCATCATCGCCTTCGCGGCGATCGTCGGGGTCTCGGGCTGGCGGTCCGGGGCGCTCGGCTCGCTGCTGTCGTTCGTCGGGGTGATCCTCGGAGCGGTGGCAGGGGTGCTTCTGGCACCCCACATCGTCAGCCACGTCAGCGGGGCGCGCCCGAAGTTGTTCGTCGCATTGTTCCTGATCCTCGGCCTCGTCGTGATCGGCGAGATCGCGGGCGTCGTGCTCGGCCGCGCGGTGCGTAGCGCCATCCGCAACGGAGTGCTGCGAACGTTCGATTCCGCGATCGGCGTCGCACTGCAAGTCGTCGCCGTTCTGATTGCAGCGTGGTTGCTCGCCACGCCGCTCACCTCGTCCGACCAACCCACTCTCGCTGCGGCAGTCAACGGTTCGCGCGTGCTTGGCGGCGTCAATGACGTTGCGCCGCCGTGGCTGAAGCGAGTGCCGAAGCGGCTGTCTGCACTGTTGAACACCTCCGGCCTGCCCGACGTGCTTCAACCGTTCAATCGCACACCCATCGCCAACGTCGACGCGCCGGACGCAGGCTTGACGACGGATCCCGTCGTCGCGTTCACCAGGCCCAGCGTGCTGAAGATCCGCGGTGAGGCCCCAAGCTGTTCAAAGGTCCTGGAGGGCACCGGATTCGTGGTGGGGGAGCACAGGGTCATGTCCAACGCTCACGTCGTCGCCGGCGCCGAGACGGTGACGGTCGACGATGGCCAGCACACCTACGACGCCCACGTCGTGTCCTACGACCCCAACGCCGACATCTCGATCCTCGAGGTACCCGACCTGACCGCAATGACGCTGCAGTTCGAGTTGCAGGAGGCCCCCGACGGAACCGACGCCATCGTGCTCGGTTACCCCGGCGGCGGTGACTTCACGGCTACCCCGGCGCGAATCCGCGAGACCATCCAACTCAACGGACCGGACATCTACCACACCACCACCGTCAATCGCGAGGTATATACCATCAGAGGTGCTGTGCACCAAGGCAATTCGGGTGGGCCGCTGATCAACCGGTCGGGCAAGGTGCTCGGCGTGGTGTTCGGTGCGGCGGTCGACGATCCGGACACGGGCTTCGTGCTGACGGCCAAGGAGGTGGCGCGGCAGATGGAGAAGATCAACAACACCGCGCCCGTCCCCACCGGTACCTGCATCAGCGCAACCTGAGCTCGCTGGTGGGTGAGCTGGCTAGCTACCGTAGACCTGAGCCAAGAAGCGACTCAGTTGTTCGTTGACGTCCGTCGGCGCCTCTTCGTGCGCGAAATGTCCTGCGCCCCCGATGGATACGTACCGACCGTGGGGTGCGTAGCGCTGAGTGCGGTAAACGGGATCGGCGAGCACGTAGGGGTCGGCATCGCCACGGATGTGCAACACGGGTACCGCCAGCTGTCGCTTCATCGATCGCATGAAGCGGCGGCCCTCGGAGCGGAGCTGGCTGCGGACTGCCCAGCGTTGGTACTCCAGAGCCGAATGCGCCGCCGACGGAATCTGAATGGCGCGCCGTAGGTGGCCGATCGTCTCCGAGAAGTCTTCTGAGGTAAGCCATTTGTCGGATGCTCTAGAACGCACCAATGCTTCCAGCTCCTCGGCGTCGTTGCGCGTCAGCGTTCGCTCCGGCCAGTAGGGCACCTGGTTGCGAAGCATCCACGGCAGCAGCGCGAGGCCTTGGTCTCGGCGTGTCAGCGCGGATCTGCGCAAGGCAACCGGGTGCGGCGAGCTAACCACCGCGATGGCCTTCACGACCCGCGGATGCAGCACCGAAGTCGCCCAACAGACCAGTCCGCCGTCGGCGTGGCCCACCAAGGTGGCGGTCTGGTGTCCGAGCGCACGCACCAAGCCTGCGGTGTCGCCCGCCAGCGTCCAACCGTCGTAGCCGCGTGGCGGTTTGTCGCTGCCGCCGTACCCGCGCAAGTCGACGGCGACTACCCGCGCGCCGGTCAGGCCGCGCAACTGGTGGCGCCATGACCACCAGAACGAGCCGAACCCGTGCAGCAGGATGACCAGCGGCCGTTCGGTCGCCGGTCGAGGGTCGTCATCGCGAGGTTCGGCTTCGACGACCTGAAAGCGAATTCCGTTGGCGTGGACCTCGAGGCGCCGCCACGGGCCTTCGATGCGGGTAACCGACGGGTCGGGTGGAGGTCGCGAGTCGCCGTCGGCACCGCGGACCATTTACCAGCCCGAGGGATCTGCGGGCGGTCTCGCGCCCGAGTCGCCGTTGGTCGCAACGACCGCCTTGTTCTCGGTCTTGTCGGGTCCCGGCGTGAGTGCGGCGCGAGTTTCCTTGACGGATTCGATGGTCTGCTGCGGGCCCCTGATCCGTCGCACCTTCAAGTAGCCGAAGAGGGCGAACGCCGCCGCGGTCAGCAACATCAGGACGAAGACGATTAGGATCGCCGCCCACGTGTAGAGCCATAGGTCCAGCAGCGCGGCAATGAAGGCGAAGAAGAAGAAGGTCGAATAGAACAGCACCACCAGCGCGAGGATGAAGAAGACGCTGCCGGTGAGACCCTTCTTGACGTCGCGGGTGATCTCTGCGCGGGCGAGTTCCACCTCGGCGCGGACGAGCGTCGAGACCTGGGCCGTGGCGTCCTTGACCAGGTCGCCGATCGACGGATCGGGGCGCGGCGCGTGCGGATCGACCAGCGGAATCGAGGTCACGGTCGTCGGCACGCCGTTCTTACGGTCGCCATTGGCCACGGCTTACGCCCTCCCAGCATTCGATGCAGCAGAAACGTCGTCAAGCGGAGTCATTGCGGATCATGTTGCCATGTCGCAGCGGGTTGGACGATCCCGGTCGACGTTAGACTGACCCGGTCCATTGAGAGGTCGGTCGGGGACGTCGATTGGGGTGAAGTTGCGGTATCGCTGGTGTGACACGGAGCGGTCCCGGCGGCGACATCGAGCCACGGTCAAGGCAGGCGTCGGCTCGGCGATCCTGGTCCTGCTATCGGTCGCTCCGTTGGCCCATGCCGACGACCGGGTGACACTCGGCGGCGGTTCCGGGATCGTGATCGACGAAGACACGATTTGCACGCTGACCTCCATCGGCCACGACAACCGCGGAACCCTCATCGGCTTCACGTCAGCCCACTGCGGCGGGCCTGGCGCGAAGGTCGCGGCGGAGGCTTCGCCGGACCGCGGCGTGCTGGGGACGATGGTGGCGGGCAACGAGGGCCTCGACTACGCCGTGATCGAGTTCGATCCGCAGAAGGTCGCGCCGGTCAACAGCGTCAACGGCTTCGAGATCGACGGCATCGGCCCCGACCCGACGTTCGGCGCGGTCGCGTGCAAGCTCGGCCGCACGACGGGGTCGTCCTGTGGAGTGACCTGGGGGCCCGGGGAAAAGCCGGGCACCATCGTCAACCAGGTGTGTGGCCAGCCCGGCGACTCCGGGGCACCCGTCACGGTCGACAATCGTCTGGTCGGGATGATCCACGGCGCGTTCAGCGAGGATCTGCCCACCTGCGTCACCCAGTACATTCCGCTGCACACGCCAGCGGTCACGATGTCGATCAACGCGATCCTTGCCGACATCACCGCGAAGAACAGGCCGGGTACGGGCTACGTGCCGATCGGCGCCTAGGGCCCGGGCCCTGCCAGCGCGCTTGGCTGCTGCTACCTACCCGATCGGGTAGGTGTCGTGCTGCCCACCTGCACGTTGGCCGAACCGTACGGTCGTCGTAGGGTGGGGCGGAGAATGTTGCGTGGATCACACTAGGGCGGCGGGGCTGATGAGGCTGGACGTTATGCCGGAGATCGCAGGAATCTCACCGCTGGCGGTGCCGTCGTCGGTGCCGACCCGCCTGCTCAAGTTCCACGCACCGGAGATCGTGTTCGGAATCGACTCGATGGTCGAAGCCGCACACGCGGCAGTACGACTCGGGGCGCTACGCCCGCTCCTGGTCACCGATCCGGGCTTGATGGAGGCGGGCTGGGTGGACGAACTCGTCGGATACCTATGCAGCCAAGGCGTTGCCGCGAAGGTGTGGAGCGCTCTGACGCCCAACCCGAAGGACCACGAGATCACCGCCGGCCACCAGTTCTATCGAGCCAACGGATGCGACGTGTTGATCGCGCTGGGCGGCGGGTCCGTCATCGACGCCGCCAAGGGCATCGCGATTCTTGCGGCCAACGGTGGAGACATCCTGGACTATGCGGGCGTTGACAAGGCAACGATGCCGATTCCACCGCTCGTGGTCGTTCCGTCGACGTCGGGCACTGGCGCCGACGTGTCCCAGTTCTGCATCGTCACCGATACCGCGCGTGGCACGAAGATCACGATCCTTGGCCGTGCGCTTGTCCCCGACATCACCGTGATAGATCCACGTCTTCTCACGACGATGCCTGAATGGCTCAATGCTGCAACGGGATTGGATGCGCTGACGCATGGAATCGAGGCGTTCGTCTCGCTCGGGCACAACCAGCTCACCGACCACCACGCGTTGCGGGCGGTCGTGATGGTCACCGAGAATCTGGTGCACACGATCGACAGGCCCAACGAGATGGCCGCCCGCGTCCTGATGGCGCAGGCGGCGTTGGAAGCGGGCCTGGCGTTCACCAACGCGATCCTCGGTGCCGCACACGCGATGAGCCATCAGGTCGGCGGGCTGCTCGACCTACCGCACGGCGTCATCAACGGGATTCTGCTGCCTCACGTCGTGCGGTTCAACGCCGAGGCGGACCCCGTGCCCTTCGCGACGATCGCCACCTGCCTCGGCATCGCCGATCAACGTGCGCCCGCATTGGAATCGGCTCTGGCACTTGCCGACCGGCTGCAGAGCCTGGCGACCCAGGTCGGTGTGCCCCGCGGGCTTGCCGAGCTCGGGGTGAGCGAAGAGGTGCTGCCGACGCTGGCCAAGAACGCACTCCAGGACGCGTGCATGTCGACCAACCCCCGATCGGCCGACGAGGCGCAGATGGAAGCCCTGTTCCGGAGCGCGATGTGACGGCAGTTCCCGGCATGGGCCACCGCCGCAGGATGAATCCAGATCTGGATCGGCTCATCGGCGTTCGGTCGGGGAAGAGCACGTTCTACCCCGAGTTCCGGGTGGCTGCTCAGCGCGTCGAACGCGTCGTCGCATCGTTGGACGCGATATCGAGTGCGCTGGTGCAGACGGTGGAGGGCCCGGAGAATCTGGTGCGTGCCGTCGCCGAAGCGGCTCGCACTCACCTCGGCGCGGAGTGGGTGTTGTTGGCGCTGGCCGACGGCGCGCTGCCGGAGGCCCGTCCGCGCCACCTCATCCTCGATGCGGACGGCTCGGCATACTCTTTCGAAGGGCTTTCTGGCGCAAGGGATCCCGTACCGCACCTTCCCGATGCCGTACTCAACCGGCTGAACGACATCCTTCGCGGCCAGCTCGCGCAGTTCCGCCTTCCGGTGATCGAGAGTCACCATGCCCACGTGCCCATCGAACTCGACGGCGGCGTGATCGGAGCGTTCGCGGCGTGGACGCCGAGCTCGCGCACCCTCGACGCGACCGACGAATCCGTCATGCGAATCCTGTCCAGCCAGACTGCGGTGGCACTGCAGAACTGCGCCCTGTTCACCAAGTCCCAGTCGCTGCTGGCGCAGTCGGAGGCCCGCAACGCCGAGCTACTCGCCACACAGCGCGAACTCGGTGCGGCACAACGGCATCAGGTGTTGGACTCCGAACGACACCGGATCGCCAGGGAGCTGCATGACAGCGTCACCCAGTGCGTCCTCTCGGCAGGCATGCAGATCGAAGTCTGTCGCACCGAGGTCGAGGGCCCTGAGGTCCGACAGCGCCTCGACCTCGCCAAGAACCTGACCCGCTCGGCGGTCGAGCAGCTGCGCTCGGCGATCTATGCGCTGAACCATCCCAGCGATGCAGGCAGGACGACGTTGCCGGAGATGCTCGAACAGCTCGCCACGGTGCACATGCCCGAAGACCTGCGGGTGACTCTGCGCGTGCAGGGTGCGGTGGCAGAACTGCCAGGCGAGACCGAGCACGCCCTGCTGCGCATCGCTGGTGAGGCACTGTTCAACACGGCGATGCACGGCAACGCCACCCGCGCGATCGTCCGGCTCGCCTACAAGCCGTCGATGGTCGTCCTCTCCATCGCCGACGATGGGACCGGCGACCCGGACAAGCTGCGACTCATGCTGCGGCTAGCCGACGTCACCGACGTCGACGGGCACCATCGTGGGCTGGCCAACATGGCCGCTCGCGCGAGAGAGCATGGCGGCACGTTCGACGTGCGGCGCTCCAGGATCGGCGGCGTACGGGTCGTCACCTCCATCCCTCGAAAAGGGGTTACGCAATGACCGTTGACGCTACGACCAAGGTGATTCGACTGGCTCTCGTCGACGATCACGCGATTCTGCGGCAGGGCCTGCGCGCGGTGCTAGAGCGTGAACACGACCTCGTCGTGGTGGGCGAGGCGTCCACCGAGCCCGAGGCGGAGGCCATGGTGGCCGGCACGCGGCCAGACGTCGTGCTGCTCGACCTGAAGCTGTCGGCGGGATCGGAGTTCGAGGGATTGTCCTTGTGCACCAAGCTCTCTGCGGCCCACCCCGGGATCGGGCTGCTGGTGCTGACCACCTTCCTCGACGAGGACCTCGTGGTGCGAGCCGTGCACGCGGGCGCTCGCGGGTATGTCGTCAAGGACGTCGACACCACCGAGCTGGTGCGGGCGATTCGTGCCATCTCGTCAGGCGAGAGCGCCTTCGATTCACGCAGCGCGGCCGCGGTGGTGCGGTCGATGAACGGCAGGACCGAGGCGCGTCAGCAGCTCACCGAACGTGAGATGGAGGTTCTTCGGCTGCTCGCAGCGGGATTGTCCAACAACAAGATCGGCGAGAAGCTCTACATCTCGGCGACGACGGCGAAGTTCCACGTCAGCAACATCATGCGCAAGCTCGACGTCGGCAGACGCGCCGAAGCGGTGTACGCCGCCAGCAAGCGCGGTCTGATCTAGCGGTCGAGAACCAACCAGCCGCCGTGGTATTCGCCGACGCTGGCAGACAAGCCGGCGTCCTCGTCGCGCAGTCGGTTGGCGATCCCCAATAGGGCTTGGACGTCGAAGCTCTGGACGTGCCCGTGGCACGCGCGGGGTACCTCTTCGAACGGAACGGCGACTACGACTCGCCTGCGTGCGATCCTCAGCGCCTCCCGAATCACGGCGTATGCGTCGTCTGGCTGCAGGTGCTCCAGGAGGTGCAAGACGGTGACCGTATCGGCGTCGTCGTCCGGCAGTGGTACCCGGCGGGCGTCGCAGCAGAGCGTGTCGAGCTGCCTCCCCAACGGGCGGCTGACCCTGGAGAGTAACTGCATCGTCGGGCCACTGAGATCGGTTGCCACGGTGTCGATTCCGTTTGCCGCAGTGCGCAAGGGGAAGAATCCGAAGCAGGATCCGAGGTCGACGAGCCGCGACCCCGCGACCAGTGACTGAGCACGCTCGTGGATGGGTGCGAACGCCGCACGGCCGTGCTCGAGTTCGTCGAGCGAGTTGCGGTAGAACTTCAGCCACGCCGCCATGCTGCCGTTGACGGTGGTCCGCACGATCCCGGTGAAGACCAGTTCGAACTCCGGTTGGCCGCGCAGCACGCCGGTGTCGTCGAGTTGCTCGGTCAGTAGCGCCGTCAGTCCGTCGGAGAGCTCGTCGGGGGCGATGTCGTGGACCACGTGCAGGATCCCTCCCGCCCTCGTCGTGCAGAACCGGGGCGTGCACAGGCCGGACGGCCCGGTCGTGTGAGCGCGATGAGGTCGCGTGCGCTTTCGCACCCTGACCCCGCTCGCGCTGAAGGCACCGGGTGCGATGGGAGCGAACGGGTTAATCGTCGCCGGCGAATTGGACATGGTCAGAACGGTATTCGCGTGTTAGGGCGTGTCGCGCGCCCCGAACGGGTGCGATCGATGACCCGTCCGGATGGGTAGGGAACTGCCCGTCTGGCGAGTTCTCGGGATGCACTCGGTGCCTTAGCGTTGAACGCAGTCCGTCACACCCATGGAGGTTCGAGATGTCCGATCGCGATGTAGTCGAAACGACCGACGCCACGGTGCCACTCGTCGAGGAGACGCTGGTCGAGGAAGTCATGATCGACGGTATGTGCGGTGTTTACTGACATGTTCGACGTCGATGCCGCATGGCGCCTGCACCCGCAGGTCGCCGTGCGACCCGAGTCGTTCGGCGCGCTGCTGTATCACTTCGGCACCAGGAAGCTGTCGTTCCTGAAGGATTTGACGCTGGTCGAAGTAGTGCAATCATTGGCCGACCATTCGAGTGCCAGCAGCGCGCTATCGGCTGCAGGCCTTCATGATTCGGGGCCGTACGCAACGGCGCTCGCCACTCTGGAGCGGTCGCACATGCTGGTGCGTGGGGTATGACCAGCGTTCTTCCCGCCAGGCTCGTCGACCAGTTCGAGCTCGGGCTCGACGCGCCCATCTGTCTGACCTGGGAGCTAACCTATGCCTGCAATCTGGCATGCGTGCACTGCCTCTCGTCGTCCGGCCGCCGGGATCCCCGTGAGCTCAGCACCGAACAGTGCAAGGCAGTCATCGACGAGTTGGAACGCATGCAGGTGTTCTACGTCAACATCGGTGGCGGTGAGCCGACCGTCCGCTCGGACTTCTGGGAACTGGTGGACTACGCCACTGCGCACCACGTCGGAGTCAAGTTCTCCACCAACGGAGTTCGCATAGACGAGACCGCCGCCGCTCGCTTGGCTGCGTCGGACTACGTCGACGTACAGATTTCCCTCGACGGTGCTACGGCAGAGGTCAACGACGCCGTGCGTGGACCCGGTTCGTTCGACATGGCCATCCGAGCCTTGCAGAACCTGGCCGACGCCGGCTTCCGTGACGCCAAGATCTCGGTCGTCGTCACCAGACACAACGTGGAGCAACTCGATGATTTCAAGGCGCTGGCGGATCGCTTCGGAGCGACGCTTCGCATCACCCGACTGCGACCATCCGGCCGGGGCGCCGACGTGTGGGATGAACTGCATCCCCGTCCATCCCAGCAGCGACAGCTCTACGACTGGCTGGTCGCCAACGGTGACGGTGTGCTTACCGGGGATTCGTTTTTCCATCTGTCGGCCTTTGGCGCTGCGCTGCCCGGGCTGAACCTGTGTGGCGCGGGTCGTGTGGTCTGTCTGATCGATCCCGTTGGCGACGTCTATGCGTGCCCGTTCGCCATCCACGAGCAGTTCCTCGCGGGAAACATCCTGCGCGACGGTGGTTTTCAGTCGGTATGGCAGACGTCCGAACTCTTCACGGAACTCCGCTCGCCGCAGACCGGCGGAGCCTGCACGAAGTGCGCACACTTCGACTCCTGTCGCGGAGGGTGCATGGCTGCAAAGTTCTTCACGGGCCTGCCGATGGACGGACCCGACCCGGAATGTGTTCAGGGATATGGCGAATCGGCACTGGCGGGCACCCGACAGGTACCGAGGCCGGCTGTAGACCACTCCCGTGCACTGCCCTTGACCGTCAAGCGCCCACCCAAGCGCAGCTGCGACGAAAACCCGCTGCGCGACCTGTTGTAAGGAGTATCCCAATGGCCAAGACCGGATGGTTCGAGACCGTTGCCGAGGCGCAACGGCGCGCTGCCAAGCGCCTGCCAAAGAGCGTCTACAGTGCGCTGGTGGCCGGCTCCGAACGCGGCACCACCGTCGACGACAACACCGCGGCCTTCGCGGAGTTGGGCTTCGCCCCGCACGTCGTGGGCTTGTCGAGCAAGCGCGATCTCTCGACGACCGTCATGGGGCAGGCGATCTCGATGCCGGTGTTCATCTCGCCGACTGGCGTTCAGGCCGTGCACCCCGACGGCGAGGTGGCGGTGGCGCGCGCGGCGGCGGCACGGGGCACCGCGATCGGGCTCAGCTCCTTTGCGAGCAAACCCGTCGAGGAGGTCACCGCGGCCAACCCCCAGACGTTCTTCCAGATGTATTGGACGGGGACCCGCGACAAGTTGGTCGCGAGGATGGAACGTGCGAGAACGGCTGGGGCCGTTGGCCTGATCGTCACCACGGACTGGTCATTCTCCAGCGGTAGGGACTGGGGCAGCCCGTCGATCCCGGAGAAGATGGATCTGCGGGCGATGGTGCGGTTCGCGCCGGAGGGCATCACCCGACCGCGGTGGCTGCTCGACTTCGCCAAGACCGGCCGAGTGCCCGATCTGACGGCGCCGAACCTTGCCGAACCTGGCTCGCCGGCACCCACTTTCTTTGGCGCATACGGCGAATGGATGCAGACATCGCTGCCGACGTGGGACGACATCGCCTGGCTACGCGAACAATGGGGCGGTCCGTTCATGCTCAAGGGGGTCATGCGGGTGGACGACGCGAAGCGTGCCGTGGACGCCGGGGTCAGCGCGATATCGGTGTCCAACCATGGCGGCAACAACCTCGACGGCACACCGGCGCCAATCCGTGCGCTGCCCGCCATCGCGGACGCCGTCGGCGGTGATGTCGAGATCGTGCTCGACGGCGGCATCCGTCGCGGCAGCGACGTCGTGAAGGCGGTCGCGCTCGGCGCACGTGCCGTCATGCTCGGCCGGGCCTACCTATGGGGGCTCGCGGCCGGTGGCCAGGCAGGCGTCGAGAACGTGCTCGACATCATGCGCGGGGGAATCGATTCCGCGCTTCTGGGGTTGGGCCACTCGTCCGTTCAGGATCTGACGCCCGCCGATCTGGTGATCCGCGACGGCTTCGCGCGCACCCTCGGCGCCTGACGCGATCTCGCCGAAACCGCACGCACGGTCGCTAATCCGCGGCCTTAGCGACTCTAGCTTCGGTTTCGGCGGGCTTCCCACGCTCTGGCGACCCGATCGAGCGTATCCGAATGGCGGTCGCCGGCAATGACCTTGATGTGCAGCCAGCCGCGGTCGTGCACCTTCCGCAGTCGCTTGACGTCCCAACGCCATTGCTTGGTGCTTGTGCGATGCTGTTCGCCGTCGTACTCCACTGCGATCATGACGTCTTCCCAACCCATGTCGAGATATGCGAACGGGTAGCCGGCATCGTCGATGACGGGGATCTGCGTCGTTGGTCGGGGATAGCCGGCATCGATGAGTAGCAGGCGGAGTTCGGTCTCCTTCGGCGATTGCCCACCGCCATCCATTAGGTCGATCGCTGTGGTTAGTCGACGAATTCCGCGCGCACCCCTGTATCGGTCGAGCAGGGGTGCGACGTCGGAGGCCGTCAAGCCCGTCGCGCGTGACAACGCGTCGAGATGCGTGACGGCGTCGTTTCGCGGCAGGTGCCGGCCTAGGTCGTAAGCGGTTCTGGCAGGGGTCGCAACGGGTAGGTGGTCACGAAGCGCCACTTCGTCGTCGCGGAAGCGATCGCTGCGGGCGATGATCCCATCCGGTGGATGGTCGTTGCGCCAGAGCAATTCGATCGGCGAGCTCTCGTCGACCCATTTCGCTCCATGCATCGCCGAAGCCGCGCGACCAGTGATGGTCGCCTGCCGCCCAGACCAAAGCCACGCCCCGACGCTGTTGGCGTAGAGCGAGGGGACGGCGAGCTCCGGCATGTAGACGTCGGGATACAGCCGTCGGTATTTCCATCGAAGCTGACCTCTCGTGACTTCGTTGCGGGCAAGCGCTTCTGTGCCCAAGAACACGGTTCCCATGACGGGAGCGTGACGTCAGGCTCCGACACGCGGCGAGGCCGAAGCCAGGGTTGTCAACAGGCGTGGTTAGCGACCCTGGCTTCGGTCTCGGCGGTTTTGGAACCGCTCACTTGCTGGCGCGGATAGCCTCGAAGATGCTCGGGTCCAGCAGCGTTGAGGTGTCGCCCAACTCCCGACCCTCGGCGACGTCGCGCAGAAGGCGACGCATGATCTTGCCGCTGCGAGTCTTCGGCAGCTCGGGGACGACGTGGATCTCCCGGGGCCGGGCGATCGGCGAGATCTCGATGGCCACCTGCTTGCGGAGTTGGTCCACCATGTCGGCGTCGGGCGTATCCGCGTGGTCGGCGGTCAGAATCACGAAGGCGCAAATCGCTTGCCCCGTAGTGTCATCGGTCGCACCAACGACCGCAGCCTCTGCGACGCCGGAGTGACCGACGAGCGCGGACTCCACCTCGGCCGTCGAGATCCGATGGCCTGACACGTTCATGACGTCGTCGATGCGACCGAGCACCCAGATCGCGCCGTCGGCGTCATAGCGCGCGCCGTCGCCTGCGAAGTACCAGCCTTGCTCGGCGAAGCGTGACCAGTACGTCTCCTTGAAGCGCTCGGGATCGCCCCAGATGCCGCGCAGCATCGACGGCCACGGCTTGTCCAGAACGAGGTAGCCGCTGACCTGCTCACCGTGATCGGTGCCCGGCTCCAGCTGGTTGCCGTCGTCGTCGACGATCTTGGCCGAAATGCCCGGCAGTGCCGCCATCGCCGAACCCGGCTTGGCGGACGTCACTCCCGGCAGCGGAGAGATCATCGCCGACCCGGTCTCGGTCTGCCACCAGGTGTCGACGATGGGAGTGTTGTTGGCGCCGAACGCATCCCGGTACCAGCGCCACGCCTCGGGGTTGATCGGCTCGCCGACCGAACCCAACAGTCGCAAGCTCGACAGGTCATGTGCGTCCGGAATCTCGCGACCCCACTTCATGAACGTGCGAATCAGCGTCGGCGCCGTGTAATAGATGGTGACGCCGTACTTTTCGATGACCTCGAAGTGCCGGTGTTCGTTCGGCGATGCGGGCGTGCCCTCGTAGACCACCTGCGTGACGCCGTTCGACAGCGGTCCGTACACGATGTAGGTGTGCCCGGTGATCCAGCCGATGTCGGCCGTGCACCAGTAGACGTCGGAGTCCGGTTTGACGTCGAAAACGCACGAGTGGGTATAGGACGACTGAGTGAGGTACCCGCCGGTCGTGTGCACGATGCCCTTGGGCTTACCCGTCGTGCCAGAGGTGTAGAGCAGGAACAGGGGGTGCTCACTGTCGAACGCGTCGGCCTCGTGCACGGCCAACGCGTTGTCCACCACGTCGTGCCACCACAGGTCGCGACCGTCGGTCCAACCGACGTCGATGCCGGTGCGCCGCACCACGATCACGTGCTCGACGCTGGATGCCTCGACTGCTTCATCGACGGCATCCTTGAGCGACACCGCCTTGCCACGGCGGAACTGTCCGTCTGTGGTGATGACGAGCTTGGCCTCGGCGTCCTCGACACGCGCCTTGAGCGCCGATGCGGAGAAGCCCGCGAAGACGACGCTGTGCATGATTCCCAGTCGGGCGCAGGCAAGCATCGCGACGATGGCCTCTGGCACCATCGGCATGTAGATCGCCACCCGGTCGCCTGCCGCCAAACCCAAGTCCGTCAACGCATTTGCTGCCTTGGAGACCTCGGCAAGCAGCTCGGCATAGGTGATCGTACGGCTGTCGCCGACTGGTTCCCCCTCCCAGTGGATGGCGACCCGATCGCCATTGCCTGCCTCGACGTGACGGTCGACGCAGTTGTACGCGACATTCAATCGACCGTCGCCGAACCACTTCGCGAATGGCGCGTCCGACCAATCGAGCACCTCGGTGAACGGCGTCTCCCACGACAACCGATTGGCCTGCTCGGCCCAGAACGCAAGCCGGTCGACCTCCGCCTTCTCGTAGAGTGCGGCGGTCGCGTTGGCCTGCTTGGCGAACTCGTCGGCGGGCGGATATGAGGATGGCGCTTCCTGGGTCTGCGTCATGGTCGATCCAATCGTTGGGTCGGCAAAGGATGAACCGAACGTGGGTTACCGGCACGGGAAGAGGGCGAACAGCGTGTCGGTAACCCACGTTCGGCGGGTTGGGTGCGAGTTGGCTCGAGGTCTAGAAGAAGCCCTGCGCCTTGTTCGAGTAGGACACCAGAAGGTTCTTGGTCTGCTGGTAGTGGTCGAGCATCATCTTGTGGTTCTCGCGGCCGATGCCCGACTGCTTGTAGCCACCGAACGCCGCGTGTGCGGGGTAGGCGTGGTAGCAGTTGGTCCACACTCGGCCGGCTTTGATGTCGCGGCCAGCACGGTATGCGGTGTTGCCGTCCCGCGACCAAACGCCCGCGCCGAGCCCGTAGAGAGTGTCGTTGGCGATGTTGATCGCGTCGTCATAGTCGTTGAACGAGGTGACGGCGACGACGGGTCCGAAGATCTCCTCCTGGAAAACCCTCATCGAGTTGTCGCCGGTGAAGATCGTCGGCGTGACGTAGTAGCCGCCGTTCAGATCACCACCGAGTTGGCATCGCTCGCCGCCCGTAACCACTTGCGCGCCTTCGCTCTTGCCGATCTCGATGTAGGAAAGGATCTTCTCCAGTTGATCGTTCGATGCCTGGGCACCGATCATCGTCTCGGTGTCCAGCGGGTCGCCCTGACGCACTGCCTTGGTGCGGATCGCGGCCAATGCCAAGAACTCGTCGTAGATGTCGGCCTGGATCAGCGAGCGCGACGGACACGTGCAGACCTCGCCCTGGTTGAGGGCGAACATCGTGAAGCCCTCCAGCGCCTTGTCCTGATAGTCGTCGAGTTGCGCCATCACGTCGGAGAAGAAGATGTTGGGGCTCTTGCCGCCGAGTTCCAGCGTGACCGGGATCAGGTTCTGCGAGGCGTACTGCATGATGAGCCGACCCGTCGTTGTCTCACCGGTGAACGCGATCTTCGCGATGCGATTCGAGCTCGCCAGTGGCTTGCCTGCCTCGACACCAAAACCGTTGACCACGTTGATGACTCCTGCGGGCAGCAGGTCGCCGATCACCGACATGAGGTAGAGGATCGACGCAGGGGTCTGCTCGGCGGGTTTGAGCACGACGCAGTTTCCCGCGGCCAGCGCGGGCGCCAGCTTCCATACCGCCATCAGGATCGGGAAGTTCCACGGGATGATCTGTCCGACGACGCCGAGCGGTTCGTGGAAGTGGTAGGCGACGGTGTCGTCGTCGATCTGGCTCAGCGACCCCTCCTGCGCGCGGATTGCCCCGGCGAAGTAGCGGAAGTGGTCGACGGCCAAGGGGATGTCGGCGTTCAGCGTCTCGCGCACCGGCTTGCCGTTGTCCCACGATTCGGCTACGGCGATCGATTCGAGATTCTCCTCGATGCGGTCGGCGATCTTGTTGAGGATGATGGCGCGCGCGGCGGGCGACGTCTTGCCCCATGCGGGTGCTGCGGCGTGCGCGGCATCGAGAGCGCGCTCGACGTCGGACTCGTCGGAGCGAGCCACCTCGCAGAACGGCTGGCCGGTTACGGGGGTCGGGTTCTCGAAGTAGCGGCCCGCCTTGGGGGCTACCCACTCACCGCCGATGAAGTTGTCATAGCGGGACTCGAAGGCCATCACGGAGCCTTCGGTTCCGGGGCGCGCGTAAATCGTCATGGGTTCCTCTCCTGCACCAGAGCGACAAGGTGTGTCGGTCGTCACTCACGGTAGGCACGGGAGGGTTGCAACACAGTTGCACGGAATCGGGCATCGCCCAGGATGGTCAGCCGAGCTCGAAATCCAGGCCGACGAGGTGGCCGTGGGCCTGCGCGCGGATCACCGGTTCGGCGGCACCGTCGTGGAGCGCGCGCCAGCCGTCGCGATCGTCGCGTCCCTCTGGCAGGTCGAGCCAGCGCCGTAGAAGCGCGAGGTCGCCGGTCGCCATCACGGCGGCGCGCAGAGTCGTGGCCAGTTCGGTGCGCAACCGGGCGATGGCGGGTGACGCGGACTGGGTCAGCAGGGGGCCCGTGTACTGGTCGAGTGCCGAGGCGACGTCACCGCGCGACAAGGCATCGAACACCTCGTCGAGATCGCTGGTGATGTGCGTCGTCAGCCGATAGGGCCTGGACTCGATCGACTCGGAGCCGACGACCTTGCGCAGCCGCGACATCTCGGCGCGGATGGTGACCACGTCGAGGTCCTTGTCGTCGAGCAGCAGCGCCAAATGATCGGCACTCAAACCCTCTGGGTGCCTGCTCAGCAGGACGAGGATGTCGGCGTGTCTGCCGGTGAGCGCGATGCGCGCGTCGCCCGCCACCCATCGCGGGCGGTCGGAGCCGAGCACGGTTAGCCGCGGTGTTCCGGTGGGCACAGGCCGCTGAGGTTCGGTCAACCGAAGCAGCGCAAGGTGATTCTCCACGGCGACGACGGTCGCCCGCACCAGCGCCAGCGTTTGAGGCGACGCCACCTGGTTTCCGCCGGTGAGATCGATGGCCCCGATCAGCGCGCGGGTGGCCGGATCGTGGACTGGGACGGCCGTACAATTCCACCGTTGAACGAGCCGCGAGAAGTGCTCGCTGCCGCGGATCTGCACCTCGGCGTCGAGGGCCAGCGCAGTGCCAGGCGCATTGGTACCGGCACCGCGTTCACTCCAGTCGGCGCCAGGCACGAAGTTCATCGATTCGGCCCTGCGACGGGCCTTGTCGTCGCCCTCGACCCACAGCAGGGTGCCGTCGGCCGCGGTGATGGCGACCATCACGCCCGACGACCTCGCATCCTCGACGAGGAGGCGGCGGATCACCGGGAGCGCCGAGGCGAGCGGGTGCGCCGCGCGCATGTCGGCGATGCTCGGTGCCGGTTCGCACCACTGAGCGCCGCCGCGATCCGGATCGACGCCTCTGGCGAGGCTGCGCCGCCAACTGTCGACGACGACGCGGCGCAGCGGGGTCGAATCGAGCGAGGAGGCGTCGATTTCCCCTGCGACGAAGAGTTCGTGGACCGCGCGGACGCTCGCGGTCGGCGAACCGGCCGACGACCCTCTGGCCGCGGCTGCGCCCCCTGATGTGCTGGACCTAGCCACCGGCGTTCACGCTCCTCGCGAGGCGTGCTGACGATGCCGCGCGTTGCGCCACTGTAGCCGAATTTCGCCTGGTGAAAAGCGCTTCAAGCGGACTTCACGCGGCAGCCGTCATGTCGTGGGCGATCGCACTGACCGCTCAGCTCAGGTGATGGACCTCCTGCAACCCGTACACGGGCGTTGGCAAGCCTTCATAGCGGGCCTTCAGCTGTAGCGCGAGATACAGCGAATAGTGCCGTGACTGATGCAGATTGCCGCCGTGGAACCAGAGGTTCTGTTGCCGTGTGGGCTTCCACATGTTGCGTTGCTCGCCCTCCCACGGGCCAGGGTCCTTGGCGGTGTCGCTGCCGAGACCCCACACCTTGCCCACCTTGTCGGCGATCTCCTGTCCCATCAGGTCGGCGGCCCAGCCGTTCATCGACCCGTATCCGGTTGCGTAGACGACGACGTCGGCGGGCAGCACCGTTCCGTCGGCCAGCACCACGGAGTCCTCGGTGAGGCGATCGACCTGGCCGTGCGCCAGCTTGATGGTGCCATCGGCCACCAGGTCACACGCGCCGACGTCGATGTAGTAGCCCGAGCCGCGGCGCAGGTACTTCATGAATAGACCGGAATCGTCGTCGCCCCAGTCCAATTCGAATCCCGCGGCGGCCAGTCGGTCGTAGTAGTCCTTGTCGCGTTCGCGGATCGCGTCGTAGATCGGAATCTGGAACTCGTGCATGATCCGGTAGGGCAGCGACGCGAAGGTCAGGTCGGCCTTCTCCGTCGTCATGCCCGAGGCGACGGCCCGCTCCGAGTACAAGTCGCCGAGGCCAAGATCCATCAACGAATCCGAGCGCACGATGTGCGTCGAGGACCGTTGCACCATCGTCGTGTCGACACCGTTCTCGACGAGCGCCTTGCAGATGTCGTGCGCCGAGTTGTTCGACCCGATCACGACGACGCGTTTGCCGACGTAGCGGTCAGGGCCTGGGTGCGCGCTGGAGTGGTGCTGCTCGCCGCGGAAGACGTCCTGGCCCTGCAGCGTCGGAATGCTCGGCTTGCCCGACATCCCGGTCGCGAGCACCAGTTGCGTCGGGTGCAGGGTGAGGCGCTCGCCGTCGCGATCGAGTTCGACGGTCCACGTCTGCGCTTCGTCGTCGAAGGATGCGGACAGGCAGCTTGTCTTCGACCAGTACGGAACCTCCATCACGCGGGTGTAGAACTCGAGCCAGTCGCCGATCTTGTCCTTCGGTGCGAACACCGGCCAGTTCTGCGGGAACGGTAGGTAGGGCAGGTGGTCGTACCAGACCGGGTCGTGCAGGCACAGCGACTTGTAGCGGTTGCGCCACTGGTCACCAGGGCGTTCCTGCTTGTCGACGACGATCGCGGGCACCCCCAGCTGACGGAGCCTCGCGCCGAGTGCGATGCCACCCTGGCCGCCGCCGATCACCAGCGTGTACGGCTGCACGGTATGGCCGAGCGACGCCTCCTCGTCGTGGCGCTTCTCAGCCCACGACCGGGTGTCGGGGTCGGAGCCGTGCACCGCGCCGAGCACTCGGGTGACGCCCTTGCGCTCCTCGTAGCCCTTGAGCTCCTGCAGCGCGGTCAGCAGCGTCCAGGCTTCGTCACCCTTGAGCCGCAGATGGCCGACGCCGCGCCCCGCAGCTGTCTCGAACTCGATGAATGCCTCCGTGACGTCACCGGTCGTCGTCGGCGCCTCGCGCGTCCGGAATCCCGACGGGTCCGTCTCGGCGAGCCGGTGCTCGAGCATGTCGGCGACGCCCTCGCGGCCTTCGACGGTCTTGATGTTCCAGGTGAAGGCGACGAGGTCGCGCCAGAAGCTGTCGACGGCGAACTTCGCGACGACCCGCTCGAGGTCGCGGACGGCGAGGGCGGCCTCGAAGTCGGCAAGCCACGCGTCGACGCGGGCCTGGGGGCTTAGGTCGGTGGTGGGTTCCAAGGTTTGAGTCATGTGACCCAGGGCACACCCGCGACGGCTTTGGGCGCAAGAGTTGCACGGCGTTGCATCCCGTCGAATGTGCGGTTTGGTACGCAAATCGCGAGAAGAAGCGGACGAATCCGCACACTTGCGGTGTCGTGAGTGGTTCCCAGCCCTGCGGTTGCAACGGCTTGCAACTCTTTCGCAGTGTGGCCGCGGTCACATAGACATGGCGTCATGAGAGCAGCTGTGTACTACGGACCCAACAAACTCGAGGTCGCCGACGTCCCCGAACCCACGCCCACCGCAGGCACCGTCAAGGTGAAGGTCGGATTCAACGGCATCTGCGGCACCGACTTGCACGAGTACTACGCCGGACCGATCTTCGTGCCGACCGAACCGCATCCGCTGACCGGCCAACAGTTGCCGCTGACGATGGGCCACGAATTCTCGGGCGTCATCACCGACGTGGGCACGGGCGTCACCGACTACACCGCGGGCGACCGCGTGGCGATCATGCCGCTCTACCGGTGTGGACATTGCGCGCCATGCCGGGCCGGCAACTACAACATCTGCCAGCAGATCGGCTTCCACGGGCTGATGTCCGATGGCGGTATGGCCGAGTACACCGTCGTGCCCACCGACATGTTGCATCGCCTGCCCGACAACGTGTCGCTCGAACTGGGCGCGCTGGTCGAGCCGATGTCGGTGGCCTACCACGCGGCGACCCTCGGCGAGCCGAGCGTCGACGGCACGTCGATGGTGTTCGGTGCAGGTCCGATCGGCATCGGGTTGTGGTTTGCGTTGCGCGGCAAGGGTGTCGAGGACGTCTTCGTCGTCGAGCCATCGGCAACTCGCCGGGCGTCGATCGAACGGTTGGGTGCCAAGACCATCGATCCGACGACCGTTGACGTCCCCGCGTTCATTGCCGACCACACCGACGGCGCAGGCGCAGATGCGGTGTTCGACGCGGCGGGCGTGACCCCCGCGGTGGAGACGGCGCTCGCGTGCGTCGGGGCGCGGCGCCCGATGGTCAGTGTGGCGATCTACGAAAAGCCCTTGACCACACCGCTATTGAATCTGGTGATGAACGAGTCGCGGATTCAGGGCTCGCTCTGCTACACCGCCGCCGACTTCCAAGCTGTCATCGCCTTGATGGCGAAGGGTACTTACGACACGACCGGATGGGTGACGTCTATCGACCTCGACGACGTCATCGACGAGGGCTTCGAAGCGCTGCATGCAGGCAAGAAGATGAAGGTTCTGGTGGATCCGTCATGAGCGGGCATCTCGAGGGCAAGGTGGCACTGGTCACCGGTGGCGGTCGGGGTTCGTCTCTTACCTCGCAGGACCGGATGGCGACTACATGACGGGCCAATCGGGACTCATCGATGGTGGACTCGTCTTCCGATGAGGGAGCACACTTGGTGGCGATGAGCGCTTGCGCGAAGAGCAGACGGTAGTGATGCAGGGTCCTTCGGTTCCGGAGCCTGCGGTCGCCGTTGGCGAGAATCCGCGCGACTACGCCCGGCTGATGTCCGCGGTGTACGACGCAACGATGGCGGGCGCCCGTGCACCTGCCAGACCGCGAGCGGTGATCGAGGACTCCTGGCAACGCATGATGGCCAAGGGCATCGAACCCGACCAGATGCCAGAGCCCGTCGTCGAGACCGACGCACTCGACGCGCTGCGTCGCTCGTCGGGTCTGTTGGCCGTCCTCGACGAGGTGTCCCGAAACCTCGAATCCCTGATCTCCGAAGGCGACAACATCCTCGTCGTCGCCGACGCCCGAGGCCGCGTGCTTTGGCGCACGGGCTCACCGAACGTGCTCGGCCACGCCGACCGGCTCGGCTTCATCGAGGGAGCGGACTGGGGCGAGGGCGCCGTCGGCACCAACGGCATCGGCACCGCGCTGGTTTCCAACCGGGCGGTCCAGGTGTTCTCCGCCGAGCACTACTCCCGCAGTCACCACCCGTGGACGTGCGCGGGTGCGCCGATCAAGGATCCACGCACGGGGCAGGTCATCGGGGTGGTCGACGTGTCGGGGCCCGCCGCGACCGTGCACCCGACCACCGTCGCGCTCGTCGACGTCGTCGCCCGTCTCGCCGAGTCGCACCTACGCCAGCAACACGACCGGACCCTGAACCAGATCAGGAGTGTCGCTGCACCGATGCTCGCGCGCATCGGGCGACCCGCCCTGGCTGTCGATCACCACGGCTGGGTCGCTGCCGTCGATTCACTGCCGCTGCACAATCGGATCCTGTTGCCGGATGAGATCGCGCCAGGCAGGGCGTGGATTCCGGCGCTGGGCATGTGCGAGGTCGAGCTGTTGCCCGGCGGCTGGCTGGTCCGGCTGGCCGACGAGGGCGTCGCATCCGCGATCTCGCAGGTGACTCTCGACCTGCGCAGCGCCAGCGCACCCGCCCTGGAGATGGTCGGTCAGTTCGGTAGTTGGCGCCACGATATCTCGCCGCGGCACGCCGAGATCCTCTTCGTACTTGCGACGTCCCGTGCGGGACGTTCGGCACCCGAGCTGGCCGCCGATCTGTACGGCGACGCCACGAAGGTGCTCACCGTGCGAGCTGAGATGTCGCGGCTACGAAAGCAATTCGCAGGCCTGCTACTCGGCCGGCCGTACCGCTTCCACGATGCCGCCGTCGTCGACGTCTGCTATCCGACCGACAAGTCTGCGCTGTTGCAGTCGTCGACGGCGCCCGCGGTCCGCGCCGCGCGCGCCGCCATGCCCTGACCTACTTGCTGGCGCGGATCGCCTCGAAGACGCTGGGGTCCACCAGCGTTGAGGTGTCGCCGAGTTCGCGACCCTCGGCGACGTCACGCAACAACCTCCGCATGATCTTGCCGGAGCGAGTCTTTGGGAGTTCTGGTACGACGTGGATCTCTCGAGGCCGGGCGATCGGGGAGATCTCCGTTGCGACCTGTTTGCGCAGCTCTTCCACCATCTGCTCGTTGGGCGTATCGGCGTGGTGGGCCTTGAGGATGACGAACGCGCAGATGGCTTGGCCGGTGTGTTCGTCGGTAGCGCCGACGACCGCGGCTTCGGCGACTCCTGAGTGGCCGACGAGTGCGGACTCCACTTCTGCGGTGGAGATGCGGTGGCCCGAGATGTTCATGACGTCGTCGATGCGGCCCATCACCCAGATGTTGCCGTCGGCGTCGTAGCGTGCGCCGTCGCCCGCGAAGTACCAGCCCTGCTCGGCGAAGCGCGACCAGTAGGTCTCCTTGAACCGCTCGGGATCACCCCAGATGCCGCGCAGCATCGACGGCCACGGCTTGTCCAAGACCAGGTAACCGCTTGGCTGTTCGCCGTGTTCGGTGCCCGGCTTTAGCTGGTTGCCGTCGTCGTCGACGATCCGTGCGGAGATACCGGGCAGCGGAGTCATCGCCGAACCGGGCTTCGCGGCTGCAACCCCGGGCAGTGGGGAGATCATGATGGATCCGGTTTCGGTCTGCCACCAGGTGTCGACGATCGGGATCTTGTTGCCCCCGAACGCCATCCGGTACCAACGCCACGCCTCGGGGTTGATCGGTTCGCCGACGGAGCCGAGCAATCGCAGGCTGGACAGGTCGTGTTCGGCGGGCAGTTGGCGGCCCCACTTCATGAACGTGCGCACCAGCGTTGGCGCGGTGTAATAGATTGTGACGCTGTACTTTTCGATGACCTGGAAGTGGCGATGCTCGTCCGGCGATGCGGGCGTGCCCTCATAGACCACCTGTGTGACGCCGTTGGATAGCGGGCCATAGACGATGTAGGTGTGTCCGGTGACCCAGCCGATGTCGGCGGTGCACCAGTACACGTCGGTCTCTGGTTTGACGTCGAAGACGTTGAAGTGGGTGAAGCTGCTCTGCGTCAGGTAGCCGCCGGTCGTGTGCACGATGCCCTTGGGCTTGCCGGTGGTGCCCGAGGTGTAGAGCAGGAACAGCGGATGCTCGGAGTCGAAGGCCTCCGGGGTGTGCTCCGTGGACGCGCGGTCCACCGTGTCGTGCCACCACAGGTCGCGGCCCTCGGTCCACTCGACGTCGATGCCCGTGCGGCGCACCACCAGTACGTGCTCGATACTTGGCTGGCCTTGGACTGACTCGTCGACGGCTTCCTTGAGCGAGGCTGCCTTGCCTCGACGGTATTGCCCGTCGGTGGTGATCACCATCTTGGCTTCGGCGTCTTCGATGCGCGCCTTCAACGCGGTGGCCGAGAAGCCTGCGAAGACCACCGAGTGCAGCACGCCGAGCCGGGCGCACGCCAGCATCGAGACGATCGCCTCGGGCACCATCGGCATGTAGATCGCCACCCGGTCCCCAGCGACGAGGCCGAGCTTCGTGAAGGCATTGGCAGCCTTGCAGACCTCGTCCTTCAACTCCGCATAGGTGATCGTGCGACTGTCGCCGACGGGCTCGCCCTCCCAATGGATCGCGACCCGATCGCCGTTACCCGACTCGACGTGACGGTCCACGCAGTTGTAGGCGACGTTCAGCCTTCCGCCGACGAACCACTTCGCGAAGGGAGCTTCTGACCAGTCGAGGACCTCGTCGAACGGTGTCGCCCAGGTCAGTCGGTCGGCTTGTCTGCGCCAGAACGCCAACTGGTCCGCATCGGCCTCGTCGTACAGTTCGGGTCCGGCGTTCGCCTGGCTGACGAACTCATCCGACGGCGGGTAAACGGACTGGACCTCTGGGTGCGTTTCCGACATACGTGTGAGCGTAGTCACCCAGCGCTGCACGGACGTTGGGATATCGTGTGCCGTGCCTTCACCCGATCCGCTCGCGCCCCTGATGGAGCTGCCAGGGGTGACCGACGCCAGCGAAGAGGCGCGCGAGGCGCTCGGGCGGGCCCACCGGCATCGCGCCAATCGCCGCGGCTGGCCTGCCAACGCCGCCGAATCGATGGTGCGCGGCGCGCGGGCGTCGTCGGTGTTGGACGGGGGATCGCTGTCGATCCCAGATGGCGGCACCGCGGACCCCGTGTTGGCCGGTGCGCTCAGGGTCGGGGAGGCGCTCGAAGGCGGAGCGACGTCGCTGATCGGCGTGTGGCAGCATGCCCCGCTTCAGGCGATCGCCCGACTGCATGCGTTGGCCGCGGCCGACCAGACGGACGACGAGCACCTCGGAAGGCCGCGCCCCGACGCCGACGTGGGCCGCCGTCTCGAGCTGCTCGGCGACATCGTCGCGGGCGGCTCGAGAGTGCCCGCGCCGGTGCTGGCCGCCGTCGCGCACGGCGAGCTACTCACCCTGGCGCCGTTCGGTGTCGCCGACGGGTTGGTGGCACGCGCAGTGTCGCGTCTGATCACGATCGCGAGTGGTCTGGATCCGCACGGCCTCGGAGTTCCGGAGGTCTTCTGGATGCGACAGTCGGGCGACTACCGTGCCGCCGCGCGTGGGTTTGCCTCTGGCACACCCAACGGTCTCGCGGTGTGGTTGATAACCAGTTGCCGGGCGCTTGCGGCAGGAGCGGAGGAGGCACTGTCGATTGCCGACGGTGTCTCTTCTAGTCCTCAGCAAAATGAAGCGGGCGGCGCCCCGAAATGATTCGGCTCGCCGCCCGCTAGCACGGACTCCCGGTTACCAAGCGTGCTCGGATGGGTTGCGTGGGTGGCCTCGGCGTTTTTTGCGATGCGCTTCAAGTGCAACCCCACCCAAGGGGCTGGCATATTTGTCCGCTTCTCTCAATTACGCAGGCCCGCAACACTTTTGCCATATCGCGGCATGTGCTCCGCGTGGGTGCCAAGGTCCGTGCTGGGTCGCCTGACGCGGGAGGACTGGCCTTCTCTTCCGGCTCGTCCTTGGCCTTGCCAAGCTTCCGTGTCTCCTTTGTACTCCGTGACCGCGGTCACATCAAGGGGCAATTCGCACGTGTCGCCGGATCGTGATCGGTGCGTGTCAGCTACCAGCCCGAGGAACTCAGTACGCGGAATCGTCGTAGTACCGAATACGTCAGTGCGCCCGCCGCTAGCGCGCTCGCGCCGACGGCGATCGTCGTCGCGACGGCTGCACCCGACGGCGCGGGAATGCGGTCGCGAAGCGACACCGGGCGCGAGAACGTCAGAACTGGCCAGCCGCGAGCCGTGGCTTCCTTGCGCAAGCTGCGGTCGGGATTCACCACGGCGGGGTGGCCCACGATGTCGAGCATCGGAAGGTCGGTAACCGAGTCGGAGTAGGCGTAGCAGTGCTCCAGCGGATAGCCCTCGCGTTCGGCGAGTTCTCGGATCGCCTCGACCTTGCCTTCGCCGTAGCAGTAGAACGCAACTTCGCCGGTGTACTTGCCGTCCTCGACGACCATCCTGGTGGCCATCGCGTGCGTCGCTCCGAGGGCGGCGGCGATCGGAGCGACGATCTCCTCGCCGGATGCCGAGACCACGACGACGTCCCGTCCGCACAGCTTGTGGTCTGCGATCAGATTCTTGGCTTCCGCGAACACCAGCGGATCGACGATGTCGTGCAGCGTTTCGCCGACGATGGACTTCACCTGTTCGACGTTCCAGCCCGTGCACATGTTGGTGATGTAGGACCGCATCCGGTCCATCTGTTCGTGGTCGGCGCCCGACATGAGAAATAGGAATTGCGCGTAGGCAGACTTCAAGACGGTCTGCCGATTGATCAGACCTTGGTCGAAGAAGGGTTTGCTGAAAGCCAGGGTGCTCGACTTCGCAATGACCGTCTTGTCGAGATCGAAGAATGCTGCGGTGCGCACGGGACGAGGTGGCGCGGCTCCAGGGCGCGACGGGGTCGAGCCGCCCGCGGCGGATGAAGTCACGGGGTTCAGCATAGGGCGCGGAAGTGCCGAAAGGTCCGGTTGGCGAGGTTAAATGACAGTCACGGACACATGTCTGAGACTGCAATTTTCAAGGTCAACGCGATCGTTCAAAACATGAACGAGGACTTGCGCCCTTCGCAGTTCGCGCGTGTATAGTGGCCATCACTCGGCTTATGCCGGGTGTGCATCAGCCCGACCCCCCGGGGCTGATACACGACGACCTCCGCCTCCTCCCCCCCTGGCGGGGGTCGTCCCTTTTCTGGGGTAAGTTCCCCGAGCTTCGTCGTCGCGGTTGCTAGACGGCTACCCGTGCGTCGCGACAGTTCCGTCCACAGTTCCGCGTTCATCCACAGGCCGGGTGATCGGTGCTAGCGCCGTGTCCCCGAGTGCGACGACAGTGTCGCCATGAGCACGAGTGGCGGGATCCTTTCCCTGGTGTCCGACGAGACACTGCGCAACGACGTGGAGCGCGTCGCGGCCGCGGTGGGCGTACGCGTCGTCCATGCCGCCGAACCGTCGAGCCGCAAGGTCTGGGCCGCCGCCTCCGCGGTCGTGCTCGACGTCGAAACCGTCTGCCGAAGCGCCGAACTCGGGCTCAATCGACGGGATCGCGTGTTCCTGATCTGCCGCTCGGAACCTGCTGACGCGCAGTGGGAGGCAGCTATTTCAGTTGGTGTGCAACGCGTTTTCACCCTCCCGTCACAAGAGGCTGCACTGGTTACGGAGCTGGCCGAGGGGATGGATGCTCCGCGCGCCGATCGGCCGGGTGGAGTGCTCGCCGTCATCGGAGGAAGAGGCGGTGCGGGGGCGTCGGTCTTCGCGACGGCTCTTGCGCTGGCCGCACGTGACGCACTGCTGGTCGACGTCGACCCGTGGGGCGGCGGAATCGACTTGGCCTTGGGGAGCGAAGGCGACGCCGGCCTGCGCTGGCCCGACCTGGCATTGCAGGGTGGCCGGGTCGGTTATTCGGCACTGCGCGAGGCGCTGCCCGCGCGTCGGGGCATCACGGTGCTTTCGGCGGGAAGGACGTGGCGCGAGGTCGACGAGGGTGCCCTTCGGTCGGTCGTCGACGCAGGGTGTCGCGGCGGTGCGACGGTCATCTGCGACGTACCGCGTCGAGCCACGCCTGCGGCGGAGGCAGCCCTCGACGCAGCCGATCTGGTAGTCCTCGTCACCACGGCCGACGTGCGGTCGTGCGCCGCAACCGCGGCGCTTGGCCAGTGGCTGGCGGCGACGAACCCTAACGCCGGCCTCGTCGTCCGAGGGCCCGCGCCCGGCGGCCTTACGTCGGCGGACGTCTCGAACATCGTCGGCCTACCGTTGCTCGCCGCGATGCGTCCACAGCCACGGCTGGCAGCAGCACTGGAGCACGGCGGGCTGAGCTTGGGACGGCGCACCCCTCTGTCGTCGGCCGCGCGTCGCGTGCTTGCGGTGCTCCGCACGCAACCCCGCGCGACCGTCGCATCGGGGTCGTCATGACTGGAACGCTGATCGAACGCGTAAGGGAGCGGCTAGCGGGAGAGTCGTCGTCGCTGCGCCCGAACGTCGTCGCCGACGCCATCCGCGCGGAGTCCGGCGGTCTGCTCGGCGACACCGAGGTCCTGACCAATCTGCGGGCACTGCAGACAGAACTCACCGGCGTCGGCATCCTGGAGCCGTTGTTGCGCGCTGCCGGGACCACCGACGTCTTGGTCACCGCCCCCGACGCGGTGTGGGTCGACGACGGGACCGGATTGCGACGCACCTCGGTACGCTTCGCCGACGACGCCGCCGTCCGTCGGCTGGCTCAACGACTGGCCCTGTCCGCGGGCAGACGTCTCGACGAAGCCCAGCCGTGGGTCGACGGGCAGCTCGCCGTCGCGGGCATGGGCGACCTCACCATCCGATTGCACGTGGTGTTGCCTCCGATCGCCACCGCCGGAACGTGCCTGTCGCTGCGGGTTCTGCGACCAGTCTCGCAGGGTCTCGACGCACTCATCGCGTCAGGCGCGATCGCGGACGAGGCAGCGGATCTGCTCTCCCGGATCATCAGTGCTCGCCTTGCCTTCCTGGTGTCTGGTGGCACCGGTGCCGGGAAGACGACGCTCCTCGCAGCTGCGCTGGGCGCCGTCGCCGAGGACGAGCGAATCGTGTGCGTCGAGGATGCCCCCGAGTTGGCTCCTCGACACCCGCACCTCGTCAAGCTCGTGGCACGCTGTGCCAACGTCGAAGGCGTCGGCGAGGTCACCGTGCGAGACCTCGTGCGGCAGGCGCTGCGGATGCGGCCGGACAGGCTCGTCGTCGGCGAGGTGCGCGGCGGCGAGGTCGTCGATCTACTCGCAGCGCTCAACACTGGCCACGACGGCGGCGCGGGCACCGTGCACGCGAACTCCCCGGCCGAGGTGCCCGCGCGACTGGAGGCACTGGCGGCGCTAGGTGGGCTGGACCGCTCGGCGTTGCACAGCCAGCTAGCCGCCGCGGTGCAGGTCGTGCTCCACGTCGGCCGCGATCGCTGCGGGAGGCGCAGGCTCGTGGAGGTGGCGACGCTGCAGCGCAGGGCCGACGGACTGGTGGCTTCCGCGACCGCATGGCATGCAGACCACGGATCCGGTTGCGGGATGGCACGTTTGACCGAAATGCTGGCGGCACGGACATGACCGTCGCAGCGGTGCTCCTGGCGATGGCGGTGCTGATGGCGCCATCTGCCCCCGCGGCCCGGCTAGGGGTCGGTGGACGACGGTTGCCTTCGAAGAGGGTCTCGGCCATCGGGATCGCGTTCGCGTGCGCTGTGGCAGTGGCAATCGTCGTTCCGTTCTCGGCGACGGTTGCGGCGGCGATCGTCGCCGCGACCTTCGCCGCGCGCCTTCGTGGACAACGCATCCGCGTGCGGCGCGCAGAAGAGTCGGCCGCGATGCAGGGGGCACTCGCCATACTCGTCGGCGAACTGCGGGTCGGCGCACACCCGGTCACCGCCGTCGAAGCCGCAGCTGCCGAAGCGACGGGAACCGTGGCGACCTCACTGCGCATGGTGGCCGCACGGGCGCGACTGGGAGCCGATGTCGCAGAGGGCCTTCGCGACGTGGCGCTCGAATCGACGCTGCCCGCGCATTGGGAGCGGCTCGCGGCGTGTTGGAACTTGGCGCTATCCCAGGGGATCTCGATCGCAGCGTTGATGCATGCCGCGCATCGCGACATCGTCGAGCGATCCCGCTTCGAGTCGCGGGTAGCCGCCGGGATGGCCGGCGCGCGAGCGACGGCAGGGGCTCTTGCGGGGCTGCCGTTCCTGGGGATTGGCCTCGGACAGTTGATCGGGGCCGATCCTCTGCGCTTCCTGCTGTCCGGCGGAGTCGGCGGTTGGCTGCTCGTCGTCGGATCGACGTTGGCGTGCTGCGGCTTGCTGTGGTCCGACAGCATCACCAATCGGGTGATCACATGAGTTGGGCCGCCTTGCTATTGGCGGCAGCGCTGCTGGTGGGCGCCAGTCCCGCAGGAGTGGCGCGGTTATCGCGGAGGTCGGCGTCGGCGAATGCACGGTCGTCGCCTGCTCCATCGGGGGATCTGCTCGCCGTGGCGTCGAGCCTGGACGTGCTGGCCGCGTGCCTGTCCTCAGGGATGGCGGTGGCGACGGCCGCGGCGGCTGCGGGTGCGACGGCGCCTCGGCCGCTGGCCGACGTGCTGATCCGTGCGGCAAGCCTGCTCGCGTTGGGCGCGGATTCCGCGACGGCGTGGTCCGAGTCCGGGAGCCAGCACTCGACGAATCGCGATACGCGGATGGCGGCGTTGCAACGGCTCGCGCGTCGATCGGCGTCGTCGGGAGCCGCACTCGCTGGGGGAGTCGCCGACCTCGCCGACGAGGCTCGGCTCGACGCCGGTGACGAGGCCAAGGCGGCAGCCGAACGGGCCTCGGTGTTGATCGCAGGGCCGCTAGGGCTGTGTTACCTGCCCGCCTTCGTCTGTCTGGGCATCGTGCCGGTCATCGCCGGCTTGGCGACCGACGTCATGAGGTCAGGTGTGTTGTGAGATGAATAGGGAGGAAACATGTTGAAAATAAATCACTTTCGCCAGCTGAGGGCTCGCATGACTCTGCTGGTGGTCGACGAGTCAGGAATGAGCACGGTCGAATATGCAATCGGGACGATTGCCGCAGCGGCGTTCGGTGCGATCCTCTACACCGTGGTGACGGGCGACTCGATCGTGAGCGCGCTGACCAACATCATCACCAGGGCGTTGAACACGAGCAATTGATCGGATCGGAGCGGGGCAGCGTCACGGTCGAGGCGGCCTTGGCGATCGCATCGTTGGTGACGGTGTTGGTCTTGGCGGTCGCAGCGCTTGCGGCCATGGTCGCTCAGGTGCGGTGCGTCGACTCGGCACGCGAAGCTGCGCGGTTGGCGGCCCGCGGTGACGAGGGAGGCGCGGCGGTCGCGGCCGCCAGGCTGGGGCCAAGCGGCTCGGTGCTGCAGATGCGCCGCGACGGTGCCTTCGTCATCGCACGCGTCACGACAGCTGCTCCGCTCTTGCCTGGACTGGTGTTGGCAGCAGAGGCGGTGGCGGCGGTTGAGCCGGAGCGGTGAGCGTGGTTCGGCGACGCTCGTTGCGGTGGCGATGATGGCGGTACTGATGTCGATTACCTTGGGCGGCACCGTCGTCGGATCGGCGGTGATCGCTCGCCACCGCGCGCAGGCCGCGGCAGATCTCGCGGCGCTGGCCGCCGCGGGGCGGATCGCATCGGGACCCCAGTCGGCGTGTGGCTTTGCCGGTTCGGTGGCAGCGGCGAACGGGGCGAAGGTCAGCGGGTGCACCGTGGAAGAACTCGACGTCGTCGTGACCGTGGAGGTCGCGGTGTCCCTTGGTTCGTTGGGCATCGCGCCTGCCGGCGCAGCAGCCCGAGCCGGCCCGGTCCCCTCCGCCTGAAGCGCCGTTCTCAGCAAAATCTCATGTAGTGCTTGGCTTGCGTTAAGGCACACGTCAACTCGCAGGAACTAATCTTCCAGCGTCCTCACAGCAACGGGTATGGTCGTGATCATGAACTCAGGGGATGGAACGTTCATGCGGCGGTGGGTCGGGTTGGTCGCTGCGGCACTCGTGTTGACGCTGGCAGTCGGATGCAGTTCGAACCTCTCTGGGAGCGCGCCAGAGAATGCGCCGCCAGCCTCACGGACCGCTGTCCCCGCCGTCGGCGGGATTCAGCCCCAGGAGGCACCAGCGCCGCCCGCCGGGCCGGTGACCGACACGACCACGCTCAAGGCGGACATCGTCACCACCGGTACCTTGCGCATGACCGTCGCCAAGCCGACCGAGGTGGCCGACAAGTTCGTGTCGGTCACCGTCGGCGCGGGAGGGCACGTCGACTCCCGCAACGAGCAGTCCGGCCACGGCAGCCCGACGGTCGAACTCGTGCTGCGGATCCCGTCGGACAAGGTCGACGGAGTCCTGGCAGAAGTCGGCAAGCTCGGCGCCATCGACTCGATGCAGGTCAACCACGAGGACGTCACTTCCCAGCGCGTCGACCTCGATGCCAGGATCAAGGCGCTGCAGACATCGGTCGACCGGCTGCTGGATCTGATGAGCAAGGCCGCAAGCACGTCGACGCTGTTGGAGGCGGAGAACCAGCTGACCCAACGTCAGGCGGACCTCGACGCGCTGCGGGCGCAGCGCGCCACACTGGGCGACCAGATCGCGTACTCGACCATCACGGTGGACCTCGCCACAGAGCCCGAGGTCATCGCGGAAGGCGGGTTCTTCGGCGCGGTCAAGGACGGGTGGAATGCCCTGGTGAAGTTCGGCGGCGGCCTCGCCGCAGTGATCGGCTTCGTGTTGCCGTGGACCCCGATCTTCATCCTGCTCGCCGGGCTAGTGTGGCTGCTCCGCAGGCGTCAGCTTCGTCGTCAGCCGAAGGGTCAGCCCGCGCAGTTGCCGGCACTGGTGCTGCCGAGTCGACCGGCACAGGCGGGGCCAACCGAAGAGTCCAAGCCAACCGAAGAGCCCACGCCAACCGAAGAGCCCACGCCAACCGAAGAGCCCAAGCCCTGAGGCCGATTCACTGCGGGCGAGGGTTCTGCTCGACCGTCTCGGTGGCCAGCGCCTCCAGGATGTCGACGACGGCCGCGACGGCAGGTCTGCTGATCGCCCCCGCGCGGGTGACCGCCTCAATTCGCCGGGCGGCGAGAACGCCGCCAAGCGGGCGACGGACGAGCTCGCGGACCGTCAACGCATACCTCGGCAGCAACGCGATGCCCACACCGGCGAGGACGAGTTCTTCCACCACCCGGAAGTCGTTGACACGCTGAACTATTCGAGGGCTGACGCCGGATATCGTGGCCAACGAGCGGAGCACGTCGTCGACCACCAGGCCGCCCTCCACGCCGATCCACGGTTCGTCGGCGAGTTCGCGCAGCGGCACCCGAGAGCGGTTGGCGAGTCGATGATGTTGCGGCAAGAGGACTTCGAGGGGTTCGCGTAGGAGAAAACGGGCGTCCAGGCGCGGACTCCACGGGGTGACGTCACGTTCGTCGCGGTGCACCACGACGACGTCGAAGTCCGCGAGCAGCGTCGCAGCGTTCGCCGCGGGTTGGTCGACGTCGCGGCCGAGCACCTCGACCCCGGCTACGGCCGCTCGCGTGATCAGACCAGCGAGGAACATCGCTGCGCCGGACGGAAACATCGCGACCCGCACCGTCCCCCGCGGTGCAGTGCGAAAGGCGTCCATCTCCGCCTCGGCACGGTCGAGGGCAGCCAGGACGTCGTCGGCCCTGTGGACGAGAGCTCGTCCAGCATCGGTCAGCCTCAGCCGCCGCCCGTCCGGCTCTAGCAGCGCCACCCCTGCTTCGCGCTGGAGGATCTTGAGCTGCTGAGACACGGCCGACGGCGTCAGTGACATCGCCTGTGCAGCCGCGTTGACGGTGCCGCGTTCTGCGAGTTCGCGAAGCAGGCGTAGCCGCTCCACGTCCATGTAGGAATCCTACATATTTGGAGAAGAACATATCGCTTGTCTTAAGCTATCGAACACCGCGACCATGGCTTCGTGACAGCCACCCTGGACCGCGTCGCTCGCCATGGAATCGTCGACCTTGCGCTCGTCGCCGTCGCCATCGTGTGGGGGTCGAGCTACCTGGCCGCCAAGGACGTCGTCGATCCTGACGGTGTCGTCGCCTTCCTCGTCATCAGATTCGCCGTCGCGGCCATAGGCCTTGCGATCGTCCTCGCGCCAAGGCTTCGGCGTCTAGCCCGTTCCGAAGCCTGCCTCGGCGTGCTGTTCGGGCTGGTCCTCAGCGCCGTACTGCTACTCGAAACCCTCGGCATCACAATGACTTCCGCATCCAACGCCGGGATCATCATCTCGATGACGATCGTCATGACCCCGCTGCTGGACCGATGGGTGCGAGGTACCAGCCTTCGATCGACCTTCTACGGCGCGATGGCCATCGCGGTCTGCGGCGTCGCGTTGCTCACCCAGAACGGAGGTCTTGCCGCTCCTCGCGTCGGAGATCTCCTCATCCTGTTGGCAGCCGCCGCCCGCGCCGGCCACGTCACGTTGATCGCGCGTCTTTCGGAGCGTTCGAGCCAAGTCAACGTCGACTCGGCGCGCATCACTGCAGTTCAACTGTGCACGGCACTAACGGTTTTCGCGGTCTTGTCACCGTTCACGGGACATGGCGTCGTCGCCATCGCAAGTCAAATGACCGTCCGCGGATGGCTTCTGACCATCTACCTCGGAGTGGCATGCACCGTGGCGGCGTTCCTGATCCAGATGTGGGCAGTTCGGCGCAGCTCACCGGCACGCGTCAGCCTCTTGCTCGGAACCGAACCACTGTGGGCCGCGGCCTTCGGCGTCATCCTGGCAGGCGACTCCCTCACCATCGTCGGGTTCGTCGGCGCCGCAATGGTTCTGGTCGGTACCAATTGGGGCAGGACAGTCGAGGCGGCCGGCTAGGCCTGGGTGGCCTTGCGTTCCCGTCGCCGGACCCGACGTTTCGGCTGCATCTCGTCGTCCACGTGCGCGAGTTCTTCGTCGGTGGGCAACCGCAGCGACAGCATGCCCGCGAAGGTGTCCAGTTCGAGTTCGACGCGATGCGCGGTCACGTGGATCGGAGTCCATCCGCCGTCGAGGCCGCGCAACCTCAGCACGCGCGTGGCAGCACCCGAGTCGAATTCCGTTGTCATGGCGACCATCTTGAATTCGTCATCGGGGTGGACGACCGGATCGCCATTCTCCTTCGCCCGCCAGTCGTAGAACGGGCAGGGATCGTCCAGCCACTTCAGCAAGGACCAGTGCTTCAGGTCGACGAGCGCGCGATGGACACCGGGTTGCGCCATGCCGTTCAGGATCCGTTGCGCGAGGTCGATCGTCGGTGCCGCCGGCGGCCCCTCCCTCACGCTGCGCCAGTTCATCGCCCGACCGATCATCCGATCTGGGCCACCGTCCGCGCTCTCGACCAGCACGCGGCCTACGAATCCCACGGTGACGGGGTTGCCTTGGTGATCGGTGACGTCCCATGTGGTGCAGAAGGTCCCACCCGGCTCCGGCTTGATGACGTTCGCCAGCACCCTTGCCTCGCGCGGGTTCAGATTGCGGGTCGGCAGGTCCTCCGCGAACGCGCGCCCATGGGTGGCCTCCACTGCAGGATCCCTACCGCTATTGGCGAGTGATTCCGGAGTGTCGGTGGCTATTCCGCTCGTCAGGTCCCACTTGAGAGGTCCGGGAATCGGGCGCTCCGGCGGATCTGCGTCGGGCGGGCCGATCCACACGTGCACACCGTGGATTCGGCCGTCGGTCATCGCGACTACCTCGGTGCGGATCACGCGGTCGTTCTTGGGAGTGATGCTGCTGAGCGCCTTGCCCGACCGCACGGACTCGCTGATGGCCGTCTGAATCGCCATCAGGTGCGGGTTCCTGCGAAGAAACGCGCTGATGGGAACGAGGTTCTTGGTGCTTCGCCCTTGCGCGACCACGGCGGGCTCTGGACCTAGTGTCTCCACTAGGAGCCAGTCATGGTGCTGCATGGACTGATCCTAGCGGTCGTCTCACAGTCTGCTCATAGCGTAGATGGGCGACGAAATTCGAAGGAATCCGCAGCTGGCGAGCAGTGGAGTCGCGATCTTGCGGCTCTCGACGCGCTCCTTGCGCTTGCCTGTGAGTTATTGACGAGGTAGTTTGCGACACACCCGGTGTATCCGGGAATGGGAACGGATCGCGTTGTCCGGCCGTTCACCCTGGTTTGACGTGGAGCCTCGCCCGCGCGTTCGGGGTGGCAGGTGAAGGCGTCGTGCGGACCCGTGGGAGACGGCCGTGAGGGGTGATCGTCTCCGCGGATCACACTTCGGGGGCGCCCAACCTGGCCAGCACCAGACGCAGCACCTTGATCGCGCCTGCCTTGTCGAGAGGCTCGTTGCCGTTACCGCATTTCGGCGACTGCACGCACGACGGACAGCCCGACGGACACTCGCACGCCTCGATGGCCGCCGCGGTCGCACCCCACCACGTGCCGAGGCTTCGGAATCCGCGTTCGGCGAAGCCCGCCCCGCCTGGGTATCCGTCGTATACGAAGATCGTAGGGATGCCATCTTCGGGTCCGACGGCCATCGACACGCCACCGATGTCGCCGCGGTCGCAGCTCGCGACCAGCGGCAGCAGGCCGATCGCAGCGTGCTCGGCCGCGTGTAACGAACCAGGAACTGCCAATGGCAGAATGCCGTTGTCCTGCAACGCTTCCGGGGTGATGGTGCACATCACGGCGACCGTGTCCAGCGTCTGCGTCGGCATGTCCAGTTCGACGAAGTCGATCACCTCGCCGTTGAGCCTGCGCCGCAGGTAGCCGGTCACGGTGTGGGAGACCGACACCGGAACCAACCCAAGCGTGATGGGGCCATGCGTCTTTCGCTCGCCGGGGCCGGTGACCACGATGTCCGTCAACTCCCTCGCAAACGTCGTGTAGCCGGGATCCTCGGCGTGCACGAACGCTATGCCGTCCTCGAAGTCGAGGGAGTCGACGAGATAACTCTCGCCCTGGTGCAGGTAGACCGCTCCGGGATGCACCGATGCGGGCGCCTGACCCGCCCCGGAGTTACCCAACAGCCGTCCCGTTGCCGTCTCGAGGATCGCGATCTGGCCACCCGACGAGCCGCGGATGTCGACCGCGGGGTGTGGGTCGACGCCGGGGGTTGCGAAGTATCCGGACGGCCTCCGGCGTAGCAGTCCGTCGTCGACGAGAGTGGCGGCAACCGCTTCGGCATTCCATGCGCGCATCTCGGCGTCGGTTAGGGGGAGTTCGACTGCGGCGCAAAGCAACTGAGGGCGCAATACGTGCGGATTGGCGGGATCGATGACGACGCGCTCAATCGGCTTGTCCAGTAGCGCGGCCGGGTGATGCACCAGATAGGTGTCCAACGGGTCGTCCCGCGCAATGAGAATGATCAGGGCACTCTGACCCCGACGTCCCGCCCGGCCGGCCTGTTGCCAGAAGGAAGCTACGGTACCGGGAAAACCGGCGAGCACCACCGCGTCCAGACCCGCTATGTCCACGCCCAGCTCGAGTGCGTTGGTGGTGGCGAGTCCGCGCAATGTGCCATCGCTGAGGGCGCCTTCGAGGGCTCGGCGGTCTTCGGCCAGGTAGCCGGCACGGTACGACGCGACCAATTCCTCTAGTTCGGGTGCGACGTCGGCGAGACGCGCACGGGCGCCGAGGGCCGTGAGCTCGGCGCCCCGCCGAGATCGGACGAACGTCAGCGTGCGCGCACCCTCGGCGACGAGGTCCGCCATGACGCGCGAGGCCTCGGCGCCCGCCGAACGCCGGACGGGGGCACCGTTTTCGCCGAGAAGGTCCGTCCGCAGCGCAGGCTCCCACAGAGCTACCGTGCGACCGCCCTGCGGTGAGCCGTCCTCGGTCACGTCGATCACCGTCTGCCCGAGGAGCTCTGACGCGGTCAGCGCAGGAGATGCCGTCGTGGCACTCGCGAAGATGACCGTCGGGCCTGGGGAGTCGGCGGGTGAATAGCGAGCACCGAGGCGCATCAGCCGTCGCAGCACCATCGCGACGTTCGACCCGAAGATCCCGCGGTAGTAGTGGCATTCGTCGACCACGACGTATCGGAGATTGCGCAGGAACACCGCCCAGCGGGCGTGGTTGCGCAATAGCGAGAGGTGAACCATGTCGGGGTTCGAGAAGATCCAGCGCGAACTCTCGCGTGCGAATCGTCGTGCCTCAGTACTGCTATCACCGTCGTACGCAGCAGGAGACACGCGCGCACCCACCGCAGCAACCAAGGATTGCGCGGCGCGCAACTGGTCGTGTCCGAGTGCCTTGGTCGGCGAGAGGTATAGCGCTCTTGCCATCGAATCGGTCGTCAGGGCGTTCAGAATTGGTAGCTGGTAGGCCAAGGACTTTCCCGACGCGGTGCCCGCGCTGAGCACGACGTGACGGCCCGAATGTGCGGCGTCGGCACCTGCCACCTGGTGCGACCACGGCTGGGTGATGCCGCGCTCGGCGAACGCCGCCACGACCGCCGGGTCGGCCCACTGTGGCCACGGTTGGGTGTGTGCCTCCCGTGGTTCCAGGTCCGCAATGTGGCGCACGGGATGTTCGTCGGAGGCGGTGCCGTCGACGGCGCGAGCGAGCAGTTCGCGACCGAAGTCAGACGCCCGACGGGCCAAGGTGTGCCTCCCGAGATTCCCGTGTTGGCCGATGACCCGTCACGGTGGCCGGATCTAGGTGAATTGTTAACCACGCGATCGCTTCTAGCGCTGTCGCTATCCCTGTGAACGTGATTCACTTATCACGGTCGCAGCTTCTGTGAACGCGCGTAAGCACTCGCAGGAACGACGTTGCGATCGCGGTTCCTTTCAGGGTTGTAAGTCGGTCGGTTCCGGCGACTCCATGAAGGTATGGCGGTCGGAACGGGCCCGGGCCACCGAAGAACGGTGGGTCGTACCCAGAGCCAGAAGGCACGTAAAGAAAGAACGAAGTACAGATGCCACAGGGAACTGTCAAGTGGTTCAACCCGGAAAAGGGCTACGGGTTCATCGAACAAGAGGACGGCGGCGGCGACGTCTTCGTTCACTACAAGCAAATTCAGTCCAATGGGTTCCGCACGCTCGAAGAGAACCAAAAGGTCGAATTCGAGATCGAGCAGAGCCCCAAGGGTCCTCAGGCGCTCAGCGTTCGCGCCATCTGATTCGACGAGGTTTTCGAAGAAATCCCCCGCGCGTCCACTGACGGATCTGCGGGGGTTTCTGCATTCCGACCGGCCCGGTGCCTCGTTCCGAGACGGTCGCTGACTTAAGGTCGTTTCCGTGAGTCAGCTGTCGTTCTTCTCGGCTGAGTCGGTGCCGCCTGCCGTCGCCGACCTGACTGGGGTGCTCGCTGCGGCCGGACAGGTCGTGCTGGTGGGCAGCGGAGCGAGCCAGGCTGCGCGTCTGTCGGTCGTCGTGGACGCGGTGTGGCGCGCAGAGGCGCTCGCAGAGATGATCGCCGAGGCGGGGCTCACCCCCGAGGTCGGTCACACCGACGAGAACACTCCCCTCGTCGGAACCGCTGCCGACCGTCGACTCCTCGGCATCGCCGCGGACTGGACGCGTGGCGCCGTGAAGACCGTGCCGCCGCAATGGCTGCCCGGTCCCAGGGAGTTGAGAGCGTGGACGTTGGCCGCTGGAATGCCTGAGGCGGACAGATATTTGCTGGGGCTCGATCCGCACGCACCCGATACGCATTCTGCGCTTGCGTCAGCCATGATGAGGGTGGGAATGGCCCCGACCTTGATCGGTACCCGAGGTACCCACCCAGCCCTGCGAATCAGTGGTAGGCGACGACTATCGCGCCTGGTAGAGAACGTCGGGGAACCACCGGGCGACACCGCGGCGTTTGCACTCTGGCCGCGTACGTAGGGTCTTCTTACAGGCTTGGGGAGGGCTTTGAAGGGGGAAGGTTGGGGCGGGTCAGTTTGCGTACGCTCGTCGGGAGTGCGAAATTGTCAGGTGCCAACTGGCCAAATGGAGCGCGAAACGCGCCTCGTAGCGCGTGGTTGGCAGCACAAGAGTGGAGCGTAGACAGAGTTGGCTGACCAGGATGGTGGCAGCGGCAACGGCAGGGTTCGGCGACTCGTCATAGTCGAGTCGCCTACCAAGGCGCGCAAAATCGCTGGCTACCTGGGCTCTAGCTACATCGTCGAATCGTCGCGCGGCCACATTCGCGACCTGCCGAGGGCGGCAGCCGACGTGCCTGCCAAGTACAAGTCGGAACCGTGGGCCCGCCTCGGGGTCAACGTCGATGCCGACTTCGAACCGCTCTACATCATCAGCCCCGAGAAGAAGAGCACGGTCACCGAGCTCAAGGCACTGCTGAAGGACGTCGACGAGCTGTACCTGGCTACGGACGGCGACCGCGAGGGCGAGGCAATCGCCTGGCACCTGCTAGAGACGCTCAAGCCGCGCATCCCCGTCAAGCGGATGGTCTTCCACGAGATCACCGAGGCGGCGATCCGTGCGGCCGCCGAGGACCCTCGTGACCTGGACATCGACCTGGTCGACGCGCAGGAGACCCGCCGCATCCTCGACCGCCTGTACGGCTACGAGGTCAGCCCGGTGCTGTGGAAGAAGGTCGCGCCCAAGCTGTCGGCGGGCCGCGTGCAGTCGGTGGCGACGCGAATCATCGTCTCGCGTGAGCGCGAGCGGATGGCCTTCCGAAGCGCCGGCTACTGGGACGTCACCGCCGAGCTCGACGCGAGCGTTTCGGATCCGCAGGCATCGCCTGCCAAGTTCACCGCGAAGCTCAACTCCGTAGACGGCAGGCGCGTCGCGTCAGGACGCGATTTCGACTCCCTCGGTGCGGTCCGCAAGCCCGACGAGGTGTTGGTCCTCGACGAAACCGCGGCGACCGCACTGGCAGGTGGATTGCGGGGCGCCCAGCTCACCGTGGCGTCGGTTGAGCAGAAGCCGTATACCCGGCGCCCATACGCGCCGTTCATGACCTCTACGTTGCAGCAGGAGGCCGGCCGCAAGCTGCGCTTCAGCTCGGAGCGCACGATGAGCATCGCGCAGCGGCTGTACGAGAACGGCTACATCACCTATATGCGTACCGACTCGACGACGCTGTCCGAGACGGCGATCAACGCGGCGCGCAACCAGGCCAGGCAGCTCTATGGCGACGAATACGTCCATCCCTCGCCTCGGCAGTACACCCGCAAGGTGAAGAACGCGCAGGAGGCGCACGAGGCCATCCGGCCGTCCGGTGACGTGTTCCAGACCCCGGGGCAGCTGCACGCCGCGCTCGACACCGACGAGTTCCGGCTCTACGAGCTGATCTGGCAGCGCACCGTCGCCTCGCAGATGGCCGACGCGCGCGGCACGACGCTCTCGCTGCGGATCAACGGCACGGCCACGTCGGGCGAGCAGGTCGTATTCAACGCCAGCGGTCGCACCATCACGTTCGCGGGCTTCCTCAAGGCCTACGTCGAGAGCCTCGACGAGCAGGCAGGTGGCGAGGCCGACGACGCCGAGAGCCGTCTGCCGAACCTCACCCAGGGCCAGCGCGTCGACGCCTCGGAGCTGACGGCCGACGGGCACACCACCAGCCCGCCTGCCCGCTTCACCGAGGCGTCGTTGATCAAGGCGCTGGAAGAGCTCGGCATCGGCAGGCCTTCGACGTACTCGTCGATCATCAAGACCATCCAGGACCGTGGCTACGTCCACAAGAAGGGCAGTGCGCTCGTCCCATCGTGGGTGGCGTTCGCCGTGACGGGCCTGCTAGAACAGCACTTCGGCCGCCTCGTCGACTACGACTTCACCGCGGCCATGGAGGACGAACTCGACGAGATCGCCTCCGGCAACGAGCGAAGGACCAACTGGCTCAACAACTTCTACTTCGGCGGCGAGCACGGGGTGGACGGCTCGATCGCCCGCGCCGGCGGCCTCAAGAAGCTCGTCGGCGGCAATCTCGAGGAGATCGACGCGCGGGAGGTCAACTCGATCAAGCTGTTCGAGGACGATCAAGGGCGGGCGATCAACGTCCGCGTCGGTCGCAACGGCCCGTATCTCGAGCGCATGGTCACCGGTGACGACGGTGAACCCACCCCGCAGCGCGCGAACCTGAACGATGACCTGACACCTGACGAGCTCACGCTGGAACTGGCCGAAAAGCTCTTCGCCACACCGCAAGAGGGCCGATCCCTTGGCATCGACCCGGTGTCCGGGCACGAGATCCTCGCCCGCGACGGCCGCTACGGCCCGTATGTGACCGAGGTGCTTCCTGCTCCGCCGGAGGAGCCAGAGGATGGCGCGCCCGCGAAGAAGGGCAAGAAGCCGACGGGTCCCAAGCCTCGGACTGGTTCACTGCTTCGATCGATGGATCTGGAGACGGTGACGCTGGAGGATGCGCTGCGGCTGCTGTCGTTGCCTCGCGTCGTCGGCGTCGACCCGGCCAGCGGTGAAGAGATCACCGCTCAGAACGGGCGCTACGGCCCATACCTCAAGCGCGGCACCGACTCTCGCTCACTCGCCAATGAGGAGCAGATGTTCACCGTCACGCTGGAGGAGGCGCTGAAGATCTACTCGGAGCCGAAGCGCCGTGGCGGGCAGGGTGCGGCGACGCCGCCGTTGCGCGAGCTCGGGACGGATCAGGCGTCCGGTAAGCCGATGGTGATCAAGGACGGTCGATTCGGTCCCTATGTGACCGATGGCGAGACCAACGCCAGCCTTCGCAAGGGCGACGACGTCATGTCGATCACCGACGACCGCGCATCGGAGTTGCTCGCCGATCGCCGTGCGCGCGGCCCTGTGAAGAAGGCCGCCAAGAAGACCCCCGCGAAGAAGGCCGCCAAGAAGGCGCCCGCCAAGAAGGCGGCGAAGAAGGCCTAGCCGACTCGACCACCCGGACGGCTCAGGCGACTAGGTCTGCTACTCGGCTGGCGCCGTACGCGGAATGGCGAGATGCAGGGGGCGCGCCAATTGTGTTGGCGCGCTTCGTCCGCGGAGTTCGACGATCTCGCCGACGTCCCACCGTAGTGCCTCGGCGTCGAGGGCCCCGCTCACCGCAATCGCCGAGGCCAGCACGTGACCCTCCTCCAGCTTCGCCAACTCGGTGAGCCTGGCGGCTTCGTTCACGGGGTCGCCGATCACCGTATACTCGAATCGCGCCTGGGCGCCGATGTGGCCTGCGATCGCCCTGCCCGCCGACACGCCTACGCCGAACTCGGTCTGGCCGAGCACCTCGATCAACTCGTCGTGCAACTCACGCGACGCCGCGAGCGCCGCGCCCGACGCGTCCGGGTGCTCGATGGGGGCGCCAAAGATCGCCAGAGCCGCATCGCCTTGGAACTTGTTGACGAAGCCGCCGTGCCGGTTGACGGTGTCGACGATGATCTGGAAGAACTCGTTGAGCAGGCTGACGACCTCGGCGGCAGGCACGGTCGACGCGAGCTGAGTCGACCCGACCAGGTCGACGAATAGCACTGCGACGTCACGCTCTTGGCCACCGAGTTCCGTACCACGCTCCAGGGCGCGGCGGGCGACGTCCTCGCCGACGTAGCGACCGAAGAGGTCACGCAGTCGCTGCCGTTCGGCGAGCTCGCGGACCATGTCGTTGAATCCGTTCTGCAGCAGGCCGAGTTCGCTGGCGTCGTAGATCTGCATGTGGGCGTTGAAGTTGCCGCGTTGCACTTCGCCAAGGGCCCAGCGCAATTGGCGCAGTGGATCGGCGATCGACATCGCCACCAGCACGGTGCCCGCAAGGCCGATGACCAGTGCGGCGATGGCCAGCAACAGGATGGGCGTGTTGAGCTTTTCGGCAGGGGCAGAGAGGATCTCGAACTTGCTGGCCACCACTGCCAGCACGATCGTGAGAATCGGTACGCCCGTTGACAACACCCACGTGAGTACCTGGCGCTGGATGACGCCGGGCGCCTTGAACGTGTCGGGCACACCACCGCGAAGAGCCGCGACGGCGACGGGCCGGAGCACCCGCTCGGACTGCAGGTATCCGATGATCGCGGTGGCCGTCGCCCCCAACGCGGTCGCGACGGCGACCACGGGAGCCGAATGGCTCGCGACCGGCCAGCTCGCGGCGATGAAGACGACGGAGCCAAGGAACCAGTTCGACGCGCTCAGCACCGACCGGTAGTAGGGCATCTTCAGCGCGCGGACCCTGGCCAGTTCGGTGTTGGCCGGATCGCCGTCGCCCAGCATCGCGTCGCGCCGCTGCCATCGGATGACGGGGATCAACAGGCGCAGGTTGAACCAGGCCACGGTCGTGAACGAGATGAATAGGTAGCCCAGGAAGATGGCCAGGTTGACGGCGGGCAGGTCTTGCAGCTGCAGTCTGTCCTCCGGAGGAAGCCCGAACCGCAGGAAGCCGAGCACGAGGAGGGCGCCGATGATGTCGGACTGCAGCATGCCGAGGGTGAAAACCGGCCAAGGCGTACGCGCGACCCATCGGACGAATGCGTTGATTCGCCCAATCGGTAGTACTCGCGTCACCACGGGACAACCGTATCGGTCCATGGTGACCTCTAGCGTCGCTGTGCCTCCGCTCGTGTCGCCGTCGACCACTACTGTTGGGCACAAATGAGCCGTGTTTTTTCGCGTCTGGTGGGCCAGGACGCCGTGGAAGCCGAGCTGGTCGCCGCCGCGACCGCAGCTCGCGGTGATTCCCCTCACAACACCGGGGCGATGACGCACTCTTGGTTGTTCACTGGGCCGCCGGGTTCTGGCAGGTCGGTCGCCGCCCTGTGCTTTGCCGCCGCGCTGCAGTGCACGTCGGACGGAACGCCTGGATGCGGCGAGTGCCGCCCCTGTACGACGACGATGGCAGGAACCCACGGTGACGTGCGGCGGATCATCCCCGAGGGTCTGTCGATCGGCGTGGAAGAGATGCGCGACATCGTGCAGATCGCAGCGCGACGCCCCTCCACCGGTCGCTGGCAGGTGGTGATCATCGAAGACGCCGACCGATTGAGCGAGCGAGCGGGCAACGCCCTGTTGAAGGCCGTGGAGGAACCGCCACCCGCCACGGTCTTCCTTCTGTGCGCGCCTTCGGTGGACCCCGAGGACATCTCGATCACCCTGCGCTCGCGATGCCGTCACGTTCCGCTGGTGACGCCGTCGCTCGAAGCGATCGCCCGGGTACTCGTCGCCTCCGACGGGATGGCCGAGGCCGATGCCCTGTGGGCGGCGTCCATCAGCGGCGGCCACGTCGGTCGCGCGCGGCGACTGGCCAACGACGAGCAGGCGCGCGTGCGCCGGGAACGGGCGCTGTCCCTCGCGCGCGATGCCGCAACGCCGTCGCGTGCCTATCTCGCTGCCGACGAGTTGGTCAAGACCGCGGACGAGGATGCCAAGGCGCTCACGGGAGACCGCAACGACGTCGAGACCGAGGAGCTACGGACGGCGCTTGGCGCAGGTGGCACGGGGAAGGGTGCGATGGGGGCGCTGCGCGGGTCGGCCGGAGCGCTAAAAGACCTCGAGAAACGGCAGAAGTCGCGCATGACGCGTGCATCGCGCGACGAACTGGACCGCGCGCTGATCGATCTCGCGAACTACTTTCGCGACGCCTTGTTGGTGTCGGCAGGCGCAGGAGACGTCAAGGCGAATCACCCCGACATGGCCGACAAGGTCGCCTCGATGGCCGCCGTCGTCCCACCGGACAGGCTGCTGCGATGCATCGAGGCCGTCCTGGAGTGTCGCGAGGCGCTCGCGGTGAACGTCAAGCCGAAGTTCGCCGTGGACGCCATGGTGGCCACCGTCGGCCAGGCGCTGCGTAACTGAATTGGGTTGACCCAGGGGGCTGCCGTAGACTCGTCCCGCCCGGTGGTCCCTAAGCGTTCGCCGGGCGAACGCCGCCTTAGCTCAGTCGGTAGAGCATCTCACTCGTAATGAGAAGGTCGACGGTTCGATTCCGTCAGGCGGCTCCAGTCTCGAATGTCGCACGGTCGCGGTAGCTCAGTCGCCAAACGCGTCGACGGCAAGCGACCTTGCCGCCATCGCCGCGGGAAAACCCGCGTACCCGCTGGCGTGGTAGATCACCTCGGCCAGTTCGTCGTCGGTCAAGCCGTTGTTACGTGCGATCGTGAAGTGGGCCTTCAGCTCGTCGCTCGCCCTCAGCGCGATGAGGATGCCCAAGGTGACGAGGCTGCGGTCGCGACGGCTCAATCCCGGCCTCGTCCACAGCTTGCCGAAGATGCTCTCGATCCCGATGTCGATCAGCTCCGGGGCGAACCCGCCGCCGAAGTCGACCTCATCGTCGGCAACGTCCGGCAGCGCACCGGGGAGAAGCTCGCGAAAGACCTGTAGACCATCGGCGCGTAAGTTAGTCATGCTCACTAGTCTGGCACGCCGTCACCGCTACCGACACGACGACGTGAAGTCTGCTCACACGCTCGCAGCTGGGACTAGGCAGGTGCCACGTATCCGACGGGCCCCGACGCCAGGCAGACCGACAAAGCCGACGTGTCGGCGCGGGCCACTACGGCGTCGCCCGCTCCGGGGAGGCGGACGAAGACACGGTTCAGGCCCGGCCGGACCTTCACCTTGGCGTCGACGCCGTCGGGCAGTGACAACGTCATCGAGCCATCGTTGTTGGCGAGGTAGTTGATCTCCGCGGTCCAATCCGCAGGCAGCAGCGGACCGTCGAGCGGCATGCGAACGGGGGCGTCGGGTTGCACGAGGTAGCCACACTTCGGGACGGGTCCCTGCGCAGTGAACCGTACCCAGGTGACCTTGGCGTCGACGAGCCGGCCCGACATGTCGAGCATTCTGAGATCTGTTGTGCTCGAATCGAATTCAGGGCGTTCACGCTGCAGCGCAAACATGTGGCTGAGCAGGTTCTCCGGCGCTGCGACGCGTTGCAACACTAGCGGGTCGACTTCCTGATCGAGCATCGGCGCGTCAGAGGTGGCCTTCGCCCGTGCCAGGCTGGCCGCGGCGGTGCGCAGGTACTCGCGGGTGGGGTTGTCGCGCCAGATTCGCGTGAACGTCGCCGTCGAGTAGAGGCTGCTGACGACGAAAAGCATTGCACACGAGCCTATTACGGCGGCGCGCTTCGGCGAGGCCGAGAGCCACGTCGACTCGGCACGGGTGGGGGCGCACATCCCGACGGCTGCCAGCAACGCGAGCACCACGACGAGGTCGGGCAGATATCGCAGAGTCTGCGCGAGTTCGAGTGCGGTGAAGCGCGACGACCGCATCAGGTAGATCGGCACCTGACAGGCGATCGCGTAGCCCGCCGCTACCGCCCACACGGGCCCGATTCGCTCCTTGCGCACGAACGACACCGCCACGACGGCCGCGAGCGCCAGCCAGCCGAGCGCCATCACGGCGATGGGTGGGGTCGCCCACGGGGATGCGGGCGCCCAGCGCTGCCAGTCCCACGGGCCGCCCGCGAGACCTGGCACGATTCCGTGGGTCACCGATCGGCGCAGCAAGTCCCACGTCATGGACAGGTCGAAGCTCCACCGCCGTTGGTCGACGACGACGAGGTACAGCGCGACCCACGCCGCGACGATTGCCAACGATGCCGACCACAACCGCCAGCCGCGGCGCCACACCGTCGTGGCTGCCGACCGATCGCCGGTGACGTAGGCCAGTAGCGCCGCAACCGCGAACGCCACGAACGGAATCACCGCGGCCTTCTCGAAGAACAGAAGGCCGATGACGAAGGCGAGCGTGCCCGTCGCCGCGTACCGCTGATTGCCAGTGCGCACCAGCAGAACCGCATCGGCGCACGCCCATGCCAGCGCTGCGGCCAGGGGCAGTGCGTTCAGCGCGGCGGCCCACCAGGCGAAGGCGGGCACGCCAAGCGGCGTGAATAGTGCGAAGGTCAGCGGCACCAGCAGCACTGGCCGCCAGCCGAGGATCACGTGCAGTGCCCGCAACAGCGCCAACGAAGCGATCAGTTGCAGGACGACGAGGCTGATCGCGGGGCCTAGCCAGTTCAGCGGCGCCAGCCGCGTGATCCCGCCTGCGATGAGGAACGCCGCAGGCATGACGTGACCGTCGTGGTCGTCGAAGAGGTACGACGGCGTGAGAAGGCCCTGCGTACCGGCCCTGCCGGTCAAGATCAGGTCGTCCCAGTAGAAGTAGCCGCGAAAGGCAAGAACGGCCCGCAGGAGCAGCTGCAGCGCGATCAGGGCGACGGCGATGCGGGCGGTTCTGTTCACTGGCCCCGACTGTACGGGGAGCCCGGTGAGGACCATCGGTATGGTGGGCCGGTGCGGACACTCGTCACCGGAGCAGCAGGTTTCATCGGATCTACGCTGGTAGACCGCCTACTCGCCGACGGCCACGACGTCTTGGGCGTCGATGACCTCAGCTCTGGCCGCAGTACGAATCTCGGTCTGGCGGAGCGATCGGCCTCGTTCGAGTTTGCGAAGGCCGACATCGTCGACGCCGATCTGATCGCGTTGTTCGCCGAGACCAAGCCCGAGGTCGTCTTTCACTTGGCTGCGCAGATCTCGGTGAGCCAGTCGGTCGTCGACCCGCAGTTCGATTCGACGGTCAACGTCGTCGGGACGGTGCGGGTCGCCGAGGCGGCGCGACGGTCCGGCGTCCGCAAGGTGGTGCACACGTCGTCAGGCGGGTCCATCTACGGCGTCCCGCCGGTGTACCCGACGGGCGAGGACGTCCCGGTGAATCCGGCGTCGCCGTACGCCGCAAGCAAGGTGTGCGGCGAGGTGTACCTCAACATGTACCGCAATCTCTACGGGGTGGACTGTTCGCACATCGCGCCCGCGAACGTGTACGGGCCGCGCCAGGACCCGCACGGTGAGGCGGGCGTCGTGGCCATCTTCTCGCGGGCGCTGTTGTCGGGCGGAACCACCAAGATCTTCGGTGACGGCTCCGACACCCGCGACTACGTCTTCGTCGACGACGTCGTCGACGCGTTCGTTCGTGCTTCTGGCGAGGCGGGCGGCGGCCAGCGCTTCAACGTCGGGACTGGCGTCGAAACATCCACGCGGGCACTGCATTCGGCGATCGCCGCGGCCATTGGGGCCGAGGATGCTCCCGAGTTTCATCCGCCGCGCCTCGGTGACGTGAAGCGCTCGCAGCTCGACAACGGTCGGGCCGCGGCGGTATTGGGCTGGTCGCCGAAGGTGAAGCTCACCGAGGGCGTCGCTCGGACCGTCCAGTACTTTCGGGACGCCTAAGCCCTCTCGCGCGCGTCCGCGTTCGTGCGGCTGGCGACGGCCGACCGGCGTGTCGCGTCGTCAGATGCACGAACGAGCGGGGATCTAGCGAGGTGGGGCGGGCTGGTCGTCCTCCGGCACGCGGGCACCCTCTAGCGCCACCGCGCGGGCAAGCCGGGCGTAACGCAATTCGAGATCCTTGAAACGCATGTACGCGCTGATCGTGACGAAGAGGAACGCGATGATGAACGCGTATTCGAGGAGGTCGGCGCCGCGGCCGATTCCCAGCCAGTGCGCGACCACCGTGGTGTCGTCGGGCCGCACGATCGCGTAAATCGCTGCAACGACGAACAATATGAAGCCGACCTTCACCCACGCCTTGGCTTGCGGCTTGCGACGCGAACGGAGCAGATACACGAGCAGTAAGACGATCGAGAGGATCAAGAGCGCCTGGAACCAATTCATTTGCGCATCCTTCCGCGCAGAAACCCGTCGATGATGATGTTGATGCCGTTGATGAGGGGCTGGCCCTTCGACATCGAATAGTCGGTGTAAAGGATCTCGACGGGCTCTTCTGCTACCCGCCAACGGTTTTCAGCGATGACTGCGATGATCTCGCTGGCGTGGCTCATCCCGTTCATGACGAGGTTGAGGCCGTCGGCGACGGTCTTGTTGAATACGCGTAGGCCGTTGTGGGCGTCGGTGAGCCCGAGCTTGCGGCTCGTCGGGCTGAGCTTGGCGATGACGGGGAACAGCACCCGGCGCAGCCTTGGCATCTGTTCTGGCGCGTGCTCGCCGAACCGGGTGCCGACGATGATGTCGAGGTCTTCGGTCCGTAGCCGGTCGATCATGCGGACGACGTCCTTGACGCGGTGCTGACCATCGGCGTCGAACGTCGCGAAGACCGCGGCTCCCGGCTGACGCCTTGCGTACTCGACGCCCGTTTGGATGGCGGCCCCCTGGCCGAGGTTCACGGGATGGCTAACGACGTGAGCGCCTGCCTTCAGAGCGAGTTCACCCGTGTCGTCCGGGCTGCCGTCGTCCACGCACACCACGTGAGTGAACACCGAGCGAACGTCGGCTACGACGTCGGCTATGACGCTCGCCTCGTTGTATGCGGGGATGATGATCCACACGTCTCGGTGGCCGTCTGGGATGTCTGGGTTGCTGATGGCGCCCAAATTACACGCTCATTCCTGCGGATTCCTGCACAGAGCAACCAGGTGTACGGCGATTCCGACCAACGGTCCGCACAGGAGGGCGACGACGGTGCGGGTCTCCAGGTTCGTCGGGGGCAGCAGCAACAGCGTCGATGCCAAGGTGGCTCCGATCCAACCCGCCGCATACGAGCGGTGCAGTGCGGCCGCGACCGTCGCCGCGCCAGTCAGGGTGAGCAGGGCGATGGCGATGGCGGCCGTCGTCAGCCATGCGAGCAGCGCGCCACTGGCCAGGTAGGCCGGCCCGAACGCCACACGCAGCAGCCACGGCCCGAGCAAGCCCGCGACGGCGACCGCGACGATGCCGAGCCCCGACACCACGAGCACCGGCGCCAGGAGCGCCCGCAGTCGATGTCCGCGGTGGTCGACGAAGTAGGCGATCAGGTTGCCCTGCATCGCGGTCAGAGGAACGAGCAGCGGGGCCCGGGTCAGGGTCGCGGCGAGGATGACGACGCCGCCCGCCGCGCCGAGGTCCGTCGACGTCGCCTTCAAGAGCACCGGAAAACCCATGATGAGAATGGCACTGGCGCCCGCCGCCGCGATCGAGTGGTACGTACCGCGCAGGAAGGTCATCGTGCTGCCCGGTGTCAACAGCGCGGCGGCCGCTCGCGAGGTGGGCGATGCCACCAGAAGGATCAGCCACGCGATCGAGCCTGCAACCGTCGCCCACAGGTATCCGACCAAGCCCCAGCCGATCAGGAAGGTGGCGATGGCGACGATGACGCGGCCAGTCGCGTCGCCGACGATCAGCGTGCCGTACTCGCCCCATCGGTTGACCCCGGCAAGCACGCCAAGCAGCGTCGCGTGCATGCAGAACCCGGCGATGCCTGCGCTGAGCAAGACCACGCTGAGCAATCGCGATTCGACGAAGACGTGTCCCGCCCACAGCGCGGAGGTGCCAGCAACCGCTAGTGCGGCGACGACGCCGACGAGGATGGCCACCCGCATCGGTCGGGTGTGCGGACCAGTGTCGACGGTCGGAACCCGCTGGGCCTGGCGAACTTCGCGGGTGGATTCCTGCAAGAGGCCGTTCGCAGCTCCGGCGAGGAGCCCGAAGGCTCCCCAGAACACGGCGAAGACGGAGAACCCGGCAGGCTCTAGGTCACGGGCGGCGAGGTAGAGGACGGCGTAGCCGCACAGCGCGCTGACGACCGTCGCGAGGCCAACCCGGATGACGCTGCTCCGAGTGGCCGGCCCCGCTGGGGTCGGGACGGTCGCGCCGCCGTCGGTCACTGCGGACGTGAGGAGCGGTCAGGGGTGAGTGTGAGCTCGGGGACGCGCGTGGAATAGAGCCACGCATCCCACAGCGGGCGCAACGAGTCGTCGGCGTAGTTGGCGGCGAGGCCGGTGAAGTCGTCGGTGAATGCGGTGCCGTGCCGATGGCGAGCCGTCCAGTCCTTCAGCAGGCTGAAGAAGTTCTTGTCGCCGATGGTGCGGCGCAACACGTGCAGGGTGAGCGCACCCCGCTTGTAGACCCTGTCGTCGAACATGTCGACTGGCCCCGGATCGGAGAGAAGCAGATCCTGCCGCGAGGCCTTGAGCTTTTGGTGGTAGTACTGGGCGAGGTCGTCGGCGCTGCGACCGCCGGAGTCCTCTGACCACAGCCACTCGGCGTAACAGGCGAACCCTTCGTGCAACCAGATGTCCCGCCAGCGCCGAGCCGTCACCGAATTGCCGAACCACTGGTGCGCCAATTCGTGCGCGATCAGCCGTTCGGCGGTGCGGTGACCGTCGCAGTGGTTGACGCCGAAGATCGAAATGCCCTGTGCCTCTAGCGGAATCTCGAGCGCGTCGTCGGTGACGACGACCGTGTATCCGGTCGAAAGGGGGTAGGGGCCGAACAACTTGACGAACAGCTTCATCATGTCGGGCTGCCTGCCGAAGTCGTGGTCGAAGTCCCGTCGAATGCGTGGAGGGAGGGCGGCGTGCATCGGCACTGGCGACTTGGCGAGCCGGTGCGACTCGTACATGCCGATCTGGAGAGTGATCAGGTAGGTCGACGTCGGCTCGGCCAGCTCGTAGGTCCACACCGTCTGCGCCGCTCTGGTACGGCGCGAGACGAGCTCGCCGTTGGCCACCGCTCGGTACGGGTTGTCGGTGCTGATCTGGATCCGGTAGCTCGCCTTGCTGCTGGGGTGGTCGTCGCATGGGAACCACGACGCGGCGCCGTTGGGTTGACCTGCCACTAGCGCGCCGTTGGTCAGTTCCTCGAAACCGACGTCCCCCCAAAGAGATCGGATCGGCCGGGGCGTACCGGAGTAGCGGACGACGATCGACAGTGCCGCACCGGCAGGTAGATGTGACGGCATCGTGATGTTGAGCTTGCCCTGCGACCGACTGAAGTTCTGCGGACGATGACCGTTGACCGAGACCTTCGAGACCGTCAGGTTCTCGGACAGGTCCAGCGAGAACGTCTTCAGCGAGGCCAGCGTCACCGCGGTAATCGTGGCAGTGCCCGAGAGGCGGTTGATGGAGACCTTGTACTCGAGATCTAGCTCGTAGCGAGACACCCGGTATCCGAAGTTGCCGTTGTTTGGCAGGTACGGGTCGATGACGGGAGTGGACTTGACCTTCTTGGACGACCGAGTCACGCGGCGGATTCTCCAGGCGATGGTCTTGGCGCTTTCTTCTCGGGTGTTTCGCTGCCCTTCTTGCGCAGCGCCTTCCACGGAGCGATGGGATTGCCTTGCCATCGGGTCGATGCGGGAACCTCGTCACCGCGCATCACCAACGACGCGGGCCCGATGGTGGCCCCCGCGCCGATCCTGGCCGCGGGCAGGGCGACGCAGTGCGTGCCCAGCGTCGAACCATCTTCTAGGACAACGGTATCCAACCTCATGATGCGATCGTGGAAGAGGTGGGTCTGCACTACGCAGCCGCGGTTCACGGTGGCGCCCTTGCCGATCGTCACCAGGTCGGCCTCAGGTAGCCAATAGGTTTCGCACCACACACCGCGGCCGATCGACGCCCCGAGGGCGCGCAGCCACAGGTTCATCACCGGTGTGCCACTTGCGGCCCTGGCGAACCACGGTGCCGCGACGGTCTCGACGAACGTGTCGGAGACCTCGTTGCGCCAGACGAACGACGACCACAGCGGATGTTCGACCGCCTTGATACGCCCGACGACGACCCACTTCGCGATGACGGCGATGGCACCAGCCACGGCACCGGCGACCAGCAGCACGGCACCACTCGCCAAAATCGACCACCGCCAGCCGAATTCGAGTGCGATCAGCTGTAATCCGCCGAGCACCGCCACACCTATGGCAAACGTGACGATCAACGGGATCACCCGGAACGTCTCGACGGTGGCGCGCATCAGCTTGAGCCGCTTGGACGGATGGAACGTGCGAAGGACGTCGGCGGCCGTTGGCTGGCGGCGCAGCCGGATGGGTGGGCTGCCCAGCCACGACGAGCCGGCCTTGGCCTTGTGCGGCGTCGCACTGAGCACGGCCACCAATCCGTCGTCTGGCACTCGTCGCCCGGGTTGGGTGATGCCCGAATTGCCGAGGAATGCCCGCTTGCCGACGGTGGCCATGGCGACGTGAATCCAGCCGCCGCCGAGTTCATAGGACGCCACCATGGTGTCGTCGGCGAGGAAGGCGCCATCCTCGACGACGGTGAACTTCGGGGTGAGCAGCGCGGTCGAGATCTCGGTTCCCTTACCGATCTTCGCGCCAAGTAGTCGCAGCCACCACGGGGTCAGAAGGCTCGCGTAGATCGGGAAGAGGTAGTTTCGTGCGGCGTCCATCAGGCGCTCCGTGGCCCACAGCTGCCAACCGACCCGACTGCGCACCGGGTGGTAGCCCTCCTCGAGTCCGAGGGCCAATGTCCGCACCCCGAGAACCGTCAGCGCCGCGTAGACGAGTATCGCGACGATCGTGGCGAGGGGTGTCCAGATCGCGATGGGCGCCAGGGCGGCCTTCGGAGTTGGGGTGTCGCGAACGGCCCAGCCCAGCAACGCAAGTCCAGATCCGAGCGCGACGAGCGGAACCCCGCCGAGAAGCACGGACGTGACGCCGTACATCGCAACCCAGACCGGCGCGCGACGTGGTCGCTCGTCTGGCCACGGGTGGCGGGCCTTGCCCGACTTCATCGCGGGCGAGCCCTTCCAGTACTGGCCTGCCTTGACCTTGCCAACCACGCCAGAACCAGGAGCGACGTCGGCGTTCTTGCCGATGGTCGCGCCCGGCAGCAACGTCGTGCGCGCGCCGATCGTGGCGTCGTTGCCCACTGCGATGGGGCCCACGTGGAAGTGGTCGCCGTCGATCCAGTGGCCGGTGAGGTCGACCTCCGGTTCGATCGAGCAGCGATGGCCCAGTGTGAGCATGCCGGTGACCGGCGGTGCGGAGTGCAGGTCGACCCCCTTGCCCACCTTGTTGCCGAGCGCGCGGGCGTAGTACACCAGCCACGGTGCGCCAGCTTGGTTTTCGGCTCCGCTGGCATCCGCGAGCCGTTCGGCGAGCCAGACGCGGAGGTGGACTGACCCGCCCCGGCGGTAGGTTCCTGGTTCGATGCCCCCGACGAGGAGCCGGGCGCCGAGGACTGCAATGGCCATGCGCCCCAAGGGAGTGACGAAGACCAGGAATCCGGCGAGCACCCACCACCAGCTGACCGGCCGTGCCCAGGGCACTAGGTCGAGTGCGACGGCCGTGTTGTTGAGCAGGGCCAGCCACACCATCCACTGCATCCCCGTCAGGGTGGCGAGCGGCAGCGACGCGACGACCTGAGCCAGTTCGGTCCATCTGGATACCGGTTTCACCGAACGGGTTTCGACGGCGGGCGGGGGGTCGAGCTCGTCGAGGTAACCGGCGAGCGAGCCCAATCGCGGATGGTCGTAGAGGTCGGCGACGGTCACCTGTGGGTACCTCGCGCGTAGGGCCGCCACGAGTTGGGCAGCCGAAAGCGATCCGCCGCCGAGGACGAAGAAGTCGGCCTCCGGGCCGTCGACCGGCGCGGCGAGCACGTCGCGCCAAAGGGCCGCGACCCAGCCCATGGTGCCGCCCATCTCCGGATCCACGGCGCCCGCACCGCCGTCGACGGGCCACGGCAAGGCGTTCCTGTCGACCTTGCCCGACGTGCGTGTGGGCAGCTCGTCGACGACGACGAGTCGAGGTACCAGGGCAGCGGGTAGCGAGTCGGCAAGCGCAGCACGGGCTTTCGTCACGTCGAACTCGGGATCCGCGCTGGCAACGTAACCGACGAGCAAGGGAGTTCCGCTCGCCGTCCTACGCACTGCCGCAGCTCCGCCGCTGACCCCCGGCAGATTCACCAGTGCCGCGTCGACCTCGCCGAGTTCGATCCGTCGGCCGCCGACCTTCACCTGGTCGTCGGCGCGGCCCTGGAAGTAGAGGCCGTCGGCCTCCAGGCGGACCAGGTCGCCGCTTCGATACGCGCGGGACCATCCCAGGGTCGGCATCGGGGCGTACTTCTCGGCGTCCTTCTCCGGATCAAGGTAACGGGCCAACCCGACGCCGCCGATCACCAATTCGCCGGTCTCGCCGAGCGCGACCTGGTTGCCGTCCTTGTCGACGACCGCGAGATCCCAACCGGGCAGCGGCAGGCCGATCGACACGGGGGAGACGCCGTCCATCTTGGCCAGGCACGCGACGACGGTGGCCTCGGTGGGACCGTAGGTGTTCCACACCTCGCGGCCGTCGACCGCGAGTCGTTCGGCAAGGTCCGGTGGGCAGGCCTCGCCGCCGAAGATCAGCAGTCGAACGGCCTCCAACGCCTCGGCGGGCCAGAGCGCGGCGAGCGTTGGGACCGTCGACACCACCGTGATGTCACGGGAGACCAGCCACGGCCCGAGGTCCATGCCGCTGCGGACGAGCGCGCGCGGAGCGGGGACCAGGCATGCCCCGTGACGCCAGGCCAGCCACATCTCCTCACACGACGCATCGAAGGCGACCGACAACCCGGCGAGCACCCGGTCGCCGGGTCCGAGCGGGTTCTGGGCAAGGAAGATCTCCGCCTCCGCATCGACGAACGCGGCCGCGTTCAAGTGGGTTACCGCGACGCCCTTCGGAGTCCCCGTCGAGCCCGACGTGAAGATGATCCAGGCGTCGTCGCGAATGAGCGGCCTGCCTGCGCGCCAGCCGCGCGACGATCCCGGGCCACGCACCAAGCCCCGCTCGGTGATGATCCCGACGACGCCCGCCTCGCCGAACACCAGCTCGGCGCGCTCGTCGGGATCGTCGGCGTCGACGGGCACGTACGCGGCGCCGGCGGCCAGCGCAGACAGGATCGCCACGTAGAGCGCATAGCTGCCGGACGGCATCCGAATGCCGATGCGATCACCGCGCCCGATTCCGCGGGCCGCGAGCCACTCGACGCTGTCCTCGATGTCGTCGATGAGCTCGGCGTACGTGAGCTGGACTTCGCCGTCATCGATGGCGGGCGCGTCGGGATGTCGCTCGGCCGTGGCGTACAGGATGTCGATGAGCGTCCGCTGCGACGGAGCGCGCGACGACAGCAGGTACTGGGCGGGGATGTCGTGCCCGTGCGTGGCTGCCGTCCGCTCGTCGCTCCTCAGGTCCGGGTCCACGTCTACAAACTACTGACCCCGGTATGCGATCCGTCGGCGCCGCACTGAAGATTCATTCGCGCGCCGCGATTCGCATTCCGTTGAACTCTGGCTGATCGCAACCGTCGACGGGCCGACCGGACGTGCCTAGCCTCGCGCTGGTGCGGATCTTCGTGGCTGGTGATGCGGATGACGACGTCAGCGAGCTGACGCCAGGCGGCAGTCCGGTGGTCCGATTCGCGGCGCCCGACTTGCAGCGCGCCCAGCGCGACGGTGCGCGTATCCGCGCCGACGGTCGCGAGGTCGCAGCCATCCTCGACGTCGCGGTGGCAGTCCCCGGTGACTATCGGTCGGATGGTCACGACCCGACGGTGCGCTACGCAGGGACGGTCGACGGGCTGGCAGGACTCATCGCCGACATCGAGAGGGCCGGCGTCGCCGATGGGGTGACGTTGATACCCGCCGCTGGGCTGCCCCGGCAGGACCTGCGCAGACTCGGGCACGACGTTTTGGCACGGCTCGCCGCTGGCGAGCGGACCAGCGCTTGACCTGTTGGCGTGGGCTGGCCTTGCCAAGAGCTTCGCCGCAGGGGTCGCCACGTCGAGCGGGGAGGCCGACCTGGTCGCTCGCGGTGCCGCGGCCGACAACCCGGTCTCGTGTCGCGCTGCGCTGTTCGCCACCGACGCCGCGTCCTTCCAGGAATCAGAAGTGTTGCAGGCCGAGGTGTTCGGCTCGTCGAGCATCGTCGTGCGGTGTGCCGATGCCGGCGAGATGAACGCCGTCGCAGCGAAGCTGGAAGGCCAGTCGACCGCGACCATCCATGCCGACGAGTCCGACTACGGTGTCGCAGGCAGGCTGCTGCCCACGCTGGATACGAAGGCCGGACGAATCCTGTTCAACGGCTGGCCAACTGGTGTCGAGGTTGGATACGCAATGGTGCACGGCGGCCCGTTCCCGGCGACGTCCGACTCGCGTACGACGTCGGTCGGGGCGCGGGCGATCGAGCGGTTCCTCCGGCCGGTTGCCTATCAGGACGTGCCGAAGGCATTGCTGCCAAGTGCGATCAGCGAAGGAAATCAGGACCAGCTCTGGCGTCGCATTGAGGGCCAACTCACTCGAGACTGAAGCCGTTAGCCAGCAGATCGCGAGATTAGACCTCGCCACCCGCACGCCGGAGTCACATCCGTCACTCGCATCGCGGCCAGAAGCCATGGTTCGACGTGCCCGCCTCCGAGCGATTTCTCAGCACCTGGCGGAGTGCGAACGCGGTAGAAACCCCTTATGGCAACGACTTTCGCTTGAAGGGTGGCAATCGGGTCATGGGCCACTGCTACAACAGAGCCGCCGCCTGCAACGTCAGGCTAGGGGAGTATGGCTACACGCGAATGCCAGGCTGGACCACGGGCGTGACCAGGCGACCTGCCGAGAGGAATTCGTCAAGGTTGTCCAGCGTCAGCTTCTCCATGGCGGCGCGCGTTTCGACGGTCCCGCTGCCGACGTGGGGGAGTAGCACGACGTTGTCCATGCTGACCAGGTCCGTCGGCACGTTCGGCTCGTCGGCGAAGACGTCGAGGCCTGCGCCGGCAAGCCTGCCGTCGCGCAGAGCGGCGACGAGCGCCTCCTGGTCAACTACGCTGCCGCGGGCGATGTTGATCAGAAATCCTTCGGCGCCAAGGGCATCGAGCACGGCTTGATCGACCAGCTTCGCCGTGTCGCTCCCACCTGCCGTCGCCACGACGAGGACGTCGGCGCCGCGCGCGAGCTCCACGGGCGAGGAGACGTAGGCGTACTTCGAGCCCGACACCTCGCGCCGATTGTGATAGGAAATCGTGCAGCCGAATGCGCCGAGCCGCTTGGCGATTGCGGTGCCAATCCGACCGAGCCCGAGGATGCCGACCCGGGTGTTGCTGACCTGGCGAGTCAGCGGATAGTTGCCGTCGGAGGCCCAGCGGCCGGCGCGGACGTAGCGATCGGCAGCCGAGAACTGCCGCATCACGTCGATCATCAGGCCCACCGCCGTGTCAGCCACGCAGTCGTTGAGGACGTCCGGCGTATTGCTGACGCCGATCCCGCGTGCGGCAGCGGCGTCGACGTCGGTGGTGTCGTAGCCGACGCCGAAGTTGACCACCGCGCCCAGCCTCGGAAGGGCGGCCATCAAGTCGGCATCGACGCCGGTGCGTCCCGACGTGACCACCGCGGTGACCTCGTCGCCGTGCTTGGACAGGAAGGTCTGTCGCTCGGGTCCGTCCGGCAGCACGTAAGCCTCGTAGCGGTCGGCAAGCGTCTGCGCCAACGATGGCTTGAGCGGCCCGACCTGAAGCACGGTCCGGGCGCTCGGGGTGTGACGTGCGTTGCCCATGATGCTCACTACGGTACGACGAGCTGCCACCCGATGAGAGGCCAGTCGTTACAGTGCGGTGCGATGACTCATTACCGCTACTGCGTGATCGGCGCTGGGATCGTCGGCCTCTCGACCGCCTACCACCTGCTTCTCGAGGACCCTGCCGCGTCCGTCGTCGTATTGGAGGCGGCGGACGTCGTCGCAACCCATCAGACCGGGCACAACAGCGGCGTCATCCACTCTGGCATCTACTACGAGCCGGGCAGCCTCAAGGCAAGGTTCTGCAAGGCGGGGGAGCGCGCGACGAAGGACTTCTGCACCGAACACGGGATCGAGTTCGACGAATGCGGAAAGTTGATCGTGGCCACGGATCCGACGGAGGGCGAGCGCTTGGCCGCGCTGCAGGAACGGGCGGCGATCAACGGCATCGAGTGCAGACCGGTGGATCGCGACGAGCTCGTCGACCTCGAACCGAACGTCACCGGGTTGCGCGCTCTGTATCTGCCGAGGACCGGGATCGTCGACTACCGCAAGATCTGCACCACGCTCGTCGAACTGATTCGCGGCATGGGTGGAGAGTTGCGCACGGGCACGAGGGTCGTGGCGATCGCCGAAGCCGCCGCGAGTGTTTCCGTGCGCGCCGAGGCGAGCGATCTGACGTGCGACCGTCTGGTGGTGTGCGGCGGGCTGCAAGCCGACCGGCTCGCCGAGATGGCCGGGTTGCGCATCGACGTTCAGATCGTCCCGTTCCGTGGCGAGTACTTCCGGCTGCCGGCGGAGCGCGTCGGCTTCGTGAAGCGGCTCATCTACCCGGTGCCGGACCCGGCATTGCCGTTCCTCGGCGTCCACCTGAGCCCGACGATCAACGGCGACATCACCGTCGGGCCCAGTGCCGTCCTCGGCTTGGCGCGCGAAGGTTATCCCAGGTTCTCCTTCGAGGCGCGTGACGTCGCGCGGATGGCAGCCTTCGCGGGCACGTGGCGGGTCGCGAAGGCGAATGTGTCGTTGGGGCTCAAGGAGATTCGCAACTCGCTGTTCAAGGGCAGCTATCTACGGGAGTGTCGAAAGTACACGCCGACGCTGACGAAGGCCGACCTGCTGCCGTATCCGGCGGGCATCCGTGCTCAGGCGGTGCGCAGGGACGGAACCCTGCTGCACGACTTCGTCATCGAACAAACGGCTCGCATGCTGCACGTGCTCAACGCGCCGTCGCCTGCCGCGACCGCCGCACTGCCGATTGGCCGACACCTCGCGGGGCTTGCTCAGTCGAGCGCGTCGTAGAACAGCGTCATGTAGCGCGCCGTGCGTTCGGAGCCCTGAATGCCAGGTCCCATCTTGTTCATCGCGTAGGCAAAGGTGGTGCGACGGTCGGGGTTCATGGTTTCCCACGACCCGCCCCAACCACCCCAGAAGCAGATCTTGCCCTCGGGGATGTACGGAATGGATTCCGGCTTGGGCAATCCGAAGCCCAGTCCCCACCGAATGGGTTGGCCTGCCAGCACTAGGTCCGGCCCGTCGCACTGCACCTCGAAGATCTTCTCGACGGTCTCGGGGCGCAGTAACTGCACACCGCCAACGGTGCCCCCCAACGATATCGTGGACAGAATTCGCGCAAGCGCCCGTGCGTTCGTGTGACCGTTGGCGGCCCCGATGTCGGCCGCGCGCCACTCGACGGTATTCGCAATTGCGGGGTCGGGCGCTGGGCCGGAAAATGTCTTGACCATCGGCTCGGGCCACTGATCGAACGGCGGAAGACCCTCCATCGGGTCCTCTGGCAGGATCACGTCCGCGATCCGGTCGTGATCTTCGGGCGTGGCACCGATTTGGAAGTCGGCGTCGAGCGGCCCTGCGATCTCCTCGGCGACGAACTGTTTGAGGGTCTTGCCCGTGAGCCTGCGCAGCACCTCGCCGATGAGGTGGCCGTGGTTGAGCGCCTGATAGCCGGACGCGGTGCCCGGCTCCCACCACGGCTCCTGCGCGGCGAGCATCGCGGTCGACTTGTCCCAGTCGAAGATGTCTTCGGGGACGACGGGCTGCTCCCACCCGGACACCCCGGACGAGTGAGACAGTAGGTGTCGAAACTCGATGTGCCGTTTGCCATTTGGGCCGAACTCCGGCCACACGCTCGCCACCGAGGTCGTCGGTTCGATCAGGCCGCGGTCGATCAGCATTAGCCCTGCCAAAGCCGTCACGTTCTTGGTGGACGACCACACGTTGACGATGGTGTCCTCGGTCCACGGCCGGGTCTTCGCCGCGTCGGCGTGACCGCCCCACATGTCGACGACAGTCTCGCCGTCGATGTCTATCGCGATGGCGGCGCCGCACTCTCCGCCGGTGGTGATCTCGTCGACCAGCGCCTCGGCAACCTTGTCGAAGCGCTTGTCCCAGTGTCCGTGAACTACGTCCGATTCCCGGGTCACTTCGTTCCCACCCTCCGAATGTCGTCCATGCCTCCATCATGCGTCCGACGAGGCGTGACGCGAAGCTTCTTGCGCGAGTTGGGTGCGAGTGCTCACTGAAAGCTTGGCAAAGACGTGTGCGAGGTGGGACTGCACGGTGCGCGGCGAGATGAACATTCGCGCGGCGACGTCCTTGTTGGTCAGGCCCTCGGCGACCAGTCGGACGACGTCGAGTTCGGCAGGCGTCAACGAGTCCCAGCCGGTCGACGGACGGTTTCGCTGGCCGCGGCCACGCAAGGCGTAGGCGATCGCCTCTTCGGTGGACATCGCTGCGCCCTGCGCCCATGCAGCGTCGAAGTCGTTGGCGGGCATGCTGCTTCGCAGCTTCTCGACGCAAGCTTGATGGCTCGAGTCGTACACCTTGAATCGCACCACTTTGTGTCGTTGCCGGAAGCGCTCGGCGACGCCGAGGTAGCGCGCAGCTTCCTCCTGATCGCCGGACTCGGCGACCAGGCCGGCGAGTGCCTCGAAGGTATCGGGAGTCGACAGGTAGGCCCCGGTATCGGCTGCACAAGCCAGCGCGTCACGCGCGTCGCGGTCGCCTTCCGCCCGCCGGCCGTCGGCGAATCCAATCCGCGCGCGGACCGTCAGGGCTTGGGTCCTGTGCCAGCCGGTCGCCACGGAGACGGACTCGTCGGCCAGACGGCGAGCCGCGACGAGGTCACCGGTCAATAGCGCGATAACAGGCGTCGAGAAGGCGCGCTGCGCGGCGGCGGCGGCATCGAGGCTGGCGCTGAGGTATGGCCAGGCCGCATCGCTCGTATCCTTGGCGGCGCGAATCTCACCCTCGACCAGATCCGCCTGGGTCAACGCGACGGTACCGAGTGCTGCGAACCAGTCATTGAGTTCAGCGCCTGCCGCGATGGTCGCATGCCCCACCTCTCGGGCAGCGGTTGCGTCGCCCTGGTAGCCGAGCGAGTTGCCAAGGCCCATCAGCGTGATGACCTTCCTTACCGAGTCGCGGGTCGTGTCGCACTCCATCGCCACGGCACGGAACATTTCGACGGCGAGTTCAACCTCGCCCTGCATCAGGTACGCATAGCCGATGCAAAAGCGACATTGACGTGCGGAGGATCGGTTGCCGATGGCATCCGCGAGGTGCAGTCCTTCCTCGCCAGCGGCGCGGGCCGTTACCGGGTGACCCGTCTGGACCGCGGCGTTGGCCTGCCAACTCAACATCTCACTCAACCTCCATGGATCGCCCAACGCCCGGGCCATGCCGATCGCCTCGGCGAAGTAGGTCGAGGCACGCCCGGCGTCGTAGCGCTGTCCTGCCGTGAAACCGCACGTCGCCAAGGCTCGTGCGAGCAGTGGAGCGTCATCCAGGTCGCGTGCGATCGCCAGTGCCTGCTCGGCGAGCGACATTCCCGTCGTCGCCCCGAGCCAACACATCAGCATGGCGTCGTCGGCAATCGCGCGGGCGAGCACTGCCGTGTCGACGTCATTCGTGTCGGATTCGAGGGTGAGGTCGATCCAGGCCTGCCCCTCCCGCAAATGCCCTCGTTCAATCCACAGCGGCTGAAGCGATGACGCCAACGACATCGCGGCTTGAAGATTTCCTTGCTCGAGGCACCAGCCGAATGCGCTTCTGAGATTGTCGATTTCGACGCTGAGTTGTTCGAGCAACAACTCTGGGTCCTTGCCTGCGGGCGATTCGAGCCTCGCAGCCAGTGAGATGTAGTGGTCCCGGTGGTGCGTTCGGACGTCGTCCGCCCCACCCGACTCCACCAGCTTCTCCAGCGCGTACTGCCGCACGGTTTCCAGCAGGCGGTATCGCGTCCCATCGGCGCCGCCCTCAGCGACGACGAGTGACTTCTCGACCAGCAGCGTCAGTTGATCGAGCACCTGGTATCGCTGCATCACGCGGGGATCAGAGACGGCGTGCGCCGCGTCGAGGTCGAATCCGCCGACGAAGACGGCCAAGCGCCGGAACATGATTCGCTCTGGCTCGGAAAGCAGCGCATGTGACCAGTCGACGGAGGCCCGCAGCGTCTGCTGCCGGCGAACGACGGTGCGGGCGCCACCGGTGAGCAGGCGGAACCGGTCGTGGAGGCTGTCGACGATGTCGCTCACCGAGAGGGCGCGGATGCGCGCAGCGGCAAGCTCGATCGCAAGCGGCAACCCGTCGAGGCGGCGACAGATCTCGGTCACCGCGTCGACGTTGGCATCCGTCACGCGGAAGCCCGGCCGAACCCGGGCGGCGCGATCCTCGAAGAGTTCGAGCGCCTCGTCGGACAACGGCAATGACGGCACGCCCCATGTCACCTCGCCCGCCACTCCAAGCGGTTCGCGGCTCGTCGTCAACAGCGTCAGACCGGCGCAAGTACTCACCAACTCAGCGACGAGGCTCGCGCTGGCCTCCAGGAGATGTTCGCAATTGTCGAGTACCAGAAGTAGTTCGCGACCGGACAGGAATCGATGAAGACCGTCCAACGTCGAGCTGCCGGGTTGATCGGTCAGCCCAAGCGCGCGCGCCACGGTAGTCGGCACGAGTTCGGGCACGGATATCGGGGCCAGGTCGACATACCAAGCGCCGCCTGGAAAATCGCTCGCCGTCTGGCTCATCACTTGGACGGCCAGCCGCGTCTTGCCCGTTCCACCTACACCGGTCAACGTGACTAGGCGGTTACCGGTGAGCAGTTCGCATACTTCGGCGATCTCCTTGCGCCGTCCCACGAAGCTCGTCAGCTGAACTGGAAGATTATGAGTGGCAACCGAATTGATGGTGCGCAACGTCGGAAACCCGCCGCGCAGTTCGGGGTGACAAAGCTGCACGACCTGTTCGGGGCGAGGTAGATCACGAAGGGGATGGGTGCCCAGATCCTCGAACGTGACGCCGTTCGGAAGTTGGTCCAGAACAAGGCTTGCCGTGGCTCCAGACAGGAGTGTCTGACCGCCGTGGCCGAGGTCGCGCAGCCGCGCCGTCCGGTTGATCGTCGGACCGATGTAGTTGCCCTCGTCTCGCAGCTGGACTTCGCCAGTGTGCATCCCAATGCGGAGCTTGATCGGGTCAAGTGACGCGCGTTGCAGGTCCAGCGCGCAAGCAACGGCATTGGAGGCGCGCGCGAACGCGATGACGAAACTGTCACCCTCGCCCTGTTCGACGGGGCGGACGCCGGAGTGCCTTGCGATTGCATCGGCGATCGTCTCGTCAAGGCGGCCGACGGCATCGCTCATGACTTCGGGCTGGCTCTCCCAGAGCCGCGTCGAACCCTCGACGTCAGCCAGCAGCAGCGTCACTGTTCCGGTCGGTAGCTCGATCACGCCTACGTCGCTCCAGTCGGTTTCGCTCATGCTAGCCAGAATGCGGGCCGATCAGGCAGGAAACATCAGCCAAATGGCCCATGCCCGCGCGGCGCGTGACCAGCGGAAATTGGGTGATCTGGCCGATGTCGACGCGGCGTGCAGCACCGCATAGTCGGATTCATGACCACGACGGCGCAGCCCAAGAGCATCTTCGAATCCGACCTTCCCGCGTTGGACTACGGCGACGGCCTAGACCCCGAAAGGGCTCACCGAGTGATCCGGGAGGCCCGCAAGCAGGCGCCGATCGCATTCGGCCCGTACGGCCCCGAGCTGCTCGACTATGACATGGCACGGATGATACTGCGCGACAACAGGTTTGCGATGCCGAAGGGCGTTAGCTTGGCGGCGCAGGGCATCACGTCGGGGCCGGTGTGGGATCGCGTCGGCCGTTTGCTGATCGGGCTCGGCGACGCCGAACATCAACGGCTTCGTCGACTCGTCGCACGGGCATTCACTCCGAGGGCGGCGGACCGGATGCGTGCCGCTTGCGTCGAGGTGATCGACACCCTCGTGGACCCGGTCGCCGAGGTCGGCCACTGTGACTTCGTCGCCGACGTCGCCACTCACTACCCGATCCCCATCATCTGCGAGCTACTCGGTGCGCCGCGGGACGACTGGCAGCTGTTCTCCCGCTGGGCGGCCAACATCAGCAAGGCCTTCGGCGGAAACGTCGCCGAAAACGAGGCCGCGATCCTCGAGTCCTGGACGGCACTCGACGCCTACCTCGAGCGCCTGATCGAAAGCCGACGCAATTCGCTGGGTGACGACCTGATCTCCGACCTGCTCCGGATCGAATCCGATGACGACCGGCTCAGCCACGACGAGCTGCGCAACCTTGCCCTGATCCTGCTCAATGCGGGTACCGACACGACGCGCAACCAGTTGGCCGCCGCCGTGCACGCGTTCGCCGACCATCCCGACCAGTGGGCATTGCTGGCCGGGCGGCCGGACCTCGCGCACGCCGCGGTCGAGGAGGTCATACGGCACTCGCCGGTGATCTTCAACGCGATCCGCCAAGCGACCGAAGACGTCGAGCTGGGAGGAGTGCTCATTCCCGCGGGGACGTACGTCATGGCCAACACGGCGGCGGCCAATCGAGACCCGGCGCGTTACGAAGAGCCCGAGCGGCTCGACATCACTCGCAACGACCCGCCAGCCACCCTGACGTTTGGTGGGGGAATGCACTATTGCCTCGGCGCGCATCTGGCCAGAGTCGAGCTTGCCGAGGCGTTGACAGTGCTTTCGCGCCGCATGCCCAACCTGCGGCGCACGGGTCCGTCGCCGTGGAAGTCGCTCTTCGAGATATCGGGTCCGACAACCCTTCCTATCGCATTCGACGCGTGCCTAGCCTAGGTCGATGGACCGTGCGCTCATCCACGCCGCTACGGCGCAGGAGCGTCGAAAGATCGCCGATCTTCTCGACGAACTCGATGAGGCGCAGTTGGCGACGCAGACCCTCTGTGCGGGCTGGGACGTCAAGACCATGGGTGCCCACCTGGTGAGCACGCTTGCCGACGGCATCCTCCGGATGACGCTGCTGGCCGCTCGGCGACGTGGGAATTCGGATGTGGCGCAGGACGAAATGGCCCGCCGCTGGGCGCTTCTTCCGACACCCGAGATCACGGTGCGTCTCCGTGATTTGGCCGACGGCAGTTATTTCCGGCCACCGCCAGTCGCGCCGGGTTTACTCACCGAGATCCTCGTGCACGGTGGAGACATCCGCATTCCGCTCGGCCTGCCCTTCGAGCCCGATCCGCAGCTGACTGCGGCGGCGCTGGACTTCCTGACCGGCCCGGTGCCGATCGGCTTCATGCCGTTGCGCCGGCTTCGAGGGCTTCGCGTCCACGCCACCGACCTGAATCGAACGTGGCGTGACGGTGCTGAAGTCCGTGGCGCGGCTGCCGCACTGATGATGGCCGTGGTCGGACGCACCGCGGTGTTCGACCAGCTCGACGGACCTGGGTTGCCGCTGCTTCGCCGACGGATATCGGCCTGACGCGCAGCAAGGAATAAGGTGTTCCGATGACCACAGTCTCGTCGGAAATCCAATCAACACTGCCGAACGGACAGAACCTCGACGCCGCGCTCGCCGAGGGTGCCCACGCCTACGAACTCGACCGCAAGCACGTGTTCCACTCGTGGTCTGCGCAGGGGCCGCTCAAACCGATGACGATCGTCGCGTCGGATGGCTCCTACGTCTGGGACGGCGACGGCAACAAGCTACTCGACTTCTCTTCGCAGCTGGTGTTCACCAACATCGGCCATCAGCATCCGAAAGTCGTTGCGGCCATTGCCGAACAGGCCGCCAAATTGTGTACCGTCGCACCCCAGCACGTCAACGCCGCGCGCTCCGAAGCCGCGCGATTGGTCGCCGAGCGCACCCCCGGTGACCTCAACCGGGTGTTCTTCACCAACGGTGGCGCCGACGCCGTCGAGCACGCCGTGCGGATGGCGCGCCTGCACACCGGCCGTTACAAGGTGCTCTCTCGCTACCGCTCGTATCACGGCGGCACCGACACCGCGATCAACCTCACCGGCGAGCCCCGCCGCTACCCGAACGACTACGCGAGCAGCGGCGTCGTCCACTTCAATGGCCCGTTCCTGTACCGCTCGTCGTTCCACGCGGAGAACGAGCAGCAGGAATGCGAGCGGGCGCTCGACTACCTCGAGCGCCTCATTCAGCACGAGGGGCCCGCGTCGTTCGCCGCCATCATCCTCGAGTCCGTCCCAGGCACCGCAGGCATCATGGTGCCGCCGCCCGGCTACATGGCAGGCGTGCGCGAGATCTGCGACAAGTACGGCATGATGTTCATCGCCGACGAAGTGATGGCAGGCTTCGGCAGGACCGGAAAGTGGTTCGCCATAGAGCATTTCGACGTCATCCCAGATCTGATGACCTTCGCCAAGGGCGTTACGTCCGGCTACGTTCCGCTCGGTGGCGTGGCGATCAGCGACAAGGTCTACGCCAGCTTCGTCGATCGCGCCTATCCCGGCGGCCTCACCTACTCCGGTCATCCGCTGGCGTGTGCCGCCGCCGTGGCGACCATCAACGCGATGGAGGACGAGGGCATGGTGGCCAACGCCCTTCGGATCGGCAACGACGTCCTCGGTCCGGGGCTCGCCGAGCTCGCCAAGCGGCACCCCTGCGTCGGCGAGACCCGCGGCCTCGGTGTCTTCCAGGCGATCGAGCTCGTGGCCAACCCGCAGACGCGCGAACCGCTCGCTCCCTACGGCGGCTCGAGTCCGGCGATGAACGAGGTGATCGCGGCGTGCAAGGCAAACGGACTGCTGCCGTTCGCCAACTTCAACCGCATCCATGCCGTGCCTGCGTGCAACGTCACCGATGACGAGGTGGCCGAAGGCTTGCGGGCTCTCGACGCTGCGCTGACGGTGGGCGACGCGTACGTCACGACCTGACCCTCGCCACGAATCGCGTGGGGATTAGGCGCTCGCGGCCCAGTTCTCGCGGAGGCGAGCCAAGCCGTCCGGGGTGAGGCTGCCGAAAAGCCGCACGCGGGCCATGCCGCCGTCGGGATGGATGTCCAAGCGCGCGTCGGTCAGCGGACGGTCCGCATGGACCAGAAAACGGTGCCTGGTGTCGGGCTGCAGCTCGGTGAGCGGCAGGATCTCGAACCACTCGCCCTCGCCGTCGCGTCCGCTCAAGCGCGCCGAACCTGGCGCGTTTCCAACGAAGTAGGACGTGTCGAGCTCGACCGCGTTGAGTACGCCACGGCCCGCCAGACGCACTTGCACCCAGTCGTTTCCGCTATCGCGCCGACGAGACGTCTCCCAGCCCTCGCCCATCGTGCGCGCCACGCCGGGCAGCAGCAAGTTATTTGGCGAACCGTAGAACATGTTGGAGCAGGCCGTGATTCGACCACCGTTCTCCAGCGCAGCCAGATCGATCGTCATGTCGGCGGCGAAGTCGGGATTGAGTAGCCCCTCGCCGTGCACCCGGAAGCGCGCGATGCCGCCGTCGGGGTACATCGACAGCCGTACGTGGGACCACCTGCGAGTCGAGTCGACCTTGAACGGGTTGCGGGTGTCGCCGTTGACGTCGCTGCGGTCGACGATCGTCGTCCATTCGGTCTTCTCCACGAGTTCCTCGACCGCGGGATAGCCGTCCACGAATGCACCCTCGACCGAGATCTGCGGTGGGTAGTTGCCGGTGAACCACGCCGTGTCCACGACGACGCCGCGCACGATCCCCGGCACGCCGAGCCGGACGATCACGCTGTCGTGCGTATCGGCCGTCATGCCTCGCCGCCGCCGCGTCTCCCAGCCGTCGTAAACCTGCCCCTTATGGCCGAACGTGGCGGGCCGGAACTCGGCAGGGGCCGGCGTGATGAGGTTTTCCTTCTCGGCGAACAGATCGTCGTTGGCCCACAGCACGGCTCCACCCGCGGCGCGGGAAGCAAGGTCCGGCAGCGAGAGAAAGTGCGACTGTGCCCGGTTGCGTGCGGAAGGGGTAGTGCTCACTCGGACGAGCCTAGGCGACCCGGCGCGGGCGGATCGGCCACGGCGTTTGTGCATATGGCGCCGCGACACGCAGGTCGCGCGTCGTGAGATGCACACATGGGGTGGTCAGAATCCACGAGATGCCAGGCAATCGTCGGCGGCCAGAAGTCGAAGCGGCCGTCACGGCTCACCAGTTGTGGTAGCCGCCTTCGGGTCCGAGCATGCGCTCTAGGCGGCTGCGGCCGATCTTGGCCAACTCGTTGCGCACCACCTTGCGTTCGGTCTCCAGGTCGTTGTGCATGCGATCGGCGATTGCCGCGAGGACGTCCCCGCAACCGTGGCTGCCGCGGAACATCACGAACTTGAAGCCGAACTTCTCCGAGTAGCTGCGGGCGGCGTCGGTGAGGGCGGCCATCAGAGTGGCGTCGTCATCCCAGATCGCGCAAAGCTCGGCCTGCGATTTCGCGCTGCCGGGTCGCGTACCGACGTCCGGGCAGGCGTCGATGATCTGGTCGACCACCGCCTCGGGCAGCGAGAACAACAGCGCGTCGGTGCGGCGGAACAGTGCATCGTGGTCCGCGTATGGGCGAGCCTGCGCAAGGTCCTTCGCGAGCGTCACGCTGTTGGCGCACTCGTAGAGCGCGTGTACGACCTTGCGTTCGGGCAGCGCGTTGAATGCGTCCAGGCCGATCCCTTGATGCAACAGCACATCGTCAGGATGGAACGCCTATGGCACGCCGACGTTACTGCGTGTTACGGCAATGAAAAATCAGTGCCGTTCGCCGCTCAATGCCCTGAGGACTTGAACCGTTCCACCGACCGGTTGAGCTCTGCTTCGGCGTCCTCGCGGCCTACCCAGTCGGCGGCCTTCACGAACTTGCCTGGCTCTAGGTCCTTGTAGTGCACGAAGAAGTGCTTGATGGCGTCGAGTTCGAACGTCGACACGTCGCCGAGGTCCTGGATGTGGTCCCAGCGCGGGTCACCGGCCGGGACGCACAGCAGCTTGTCGTCGCCGCCCGCCTCGTCCGTCATCTTGAACATCGCCACGGGCCGCGCCTCGACGATGGCTCCGGGAAACACCGACTCTGGGAGCAGGACCATGGCGTCCAGGGGATCGCCGTCCTCGCCGAGCGTGTTCTCGAAGAATCCGTAGTCGGCCGGGTAGCCCATCGGCGTGTACAGGTAGCGGTCCAGCTTGACGCGGCCTGTCTCGTGGTCAACCTCATACTTGTTGCGCGACCCCTTGGGGATCTCGATGACGACGTCGAACTGCACCGCCGCGGCTCCTTACCTGTTTAACGAAGCGCCTGAGTCGCCGGGTGACGACGCGGGTCAACCTTAAACGAGCGATACGCTGCCCTATACGGGCCTTGCCGTGCAGCCCGGTTTTCGTCGAAGCCCCAGGAGACTCATGCGGCCCACTCAGTGGCGTCGATCCACTCACGCGCTTGTTGGCGTCGCGGTGCTCCTGGTCGTCGCCGGCGTCGTGGTGGCAGCCGCGTACATCACCTCCCGCAGCCCCGCCACCAGCGCGGCGCCTTCAGTCTCGCCACAGCCGGCTGCAGTGACGGCGCACCCCGGTGTCACCCCCGTGCCGGACTCCGCACCCAAGCCGACGCCGGATCGGCTGACCGCCACCTTGGCCCCATTCGTCGCCGATCCCAATCTCGGCGCCCTGACCGGTCGGGTCACCGACGCGATCACCGGAGCACAGCTGTGGGCACAGGGTGCCGACGTCCCCATGCAGCCCGCGTCGACGAACAAGGTCTTGACCGCAGCCGCTGCGCTGTTCACTCTCGACCGCGATGCGCGGCTCACCACGACGGTCGTCGCCGCCGATCAGACCCAGTCACCAGGCTTGGTGGTACTGAAGGGCGGCGGTGACCCGACGCTGTCTGCGGCGCCGGCGGGCAATGCGACCTGGTACCGCGACGCCGCGCGCATCAGCGACCTTGCCGACCAGGTACGCAAGTCCGGGATCACGGTGACGTCCGTCAAGGTCGACGGCAGCGCGTACAGCGGGCCGACCATGGCGCCCGGTTGGGACCCCCTGGACATCCTCAACGGCGACATCGCCCCGATGGAATCGGTCATGCTCGACGGCGGCCGTACCCAGCCTGTCAGCGTCGACTCGTGGCGGTCCAACACGCCCGCGCTCGATGCTGGCCGGGCACTGGCCACGGCCCTGCGCGTCGACCCGGCTGCGGTGTCCTTCGTCCCCGGCCCGTTGACCAACGGCAAGGAGATCGCCTCCGTGCAGTCGCCGCCGTTGATCATGCGGTTGCAACAGATGATGAACGACTCCGACAACGTGGTGGCCGAGTCCATCGGCCGCGAGGTCGCGGCCGCACTGAACGCTCCCGAGAGCTTCGACGGCGCAGTGCGATCGGTGCTCGGCCAGCTTGCCGCGGCAGGTGTCGACACACGCGGCGCCACCCTGTTCGACTCCAGCGGACTCTCGATCAACGATCGGCTGACGGCCTTGACGCTCGACGGCGTCGTCAACGCCGCATCGGGAGGCGACGAGCCGAAGCTACGTCCGCTGGTTGACCTGCTGCCGATCGCAGGGGGCAGCGGCACGCTATCCAATCGCTATCTCGACACCGACGCGGGCAAGGCTGCCGCTGGCTTCCTGCGCGCCAAGACCGGCTCGTTGACCGGCACCAACGCGCTCGCAGGAATCGTCACGGACGCGAGCGGTCGCGTGCTGACGTTCGCGCTGATCTCCAACAATGCGGGCCCCACCGGTCGCACGGCGATCGACGCGCTCGCGGCATCGCTGCGTTCCTGCGGATGTGCCGCGTGAGCGCCTCCCCGACCATCGGCTCCACCGTCGACTGGGAGTTCGCCGCGACAGTGGGCGCGAAGCTCACGCGGCCCGCACCGCCGACGTCGGACTACACGCGCCGCCAAGCCATCGATCAGCTGTCGGAGTTCGCGCGCAAGGCCGAGAAGCCGGTCAGGGAGGTCACCGGTCTCAACGAGGGTGCCGCCGTCAGTGAGGCCCGCGTCATCGATCGCAACGAATGGGTCCGTGCCGCAACGGAATCGATGCGGGCGATGACCGGAGGCGCAAAGGGTGAGTCCAGCAAGTCTGCCGGATTCATCACCGGCCGCGTCACCGGGGTGCAGACCGGCGCGGTGCTCGCGTTCATCTCGTCGGGGATCCTCGGGCAGTACGACCCGTTCGCGCGCAACGGTGGCGAGCTATTGCTCGTCTATCCGAACGTCATCGCCGTGGAGCGGCAACTACGGGTCAGTCCCGCCGACTTCCGCCTCTGGGTGTGCCTTCACGAGGTCACCCACCGGGTGCAGTTCCGGGCCAATCCCTGGCTGGCAGAACACATGTCGCAGTCGCTGGCCACCATCACCGATGACTCGAACCAGGACGTCGCCGAGGTGATCGGCAGACTTGGTGAGTTCGTCCGACAGAAACGGGATGGCTCGCAAGGGAATTCGGACGGCGTCATCGGCGTCATCCGGGCCATGCAATCCGAACCGCAGCGCAAGGCGCTCGATCAACTGCTGATGCTCGGCACACTGCTCGAGGGTCACGCCGAACACGTGATGGATGCGGTGGGGCCGAAGGTGGTGCCGTCGGTGGCCACCATCAGACGCCGGTTCGACGAACGGCGACAACACAAGCAGCCGCCTCTGCAACGGTTGATACGAACGTTGTTGGGCTTCGACGCCAAGCTCAGCCAATACACCCGCGGAAAGGCCTTCGTCGACGACGTAGTGGCCAAGGTGGGCATGAAGCGGTTCAATGCCGTGTGGTCGAGCCCCGAAACGCTGCCTCTGACAACCGAAGTCGACGAACCTCAGCGATGGATCGACCGGGTTCTGTAGCGACGCTGACCAAGGCGGTCGCCGACTTCGACACCTCGCACACGACTGGTGACGCGCGCTGGTGCGTCGCGCTGTCCGGTGGCGCGGACTCGCTTGCGCTCACCGCCGTCGCCGCGCGCGTCCGCCCCACCGTCGCGCTGATCGTCGACCATGGCCTACAGCCAGGCTCACGGGAGACTGCGAACACTGCCCGCGGGCAAGCCCTGAGCCTGGGATGTGTTGATGCGCAGGTGCTTTGCGTCGAGGTCGGACATTCGGGCGGCCCGGAGGCCGCGGCCCGCAGTGCCAGGTATGCCGCGCTCGACGTGGCCCGTGACGGAGCGTCCGTGCTGCTCGCGCACACCCTCGACGACCAAGCCGAGACGGTGTTGCTCGGACTCGGCCGCGGGTCGGGCCCGCGTTCAATCGCCGGCATGCGGCCGCACGATCCGCCGTGGTGTCGTCCGCTGCTCGGCGTGCGTCGTGAGGTGACCCGTGCCGCGTGCGAGGAGTTGGGCGTGACCCCATGGCAGGATCCGCACAACGCCGATCCGCGATTCACCCGCGTCCGGCTGCGAGACGAGGTGCTGCCCGCGTTGGAGGACGTCCTCGACGGTGGAGTGGCTGAAGCGTTGGCACGAACGGCCGTCGCGCTGCGCGAAGACGGCGAGGTGCTCGACGACCTTGCTGCGCGAGCGCGGGCGTCGGTGAGCAAAGGCGACGGGCTCGACACGGCGCTCTTGTCGGAGTTGCCTGCTGCCATCAGGCGTCGAGTGATTCGCCGCTGGCTGCTCGACGGTGGCGCCAGCGCGCTATCCGACGTGCAAATCCGTGGCGTCGACCGGTTGGTGACCGACTGGCGTGGGCAGGGCGGTGTAGCGGTGGGTTCACGGAAGCGAAACCAGCGATTGTTCGCGGGCCGCCGCGACGGTGTGCTGACGATGCGCGACGAACCGGTGTGAAACATGGCAGGCTGTTGCGGTGTCTGCGCATCCCGCCGTCGAGCCGTACGAAGGTGACATCAAATCGGTGCTGCTGTCCGAGGACGACATTCAGGCGCGTGTCGCCGAACTTGGCCTGTTGGTCGGTGACGAGTACCGCGAACGAATCGGCGACGGTGGCGAAGATCTGCTGCTCGTCACGGTGCTCAAGGGCGCGGTCATGTTCGTCAGCGACCTTGCTCGTGCCATTCCGCTGCCCACCCAGCTGGAGTTCATGGCCGTCAGCTCATATGGGTCGTCGACGAGTTCGTCCGGCGTCGTGCGCATCCTCAAGGACCTCGACCGCGACATCAACGACCGTGACGTGCTGATCGTCGAGGACATCGTCGACTCGGGCTTGACCCTGTCGTGGCTGCTGCGCAACCTCGCGACCCGTCACCCGAGGTCGCTTCAGGTATGCACCCTGCTGCGCAAGCCCGAGGCCGCGCGCGCCCACGTCGACATCACCTACGTCGGCTTCGAGATCCCGAACGAGTTCGTCGTCGGCTACGGCCTGGACTACGCCGAGCGCTATCGCGACCTGCCCTACATCGGCACACTGCATCCGAAGGTCTACGAGGGCTAGTCGAGCGGCCCCCGGCACGTCCCGCCTCTTCTCGCGTGTAAGGCGTTGGGGCGCAACAGTTTCAGGGTGGTGGGTCTTCCCCGTTGAGGAAGTCCGTGTCGGCGTGGTGGATGGGGTTTGTTGCCGGTGGTGCGTCCCCTATTGACCATTCCAGTCTTCCGTCGTGGGTGACGGTGGTGGTGGCGTGGCCGTTGGTGACCATTTTGTGGTCGGGTGGGCAGCCGAAGTGCAGGCTGTCGGCATCCGAGCGGCCGTCGGGGTGCCAGTCCGGGGTGTGCATGACCTCGCAGAAATAGCCCGGTTCGGTACAACCCGGCCGGGTGCAGCCCTTGTCCCTAGCGTGGCAGATCATCCGCTGATCGACCGTCGCGATCCGGGTGGACCGCCCGAGGTAGATGGGTCGGTTTGAATGGTCCTCGAACACCGCCAGGTAGTGCACGCTGCGGGCGGCCATCGCGATCAGATCGCGCATCGGCAGCGCCGACCCACCGCCGGTGCGCGCCGGGGCCGGCATCGGCTGGTTCGGATCGGCCATCGCCGCGGCGGCCTGCTCCAGATCGGCCACCGTGGTGGTGGCGATGACGGTGACCGGGATCCCGCGGTGGCTGCCGAGGTTCCCGGATTCGATGCCGGCGCGCCAGCCCCACACGATCGCGTCGTGCAGGCGCTGGGACGGGGTGCGGGTGTCGGTGGCGGCATCGACGACGGTGCCGTCGTGGCCCGGCAGGTGATGGCCCGGCCGCACTGCCGCGCCGAGGGTCTCGACGTAGGCCCGACCTTCTGGGGTCAGGGTGACGGTGAGCTTGCTGGTCCCATCGACACCCTGCTTGCCCAGGGTGGCGCCACGGCGCAGGGCGCGGTCGCGGTCGTCGAAGAACCCGTCCGGGTTGAGCGCGTCGGCGATGCGGCGCCCGACCGCGGCCACGAACGGGGCGTCCTGGGCGCGGGCATGACCGACCAACACCGTCTCGGCTCTGGTCTTCTCGGCAGCCGACACCGCGGTGGGTAGCACGTCCAGCGCCGTGCAGATCGCCTTGACGTGCTCGTCGTCGAGGGCACCGTCGGCGATCGCGGCGGCCAGCGCGGGCAGCTCGGCCGGTAGCGGTTGGCCGATCAGCGAGCGCCGCGCCCGGATCCGGGCGGCCAGGCGGAAGCGGCGGCGCACCTCGGTCGGGGTGATCCGCAACCCACGGGCCAACAGGTCACGCACCTTGATCCCGGCCGGCACCGCAGTGTCCTCGCCGTCGGGCGGATTCTCGATCTCGCCGAACACCCGATACGACAACCCCCGCACGGTGCGGTGCTGGGTCTCCAACCGGCGCGCGACCTGGACGCGGAACGCGTTGCCCACCAGATCGGTCGACGTGGCCCGCAACCGCGCCAACGCCGCATCGATCACGTCGAGATCCGCGGTGACCGCGGCACGCGCGGCCTCCGGGGTGACGAATCGACCAGCGGTGGACATCCCTCCACCGTATTCACACACACGTTCGACACAAACCCCACAACCCCACCCTGGGGATGAAACACAGACTGTGGACAACCCAACAGAAACGTCGGAGCCCGACCCTAAGATCGCCCGCCCAGCCGTGCGCAGCCGCTACGTGAGCTCCCACACGACCGTCACCGAGAAGCTCACGGTCTGCTGACCGGGCTCCAGCGGGACGGGTGCGGCCTCGGCGTAGGCGCGGGGCATCGGCACGGGCGGCGGCGGTGGCCCGTTGTTCGACGTCACCTCGGAGATCGAGATGACCTTGCCGAGCGTCAGCCCGGACAGATTCGCATACTGAGCCGCACGGTCCTTTGCGTCGTTGAACGCCCGTGCCCGTGCGTCCTTCAACAACTGCGGGTCGTCCTGAATCGAGAAGTCGACCGAGTTGATGCGCGTGGCGTTGCCTCCCGCGTTCTGAATGAGGGCGAGCATGTCCGACGCGGTGTCGATCCTGCGGATCTTGACGCTGATCGCATTCGTGGCCTGATAGGCAGGCGGCGGCGCGCCGTCGATGAATGGCTGCTGCTGCAGCGAGACCTGGGTGGTGCTGATGTCTCTGCGGTCGATGCCCTTGGCAACGAGGGCGTCGATCACCGCCTGCATGCGGCTGCTGGCCTGATTCGACGCCGCGGTGACGTCCGCCGCGACGGCCTCCGTCGACGCGTTCACCGTCAGCGTGTTGGGGGTGCCCTGCACCTCTCCTGAACCGATGACCGTGACCTGCCGGGTTTGGGTACTCGCGGACGTCGACGCAGCGGGCGCCAACTTCGATGAATCGCAACCGGCGATTCCTGCGATGGCGAGTCCCGCAGCGGCGATAACGAGGAAACGGCTCGGCATGTTTGCCCACGCTTGCAACGGCATATGGCGACCTTACAGATCTGGCCGCACGATGATCTTGCAGTGTTGCTCGGGGTCGGCGAGATCATCGAATGCCGTTCCCACGTCACGCAGCCCGACGACGCCGGTGACCATCGGGGTGACGTCGATCTGCCCCTCGGCGATCCATTGCAGGGTGTCTGCGAACTCACCGGGCTCGTAGGCATACGTGAACTGAATGTTCGCCTCCTTGGCGACGCCCAACAACGGGCGCAGGGTGTCGGGTTGCATGCACACGCCCGCGACGACCAAGCGAACGCCCCTTGGCGCCCTGCGAAGGACGTCGTCGATGACGCCGGGCACCCCGACCGCCTCGAACACGACCGCTGGCTTGACGACGTCGAACGGCGAACCATCTGCCGGGTCGACGACGGTGTGTGCGCCGACGGCCGCTGCGAGGTCTCGGCGCCGTGCCGAGAAGTCGGCAGCGGCGACGTCCTCGATACCCCTTGCCCTCAGCGCCGCGACGATGGCGATGCCGATCGGTCCGCACCCGATGACGAGGGCCGTCTCGCCGGGCGAGACGTTGGACTTGTTCACGGCATGCAGTCCGACGGCCATCGGTTCGGTCAGCGCTGCGTGTTTGGCGTCGAGACCGTTGGGCACGCGGAGCAGCAGCGGAGCCGACAGGATCATCCGCTCCGCGTAGGCGCCGCGCGTCGTGTTGCTGCTCATGATCGGGTTTACGCCAGAAGACGACAGGACCACGGGAACCGACGTGACGAGCGTGCCCGCAGTGGGCGCGTCGGTATCGGGCCCGGCCTCCAGCACTTCGGCGCTGAACTCGTGCCCCATGAATACGTCGGCGGACAGGTCGACGGGCTCTGGTGGCCGCATGCCCATCACCTCTTGGCTCGCCGCCAGCATTTCCGCGCCGTGCTTGGCGAAGTGCAGGTCGGATCCGCAGATTCCGCACGCCTTGACCGCGACGAGCACCTGCCCCGGTCCTGGGACTGGCTCCGGCAAGTCATCGCAGTAAACCATTGCGCCGCTGCGCAGGACTGATCCGCGCATCAGGCCTTCTGTTCGCTGGCGTGCTCGGTGATCGCGTTGACGATCGCCTGACCTGCCGAGCCGAGCAGCTGGTCCCTCATACCCTTCGCCCACTCGTGAGATTCCTTGGCCGCACCGAGCTGACCCTTGAAGTGCGGCATGACTTCTCGCGCGAACAGCTCGTAGGAGTGGAAGGTCGCCGCGGGCGGTGCCCAGTCGTGGCCGAGCAAGAGGAAGGTCCCGAATCCGCCAGAACGGTCGAGTAGATCCTGGATGTAGGCGATGGCGTCGGCGGGCGTACCGATGCAGCAGTTGCCTTGGCTCGCATAGTCTTCGACGTACTCACGCGGGGATTGGCGGCCCTCGACCTTGTTGTCGAGCGGGACGAAGCCTGCCGCGCCGAAGTAGTTCGCGAAGTCCTGCAGGCCATACGTGCAGTCGGTGATTGCCTGTTCCCGGGTGTCGGCGAGGTGGATGATGCCGAGCACGCGCCAGTCGTCGCGATCGGGGGCCTCGCGGCCGGACTTGGCGGCTTGGTCGCCAACGATGCCCCACGTGGTTTCCAGCGCTGCGACACCGCCGGGTACCGACATCGACAGCGAAAGCAGCGAGGTACCGAGCTGTCCTGCCAGGCGTGGCCCCGACGGGGAAACCATTGCTGCCGTGGATATCTCGGGATAAGGATAGGTGTACGGCCGGATGTGCAGTGCGGCGTCGCGCAGGGTGAACCAGTCGGTCTTGCGATCGATGCGCTCGCCAGGCGGCGCACGAAACAGCGCGAGAATCGCCTCGAGCGCCTCCTGCATCATCGGCCTTTGATCAACCGGGTCGATGCCCATCATGTAGGCGTCGGACGGCAGCGCTCCAGGGCCGGTGCCGAACATCACCCGGCCGCGGGTGAGGTGGTCGAGCAGAACCCAGCGGTCGGCCACCATCAATGGGTGGTGGTAGGGCAACGACACCACGCCGGTGCCGAACCGGATGTGCTTGGTCCGCTCGGCCGCAGCGGCGATGAACACCTCGGGACAGGCGATCAACTCATAGCCGCCGGAGTGATGCTCACCGAACCAGACCTCGTCGAACCCGAGCCGGTCCAGCGCGACCGTGCGCTCCATGTCGTATTCCAGTGCGGTGGTGGGTGATTGGCCGACTGGATGGAATGGGGTAATGAACACCCCGAAGTTCAGTGGTTGGCTCATTTGCCTTCCTTCAGGAATTCGAGCAGGGCGGCGTTGACCTCGGCGGCACGTTCCTGCTGCAGCCAGTGACCGGCGCCGTCGAACAGGATCTCGCGGTAGGAACCGGTGACGACGTCGCCCACGTGATCGCGAGGGGTGAAGCCGAGTACCGGATCGGCGCTGCCCGCGAGGAAGAGCGTCGGCACGTCGATGGTCGCCGAGGGTGGCGACTCCGTCAGTTCCCAGTTGCGATCGAAGTTCCTGTACCAGTTGAGGCCGCCGGTGAACCCCGTTCGGGTGAATTCGGCTACGTAGTGGTCGATTTCGTCTTGACTAATCCAGTCGGGCAGGCCGTCGGGCTCGGGCAGACGGTCGATGAATCCCTCGGATCCCGGTGTCATCATTCCGACGATGGCGTCCTGTCCGGCAGCTCTCAGTCCGCCGAGCATTCGGCGGATCGTTCGCGCCGGATCGCCGTTCAACTCGGCGTCGGCGACACCAGGCTCCTGGAAGTAGAGGATGTAGAAGAAGTTTTCCCCGAACACTTCTCGCCACAGTGCCGTTGGCTGGGACGGTGCTCGCGGAATGGGAGGGACGCTCATCGCGACCACCCCAGAGACGCGATCCGGGTGGAACAGGGGAAAGCTCGTCGCGACCACCGACCCCCAGTCGTGGCCGACGATCACCGCCTTCTCGGCTCCGACATCGTCGAGCAATCCCGCGATGTCTCCGCACAGGGCGACGACGTTGTAGTCGTCGATCGCCTCAGGTCGCGAGGATCCGCCGTATCCGCGCTGATCCGGGGCCAGCACGTGATAGCCCGCTTCGGCGAGCGCCGGGATCTGGTGGCGCCACGAATACGCCAGTTCTGGGAAGCCGTGTGCGAGGACGACGACTGGTGCGCCTCGGTCGCCCGCCTCCGTCAGCCGCAATTGCACTCCGTTGGTGTCAACTAACCGTTCGGTAGATGAGGTCACCGTCGCAGCCAAGCACAGCCATCGACGGCGCGTCCAGAGCCGTCGGACCGAGCCCTTGGTTCCCTCCGGCAAGCCGTCGGACCGAGCCCTTGGTTCCCTCCGGCGAGCCGTCGGGAACAATCACACGTTGGTCTAGCGGTAGCCTGAACAAGCCCAGCTGTGCGTATCGGAAGGACCTGGCCGGCAGAGTCGCCGCTGGCCGAACACCACGATGAACCGAAAGAACGTCATCCGTACCCTCGCCGCCGTCGCGGCCGTCTTACTCCTGGGCTGGTCCTTCTTCTATTTCAGCGACGACACTCGCGGATACAAGCCCGTCGACACGTCGGTCGCCATGAGCCAAATCAACGACGACAACGTCAACAGCGCGCAGATCGACGACCGCGAACAGCAGGTGCGCCTCGATCTGAAGAAGGGCAACGACGCCACCGACGGCGGCGACCAGGTCATCGCCAAGTACCCGACGGGTTACGCGGTCCAACTGCTCGACGCATTGAGTGCCAAGAACATCAAGACCAATACCACGGTCAACCAGGGCAGCGTCCTCGGCTCGCTACTCATCTACATGCTGCCGCTGCTGCTGCTCGTCGGGCTATTCGTCGTCTTCTCCCGCATGCAGAGCGGCGGAAGAATGGGCTTCGGGTTTGGTAAGTCCCGGGCCAAGCAGCTCTCCAAGGACATGCCCAAGACCACCTTTGCCGACGTCGCAGGCGCCGACGAGGCCGTCGAAGAGCTGTACGAGATCAAGGACTTCCTCCAGAACCCGACGCGTTATCAGGCGCTCGGCGCGAAGATCCCCAAGGGCGTACTGCTTTACGGACCTCCCGGAACCGGCAAGACCCTGCTGGCGCGCGCAGTCGCCGGCGAGGCCGAGGTGCCGTTCTTCACGATTTCCGGTTCGGACTTCGTCGAGATGTTCGTCGGCGTCGGCGCATCCCGCGTCCGCGACCTGTTCGAGCAGGCCAAGCAGAACAGCCCCTGCATCATCTTCGTCGACGAGATCGACGCGGTCGGCCGCCAGCGTGGTGCCGGCCTTGGCGGCGGCCACGACGAGCGTGAGCAGACGCTGAACCAGCTGCTTGTCGAGATGGACGGCTTCGGCGAGCGCCAGGGCGTCATCCTGATCGCGGCCACCAACCGGCCGGACATCCTGGACCCCGCGCTGTTGCGGCCCGGCCGGTTCGATCGCCAGATCCCGGTATCGAACCCCGACCTCGCGGGTCGGCGCGCCGTGCTGCGCGTGCACTCGGAGGGCAAGCCGGTTGCGCCGGACGCCGACCTCGAAGGGCTTGCCAAGCGCACCGTCGGAATGTCGGGTGCGGACCTGGCCAACGTCATCAACGAAGCAGCCCTGCTGACCGCGCGGGAGAACGGCACCATCATCACGGGCGCCGCGTTGGAGGAAGCGGTCGACCGCGTCGTCGGCGGGCCGCGCCGCAAGAGCCGCATCATCAGCGAGCTAGAGAAGAAGATCACGGCGTACCACGAAGGTGGGCACACCCTGGCCGCGTGGGCGATGCCCGACATCGAGCCGATCTACAAGGTGACGATCCTTGCCCGCGGCCGCACCGGCGGTCACGCCGTCGCGGTGCCCGAGGACGACAAGGGCCTCATGACCCGTTCGGAGATGATCGCTCGCCTAGTCTTCGCGATGGGTGGACGGGCAGCCGAGGAACTCGTGTTCCGCGAGCCGACCACCGGCGCCGTCTCCGACATCGAGCAGGCGACGAAGATCGCCCGCGCGATGGTCACCGAATACGGCATGAGCGCCAAGCTAGGCGCCGTCCGCTACGGCACCGAGCACGGCGATCCGTTCCTTGGCCGTTCGATGGGGACTCAGGCCGACTACAGCCACGAGGTCGCCCAGATCATCGACGATGAGGTCCGCAAGCTCATTGAGGCGGCCCACACGGAGGCGTGGGAGGTACTCACTGAGTACCGCGACGTGCTCGACATCCTGGCAGGCGAGCTGCTCGAGAAGGAGACGCTGCACCGCGCCGAGCTAGAGGCCATCTTCGCCGACGTGAAGAAGCGGCCGAGGCTCACCTTGTTCGACGAGTTCGGCGGTCGCATTCCGTCCGACAAGCCGCCCATCAAGACGCCGGGCGAATTGGCCATCGAACGTGGCGATCCGTGGCCGCTGCCAACCCCCGAGCCCGCGTTCAAGACCGCCATCGCGGCGGCGAGCAAGGCTGCCGCGCAAGAGGGTTCCAACGGGGCCAACGGTGCTGGCGCAAACGGCACCGGCGTGAACGGTGGCTACGGCAACGGTGCTGCGGGCCACGGAGCACCTGGGAACGGCGCGCCTGCCAATGGCGCGACCCAGCCCAACTACGGCGCGCCCGCCGGGTGGCACGCACCGGGTTGGCCGCCGCAGGGCCAGTATCCGCCGCAGGGGCAGTATCCGCCGCAGGGGCAATATCCGCAGCAGGGCGGCTGGTATCCACCTCCGCCGCCTCAGGGTCAGTACCCGCCGCCGTATCCGCCCTATCAGCCGTACCCGCAGCCCGGGCAGCCCGTTCCGCAGGGGGGAGCGCCAGCGCCTGGCCCCCACGACGATCAGGGGCAAGACGACCGGCCCAACCCGCCGCCAGGCTGACAAGAACGGAGGCTCCGATGTCGAAGCCTGATTCCACGTCTGATTCGAAGGCCGTTGCTGATTCGAAGAAGCAACCCCTTCCCGGTTCGCGCGCGTTCGTGCCCGCCGCCTTCGATCAAGCTCGGGCCGAGAAGGCAGTTCGCGAACTGCTGTACGCGATTGGCGAGGATCCCGACCGGCAGGGCCTGGTCGACACCCCGTCACGCGTCGCGCGGGCGTATCAAGAGATGTTCGCCGGGCTGTACGCCAACCCCGACGACGTGCTCAACACGACCTTCGACGAGCAGCACGACGAGCTCGTCTTGGTCAAGGACATCCCGATGTATTCGACCTGCGAGCATCACCTGGTTGCCTTCCACGGCGTGGCGCACGTCGGCTACATCCCAGGGCTCGACGGCCGGGTCACCGGGCTCTCGAAGCTGGCCAGGGTCGTCGACCTCTATGCCAAGCGCCCGCAGGTCCAGGAACGTCTCACCGGTCAGATCGCCGACGCGGTGATGCGCAAGCTCGACCCCCGCGGCGTGATCGTCGTGGTCGAGGCCGAGCACCTCTGCATGGCAATGCGTGGCATCCGCAAGCCCGGTGCCACGACGACGACGTCGGCGGTACGCGGGCAGTTCAAGACTGACAAGGCTTCGCGGTCCGAGGCGTTGGATCTCATACTGCGCAAGTGAGCGCAACGCGGGTGCAGGTGATGGGCGTCGTCAACGTCACCGACGACTCGTTCTCCGACGGAGGCCAGTTCCTCGATCGCGATCGCGCCGTCGAGCACGGCTTGTCGCTGGCCGCATCGGGCGCGGCCATCATCGACGTCGGTGGTGAGTCGACAAGGCCAGGAGCTATCCGCGTCGACGCTCACGTCGAGACGGGCCGCGTGCTGCCGGTGATCAAAGACCTTGTTGCACAAGGTGTTACGGTCAGCATCGATACCATGCACGCGAACGTCGCGAGCGCTGCGATAGAAGGTGGAGCTCAGATCGTCAACGACGTGTCAGGCGGCCTTGCCGATCCGAACATGGCGCGACTCGTCGCCGACGCGGGCGTGCCGTGGATCCTGATGCACTGGCGCCTGGTGGGGGCCGACCGCCCGCACGAGATTCCCGACTATGGCGACGTGGTTAGCGACGTTCGCACGGATCTGCTGGCCCGTGTCGACGCGGCGGTTGGCGCGGGCGTCGATCCCGCGAAGCTGATCATCGACCCGGGGTTGGGGTTCGCGAAGTCGGCCCAACACAACTGGGCGCTGCTGGCCGCGCTGCAGGAGTTCGTCGGCACCGGAATCCCGGTGCTCGTCGGTGCGTCGCGCAAGCGCTTTCTCGGTACCCTGCTTGCCGATTCAGAGGGCGTCGCGCGGCCGCCGGACGGCCGCGAGGTCGCGACCGCCGTCATCTCGGCGCTCGCCGCAATGTACGGGGCGTGGGGCGTGCGGGTGCACGACGTACAGTCTTCGGTCGATGCACTCAAGGTAGCGGAGGCTTGGTCGGATGGCTGATCGAATCGAATTGCGCGGCTTGACCGTTCGCGGACATCACGGGGTGTTCTCCCATGAGCGCCGCGACGGCCAGGACTTCGTCGTGGACATCACCGTGTGGGTCGACCTAGAGGCCGCCGCCGCCAGCGACGACCTTGCCGACACGCTGGACTACGGCGCCCTCGCGCAGCGCGCCGCCGACGTCGTCGCCGGGCCGCCGCGCAACCTCATCGAGACCGTGGCCGCCGAGATCGCCGAGGGCGTGATGACCGACGAGCGCGCCCATGCCGTCGAGGTCGTCGTACACAAGCCGAGTGCGCCGATTCCGCTGACGTTCAGCGACGTTGCCGTCGTGGCCAGGAGGTCGCGCCGAGGGGGAAGGGGTGCGGCGCCATGACTGCGGACGTGAGGAGCAAATGACGACTGCGGACGTGAGAAGCAAATGACGAGAGTCGTGTTGTCGATTGGCTCCAACCTCGGTGACCGCCTCGCGCATCTGCAGTCGGTCGTCGACGGCCTCGGTTCTGTGATTCTCGCCACCTCACCGGTGTACGAAACCGACGCGTGGGGAGGCGTCGAGCAGGGGCCGTTCCTCAACGCCGTGCTGATCGCGGAGGACCCCGCGCTCGACTGTGCGGCATGGTTTCGGCGTGGCCAGGAGTTCGAGCGAGCCGCCGAGCGCGTTCGCGATCAGCGTTGGGGCCCCCGCACGCTCGACGTCGACGTGGTGAGCTGTCTGGACGGTTCGGACGAGGTGTGTTCGCTCGACGAGGCGCTGACCCTGCCGCACCCGCGAGCCCACCTGCGGGCGTTCGTTCTGGTTCCGTGGCTGGCCGCCGATCAGACCGCGACCCTGACCGTGAACGGCGAGAAGCGCTCGGTTGCCGGTCTGATCGACGATCTCGATGGTGCCGAACGCGATGGCGTCCGTCGTACCGACCTGGTACTCGAGGTCTGATGGGGCCGACTCGCATCCGCGAACTGGCGGTCGCCGCAGCGGTTTCCGCGGTGGCCGCGTACGTCCTGCTGCTCGGCCTGTTCAGTTTGCTTCCCCCGATCACGGTGTTCACCGGGTTGTCGCTGTTGTTGTTCGCGGCTGGCGAGGGGGGCTGGGCGTTCTACGTTCGTTCGAAGATCGCCGGCGGTGAGATTGGTACGACGACGGGCCGTCTCAACCCACTCGCGGTGGCCAAGTCCGTCGTGGCAGCAAAGGCGTCGGCCTGGGTGGGCACGCTGGCTCTCGGCTGGTGGATCGCCGTTGTCGCCTACGTCGTACCGCGTCGCAGTGAATCGCACGTGGCGACCAGCGATACGGCTGGCGCGGTGGTGGCTGCCTTCAGTGCCTTGGCTCTGGTGATCGCGGCGCTGTGGCTGCAGCATTGCTGCAAGTCACCAGATGATCCGCAGGGTGACCCCGACAACGCCACTGCCCAGCCAGATCACGAGGGCTAGACACAGAATCGCCGAACCGGTCGACACGCTACGTGACCTGTGACCGGTACAGTCGGCACATGACCGATTCGACCCGTGGCGTGCGCTTTCGGCGCGGCAGCCGTAGGCCGGGTTGGGCGCTGCTCTCGGCGTTGCTGATGCTTGCGATCGTTGCTAGTTCGGCGCTGGTGTTCACCGATCGGGTGGAATTACTCAAGCTTGCCGTGATCCTCGCGTTGTGGGCCGCGGTGGTCGCGGCGTTCGTCTCGTTCATCTATCGGCGCCAGGCCGACATCGACGGTGCCAAGGCCCGCGACCTCAAATTGGTCTATGACTTGCAACTCGATCGCGAGATATCGGCGAGACGCGAGTATGAGTTGACCATCGAGTCGCAGCTGCGCCGCGAGCTCACCTCCGAGTTGCGGGCACAGGCGAGCGATGAAGTGGCCGGGCTTAGGGCTGAACTGGCTGCGTTGCGGGCCAATCTCCAAATGCTGTTCGACACGGAGTTTCAGGACCGCCCGGCCCTGGAGCACGATCGTGCCAGTTCGCGGTCGCTGGGCGACTGGGGCGGGGCATCCGAGGGCACGGGCCGCGTCATCAGTAGCCGGATCGACACAGAGGCTTATGCATACGACAACCCGAAGACCGAGGAAAGCCCGATCATCGACGTCCCTGCCGAGCCGATGTCGACCTATGAGCAGCGGTTGGAAGAGTCGGGCGGAGCTCATAGGAGGTCGTCGGACATTGGCCGATCGCGCTATGGCTGGACGCCGCAGCCGCAGCCGCAGCCAGCTCCCGCCCCGCCTCCGCCACCAGCTCCCGCTCCACCACCTGTTCCCGCTCCCGAACCCGCCCCGGAACCGATGCCGATGTCGACGCCAGTGTGGGAGCCTGCAGCGGCTTCAGAACCGCCGCCGGCTCCCGCTTCGCAACCCGAGCCCGTTTGGCAGCCCGCCGCCGAATCGCCACCGCCGCCGCCCCCGCCGGTTTGGCAGCCCGCCGCCGAATCGCCACCGCCGCCCCCGCCGGTGTGGCAGCCCGCCGCCGAATCGCCACCGCCGCCGCCCCCGGCGGTGTGGCAGCCAGCCGCCGAACCCGAGCCCAAACCCGAGCCCAAACCCGTATTCCCTTGGTTGCCTGCGGAACCCGCGGCGGCTGTGACACCCGAGGAGTCCAAGGCGACCGCCCCGTCATCGGAGGAAAGTCCGCTGGATTGGCGCCTGCCGCCGCTGGACGAATTCGCATCGACCTTCGGCAACGGCTCGCCATCGTCGTCATCGGATTACCGTGCAGCGTTCGACCGCAGCCCGCCGCCCTTCAGTCCGCCGGAGCCCGCGATGACGACGGCACCGCCAGGCGAGCCGCCGCGGGCACGTCACTATTCGTCGGATTCGTCGGCGCCCGAACCGGAACGACGCGGCAGGCACTCGTCGTCGAACGCCGACGCCAACGACTTGAACCACCGCACGCCGCCGCCGACGCTGGCCGCGCCCGCGCCGCCGACACCGCCTCCCGCTCCGCCGCTATCGCCAACGCCGCCCCCCGCGCCTGCCCAACCCCGCTCGGCCCGCCACCGCGGTGGCGACGACGATCAGGAATCGGGCGGCCAGCACGAAGACGGCCAACCAATCTCCGAGCTGTTGACGCGACTGCAGGCCCCGACTGGGTCAGGTGGCCGCCGTCGGCGCCGGGAAGAATGAGCTAATCTCTTGGCGACCGTCCGGTACTCGCAAGCGGGATCGGAACGAACGACAACACCGACTCTGTGAGGCCGTCTGCAATGGCGCAGTCCCCCATGCCAGCGTGGAGTGCCCCCGATGGGCTCCGCCCAGCCAGGCTGACCGTCGGAGTCATCTCAGCGGGACGCGTGGGCACCGCGCTTGGGGTCGCCCTCGAGCGTGCGGACCACGTCGTGATCGCTTGCAGTGCCATCTCGCAGGAGTCGCGCCAGCGAGCAGCGCGACGATTGCCCGACACCGAAGTCCTGCCGATTCACGACGTAGCGGCACGCGCTGAGCTGCTGCTGCTGACGGTTCCCGACGCGGAGCTCGCGGAGGTGGTGGCGGGTCTGGCGGCGACGGGCGCCGTGCGTAACGGCACGATCGTCGTCCATACGTCGGGCGCCAACGGGATCGCGATCCTCGCGCCTCTGGCCGAGCTGGGGTGCATTCCGCTGGCCATACATCCGGCGATGACGTTCACCGGCGCCGACGAGGACATCGACCGGTTGTCCAACGCGTGCTTCGGCATCACCGCGGCCGACGAGATCGGTTATGCCGTAGCTCAATCGCTGGTCCTGGAGATAGGCGGTGAGCCCTTTCGCGTTCGCGAGGATGCCCGCACGCTCTATCACGCCGCGCTCGCGCACGCGAGCAATCACACGGTCACCCTTCTGCTCGATGCGGTGCAAGCGCTGCGCGCTGCGCTGTGGGGCCAGGAGTTGCTCGGCCAGGAGTTGGTCGGCGACGCTCCGGGCGGCATCGCGGAACGGGTGATCGCTCCGCTGGCGCGCGCTTCCCTGGAGAACGCGCTGGCTCGGGGACAGGCCGCACTCACGGGTCCGGTCGCGCGCGGCGATGCCGCCGCGATCGCGGGGCACCTGCGCGTGCTTACGGAGTTGGATCCAGAACTGGCACAGGCATATCGGGCTGACTCGCGGCGAACTGCGCAACGGGCGCACGCGTCGGACGAGGTGTTCGCCGCGTTGGCCGAGCCATCGACTTCCGGAGGTCAATCGTGACTGTTCGAAAGCCACCACCGTTCAATTCTGGTGAGTTGAACCAATATTCGCGGCCACGCGACGTCGCCGCGGTGACGCGTGCGCTGCGGAGCACTGGCCGCCGCGTGGTAATGGTGCCGACGATGGGCGCGCTTCACGAGGGGCACCTTTCCTTGGTAAAGGCCGCCAAGCGGGTGCCCGGTGCGGTCGTCGTGGTGTCGATCTTCGTCAACCCGCTGCAGTTCGGTGCCGGCGAGGACCTCGACGCGTACCCCCGCACACTCGACGAAGACATGGAATTGTTACGCCGCGAGGGCGTGGAAATCGTGTTCACTCCGACCGCCGCGGACATGTATCCGAATGGGCAGCGCACCACCGTATCGGCGGGCCCGCTCGGCGCGGAGCTGGAAGGTGCCTCCCGGCCAACGCATTTCAGCGGAATGCTCACCGTCGTCATGAAGCTGCTGCAGATCGTCGCTCCCGACCGGGCGCTGTTCGGCGAGAAGGACTATCAGCAGTTGGTGCTGATTCGGCAGATGGTCGACGACCTCGACGTCGGGGTGGAGATCGTCGGCGTGCCGATCGTGCGGGAACCCGATGGGTTGGCCATGTCATCACGCAACCGGTACCTCGACGAGGAGCAACGCGAGATTGCCGGTGCGCTGTCGGCAGCGCTGCTCGCAGGGATGTACGCAGCGTCCAAGGGCGCGGCCGAGGCGCTGGACGCCGCGCGAGCGGTGCTCGACGAGGTGCCCGCCATCGACGTCGACTACCTCGTGGTGCGCGACGTCTGGTTGGGGGAGGCGCCTGCGGAGGGCGCTGCGCGCCTGCTGGTGGCGGCGCGGCTGGGGCGTACCAGACTTCTCGACAACATCGCCATCGACATCGGCGCAAGCGCGGGCATCGACGGGCACTCGCGAGTGGGGCCCACCACCACCGAAACCGACGATTCCAGCCACGAATTGCCATGGAGGAATTGACGCGATGCTGCTTGCGATCGACGTCCGAAACACGCACACCGTCGTCGGATTGATATCTGGTTCGGGGGACCACGCAAAAGTGGTGCAGAACTGGCGGATTCGCACCGAGGCGGAGGTCACGGCCGACGAGTTGGCGCTCACGATCGACGGGCTGATCGGCGACGACGCCGAACGGCTCACTGGCGCGACCGGATTGTCCACCGTCCCATCGGTGCTACACGAGATCCGGCTCATGCTGGAGCAGTACTGGCCATCGGCTGCCCACGTACTCATCGAACCCGGTGTGCGAACGGGCATTCCGCTACTCGTGGACAACCCGAAGGAAGTCGGCGCCGACCGCATCGTGAACTGCCTGGCGGCGTTCCAGAAGTTCAAGAGTGCCGCGATCGTCGTGGACTTCGGGTCGTCGATCTGTGTGGACGTCGTATCGGCCAAGGGCGAATTCCTTGGCGGTGCCATCGCGCCAGGCGTACAGGTGTCCTCCGATGCGGCGGCAGCCCGCTCCGCGGCACTGCGTCGCGTCGAGCTCACACGGCCACGCTCTGTGGTTGGCAAGAACACCGTCGAGTGCATGCAGGCGGGCGCCGTGTTCGGCTTCGCCGGATTGGTGGACGGGTTGGTCAACCGGATCCGCGAAGACGTGGACGGCTTCTCGGGTGACGACGTCGCGGTGGTCGCCACTGGGCACACCGCGCCGCTGGTGCTGCCGGACCTGCGGACTGTGGAGCATTACGACAAGTTCCTGACCCTCGACGGCCTGCGTCTCGTGTACGAGCGCAACCTCGACAGCGGGCGAAAGCTCAAGCAAGCCCGCTGACTTCCGCGATTCGTGCACGCGCATCCGCGGTCACCGCGGGCGAGTGTGCACGAATCGCCGAGTTCTTCCTGTTGACGTGTGGCGCGCACGGGAGAAGCATGTGTTGCGTATAGCACTGCGCGTTGCACATAACGCAACACATGGAGGATCACTTGGCAGCCCCCAAGGTCGTTGTCATCGGTGCGGGAATCGTCGGTGCCTCGTTGGCGGACGAAATCACGGCGCGCGGGTGGACCGACGTCACCGTGCTCGACCGCGGCCCGTTGTTCGCCACCGGAGGATCGACGTCGCACGCCCCAGGCTTGGTGTTCCAGACCAACCCGTCCAAGACCATGACGGAGTTCGCGAAGTACACCACCGAGAAGTTCGGAGCGCTGGCGCACCCCGGTGGCTGGGCGTTCAATCCGGTCGGCGGCCTAGAGGTCGCGACCACCGACGAGCGCTGGGCGGATCTGCACCGCAAGGCCGGCTGGGCTCAGTCGTGGAGCATTGCAGGCGAACTCGTCACGGCGGGTCAGTGCGCGGAGTTGCATCCACTGTTGGACGCTGGCCGGATACTCGGCGGATTCCACACGCCGACAGACGGATTGGTGAAGGCGGTGCGCGCCGTCGAGGCGCAAGCGCAGCTCGCCACCGCACGCGGTGCAACGTTTAGGCCGAACACCGAAGTCCTCGGCATCGAGGACGACGGCAAGCGCGTCACCGGGGTTCGGACCGCCGACGGCGTCATCGCCGCCGACGTCGTCGTGTGTTGCGCAGGGTTCTGGGGTGCTCAGTTCGCCAAGCAGGTCGGCCTCGTCGTGCCTCTGGTTCCGATGGCGCACCAGTATGCGACGACAGGTCGCATCGAGCCACTGGTCGGGCGGAACACCGAGCTCGCAGAGGCTGGTCTGCCGATCCTTCGGCATCAGGATCAGGATCTCTACTTCCGCGAACTCGTCGACCGCATCGGGATCGGCTACTACGGACACGATCCGATGCCCGTCAACATGTCAACCCTGGCAACCGACACCGCTGGTGAGCAGATGCCGTCGATGCTGCCGTTCACCGACGACGACTTCGCCCCCGCATGGCGAGAGTCGCTGAAACTGCTTCCCGCGTTGAATGATTCGAAGATCGAGCAGGGCTTCAACGGCATATTCTCGTTCACGCCGGACGGCTTCTCGATCATGGGCGAACACCGCGAACTCTCGGGTTTCTGGGTCGCCGAGGCGGTCTGGGTCACCCACTCGGCTGGCGTCGCGAAGGCCACCGCGGAATGGATCATCGACGGGACGCCAGGCACCGACGTTCACGAATGCGACCTATACCGCTTCGAAGACGTGGCCCGCAGCGACGACTTCGTCATGACAACCAGTTCGCAAGCGTTCGTCGAGGTGTACGACATCATCCATCCGCACCAGTTCCGTGAGGCCTTGCGTGGACTGCGCACCAGCCCGTTCTACGCGCGCCAGCAGGAGCTTGGTGCGTTCTTCTACGAGGGCGGAGGTTGGGAGCGTCCCGCGTGGTACGAGGCGAATGCGTCGCTCGCGCAACGGCTTCGCGACGAAGGTCTGGCGTTCCCCGAGCGCGACGAGTGGTCGGCCAAGTTCTGGTCACCGATCTCGATCGCGGAGGCGCGCTGGACCCGCGATCACGTCGCGATGTACGACATGACGCCACTCACTCGATACGAGGTCGCTGGGCGCGGAGCGGCGGCACTACTGCAGCGGCTCACCACCAACAACGTCGACAAGAGCATCGGCTCGGTCACGTACACGATGCTGCTCGACGAAACCGGCGGTGTGCGAAGCGATCTCACGGTGGCCAGGCTCGCCGCGGATCGCTTCCAGGTCGGCGCGAACGGACCGCTGGACTTCGATTGGTTCAGCCGACACCTTCCCGAAGATGGCAGTGTCACCGTGCGTGACATCACCGGGTCGACGTGCTGTGTCGGCGTATGGGGGCCGTCGGCACGCGAGATGACTGTGCCCCTATGTTCTGATGATCTGTCCCACGAGGGCTTCAAGTACTTCCGCGCCATGCGCACGTATCTCGGCAGCATCCCGGTGACGATGATGCGGGTTTCCTACGTCGGAGAGCTCGGCTGGGAGATCTACGCCGACGCCGCGTACGGCGCCGCGCTCTGGGACATGCTGTGGGCCGCAGGTCGGGAGTACGACGTGATCGCCGCGGGCCGTGTCGCGTTCAACAGCCTGCGGATCGAGAAGGCCTACCGGTCCTGGGGCACGGACATGACCGCAGAACACGTTCCGGCTGCGGCGGGACTGGACTTCGCCGTTCGCATGGACAAGGGCGACTTCGTCGGCAAGGCCGCGCTGGAGAAGGCGCAGCCTCCGTCAAAGCTGTTGCGCAGCATCGTCTTCCGCGATCCGACTTCGGTGGTGCTCGGCAAGGAACCGGTGTTCGTGAACGACGAGTGCGTGGGCTACGTGACCAGCGCCGCCTACTCGGCGACCGTCGGACGCTGCATCGCCTATGCGTGGCTGCCTGCGGCCACGGAGGACGGAGACGTCGTCGAGGTTGACTACCGGGGAAGTCGTTACGGTGCAACCGTTCACGCGGAGCCCGTGGTGGATCCCGAGATGTCCAGGATCAGGCGGTGATGAGCGGTGGTGAGCGCTTGCGCGAAGGATGGCTCGACCCGATCAGCGCCGCCAACCGTCCCATCGATCTCTTCCACCTATGGAGGCCGGTGACCACATGACCGCCGCATCCCCGCCCGCCGTCGATCAACCACCCCCGCTGCTTTCTACCCTCGCAGGCAACTTCTACACCAGCGCAACGGTATTCGCCGCGGAGCAGGACCAGATCTTCGAGAGCATGTGGTTCTGCGCCACTCGCTCAGGTGAACTCGCGAACCCCGGCCAGTTCAAGACCGTCCAGGTCGGTCGCGAGAGCGTGCTGGTGGTCCGCGGGCGCGACGGGGCGTTACGAGCGTTCCTCAACGTCTGCCGTCACCGCGGTGCCACCCTGTGCACCGAAGCCGCTGGCGAAGTCAAGCGCACCCTGCAGTGCCCGTATCACGCATGGACCTATGCGCTGGACGGCAAGCTGGTGGGTGCGCCGAACATCGGGACGTTGCGCGATGAGTCCGGCGCGGGCATCGACCGCTACGAGTATGGACTGCTGCCCGTCGCGCTGACAGAGTGGCTCGGCTACGCCTGGGTGTGTCTGGCCGACGACCCGCCGCCGTTCGTCGACGAGGTCGTCGGGGAGGCCACCCGACGACTTGGCGACGCGTCGGCAATCGACCACTACGGGATCGATCAGCTGACGGTCGGGCGGCGCGTGGTCTACGACGTCGCCGCGAACTGGAAGTTGATCGTCGAGAACTTCATGGAGTGCTACCACTGCGCCACCATTCACCCCGAGCTCACCGAGGTGCTTCCGGAGTTCAGCAAGGGGTTGGCGGCGCAGTACTACGTCGGACACGGGGCCGAGTTCGGGTCCGAGGTATCGGGTTTCACGATCGATGGCAGCGAGGGCTTCGAAACGCTGCCCGGCGTCACCGCCGAGCAGGACAGGCGCTACTACGCAATCACCGTCAAGCCGACCGTATTCATCAACTTGGTTCCCGACCACGTCATCTTCCATCGCATGTACCCGATGGCTCCCGACCGGACGATCGTGGAGTGCGACTGGCTGTACACCCCGGACGTCGTCGAATCTGGACGCGACGTGTCAAGGTCGGTCGAACTGTTCCATCGCGTCAACGAGCAGGACTTCGAGGCCTGCGAACGCACTCAGCCCGCGATGTCGTCGCGGGCCTATCGCAACGGCGGAGTACTCGTTCCTTCCGAACATCACATCGCGGAGTTCCACGAGTGGGTAGTGTCCCGGCTGTCGGCGACGCAAGGTGAGTGAGTGCCCGTGAACGGTGAGCCCGACCTCTACATCGCTGGCCAGTGGCGTCACGCGTCCGACGGCGGAACACGCGAGGTCATCAATCCAGCCGACGGAAGCGTCGCCGCCACCGTCGACGAGGCCACCGATTCGGATGCGCGCGATGCCGTTACGGCCGCGAGGGCGGCATTCGACGACGGAGCCTGGCCCGCGACGTCGGCAGGCGAGCGGGCCACGCTGCTCGACCGCATCGCCGACCTGCTGCAGCGGGACAAGGCAGACCTGGCGGCACTCGAGACCCGCGACACCGGAAAGACGTTGGTGGAGAGCAACATCGACATCGACGACGTGACGTCGGTGTTCCGTTACTACGCCAAGTTGGTCGGAGTCGAGGCCGACAAGGTCGTCGACGTGGGCGATCCCTCCGTCATCAGCCGCGTGGTGCGCGAGCCAATCGGGGTGTGCGTGCTCATCGCGCCGTGGAACTACCCCCTGTTGCAGATGTCGTGGAAGATCGCGCCCGCGCTCGGGGCGGGTTGCACCATGGTGGCCAAGCCCAGCGAGGTGACGCCGTTGTCGACCATCGCGTTCGTGCGTCTGCTGCAGGAGGCTGGCGTCCCGGCGGGCGTGGTCAACCTCGTGCAGGGCAGCGGCGCGGTGCTGGGCAGCGCGCTGACCGACAACCCCGACGTCGACTTCATTTCGTTCACAGGGGGACTGGCCACCGGACGGACCATCGCGAAGGTGGCGGCAGAGCACGTCACGAAGGTCGCGGTGGAGCTCGGCGGGAAGAACCCGCACATCGTGTTCGCCGACATCGGAACCGGTGACGATTGGGACAGCGCGGTCGACCAGGTGCTAACCGGGGTGTTCCTGCACTCGGGTCAGGTCTGCTCGGCGGGCACCCGGCTGATCGTCGAGGAGTCGATCGCCGACGACTTCGTGGCCGACTTGGTCGAACGCGCTGAAAAGATCAAGATGGGCGACGGCATGGATCCCGCCAGCGAGACCGGTCCGCTGGTGTCCGAACAACATCGCGCCAAGGTCGAAGCGCATGTCGCGTCGGCCATTTCGGAGGGTGCGAAGCTACTCACCGGGGGTGCGCGGCCCTCCGACCCGGCGCTCGCCAACGGCAGCTTCTATCTGCCGACGATCTTCGACGGTTGTGACCGATCGATGGCCATCGTCCGGGAGGAAACCTTCGGACCGATCTTGACGGTGGAGCGGTTTACCACCGAGGCCGAGGCGATCAGCCTCGGCAATGACACGGAATACGGTCTCGCGGCGGGCGTTCGGACGTCCGACCCAGCGCGCGGCGAACGTGTGGTGCGCGCGTTGCGGCACGGCACGGTGTGGCTCAACGACTTCGGCTACTACACCGCGGCAGCGGAGTGGGGCGGGTTCGGAAAGTCTGGCAACGGCCGCGAGCTCGGCCCCACTGGTCTCGCGGAATACCAAGAGCTCAAACATATCTGGCACAACACCGCGCCAAAACCAGCTGGTTGGTTCAAGGGATGACTCAGAGAGGACGCGTCAATGGCTGTTGAAGCAGGACCATCGGGAGCCGACAGCGGCGGCTTGGACGACTTCGGGTACAAGGAATCCCTTGACCGCAGCATCGGCAAGTTCGCGAGTTTCGCGGCAGGGGTCAGCTACATCTCGATCCTCACCGGAACCTTCCAGCTGTTCTACTTCGGCTTCGGCACCGGTGGCCCCGCGTACCTCTGGTCGTGGCCGATGGTGTTCGTGGGCCAGATGGCAGTTGCGCTCTGCTTCATGGAACTCGCGGCGAAGTATCCGGTTGCCGGGTCGGTATACAACTGGAGCAAGAAGCTCGGCAGTCGAATCGTCGGGTGGACCTCGGGATGGCTGATGCTCACCGCGTCGATCGTCACGATCTCCGCCGTCGTGCTGGCCTATCAGCTGAACCTGCCACGGCTGTGGAGTGGTTTCCAGATCGTCGGCGACGGCACCGGCGAGTACGACTTCGCTGCCAACGCAGTCCTTCTCGGCAGCGTCCTGATCGTGTTCACCACGGTGATCAATGCGCTCGGGGTCAAGCTGATGTCGATGATCAACAGCGCGGGTGTCTTCATCGAGCTGATTGCCGCCATCCTGATCGTCATCATCCTGGCGCTCAACGTCAAGCGCGGCCCAGACATCTTCTTCTCCACCCAGGGCTACGGCGCGGGTGAGAGCGCCGGCTACCTCGGTGCCTTCCTCATCGCCTCGCTGGCCTCTCTCTACGTCATGTACGGCTTCGACACCGCGAGCTCGCTCGGGGAGGAGACCGTCGAACCGCGGAAGACCGCGCCCAAGGCCATCTTCCGCGCGATCCTGGCGTCCTTCGTGATCGGCGGCGGCATTCTGGTGTTCGCGGTGATGGCCGCACCGGACCTCAGCGACCCGAAGATCGGCGAGAGCAGCGGCGGCCTTCAGTACATCGTCGAGCAGGTGATGTGGGGGCCGCTCGGCAAGATCTTCCTCGTCTGCATCGTCGTCGCCGTGACGGTCTGCACCCTCGCTGTGCACACGGCAGCGATCCGACTTACCTTCGCGATGGCCCGCGACAACGCGCTGCCCTTTGGCGAGACGCTCGCGACGGTCAACCCGAAGACTCAGACCCCGATCGTGCCAGCCGTCACGATCGGCGTCATCGCCGCGTTCATCTTGGTCATCAACATCGCACAGCCCAAGATCTTCACCGTGCTGACTTCGATCGCGATCATCATGATCTACCTCGCCTACCTCATGGTGACCGGCCCGATGCTGAAGAAACGGTTCCAAGGCCAGTGGCCGCCAAAGGATCTCAAGGAGGGCGGCTACTTCACCATGGGCAAGTGGGGCATGCCCGTGAACCTCTTCGCGGTGGTCTGGGGTGCCGCCATGGCGCTCAACCTGGCGTGGCCGCGCGCGGCGGTGTACGGCGAGGGCTGGTACTACGAGTGGGGCGCCTTCATCTACATCGGAATCATTCTCGGCTTCGGCCTGCTGTGGTACGGAGTCAAGGGTAGGCACCACATCGGCACGCTCGAGTCGCATGCGGTCGCCACCAAGGCAGAGCTGGGAAACGTCGAACCCGGTCCGGTCGGGCTCTGAGGTGGGAGACACCGCATTCGACTACGTCATCGCAGGCGGGGGGACGGCGGGCTGCGTGTTGGCCGCCCGCCTTTCGGAGGATCCGAACGTGACGGTCTGCCTCGTCGAGGCCGGACCCTCTGACGTCGGGGACACGAACATCCTTCCGCTGTCCGAGTGGATGCACCTTCTCGACTCCGGCTACGACTGGGACTACCCCGTCGAACCGCAGGAGAAGGGCAACAGCTTCATGCGCCACGCCCGCGCGAAGGTGCTCGGCGGCTGTTCGTCGCACAATTCGTGCATCGCGTTCTGGCCACCCGCAGAGTGTCTCGACGAGTGGGTCGAGATGGGGGCGACCGGATGGAGTGCCGCCGAAATCCTGCCGCTGGTAAAGCGTCTGGAGAACAATGACGCTCCTGGCGATCATGGACACGACGGCCCCGTCCGTCTGCAGGACGTCCCGCCGAACGACCCGTGCGGCGTCGCGGTGCTCGAAGCCGCTGCGCTTGCCGGACTTCCGACGGTTCAGTTCAACCGTGGCAAGACGGTGCGCAACGGCGCGGGCTGGTTTCAGATCAACGTCGGCGAGGATGGCACTCGCATGTCGACGTCGCATGCCTACCTGCACCCCATCCTCGACACCCGCCGCAACCTCGAGGTGCGCACCAACTGCTGGGTGTCGGAGATCCTCTTCGACGAGGCGAACAATGCGACCGGTGTGCGGTACCAGCGCCCGGACCTGACGGGCTACGACACGGTGTCGGCTCGGCGTGAGGTCATCGTCACCGCCGGCTCCATCGACACCCCGAAGCTGTTGATGCTGTCCGGGATTGGGCCGACGGCTCACCTACGGGAGATCGGCGTGCCGGTACGCGTCGACTCACCTGGCGTCGGCTCGAACCTCGATGACCACGTCGAGGGGTTGGTGTTCTGGGAGGCGTCACGGCCGATGGTCACCACGTCGACGCAGTGGTGGGAGATCGGCCTGTTCACCACGGTCGACGAAGGCAGCGCGCAGCCGGATCTGATGATGCACTACGGCAGCGTGCCGTTCGACATGAATACGCTTCGGCGCGGCTATCCCACGACGGACAACGGATTCTGTTTGACTCCCAACGTGACTCAGGGTCGCTCGCGGGGCACGGTCCGACTGCGGAGCCTGGACTTCCGCGACCGCCCCAGGGTGGACCCGCGTTACTTCACGGACCCGGAGGGCTACGACGAACGCATCATGCTCACCGGCGTGCGGTTGGCTCGAACCATCGCCGAGCAAGCGCCCTTGAAGGGTTGGGTGGCATCCGAACTGGCTCCTGGTCCCGACGCCACGACGGACGACGAGCTCCTCGACTACGTCCATCAGACGCACAACACCGTGTACCACCCCGCGGCCACCGCCAGGATGGGCTCGGCGAAGGATCCGATGGCCGTGCTCGACCCGCAGCTGCGGGTGAAGGGCGTTTCGCGGCTGCGGGTGGTCGACGCGTCGGCGATGCCGAAGTTGCCAGCGGTGAACCCGAACATCACGGTGATGACAATGGCCGAGAAGTGCGCGGATCTGATTCGGACGGGCTGACTCAGGCCGCCTGCGCCGAGGTCGACCTGGCGTCATTCCTCGGTGCGCACACGCCCTTTCAGGCGATGTCGTCCGACGAGCTCGCCGAGTTGGCGGCTGGCTCCGCCCGAGTGGAATTTCCCGCCGATGCGGTGATCGCCGACTATTCGGTGCACGTGCCCGGCGACGTGTGGATGGTCTGCCGGGGGCACGTCGCGTTGCAGGCCAGCGCCGACGGTTCGGTGATCGACGGCATCGGACCAGGCGGCATCTTCGGCTACACGCCACTGCTCATCGGTGGCGGCATGGAGTTCGTCGCGCGCGCCACAGAGCCGAGCACGCTGATTCGGCTGCCCGGCGAACAGGTACGGGCGCAGTTCGCCAAACCGGCGGGGTTGGCGTTCCTGGCCTCGTCGGCGTGGAGCACGACGCCGGGCAACCAGCCCGCGTTGGTTCCGGTCGCCGACACCAGACCGGTCGGTGAACTCGTCCACGGCGACGTGCTGTTGGTGGCCCCCGACGACTCGGTCCGCGATGCCGTCATCCAGATGACCGAACATCACGTGTCCTATGCCCTGATTCGATTGCCCGACGGAGAACTCGGCATCTTCACCGACCGCGACCTCAGGCGACGGGTGGTTGCCGCAGGGCTCTCGGTGGACGTGCCGATATCGCAAGTGATGAGCATGCCCGCCCGCCGGGTCACGGCCGACCTCACCGCCGAGACCGTGCTCATGGACATGCTCGAAAGCGGGCTCAAGCACATGCCGGTCACGTCGACGCGTGGCGAGGTGCTCGGCGTGCTCGAAGACGCCGATCTGCTCGCCGCCTCGGCCAGGCAGAGCTTCACGTTGCGGCGTTCGATCGGGCTCGCCGCCGACGCGACCGAACTGCAGGCCGCCGCGCAGCGCGTCACGCATACCGCCAGCGCACTCTTCCGCAGCGGTACCAAGGCCGCCGCGACGAGCGCGATCCTCTCCGTCGTCATCGACAGCGTGGTGCGCCGGGCACTCGAACTCGCACTCGCCGAAGCGGCGGCCGAGCCAGGCATGCCGACGTCAGGGTTCGCCTGGCTCACGCTCGGTAGCATCGCGCGGCGCGAGGCCATGCCATCGTCCGACGTCGACAGCGCACTGTCCTGGCGCGACGACTTGGCATCGGAGAGCCAACAGTTGCGGGCGATGGCACTGCGCACCCATGAGATCCTCGACGGTTGCGGATTACCGTCCGACACCAATGGCGCCATCGCTGCGAGCCCCAACTTCGCTCGCTCCCAAAGTGATTGGGCGAAGGCCGCCAAGGGTTGGCTCGACGACCCGCTCGTCGACAAGGGCATCATCTTCTCGTCGTTGCTGCTTGACGGCCGAGTGGTCTGGGGCGATCCCGCGCTCCACGCGGTGCCCGCGGCGTATCGCAGGATGCGTACCGAACACCCGAATGCGCTTCGGCTGCAACTGCTCAGCGCGCTGTCCGACAGGGTCCGCGCGCGCTCGCTGCGCGACGTGCTCGCGCGTCGGGGCGGCACGTTCGACCTCAAGAGCCATGCGGTCACGCCGATCGTCAACCTGGCGAGGTGGGGTGGACTCGCTGGTGACGTTGCGTCGGCTTCGACACCCGCGCGCCTGACTGCCGCCGCAGCGAATGGTGCACTCTCCGAACGCGACGCGGCCACGCTCGGCGAGGTCTTCGTGATGCTCCAACGGCTGCGGATGACCCATCAGGTCGAGCAGCTCATGGCCGACCAGCGACCGGGCGACGTCATCACCATGTCCGAGCTCTCACCGCTGAACCGAAGCCTCCTCAACGACGGGCTACGCGAGATCGCCGCCGTGCAAAGGCGAGTCGGCAACTTCGGTCTTCCGGCGCTGTAGGGTCGGGTGCGATGAAGGCGGACACCGACGACGCGGGTCGATCCGTTGCGGTGCAGTCGGTGGATCGGGCACTGCTGGTGATGGAAATCCTCGCCACGCTCGGGCAGGCAGGCGTCACCGAGATCGCTGCCAAGCTCGGGGTGCACAAGTCGACGGCCTCACGGCTCATCTCCGTGCTGGAGTCGAGAGGCTTCGTCGAACAGGTCTCCGAGCGAGGAAAGTACCGACTGGGCTTCGCGATCGTCCGGCTCGCTAGGTCGACGAACGCGCGACTCGACCTGGTGAAGCAGAGCCAGGCCGCCTGCGACGCACTCGCGGCCGATTCTGGCGAAACCACGAACGTGGCGATCCTCGACGGCGACCGCATCATCAACGTCGCCGAGGCCGTTGGCACTGCTGGGATTGCCTTGCGCACCTGGGTTGGGCAGAGCTGTCCCGCCCACGCAACGTCAAGTGGAAAGGTGCTGTTGGCAGCCTTGCCTGCCGACGAGCTTCGCCGGCGGCTGGCCTCGAGGTTGGAAACCTTCACCGATGACACGGTCGCCACGCGGGCCGATTTGGAAGCCGAACTCCAGCTGGTTCGGCAGCGAGGATGGGCAGGCGTCCGCGAGGAACTCGAGGTCGGATTGAACGCCGTCGCGGCGCCCGTCTGTGACGCCAATTCCGAAGTCGTTGCAGCGCTTAGTGTTTCAGGTCCGTCCTATCGTCTCGGCGACGAGCAGTTCCACGACATCGCCAAACGCACCATCGCCGCCGCAGAGGTCATCAGCAGGCGATTGGGTTGGGTCGAAACGCCTTAGCGCCCTCCGGCCGAGAGCGCAGAGTGGAGCGACGCGGGCAGCCAACTAAGCTGGCACGTCGTGAGCTCCGCAGATACGCCCGCCGCCGCGACACCAGACCCCGACATCCCCGAGCAGTTCCGGATTCGTCAGGCCAAGCGAGAGCGTCTGATTGCCGAGGGCCGCGACCCCTATCCGGTCGAGGTGGCCCGCACCCACACGCTTGCCGAGGTCCGTGCTGCCCATCCCGATCTGGAGGCGTCCGCCGAAACCGGACAGGTCGTCGGCGTCGCGGGTCGCGTAGTCTTTGCCCGTAATTCCGGCAAGCTGTGTTTTGCGACCCTGCAGGACGGTGATGGCACACAACTGCAGGCGATGCTCAGCCTGGACAAGGTTGGCGCCGAGTCGCTGGAGCAGTGGAAGGCGGACGTCGATCTTGGCGACATCGTTTTCGTCAAAGGTGAGGTAATTAGCTCGCGTCGCGGCGAACTGTCTGTGCTTGCCAGTTTTTGGCAAATCATTTCCAAGGCCCTTCGGCCCCTTCCCGTCGCCCACAAGGAGATGAGCGAGGAGGCGCGAGTCCGGCAGCGCTACGTCGACCTGATCGTGCGACCGGAAGCGCGCAGCATCGCCCGCCAGCGGATATCGGTCGTTCGAGCTGTGCGTTCTGCGCTGGAGCGAAGGGGATTCCTCGAGGTCGAGACGCCCATGTTGCAGACGATTCCTGGCGGGGCCGCCGCGCGGCCGTTCGTGACCCACTCCAATGCACTCGACGCCGACCTCTACCTTCGCATCGCGCCCGAGCTGTTCCTGAAGCGCTGCATCGTCGGTGGTTTCGAGCGAGTCTTCGAGCTGAATCGGAACTTTCGAAACGAAGGTGCCGATTCAACCCATTCACCAGAATTTGCCATGCTGGAGACATATCAGGCCTACGGCACATACGACGATTCCGCGACGATGACTCGCGAAGTCATTCAAGAGGTCGCCGACGAGGCGATTGGAACCAGAAACGTCACGCTACCCGACGGCACTACCTACGATCTCGACGGGGAATGGGCGACGGTGCGAATGTACCCGTCGCTGTCGGAGGCCCTCGGCGAGGACATCACGCCGGCGGTGAGCGCCGATCACCTCTGGAAGATCGCCGATCGGCTTGGCCTCGAGATCCCTCGCGACCGCGGTTTCGGACATGGGAAGTTGGTGGAAGAACTCTGGGAACACACGGTGGGCGAGAACCTTTGGGCTCCGACGTTCGTCCGCGACTTTCCCGTTGAGACGACGCCTCTCACGCGCGAGCACCGCAGCATCGAGGGCGTCACGGAGAAGTGGGATCTCTACGTCCGACGGTTCGAGTTGGCGACCGGCTACTCGGAGCTCATCGACCCCGTGATTCAGCGGGAGAGGTTCCAGGCGCAAGCGCTTGCAGCGGCCGCAGGCGACGACGAGGCCATGCTTCTGGACGAGGATTTCCTCGCGGCGTTGGAGTATGCGATGCCTCCGACGACGGGTACCGGAATGGGTATCGACCGCTTGCTGATGGCATTGACGGGACTGTCGATTAGGGAGACCGTTTTGTTCCCGATTGTCCGTAGACATGGCAGTTGATCACACTTGCACGTTCCGTTGTTGAACGCTTTCATTATTTATGCCAGCATTGCTGCGAAGGCCGTGAATACGATGGCGGGCCCATGTCGAAGGGTTAGTGTGAGGCAATGGCAAAGAAAGTGACCATCACCCTGGTCGATGATTTCGATGGTGAAGGTGCTGCCGATGAGACCGTGGAATTTGCTCTTGACGGGGTGAGCTACGAGATAGACCTTTCGACGAAGAATGCCGTCAAACTCCGCAAGGACCTCAAGCAGTGGGTCGATGCCGGTCGTCGCGTCGGTGGCCGTCGTCGGGGTAGGTCGACGGGCCTCGGCCGTGGTCGCGCCACGATCGATCGTGAGCAAAGCGCTGCCATCCGCGAATGGGCTCGCCGCAACGGACACAACGTCTCCACGCGCGGGCGCATCCCTGCCGACGTCATCGACGCGTTCCACGCGGCAACGTAGGCGGTTTTTGCCGGCGTACGGCTGCCGAAGTCTCCGGTGGCTGGTCGAAAGCGCAGGTTCGCTAGCGGCGAACGCGCCAGCGCGGCGTGCGGAAACGTTCTCGGCGCAGTGCGCGTTGCTCCTTTGCAGCACGGGTAGCCCCAGACAGGCGGGGCAACTCGTGCCCCCGCCCATTAGAGTGGGACGACAGGTGCAGAGTACGGCGTGCCGTGCTGTTGATTCGCGAACTGCGCCAACTAGACGGAGAGCAGGTATCCGATGTTCGAGAGATTCACCGACCGCGCCCGGCGCGTCGTCGTCTTGGCCCAAGAAGAGGCCAGGATGCTCAATCACAACTACATCGGCACCGAGCACATTCTTCTCGGCCTCATCCACGAGGGCGAGGGCGTAGCGGCAAAGTCGCTGGAGTCGTTGGGCATCTCGCTCGAAGGGGTGCGAAGCCAGGTCGAAGAGATCATCGGCCAGGGCCAGCAGGCACCCTCCGGGCACATCCCGTTCACCCCGCGCGCCAAGAAGGTCCTCGAGCTGTCGTTGCGCGAGGCGCTACAACTCGGCCACAACTACATCGGCACCGAGCACATCCTGCTCGGCCTGATCCGCGAGGGCGAGGGTGTTGCGGCCCAGGTGCTGGTCAAGTTGGGTGCAGAGCTGACGCGGGTGCGTCAGCAGGTCATTCAGCTGCTGTCCGGCTACCAGGGCAAGGAGACTGCCGAGGCGGGCACCGGCGGGCGGGGCGGAGAATCCGGCAACCCTTCCACGTCGCTCGTCCTCGACCAGTTCGGCCGCAACCTGACCGCTGCCGCGATGGAGGGCAAGCTAGACCCCGTCATCGGGCGCGAGAAGGAAATCGAGCGGGTCATGCAGGTCCTGAGCCGTCGCACCAAGAACAATCCCGTCCTCATCGGTGAGCCCGGCGTCGGCAAGACCGCCGTCGTCGAGGGCTTGGCGCAGGCGATCGTTCACGGCGACGTGCCCGAGACGCTGAAGGACAAGCAGCTCTACACCCTGGACCTCGGGTCTCTGGTGGCAGGCAGCCGGTATCGCGGCGACTTCGAAGAACGCCTGAAGAAGGTGCTCAAGGAGATCAACACCCGCGGCGACATCATCCTGTTCATCGACGAGCTGCACACGCTCGTCGGCGCCGGTGCCGCCGAGGGTGCGATCGACGCCGCGTCGATCCTGAAGCCGAAGCTGGCCCGCGGCGAGCTGCAGACCATCGGCGCCACGACGCTCGACGAGTACCGCAAGTACATCGAGAAGGACGCCGCACTCGAGCGACGCTTCCAGCCGGTGCAGGTCGGCGAACCGACGGTCGAGCACACCATCGAGATCCTCAAGGGTCTGCGGGACCGCTACGAGGCGCACCACCGCGTCTCGATCACCGACGGCGCCATCGTCGCGGCGGCCACGCTGGCAGACCGCTACATCAACGATCGGTTCTTGCCCGACAAGGCGATCGACCTGATCGACGAAGCCGGTGCCAGGATGCGGATCCGCCGGATGACCGCTCCGCCAGACCTGCGCGAGTTCGACGAGAAGATCGCCGACGCCCGCCGGGAGAAGGAGTCCGCGATCGATGCGCAGGACTTCGAAAAGGCGGCCAGCCTGCGCGACAAGGAGAAGACTCTCGTCGCGCAGCGCACTGAGCGTGAGAAGCAGTGGCGCTCAGGTGATCTCGACGTCGTCGCTGAGGTCGACGATGAGCAGATCGCCGAGGTTCTCGGAAACTGGACCGGCATCCCCGTGTTCAAGCTCACCGAGGCGGAGACCACGCGTCTGCTGCGCATGGAAGATGAGCTGCACAAGCGGATCATCGGGCAGGTCGATGCCGTCAAGGCGGTGTCGAAGGCCATCCGTCGCACCCGCGCAGGCCTGAAGGATCCGAAGCGTCCGTCGGGCTCGTTCATCTTCGCGGGCCCGTCAGGTGTCGGTAAGACCGAGCTCTCCAAGGCGCTTGCCGAATTCCTGTTCGGCGACGACGACGCGCTCATCCAGATCGACATGGGCGAGTTCCACGACCGCTTCACCGCATCGCGGCTGTTCGGCGCCCCTCCGGGCTACGTCGGCTACGAGGAGGGCGGCCAGCTCACCGAGAAGGTCCGGCGCAAGCCGTTCTCCGTCGTCCTGTTCGACGAGATCGAGAAGGCACACCAGGAGATCTACAACAGCCTGTTGCAGGTGTTGGAGGACGGTCGTCTCACCGACGGCCAGGGACGCACGGTCGACTTCAAGAACACCGTGCTGATCTTCACCTCGAACCTCGGCACGTCCGACATCTCCAAGGCAGTCGGGCTTGGCTTCACCCAGGGTGGCGGCGAGAACAACTACGAGCGGATGAAGCAGAAGGTCAACGACGAGCTGAAGAAACACTTCCGCCCGGAGTTCCTCAACCGCATCGACGACATCATCGTCTTCCACCAGCTGACGCGCGAGGAGATCATCACCATGGTCGACCTCATGATCGGCCGGGTGTCCAAGCAGCTCAAGGCCAAGGACATGGAGATGGACCTCACCGACAAGGCGAAGGCGCTGCTGGCCAAGCGCGGCTTCGATCCGGTGCTGGGTGCCCGCCCGCTGCGGCGCACGATCCAGCGCGAGATCGAGGACGCGTTGAGCGAGAAGATCCTGTTCGAAGAGGTCGGACCTGGCCAGCTGGTCAAGGTCGACGTCGACAACTGGGACGGCGAGAGCAACAACGTCGAGGACGCGGTGTTCACCTTCACCGGTGTGCCGAAGCCCACCGCGGAGCCGGACCTGGCTGGCGCGGCAGCTTCCGGCACCGCTGCGGCGGCAACCGCCGACTAGCGTTAGTACGCGCAGAGACCCCCGACTACGGTCGGGGGTCTCTTGCTTTGGGTCTCTTGCTTTGGGTCGCAGCGCCGAATCCTGGACTAGCGATCTATGATGCTGATGTAATCGACGGGCAAAGGAATCTGGTGAGAATCCAGAACGGTCGCGCCACTGTGAAAGTCAGACCTCGAGCCCGTCACCACCTTGATTACGGGACGCGAAATCCCGAGAGGAGCAACCGATGACCACTTCATCTACGACCGTGCCACGCGCGATCGATCTTTCTGCCGCAAGGGCTGCGCTATGGCTCAGCGGCACCGTCGTCTTGGCGCTGCTCGTGTACTACTTCGTCGGCATCGACCAGGGTGCCACTTCGGTCTTCGGTAGCGACACCCACATTCACGAATTCGTACACGACGCTCGACACTTCCTCGGATTCCCCTGCCACTAGAGCGGGGGCCGAAATGGAAAAGAAAATAATTCTCCGGGGTGCCCTATGGGGCGGCATCGGTGGGCTGTTGTCGTTCATCTTCGCGCGAATCTTCGCCGAGCCAATCATTCAGCGAGCGATCGACTACGAGGGTGAACGTGACGAGGCTCAGCACATGCTGGACCGTGCTGCGGGCATCGACGTCCATGAAGAGCATGGCGAGATCTTCACCAGGACGATCCAGGCGAACGTCGGCATCGGGCTTGGGATGATCGCCTTCGGCATCGCCATGGGTGCGTTGTTCGCGGTGGCCTACTGCGTCGTCTACGGACGATTCAGCAGCTTGCCGCCCGCGACGCTCGCACTGCTGCTGGCAGGCGCGATGTTCTTCTCGGTGTACGTGGTGCCGTTCCTGAAGTACCCGGCGAACCCACCGTCTGTGGGCCACGAAGAGACGATCGGCATACGGACGGTGCTCTACCTCGTGATGGTGGTCGCCTCCGTGCTCGCACTCGTTGGGGCGGTATGGCTTGGCAGGCGGTTGGAGCCGAAGTTCGGAATGTACTCGGCGACAATGCTTTCGGGTGCCGCGTTCATCGTCGTGATCGGCATCGTGATGTTGCTTCTGCCCGCGGTGGGGCATCTCGGTGCCAATGCGGAGTATGGCGACTTCGCCACGGAGACACCTCAGCCGATGCTGGATCCTGGCGGCAGGATCGTCGTTGCGGGATTCTCGGCTGACGATTTGTATTCGTTCCGGCTCTATTCCCTTGGCGCTCAATTGGTTCTGTGGGCCACGATCGGATTGGGCTTCGCGCCGATGGCCACCAAGATGCTCGGCGCCCCTTCGTCGGGTCGGACCGCAGCCGTCGTGTGAGTGAGGTCGCCCGGCTGACTCTCGTTTCGCATGCCATGACGGATGCGATGTCAGCCGGACGATTTCCCGCCGACGAACCACTCAACGAGCTCGGTCGGCGTCAACTCGACGGGGTGGATCTGGGTCCCTTCGACCTCGCCCGGTGTGGGCCGGAGGAGCGGACGCTGCAGACCGCCGAGCTACTTGGCTTGACCGTCGAAACCGACGTCAGGCTCGGTGACTTGGATTGCGGGACTTGGAGTGGCCTCGGTCTCGACGGGATTGCGCCCGATCAGCTTGCGGCGTGGATGACGGACCCTGCGGGTGCGCCACACGAGGGAGAGTCAATCGTCGGCCTGCTCGACCGGGTGCGAGGCTGGCTCGAATCGGTGGCGGACCTCGGCGGGCGGGTGATCGCGGTGACGCATCCGGCGGTGGTCCGTGCGGTGATCCTGCTCGTGCTGCAGGCGCCGCCAAAGTCGTTCTGGCGCATCGACGTCGCGCCGGTGAGTCGTACCGTGTTGCACCATCGCGGTGGCGTCTGGACTCTGCGCTCGACGGGTTAGGCCGCGACGGCCTTCACCGTGGCCACCCTTGGTGACCACGGTGAAGGACTCGGCGGTGGTGGCGTCAGTTCCGGATTACGGCGCCGCCCCAAACCCAGCCTGCGCCCTGCTTGTTGAAGGCCCTGCACCACGTGACCTTGTTGCATTCGTGGGAGATGTTGATCGGTGATCCGATCCGCAGGAACGCGACCCGGGGTGCGAAGAGGCCAGGTCCGGACTTGAGTTCCGTCGGTAGCACCACCGTTGCCGGATCACCGAAGTCGAGGTTGAAGTCTCCGCCTTCCGCGCTTGCGGGGGCTGCGATCGCCGTGGCGATGGCGGGGGCGGTGAGGGCGAGGCCTGCTGCGACGGCAGCGCCTGCGATGCGGCCAGTGAGGTTGGCGCGAGTCTTCTTGATGCTCATCGTTGTTGCCTTTCGTGGGGTCTGAATGTCGGTTCTTCCGGTGGGTTACCGGTCGTTGACAACAGACTCCGGCATGGCCCTTGGCAGATTCTTGTTAGCCGCCTTGACGAGTCATGAGGGAACGCTCGAGGATCGCTTTGGAGTCGTCTGGGCAGCATCGACCGCGGGTGGCTTTGGTGCGCGAAATATCCTTGTTTGCAATTGATCTGAGCAGTCGTGGTCCATTCACAGCGATAGCGAACACCGCACCACTCGGGACTGTGGGCGAGATCGAGTTGCGCGTGTATCACTTATCAGGCTCGGGTGGAGGGGTTTTCGCCGATGCCAGCAGTACCGCCCGCGCCTGCCGTGAAGCGTGTTGCGCCTCTTCGCGAACGTTGGCCGCGTCATGATGGCCAGTCGATGTCCGGCCACGTTTTCGTCAGCGGCGGGTCAGCATGTGCTTGCAGGATTGGCGACATGGAATGCGAGCATCGGCGTGGCCTAGGTCTCGGCGAGGCTGCTCGGGCGGGTGGTCGCGAATCGGTTGCCGATGGAGACGTACCGGTGGTCGCGGTGGCGCATCCGGCGGGGTTCGCGCTGCCATCCTCGAAGCGTTGGACGCGCAGCTGAAGTCGTTCTGACGCATGGACATTGCGTCAGCGAGTAGGACTGTCTGGACTTTTCGGTCGACGGGCTGATGCTGCCACCCCGGATGGATCACGTAGTCCATCCGGGGCTCCCGGCGTTGAATGGCTACCTAGGTATGGAATTACTCTAAAAGGCTTGTGAGGCATGCCATCCGCTAAAGATCATCCAGTGATTTTCAGGTCGGCACCCTTCACCCAGCCGACGTGACCGGGCGTGTCCAGCTTGATCGAGAGCACCTTGCAATAGGTATCTGTGTCGCAGGCGTCGCCGACGATGACCCTCTCTCCGTAGTACAACGTATCAATCCAGGTGGGGCCGCCAGGACCGTCGGTCACGAATGTGGTGCGCACCGCCGTTGCGGACCGGCCCAAGTCGAGGTTGATGGGCTTGGCCTGGGCGGGTCCCGCCGAGAACAGTGCCGCCGCGACTGCGGCGCCTGCAATGCTGCCCGCGATCGTGGCGTGAGTGGTCTTGAAGTTGATCATTGGTGTTGCCCTTCTCTGGTTTTGGTAGTGGTCCGTTCGGTTTGCTGACCGTCGATGCACAGAGAGTGGTGCAGACCTCTTGGAGGATTCTGGGAGGGCACTGTGAGCGCTCGCCGCTCACCGCGAGGGTGACGCGGGGACGTTCCGGCGCGCCGATTTCGTCGTGCTTCAAGACGGCCCATGAGCCGTCCTGCTATCGAGGTTGTGGCTCGCCAGCCTCAGTGGGGATCATGGCGAACGCGCGCTTCGCGATGGACAGCAGCCACCCCGCCGCCGTCTGGCTGCGAAACTTCGGCCAGTTCAACTGGAAGCTGACCACCCACCCCTGGCCGGTGTGGTCGACGGCGAACCAGCTGAAGGAGATGTCGCCAGGCAGGTTCCCGCCCTTCGCGCCGACGTAGGTCCACCTCGTCTTGTCGAGGTCGATTCCCGGAACGGCCGAAAGGATGTCCCTGACGGGGGCGGCGCGACCGACGGCGATCTTTTGAAGCGCGGCGTGCACACGGCAGATGTCGGCTGCGGTGCCGTACCACTCGGCGCCATAGGGCGAGGCCGGGGTGTGGGTGCGCCACGGATCGGGTTCGTATGGACGGGTTTTCGTCTCCGCCAGCATCACTGCCCGCGCCTGGGGTGACGCGTGTTGCCACTCCTCGCGAACATCGGGCTTGCCCCATCCGACGGAGAACATCTCGTGCGCGGTCGGGAACGGCGTCATGCTGGCGGGGTCGTGATGGCCGGCCAGTATGAGCGCATGCTCGACCGCGCCCGGTCCCAGCTTGCCGATCAATAGGTCGGTCGCCATGTTGTCGCTTGCCGAAATCATTTGCTGCGCTGCGGTTCTCACCGACACGAGCGAACCAGGTTCGAGGTTGTCCAGACCTGCCGAGCCGACGACCTTGTCCTCGGCGGTAATCGTCATTTGGTCGTTCCAGTCGAGCTTGCCCGCGGTGATCGCGTCAGCGACCGCAAGCAGCACGTACAGTTTGAATATCGACGCGAGCGGCAGGTTCTGGTCCAGATTGGTGCCCGCCACCGTCGTGCACTTGCCGTCGGTGACCTTGGACGCCTGATACGAGTACTTCGCCCCGGACCTCGTCAGCTCCTTGTCGATGTCCGACCACGAATTGATCAGTGGTGGAGCGAGCGTGACGTCGAAGCGATCGACCAAACCGCTTTCGTCGGTGCGCAATTCGATGACCTGAGAGACGCCGTAGGACGTCGTGACGTGCAGCGTCGCATGCGCGGCCCCGATGTCCACTGCAGTAAGCGTGAACGGGCGGTCCCACCAGATGCGGTCCATGGTCGCGTTCACCTCGTCGACCTTGTCGGCGACGGCGAGAGTGCGCACTCCGACAGGACCGATCGGCCAGTCGGAGTTCAGCATGTCCATGGTCTGCTGCGCATGCACGCCCTGAGGCGTGTGCATGTCGATCAGTGCACCGGGTCGTGCGTCGCCGGCCGAACCCGTATCCCCACAGGCACAGGCCATCGTCACGACGAGGGTGGCGGCGATCGCAAGTCGGGCTGCTCGGCGTAACACCCGGCTTGCGTTAGGCGTCGGTGCCAGTCCCTGCAACGTCCAACACAACCTCGAACTCGAGCAGGGACGCGCCGGATGCGACGGGATTGGCCTTCTGGCCCGCATGTGCCTCGACGGCGGGGCCGCTCGCCCAGGCTTGGAAGGCCTCGTCGGACTCCCACTGCGTCACCACGAAGTAGCGGTCTTCCCCCTTGACCGGGCGGAGAAGTTGGAAACCTAGGAAGCCCGGTTGGTTGTCGACGGCGTGTGCACGATGTGCGAACCGCTTCTCCAACTCCGGTCCGGCGTTCGGTGGAACTTCGATCGCGTTGATTTTCACCACGGGTACTGAGCTGGCCATGCGCATCAGGCTACCGCCAGGCCCGTGGGGGGCGGGCAGGCAGGATGGTTCACGTGCACACCGAACTGTTGACGAGTCGCGGCGGCAGTGGCGCGCCGATCGTCCTGGTTCACGGCTTGATGGGGCGTGGTAGCACCTGGTCACGCCAACTGCCGTGGCTGACTGCGTTTGGCCGGGTCTACACGTATGACGCTCCGTGGCATCGCGGCCGTGACGTCGTCGATGCCCATCCGATCAGCACTGAGCGTTTCGTGGATGACCTCGGCGATGCCGTCGCGGGGCTCGGTGAGCCCGCCACCTTGATCGGGCACTCGATGGGCGGGCTGCATGCGTGGTGTCTGGCGGGTGCACGGCCAGACCTGGTCAGTTCGCTAGTCGTCGAGGACATGGCGCCCGACTTCCGCGGCCGAACGACTGGACCCTGGGAGCCTTGGCTGCAATCACTGCCGGCCGAGTTCAGTTCGGTTCAAGCGATTTTCGACGTGTTCGGCGACGTCGCTGGGCAGTACTTCCTAGAGGCATTCGATCGAACCGCGACCGGTTGGCGGCTGCACGGGCGCACCGAGCACTGGATCGAGATCGCCGCCGAGTGGGGCACTCGTGACTATTGGCAGCAGTGGCAGGCGGTGCGAGCGCCTACGCTGCTGATCGAAGCCGGCAACTCGGTGACGCCCGCCGGCCAGATGGTCGAAATGAACGAAACCGGCCACCGGACAACGTATCTGCACGTGCCCGGAGCCGGTCATCTCGTCCACGACGACGCTCCGAGGGAATTCCGCGGTGCCGTCGAGACGTTTCTAACGACGTTCGCCCATCGCGCCTGAGAGTGGCCAGGCTGGGTTCCGCTCGAAACGTGTGTGGATCGCAGAGACGTCGTGCTCGACGCGGTAGTCGTCTTCGGCAACACCGGCGAGGTAGGCGTGCGCGGGGCGACCACGGTGAGCCGCCCAGCTGAGGGCAACGGCGACCGCGAACGGCGCGGCCAGGATCAGAAAGGTCAGAATCACGTTCATGGCAGCAATTATTCGGACCAACATATTCCGCCAACAGTGGCAGAACTGACCTATAGGGATAAGATGCTGCCATGTTGAAGAGTGTGTCGGCGCTGGTGCTCGACGGCCTCGCGGTCTTCGAGTTCGGCGTCATTTGCGAGGTGTTCGGCATCGACCGGTCGGCTGACGGCGTGCCCAACTTCGACTTCAAGATCTGTGGGCTGGAGGCAGGACGGCCGCTACGCACGTCCGTCGGAGCCTCGTTGACACCTGATCACGGGCTCGACGGCCTGGTCGGCGCCGACCTGGTGGCGATCCCCGCGATCGCGGGCCCCGACGACTATCCACAGGAGGCACTCGACGCCATCCGTGCGGCCGCCGACGCCGGATCGATCATCCTCACCGTCTGCTCGGGTGCGTTCGTGGCGGGAGCGGCAGGCCTGCTCGATGGACGGCCGTGCACCACGCACTGGATGCACGCCGACGAGCTGGCCCGACAGTTCCCGACTGCTCGCGTCGACCGCAACGTCCTGTTCGTCGACGACGGCAACCTCATCACCAGCGCGGGAACAGCCGCAGGAATCGACGCGTGCCTGCACCTGGTCCGGCGCGAGCTCGGCAGCGAGGTGACAAACAAGATCGCCCGCCGGATGGTGGTGCCTCCGCAACGCGACGGCGGTCAGCGTCAGTACATCGACCAGCCGATCCCGGTGCGCTGCTCGGACGGATTCGCGCCACACCTCGACTGGATTCTGGCCAACCTCGACCAACCGCACACCGTCGGCACCCTGGCCGCGCGCGCGACCATGTCGGCACGCACGTTCGCGCGTAGGTTCGTCGAGGAAACAGGCCGTACGCCCATGCAATGGGTGACCGATCAGCGGGTGCTCTACGCGAGGCGACTACTAGAGGAGACCGACCTCGACATCGACCGCGTCGCCGACAGATCAGGCTTCGGTACTGCCACGCTGCTGCGGCACCACTTCCGGAGGATCATCGGAGTGACGCCGTCGGACTACCGGCGCCGGTTCTCATGCGACGAATCCGAGGGCGCGGCAACGGCTTAACCCTTCCGATTTCGGCGCGGAAAAACCCCACGAATGGGGTGAAACCGCGCCGAAATCGCGGAGGAGGTCGGAGGAGGTTAGTCGGCCAACGCGTAGATCCGCCACCGGCCGGGCACGCCCTTGAGCTCGTACTCGCCATGCTCGGTGAACGTCCTGCGCGAGCCGGTGACGATCTCGCGGACCGTCGACGACACCAGCACCTCGCCGGCACCCGCAAGAGCCGACACGCGCGCGCCGATGTGCACGGCCATCCCCGCGATGTCGTCACCCCGAACCGAGACCTCGCCTGCATGGATGCCAACTCGCACCTCGATGCCGAGCCTTCGGACCGCGCCGATGATCGCCTCCGCGCAATCTATCGCCACGCTCGGGTTGGCGAACGTCGCGACGAAACCGTCACCCGCGGTGTTGACCTCCATCCCTCGAAACCGGTCGAGTTCGTGCCGGACGGTTGCGTCGTGGTTGTCGAGTAGGTCCCGCCACCGCTCGTCGCCAAGGATGGCGGCACGCGCCGTCGACCCGACGATGTCGGTGAACATGACAGTGGTTAGCACCCGTTCGTCGTCGAGGCCGCAACGGACGCCGGTGACGAACTCCTCGATCTCGTCGAGCACGGGGGCAGCGTCGCCGACCCAGTACAACGTGTCTTCCCCTGGCAGCTCGACATAGCGGGCCCCTGGGATCTGCTCGGCGAGGTAGCGGCCGTGCCCGACGTGGACGAAGCGGGACTCCTTGCGATGGACGACCAGGGTCGGCGCGCTGATGGCAGGCAGGTGAGCGCGCATGTCGGCCTCGACGAGCGTCTGGCTCGACCTGCGGGCCATGCTGGGCGACGCGGCGCGGTTGCCTGCCGCGTCCCACCAGTTTCGGAACGCCTGATTGTCGGACATCGACGGCGCCATGACCTCGAGCAAGTCGAAGCCCTGCTCCAGGGCATCGGGCGCAAGCGCGACCGAGGTGAACGCAGTCACGTCGCTCACGCTCGTCCCGAATTCGTAGTCCGGTGCCCACAGTGCGCGTGCAGAACCGTTGACGATCACCAGATTCGACACCCGGTGCGGTCGATCGGCGGCCAGGAAGAGCGCGCTGGTCGAAGTGAACCCCGAGGCGAAGATCGTCGCGCTCTCACAACCGATCGCGTCCATGACGGCGACCGCGTCCTCGGCCCAGCACGCCGGCGTGATCTTGTCCGCGCCGATGCGCGACGACATTCCCATGCCGCGATGGTCGAACCGGATCACTCGGCAGAACGACGCCAGGCGACGGTAGAAGCGGTACATCGACGGCTCGGAGTCGATCGAGTCGATCGGGATGAAGGGGCCCGGCATCACGACGAGGTCCAGCGGGCCATCGCCCATCACCTGGTAGGCGATGTCCAGGTCACCTCGCGATGCGTAGCGCGTTCGGGGTGGCCCAGAACCGGAAGTAGCCACGCAGCCAGGCTAGTCGGCGCGGCTCCACCGCGGTGCTAGTTGGCATCCTCGCATCGCGCAGGATGTTCACCTGCGAGTGCAAACATTCCGTCGGCGGTCTGTTCGACGAGCCCGTCCACCAACAGCGAGTCGAGGGCGCGATCTCGCTGCGCAGTGTCGGTCGTCCATGCGACGTCCAGCTGCGCTCTCGTGACTGGAGAGGCGTTGTCGCGCAACACATCCAGTAGGCGGCCGCGGACCTGACGGTCGGTGCCTGCATATCGCTGAGGTCGGCGAGCCGGTTCGTCCAACGCCGGGTAGCCAAGCGATCGCCATGCGCATACGCTCACCGGACACAGCCCGCAGCGCGGTGCCCGCGCCGTGCACACCGTCGCGCCGAGTTCCATCATCGCGACCGAAAAGCGTGGCGCGCGATCATCATTGGGCAGCAAGCACAATGCGTCCTCGAGATCGCGGACGGGTCTCGCAGGCGAGTCGGCGCGGCCGTATTCGACCCTGGCGATCACGCGGCGCACGTTGGTGTCGACGACGGGAACCCGCTTGCCGTAGGCGAAGCACGCGACCGCCCGCGCGGTGTAGGCGCCGATCCCCGGCAGTTTCAGCAGCACGTCGACGTCGTCGGGTACCTCGTCGTCGTAGAGTTTCGCGATCACCGTGGCGCACTGGTGCAATCGTTGGGCGCGACGGGGATAGCCGAGCTTGCCCCACGCCCGAATCACGTCGGCCACGCTGGCTGCCGCCGTCGCCGACGGGGTGGGCCAGCGGGCGATCCAGTCGCGCCAGATCGGCTCCACTCTGGCGACCGGGGTTTGCTGAAGCATGAACTCGCTCACCAGGATCTGCCACGGCGTGACGCCTGAGCGTCGCCATGGCAGATCTCGCTGAGCGCGGGAATACCAGTCCAGCAGCTCGTCGGTATCGGTGTTGGTGTGGGCGGTCATGCGTGCCTACTGCACAATGTCACGCATGCCGAACTCAAACCCCGTGAACGCATGGAAGGCACTACGCGAGGGTAACGAGCGATTCGTCCTCGGCCAGCCAGCGCATCCCAGCCAGAGCATCGAGGACCGGGCCCGGCTGGCGAAGGGGCAGAAACCGACCGCCGTGGTGTTCGGCTGCGCCGACAGCAGGGTTGCGGCCGAGATCATCTTCGATCAGGGTCTCGGCGACATGTTCGTGGTTCGCACCGCCGGCCACGTCCTCGACAATTCGGTGATCGGCTCCATCGAGTTCGCCGTGACGGTGCTCAACGTTCCGCTGATCGTGGTCCTCGGCCACGACAGCTGCGGCGCGGTGAAGGCGACCGTGGCCGCGCTCGACGACGGCGAATGGCCCACCGGCTACGTGCGCGACATCGTGGAACGCGTCGCACCGTCGATCCAGATGGGTCGCATCGCCGGGCTGACCAGTCCCGACGAGTTCGAGACGAGGCACGTCATCGAGACGGTCGCGCAACTGAGTACGCGTTCGCTTGCGATCACCGAGCGCCTCGCCGCGGGCACGCTCGCCATCGTCGGCGCGACCTACAGCCTGGCCGATGGAAGGGTGGCCCTGCGCCATCATCTAGGGGAGATAGGCCAAGGCTGAGGCGCGACACGCCGAGCGATGTCGGACGACTAGTCGTGACCTGGGCTTATGGTGTTGGCGTGTTGGATCTCGAACCACATGGGCCACTTCCGACCCAGATCTACTGGCGGCGGAGGGCGCTGGCGATCGGCCTCGCCGTCCTCGCGGTGGCAGTCATCGTCGCGGTCGTCATCCTCGTAGTCACCAACAGCACCGGCTCCACTAGCGGCCCTGGCCCATCCGCCGCCACCTCGTCCGCCCCAGCTCCTACGCCTCTTCCTGGGGAAAACCCCGAGGTCAAGACCCCCGTGCAGCCGCCGGCTCAGCAGCAACCGCCCCCGACTCCGACACCGTCGGCAGCTGTCGTGCCGCCGCCGGTGCTCAAGGAGGGCGACGACTGCCCCGACTCGACCCTCGCCGTCAAGGGCATCACCAGCGCCCCTAGCTTCACGGTCGGCGACCAGCCCAAGTTCACGATGGTCGTCACCAACATCGGCCTGGTTGCCTGCAAGCGCGACGTCGGCGCGGCGGTCCTCGCGGCCTACGTCTACTCCCTGGACAACAACCGGTTGTGGTCGAACCTCGACTGCGCCCCCTCCAACGAAACGCTGGTGAAGACGTTCAACCCCGGCGAGCAGGTCACCACCGAGGTGACGTGGACGGGTATGGGGTCGGCGCCGAACTGCCCGCTGCCGCGGCAGCCCATCGGCCCTGGCACCTACAACCTGCTAGTCCAGCTGGGCAATCTGAGGTCGGCGACGGTGCCGTTCGTCCTCACCGCGCCTGCGCCCGCCCCCGAGCAGGCACCGCCCGGCGAGCAGCCGCCCGCCGAAGGGGCGCCGGCACCGGGCAACTAACTGATCGTCAGGCGAGTTGGTCGGCGATCGTCGACTCCGCGAGCTGAGACAGACCTTCCCGAATGTGGCGAGCCCACATCGAGCCGATGCCGTCGACGGACTGAAGGTCGCTGGCGCTCGCCGCAAGCACGCCCTGCAGCGAGCCGAACGACCGGACCAGCAAGTCGACGTGAGCGAACTGCAGTCGCGGTATGCCTGCCATCGCCCGGTAGCCTCGCGAGCTCATCGCCGAGTCCTGTGCCTCCAGTGTCGTGGGATAGCCGAAAACCCTTGCCAGCGCCGTGAAGTCGAGCAGTTCGTTGTCGGACAGCGCGTCGAGCTCGTCTAGCGTTGCGCTGACTTGCGCTGCAGAGGGTGGGTCGGGATTGGCGTGGTAGTCGCGCACGACCAGCTCCCTGGCCGTGTCGTTGTCGCCGACGAGCTCTTCCAGCTGAAGCTTGATCTGGCGGCCATCGGTGCCGAGCTCGACGACGTCGGCGTCGATCTCCAGGCTGATGCGCCGCACCATCTCCAAGCGCTGAACGACGGTCATCACGTCGCGAAGGGACACGAAGTCCTCGATCTCGGCGGTGGACAGTTGCCGGTTGACCTCGTCGAGCCGGGCCTTGTAGCGCTCCAGCGTCGCGATGGTCTGGTTGGCGCGCGACAGGATGGTCGCGGTCTCGGGGACGACGTGGCGTTCACCCGCGACGTAGACCGTCACGATGCTCATCGAATGGCTGACCGATATGACCGGATAGCCGGTCTGGACGGCGGTGCGCTCGGCGGAGCGGTGCCGCGTGCCCGACTCCTCGGTGGGGATCGAGGCGTCGGGGACTAGCTGCACGTTGGCGCGCAGGATGTGGCTGCCGTCGCTCGAAAGCACAACGGCGCCATCCATTTTCGACAGCTCACGCAATCGGGTAGGGGCGTAGCGAACGTCCAGCGAGAAGCCGCCGTCGCAGATCGACTCGACGCTGTCGTCGTAGCCGAGCACGATGAGTGCGCCCGTATTGCCGCGAAGGATGCGTTCCAGACCGTCGCGCAGTGGCGTCCCAGGGGCGAGCCGACCGAGTGTCTCCCGAAGAGTGGGCCGCGCGAGATGCACCACACTGCTGCGGGCGGACCTACCACCCGGCTTCACGGCCATTGCAAACTCCCTTGCGATCAACCGCCATTGTGAGCGATTAGCCGGACGCCGTGCAACAACATGCCGATGTCCTCGATGGTGCGGATCCGCAGGCCCTTGGGCGCGTCGACGACGCCGGGCGGCACCAAAGCCGTTCTGAAGCCCAGCCGCGCGGCCTCGGCCAGCCTGCGATCCGTGCCCGTCACTCGGCGGATGTCACCGGCCAACCCCACCTCGCCGATGAACACCGCGTCGACGGGCATGGGTACGTCCGAGGCAGCCGACGCGATCGCAGTGGCAACGGCGAGGTCCGAGGACGGGTCCGCCAGTCGCATGCCGCCGACCGTGGAGAGGTAGACGTCGCATTTGCCGAGGGGTAGCTTTGCCCGCTTCTCCAGGACGGCCAAGATCATCGCCGCGCGGGAGGAGTCGATGCCGCTAGTGGCGCGGCGGGGATTGGCCGCCGACGATTCGGCGACGAGAGCCTGCACCTCTCCGATGAGCGGCCGCTTGCCGTCGAGCGTCACCGTCACCGCCGTACCGGGCACCGGAGCCGGACGCTGATCCCGGAACAGCCCGGACGGGTCGGCGACGCATTCGATTCCATTGTCGTGCAGTTGAAAGCAACCGACCTCGTCGGCCGCGCCGAACCGATTCTTCACGCCGCGCACCATCCGCAGCGCCGAGGTGCGATCGCCCTCGAAGTGCAGGACGACGTCGACGAGGTGCTCTAGCGAACGCGGCCCCGCGATGGCGCCTTCCTTCGTGACGTGGCCAACGAGGATCATGGCGACGCCGCTGGTCTTCGCCGCCGAAGTCAGGGCGGTCGTCACGGCGCGCACCTGGGTGACGCCGCCCGTCACGCCGTCGACCTCGGTGGTGGACATCGTCTGTACCGAGTCGACGATCACCAGTGTCGGCCTGACCTCGTCGATGTGGCCGAGCGCGGTCTGCAGGTCGGATTCGGCGGCAAGGTAGACCTCGGGGTTGCTGCAGCCGGTGCGTTCGGCGCGGAGGCGGATCTGGCCGGCCGACTCCTCGCCGGACAGATACAGCACTCGGCGGCCCGCCTGAGCCCAGCGGTGCGCGACCTCCAGCAGCAGCGTCGACTTGCCGACCCCCGGCTCGCCAGCGAGCAGCGTCACCGAACCCTGCACAACGCCGCCGCCAAGCACGCGATCGAGTTCGGAGACCCCGGTGCGGGCGTGCCGCGTCGCCCCCGGCTCGATCGAGCTGATGGGCACTGCGGGCGACTTCGGCGCGACGGAACGGTGCGTACCCGCGCCGCCGAGCGCTGTCAGAACGGGGACTTCGGCAAGAGAGCCCCACGTGCCGCAGTCAGGGCAACGGCCCACCCACTTGGTGGTGACGTGCTGGCACTCCGAGCATCGGAATTGATCGCGCACCTTCGAACCAGGTCTTGCCACGGATCGACGGTATCCGGCGCCGCCGACAGATTGCCGCAGAAGGCTAGGGGTGACCGCCCGTGTCGGACGCCTCCACCGCGGCGGGTGCCTCGCGACGGGGTGCAGCGCCCGCCGAGATCGGGACGCTGACCTCGGCTGCCCCCGACCGCTCGAAGGTGAACGTGAACGGATACGTGATGCCGTTGCTGATCGGCTGAGTCAGGGTCACCTTGGCCTGCACGGTGTTGGCCGCTTCCGTCGCGTCCAGGGGGCTCTGCTGGCCGTCGGGGGTGCCGACCACCAGGACGCCGCCCGGGGCGATCGTCGCGTCGCCGGCAACCGAGACGGTTCCGACCGGCGACGTGATCGAGACCAGCTTGTCCTTGTCCTTGGGCGATTCGTTGACCGCGACGAAGATGAGCTCGGCCGGTTGGCCCGGCTTTACGTAGTCGGAGGTCTGCGGAGCTCGCAGGTGGATGTTGCGCAGAGCGACGCCCGAGTAGGTGTCGCCGACGATCACACCCGTCCCGTTGACGGCGGGCTCCTGGATCGACGTCTGGGTGAGTTGGCCGGCACTGCAACCGCTCAAGGCTGTTACCAGCGCCAGGCCGCAAACGGCCAGGCTCGCGGTGACGGCAGAAGAACGCGATTCGAAGCGGTTCACTCAAGCCTCCTGCTCGGCCGATGCGACGATCTTGACGTCGTCGGTGTATCGACTATGCAGAGTAGTAGGTAGTGGTGGCGCGCGGTAGCCGAGGGTTCGCGGCCGTGTCTCGAGGACGGTCCGGGGCTCTTGCAATCTCCCGTACAAGGCACGGATTCGTCATCGTGTCAACCCCTACTCTTCACCTGCGGTGCCCCTGACCTGCACCGTTGTGCAACGGGTGTCGGCGCGCCGTGTTAGTATTGAGTGGTGAAAGGGGCTCGAATCTGATGATTTTCAAGGTCGGAGACACCGTTGTCTATCCACATCACGGTGCTGCATTGATCGAGGCGATCGAAACCCGAACAATCAAGGGCGAGGCGAAAGAGTATCTCGTCTTGAAGGTTGCGCAGGGTGATCTAACCGTTCGTGTCCCCGCCGACAACGCCGAGTACGTGGGTGTGCGCGACGTGGTGGGCCAGGAAGGCTTGGACAAGGTCTTCCAGGTGCTGCGTGCGCCGCATACCGAAGAGCCGACGAACTGGTCCCGCCGCTACAAGGCGAACCTGGAGAAGCTGGCTTCCGGTGACGTGAACAAGGTCGCGGAGGTCGTTCGCGATCTCTGGCGCCGCGATCAGGAGCGCGGTCTCTCCGCAGGCGAGAAGCGGATGCTGGCCAAGGCGCGACAGATCCTGGTTGGCGAGCTAGCGCTTGCCGAGAACACCGACGACGAGAAGGCCGAGACCATTCTCGACGAGGTTCTGGCCGCCGCGTCCTAAGTGGACGTACCTCGCGTCGGTCTGGGCACCGACGTCCATCCGATCGAGGTAGGCCGCCCGTGTTGGCTGCTGTGCCTGCAGTTCGACGACGCTGACGGCTGCTCCGGGCATTCCGACGGCGACGTCGCGGCGCATGCTCTGTGCGATGCGCTGTTGAGCGCAGCGGGCCTTGGCGACCTCGGCAACGTGTTCGGCACCGACCGTCCCGAATGGCGAGGTGTCAGCGGTGCCGACATGCTTCGTCACGTGCGCTCGCTGTTGGCCGGTGCGGGTTTCCGGGTGGGCAACGCTGCGGTTCAGGTGATCGGCAATCGCCCCAAGGTCGGCCCGCGGCGGGTCGAAGCCCAGCAGGTGCTCTCCACACTGTTGGAGGCTCCCGTGTCGGTGTCGGCGACCACGACCGACGGACTCGGACTGACGGGCCGCGGCGAGGGTCTGGCGGCAATCGCCACCGCTCTTGTCGTCGGTGTCGATGGAGGGCTGTCAGGTAACCGCGAATAGGCCGGTAAGCTGGCCCGTCGTGACCGACACGGCAGACACGGGAGGCTTGCGCCTGCACGACACCATGACGGGTGCCGTGCGTGACTTCGTCCCCGTGACTCCGGGCCACGCCTCGATCTACCTGTGCGGAGCGACCGTGCAGGGACTGCCGCACATCGGACACGTGCGCAGTGGCGTCGCATTCGACGTACTGCGGCGCTGGCTGATCGCCAAGGGCTACGACGTCTCCTTCATACGCAACGTCACCGACATCGACGACAAGATCCTCAACAAGGCCGCCGACGCGGGCAGGCCGTGGTGGGAATGGGCCGCGACCCACGAGCGAGCCTTCAACGCCGCCTACGAGGCGCTCGGCGTCCTTCCGCCGTCGGCAGAGCCTCGCGCCACGGGTCACATCACTCAGATCGTCGAACTGCTGCAGCGGTTGATCGACTCGGGCCACGCCTACACGGGAGCGGGCGACGTCTACTTCGACGTCCGCAGCTTCCCCGACTACGGCAAGTTGTCCGGCCACAGGATCGACGACGTGCACCAGGGCGAGGGCGTCGCAGAAGGCAAGCGCGACCAGCGCGACTTCACGTTGTGGAAGGCCGCCAAGCCTGGCGAGCCTTCGTGGCCGACACCGTGGGGTCCGGGGCGCCCGGGCTGGCACTCGGAGTGCGTAGCCATGTGCGAGGCATACCTGGGCCCAGTGTTCGACATCCACGCAGGCGGCATGGACCTCGTCTTCCCACACCACGAGAACGAGATCGCACAGGCCGTCGCGGCAGGGGATCAGTTCGCCCGCTACTGGCTGCACAACGGCTGGGTCACCATGGGTGGCGAGAAGATGAGCAAGTCGCTAGGCAACGTGCTGGCGATTCCCGCTGTCCTGCAACGGGTTCGGGCACCGGAGCTGCGTTACTACCTGGGCAGCGCCCACTACCGGTCGATGCTGGAGTTCTCCGAGTCGGCGCTGCAGGACGCAGCGAAGGCGTACACCGGCATCGAGGAGTTCCTGCACCGGGTGCGCAGCCGAGTCGGGGCCGTGGCGATTGGCACCTGGACGCCTAAATTCGGTGCCGCTCTCGACGACGACCTCGGGGTGCCCGTCGCGATCGCCGAGGTGCACGCCGCGCGGGCCGAAGGCAACAGGGCGTTGGATGCGGGTGACCACGAGGGTGCGATGGCTGCGGCCTCGTCGATTCGGGCGATGATGGGGATCCTCGGCTGCGATCCGCTCGACGAGCGCTGGGAATCGCGCGACGAGACGTCCGCCGCGCTCGGGGCGATCGACGTCCTAGTGCAGTGGGCGCTGACGCAGCGGCAGGAGGCCCGTGAAGAGCGAAACTGGGCGCAGGCCGACGAGATTCGGGACCGCCTCAAGGAGGCAGGCATCGAAGTGACCGATACCGCCGATGGTCCGCAATGGTCACTTCTGGAGGCGAACAAGTAGTGGCTGGCAACTCCAAGCGCCGTGGCGCGGTCCGCAAGGACGGAACGAAGAAGGGGCCGACCGTTGGTTCCGGCGGGGTGAGGCGCCGAGGACTGGAGGGCAGGGGTGCCACGCCGCCCGCCGCCGAGCGACCACACCATCCCGCGGCCAAGCGCGCTGCCAAGGCAGCCCGCCGCGACCAGGGCAGGCACCGCAAGACCGACGACGTCGAGCTGGTGCTCGGCCGCAATCCGGTCGTCGAGTGCCTGCGCGCGGGGGTTCCGGCCACGGCTCTCTACGTCGCGCTGGGCGCGGAGTCCGACGAGCGTCTGACCGAATCCGTCCAGCGGGCGGCCGATTCCGGCATTCCCATCCTTGAGGTGCAACGCCACGATCTGGATCGGATGAGCACGAACGGGCTTCACCAAGGCATCGCACTACAGGTGCCGCCGTATGAGTACGCGCACCCCGACGACATGCTGAAGGCGGCCACCACCGACACGACGCCTGCGCTGTTGGTCGCGTTGGACAACATCTCCGATCCCCGCAACCTGGGTGCAATCGTGCGGTCCGTCGCGGCGTTCGGCGGTCACGGCGTGGTGATTCCGCAGCGCCGGTCTGCCTCGGTCACCGCGGTCGCGTGGCGCACGAGTGCGGGGGCGGCCGCCCGACTGCCGGTGGCCCGTGCGACGAATCTCAATCGGACGCTGAAGAGTTGGGCGGACGCGGGATTGCAGGTCGTCGGCCTCGACGCCGAAGGCAACACCGAGCTCGACGAACTCGACGGCACCGGACCCATCGTGGTGGTCGTCGGCTCGGAGGGCAAGGGTCTGTCCCGTCTGGTCAGGGAGAACTGCGACGCCGTCGTCTCGATCCCGATGGCAGGCCCTACCGAGTCCTTGAACGCATCGGTGGCTGCGGGTGTGGTGCTCGCCGAGATCGCGCGCCAGCGCCGCCGCTGACCTAGGGGTCCTCACGCGACGGTCGCCAGGCCCTCGTCTCTGGCATGAATCTCGCATAGAGCGTGAAACCGATCCCGGCGATCGCCGCGAGCATCCAGAACGCGATCGTGTAGCCCTCGGCGGCGTCGAAGGGGCGAGTGAGCAGTTGGCTCACCGAGGTCAGCATGGCTGCGTTCGCGAGGTGGAACGTGAACGCAACCGTTGCCTCGTCCCATCCGTGGCTGGGTCCGCGCACTGCGATCAAGTAGATGGCCAGATATGGTCCCACTCCGTCCCGCACGTCGGCGAGAGAGAAGTTGAGGGCATCGAGCGCACGCAGCGACTGACGGGATGGCATGGTAGCCACCTCATACCCCGAAGACTTGAATTCCAGCCCACAAGCCGAGCACCGACGCGACCAACGTGAGCGGCACGGTGCACAATCCGACGAGGCTGAACTCGCCGAACCCAGCCGACAGCGACTCTCGCTGAACCACGCTGCGCCACAACAGGTTCGACAGCGATCCGGGATACGTGAGGTTGGGTCCGACGTTGACGCCGATCAACACCGCCAGCACCGCGGCGGGCCCCAATCCGGCGACGAGCGGCAGTAGCACCAGCACCGCGGGCAGATTGTTGACGACGTTGGAGAGCAACGCGGCGGCGACGGCGATGCCGAGCAGGGCGAGCAGCGTCGTCCCGTTTGGCAACACGTGGCGCATCGCGTCGTCGAGGCCACGGCCCATCACCGCCTTGACCACTACGCCGAGGCACAACACGAACGCGAGGAAGGGCACGTTGGCCGCAACCGCGATTGCACCGAGCGAGGTGCTGCGACGGATGAGGCCGCGCACTCCGAGTACGACGGCGCCCGCCAGCGCCGCCCACGCGGGTGACGCGCCGAAGAACGACGTCACGGCAAACCCGGCCAGCGTCAGGCCGAGCACCACGAGCACGAAGACAGGCAGCTCCGCGGGCGGCGGTGTCGCTTGCGGCGTTGGCTCTTCGGCCAGTTCGCGGCGGAAGAACCAGCGCAGCACGAGGTACTCCGCCGCGATCGCCAACACCCACGGGGCGGCCATCACGGCGCTGAAATGGACGAAGGTCAGGCCTGCCGCCGAAAAGGCAAGCAGGTTGGTCAAGTTGGACACCGGAAGCAGGAGCGACGCCGAGTTGGACAGATGCGCAGTGGCATAGGCATGCGGCCGCGACGAGATGCCCATCGTCCGTGCGGTCGCCAACACGACGGGGGTCAGTAGTACGACGGTGGCGTCGAGGCTCAGCACGGCGGTGGTAATGGAAGCGATGACGAAGACGTTGCCTAGCAGTCGCTTTGGTTCGCCGTTGCTTCGACGAGCCATCGCCACACCCGCGGCGTGGAACAGACCTTCGTTGTCACAAAGCTTGGCCAGCACCAGCACGGCGGCAAGGAAGCCGACGACGGGTAGTAGCTCCCTGACCTCGGCGAGGGCGTCGTCGACCGACACCACTCCCACCGCGATCAGGAGACCGGCAGCGGGAATCGCCGCGACGGCCTCCGGCCACCCCCTTGGCCGGAACATGGCGAAGGCCAAGACCACGGCCAGCGCTACCAGCGCTAGCGTCAACTCCACGGGTCGGCGCGCCTCCAAAGAGTCGGAAGATGCAGGGGCACGCCATCTTCCGATGCAAGCTGAGTCAGCACACTGACAGAGACATCGAGATCGTCGGCCGCGTAGGGCAGGGCGCGAAGCGGCGCGTGTAGTGGTCGGAAGAAGTCGTCCCAGTGAATGAGGATCACCCTGCGGGCCCCGACCGTGCGCACGGTCTCGGTCCAGTAGTCGACGAGGTAGCGTTCGGGCTGCAGGCCGAGTTGCCCAACGCCGAGGTAGACCACGTCGGCGCGGTGCCCCGCGAGCGCGCCCTTGACGAATCCGGCGCTACCGACGGCGAGCAGTCGCCGATCCGTCGGCCGATGTCGGATCAGCGTCGACCACGCCTCGCCGCACTTGTACGCCGACACCTTCACCGGTGGGACGACGGGCGCATCGATCGTCCCAGGGAATCGATCGGGGGGACAGTGATGGCCCTTGATGAGCGTGACGTCGAACGCGCCCAGCGAGGCAGGCTCCCCTGGTGTGACGGCCAGCAGGCGGTCGTCGGGCAGTCCGCCGCCCTTGCCGATCCATACCGCAGAGTCCCCGCCGACGAGCCGGGCTCCCGTCCGCTCGGCGACGACGGTGGAGTCCATCGCGTGGTCGAAGTGGGTGTGCACGGGCAGCACGGCATCCAGCCGATCGACGCCGAGGCGGGTCAGGGAGCCTTCGATGCGGGGGAGCGACGGCCTCAGCCTGCGGAGGCCGACCTCCAGGAGACTCGGCCGGGAGAAGAAACCGTCGGTGAGCAGCGCCGACTCGCCGTCGTCGACCAGTAGTGTCGTCACGCCTGCCCACGTCACCGTCACCGGAGAGTCAGCGTTCGCGGTCGGCTCGTCGAAGTAACCCGCATAGTCGTCGAGGTTGGGCCGACCGAGTCTGATGCGCATCAGACGAATGATGCCAGCGTGACGCCGTCGTGGAGCAGACGGTTGCGGACGGCCTTGGCGATCTGGACAGCGCCTGGCGAATCACCGTGGACGCAAACCGATTCCGCGTGGATCGCGATGGTCGATCCGTCGACGGCGACGACGGTGCCGTCGGTCACCATCGTGGCAACGCGGTCGGCGATCTCGGCGACGTCGTGCAGCACGGCGCCAGGGTCCCGACGCGAGACGAGCTGCCCGTCCGGCTGGTACGCGCGATCGGCGAAGGCCTCGGCGACGGTGCGCAGGCCGAGTGCCTGCGCCTCGGTGAAGAGGACCGAGCCTGCCAGCCCGAGGACGGGCAGGTTCGGGTCGACGGCTGCCACCGCGTCGGCGACGGCGCGCGCCTGTCCGTGATCGGTGGCGATCGTGTTGTACAGCGCACCATGGGGTTTGACGTAGCTCACCGACGAGCCCGCCGTATGCGCGAGCGCCTGCAGCGCGCCGATCTGATAGATCACGTCGGCGGTGAGATCCTCGGCTGCCACGTCGATGTAGCGGCGACCAAAGCCGGCGAGGTCGCGGTAGCCCACCTGCGCGCCGATGCGCACGCCGTGCTCGGCGGCCAGGCGGCAGGTTCGGGCCAAGCCTGCCGGATCGCCCGCGTGGAAGCCGCACGCGACGTTGGCGCTAGTGACGAGGCGCAGCATGGCGTCGTCGTCGCCGAGTCGCCACACGCCGAAGCCCTCACCGAGATCGGCGTTGAGGTCGATCTCGCGGTGAGAGGCGTCGGCCATGACGCAAGCCTAGGCTGGCGGCGGTGAGCTCCCGCGACGAAGTCTTGATCACCGCCACCGAGCTGGCGCGCATGCTCGCTGCCGGCGAACCCGTGACACTACTCGACGTTCGGTGGCAGTTGGCCGAACCCGATGGGCGTGCCACCCACGAGGCCGGTCATCTGCCCGGCGCGGTCTACGTCTCGCTGGAGGACGAGTTGTCCGATCACACCGTCGCAGACCGCGGCAGGCATCCTCTCCCGTCGGGAGCGCGTGTCCAGGAGGCGGCGAGGCGATGGGGCGTGCGCGAGGGTGTGCCCGTCGTGGTCTACGACGACTGGAATCGCGCTGGGTCGGCGCGGGCGTGGTGGGTATTGCGCGCCGCGGGTGTGCACGACGTCAGGATTCTCGACGGCGGACTCGCGGCGTGGACGGGACCACTCGAAGCGGGCTTGGTCGCACCGGAGCGTGGCGACGTCACGGTGCTGCACGACGATCTGTACGCCGGCGCCATGCCCACGCTGACCGCCGACGAGGCGGCGACGCTGGGCGGGCGGCTGCTCGATGCGCGTGCACCCGAACGGTTTCGGGGCGAGGTCGAACCCGTCGACCCCGTTGCCGGCCATGTACCCGGCGCGACGAACGTCCCGAGCACCTCGCTGCTCGACGAGGACGGTGCGTTCCTTGCGGACGGCTCGTTGCGAGAGGCCTTGGGCACGCCCGCAGGGGCCTACTGCGGGTCGGGCGTGACGGCCTCGGTGGTGCTGGCCGCGCTCGCGGCGATCGGCGTCGACGCGGCGCTTTTCCCGGGCTCGTGGTCGCAGTGGTCAAGCGAAACTGGCCGACCGGTGGCTACCGGCCGGCCAGTTCGCGACTGATCTCGTTAGGGTGCGGTGAAGAAGGGCGCGATCTTGCCGTTGACGACACCGATGGTGACGATGCCCCCTTGTTTGTCGGCGCCGTTGACCTTCGTCCCTTGGAATGCGACCGCGACGGTGCTTTGACGTGGTTTCGCCTGATTGACGACTATGGAGATGGCAGCCGCTCCCGTCCGCACCGTGCCGCCAGCAGTTGTGTTGTTTCGGCCAACGCCGACGCTGAACTCTGGATCCTTGTTGTTGGCGTTCGGCACGTTGACTCGGACGACTCTCACCGTATTGTTGAGGTTGCCGCGCAGCCCGGTGAATGAGTTCGACTTGTTGATGTTCAAGGGTGCCGTTGCATCCCCAGGGCCTGCTGAGGCTACGCCCGAGAATGCGACGGCGCCAATGGCGGCCGCACTCACTGCGACGGTTAAACGCCTTGCGGCGCGAGACGTTACGGACGGCATCGAGCTACGTGTGTGAATCATTTTCCCCCCCGGGCGTGTTCAATTCTTTGACTCATTTTGAAGCGGTGCTTCAATTCGGACGATACGCCCGCATGGCGCGCGTAATCAATGGCCAATTCGATTGATTTGGATCACGTCAATTGTGGCACTTCGTGCCTTTGTCAATCGTCCGCGACCGTAGAAGGGGAATGGCGTCGACCAGTTTCGTTGGTGGTGTGCAGTCGGAGGGCTTTCCGCCCGACATCCGGATCGGCCGACCGTCCACATGCTGGCGGACAAATCCATCAGGTGCGCCTGGCGCCGATCGCCCAGCACGCCAGGAAGATCGCGAACGAGATCGTCGTGACGAATACCGATACGGGCAGCCCGGGAGCGAGGGACAGGAAGATGCCTCCCACCGCCGCCAGCTCCGCGAACACGATCGACGCGACGATGGTCTTGGCGGGTGAGCTGAACACCCGGGCGGCCGCGGCGGCGGGCGTGATCAACAGCGACATCACCAGCAGCGCGCCGACGATCTGCACGCCCTGAGCCGCCGCGACCCCGACCAGCGCGGCGAAGACGATGCCGAGCGCGCGAACGGGAACGCCCCGTCCCGCAGCGACTTCCGGGTCGACGGTCGCGAACAACAGCGGGCGATAACACGCGGCCAGCACCACGACGACCAGAACCGTCACCACCGCCAGCAGCGTGAGCCCTGAGTAGCCGACGCCAACGATCTGGCCCGTCAGCAGAGCGAAGCTGGTTCCCGTCCGGCCTGGGTACAGGTGGATGAACAGCACCGCGAGGCCCAGCCCGAACGCGAGGACGACGCCGATCGCGGAGTCGCGCTCGCGGGCTCGTTGGCCGAGAATGCCGAACAGAATGGCGGCAAGTGCACTGCCAACCAACGCGCCGATGCCCACGTTGAATCCGGTCAGCAGCGCGAAAGCGGCTCCCGTCAAGGACAACTCACTCGAGCCATGCACCGCGAAGGACATCTGGCGCATGACGATGAAGGGACCGACGAGGCCGGCCACAAGCGCGAGCAGGGCGGCTGCGAGCAACGCCTGCTGGACGAAGTCGCGGCGCAACAGATCCACCGTGACGTCGAAGGAGAATAGGTGAGCGAGCACGTCGCTGAGCCGGTCAGTCATGGTCGTGTCCGCTCGCGTGCCCTGAGTGGTCGACGTGCTCGCCGACCACCACGTATTGCTTCCCGACCTTCACGACGTGGATGTCGGCTCGGTACAGCTCAGACAGCGTCTCCGACGTCATCACCTCGGCGACGGTGCCTATCCGGAACCTCCCGTCGACCAGGTACAGCACCCGATCCACGTACGGCAGAACTGGATTCACCTCGTGCGTCACGAAGAGGACAGCCGTGTCGGCTTCGCGTCGACGGGCATCGATGAGCCCGGATACGAGCCGAGCGTTCGCTGGGTCCAAGTTGAGCAATGGCTCGTCGCACAGCAGCAGTGTGGGGTCGGTGACGAGCGCTTGGGCGACCCTGATGCGCTGCAGTTCGCCGCCCGACATCACTCCGACGGGCGCGTTGCCCAGTTCGCCTCCGTTGACTTGCGCCAAGGCTCGCTGTACGGCCAACCGCCGCGACGATCGTTGACGTGGGCTCGCCAAGCCCCACCGATGGCCGTCGTAGCCGAGGCCGACCAGGTCGCGTCCGCGAAGCGATAACCCAGCGTCCATCGAACGGTGTTGGGGCACATAGCCGATGGCCCCGCCGTTGCAGATCGCCTTCCCCGCAGTGAGCGGCAGCTGACCGAGCAGCACCTTCAACAGTGACGTCTTGCCGGTGCCGTTGGGTCCCAGCACCGCGATGAACTCGCCCGCCCGCACGGTGAGATCGAGGTGATCCCACAGCACTCGGTCGCCGAACGCGAGCCTGGCCCCCGAGAGTTCGAGGACGACGTCTTTTGACACGGTCTGGCTACCGATTCAGCGCGGGAGCGCGATCCAGCTGGGCGGCAAGGGATTCGACGGTAGTGCGCTGCCAGTCGAGGTAGTCCATCCCCTCGGGTAGCGTCTCGGTGACCTCGACGGTGGGAACCCCTGCCTTGCCAGCCGCTTCCTGGAGTTGCTTGGTGACCGCGGACTCGGTCTGCTTGTTGACCACGAGTGCCAGTATCCGATGCTGCGTGATCAAGTCGAGCATCGAGGCGAGGTCGCCTGGTGAGGGATCGTTGCCCAGCTCGGAAGCATTGGCGAATCCCGCTGGCGTGAGGTCGGCGATGCCTGCGTTGGCGAGAAGGTAATGCGCGACCGGCTCGGTGGCAGCGACCGCCGCTTCGGGGTGCTTGCGGCCGATGGCGCGTTCCGACTCGGCGATCACGTCCGCTTTACGGCCGAACTCGGCGGCGTTGGCGCGGTAGGCGTCGGCGTGGGCGGGGTCGTCGGACGCGAGACGATCGGCGATGGTCGACGCCACCCTCTTCGTTACGTCGAGGTCGTAGAAGACGTGCTCGTTGGCCGGCTCGCCAGACGTCGCCGCAGAGTCGAGCAGAGAGTAGGCATCGATCTTGGCGACGTTCTGATGCGCGGCGAGGACGTCGTCGACCCAGTGGTCGTATCCGCCGCCGTTGTAGACCACCAGGGTCGCGTCGGCGATGGCGGCCGCATTCGATGGGGTGACCTCGTATGAGTGGGGGTCGTCGGTCGCGCTGGTGAGGATCGCGTTGACCTTGGCATATTCGCCCGCCACGGCCTGAGCCAGGCTAGCCCACACGTTGGTGGAGGCGACGACGGTCGGCCCGTGGGAATCGTCGTGAGACGGCGCTCCGCCGCATGCCGAGACGGTCAGAGCCGCCATGGCGACGCCGGTCGCAAGAACTGTCCGGACCGTTGAGTGCATCGGTGCCGTCCTTAATACAAATGAAAACCGTTTCCAATAATGGTAACCGATGGTGCCAGCCGTCGATCCACTAACGTGTTTCACCATGTCCAGGGGCCCGTCACCGCGCAGGCGGGCGACGCTGGCCTCGTTGGCTGCCGAGCTGCACGTGTCACGCACCACGATCTCCAATGCGTACAACCGTCCGGATCAACTGTCGGCCGAGCTGCGCGACAGAGTGTTGGCCACCGCCAAGCGAATCGGCTATCCGGGACCCGACCCCGTGGCACGCTCCCTGCGCACTCGAAGGGCAGGTGCGGTCGGCCTCGTCATCACCGAACCTCTCAACTATTCGTTCAGCGACCCCGCGGCGCTCGGGTTCGTCGCAGGCCTTGCGGAATCGTGCGAGGCGGCGGGCCAGGGCCTGCTGCTGGTCGCCGCAGGCCCGAATCGAAGCGTCGAAGACGGCACGGCCGCAGTACTCGCCGCGGGCGTCGACGGGTTCGTCGTCTACTCGGCATCCGATGACGATCCGTACCTTCCCGTGATCGAACAGCGCGGAGTGCCGATGGTCGTCGTCGACCAGCCCAAGGACATCCCTGGCAGCTCGAGGGTAGGCATCGACGATCGAGCGGCGATGCGTGAACTCGCGGAATACGTCGTGGGACTCGGTCATCGGGAGATAGGCCTGCTCACCATGCGGCTGGGCAGGGACTGGCCACACGACGACACGCGGCCGACTGTCGCAGATGCCGAACGCGTGCAGACGCCGCACTTCCAGGTGCAGCGGGACCGCATCCAAGGAGTTCGTGATGCGATGAGTGAGGCTGGGCTGCAATCGGATTCGCTCACGGTGGTGGAGAGTTACGAGCACTTGCCGACCTCGGGTGGGGTCGCTGCCGAGGTGGCGTTGGAGGCCAATCCGCAGATCACCGCGTTGATGTGCACTGCCGACGTCCTCGCGTTGTCGGCGATGGACTACCTCCGCGGTCGCGGCATCTACGTGCCGGGTCAGATGACGGTGACGGGCTTCGACGGCATTCCCGACGCGCTGGCCCGTGGGCTCACGACCGTCAAGCAGCCCAGCATCGAAAAGGGCAGGCGTGCAGGCGAACTGTTGCACACGCCGTCGCGGTCCGGCCTACCCACGATCGAGGTTCTCGATACCGAGTTGGTGCGCGGTCGCACGTCCGGTGCGCCGTCCTAGCTGCGCCGAGAGAGGGTGTCAAGGAGGTAGGCCAGAGCCGACGCCACGTCGTCGGGGGAGTCGATGCGGTAGCGGGCGAGGGTCTCTCCTTGGCCGACCTTGACTCCGACGTCGCCGTCGCGCATGCGCGCGAACGCCTTTTCATCGGTGACGTCGTCTCCGAAGAACACGACGGCCGTCGCGTCCGCTCGATCACGCAGGATGTCGACGGCCTCACCCTTGTCGGTCGAGACCACCGCGAACTCCAATACCTTCTTGCCCGCGGTGATCTCGGCGTCCCAGGAGCGAGCGGCTTCGCGGGCCTCGGCGAGCGCCGCCTCTCCGTCGGAGTCGCTCGCGTTGCGCACGTGCAGCGCAACGCTGGCGAGCTTGGTCTCGACGGCCACCCCCGGCCTTCCATCGGCGATCGCCATGAGTTCGTCGACGATCCGCCGGAGCAGCGCCTCGTCGACGTCGTTGGCGAAACCCGTGTCGAACTCGGCGCCGTGGCTACCGACGAGCGCCACGCTCGACGGCATGGCCGACAGCTCGCGCAACGTCGCGAGCGCTCGCCCCGAGATCAACGCCACGGATACCGACGGCTGGTCGGCCAGCGCGACGAGTGCGTCGGCGGCGTCGGGGAGAGCCCGCGCAGCCGCCGGATCGTTGACGATTGGGGCCAAGGTGCCGTCGAAGTCGGAAGCGACGAGAAGGCGTTGCGACGCCACCGCGGCGTCGAGTGCTTCGACCAGTGCTGCCGGAAGGGGGCTCATGGCCGTTCTGCTCCTTGCGTCCGCAACCCGAGCCTTCAGATCTTGGGGTGCTCGCCGTCCCCGATGAGCAGCCGGACCGCGAGGTCCAGCCGTTTGCTGACGTCGGTCGCCGATGCGCGCCGCGTCAACCACGCCAGCAGGTTCGACAGCCACACGTCGGAGATCACCCTGGCGATGTGGAACTGGTCTTCGGTCGGCTCGCCATCACTCATTGCGCGCGCGAACATGGAGTCCATCAGCTTGCCGACGTGATCAACCTCACCGGCCGCGGAGGCATCGGCGAACACGAACGCCCGCGTCATCGCCTCGGTGAGCAAGGGGTTGCGCTGCATTGACCTGTTGAGCTTGCCGACCATCATGTTGAGCCGCTGATACGGCGTGCCGCCCACGAGGGCTGCCCTGTCCGTCTTCGCGTCGATGCGCTCGAACTCGCGCCCGAGTGCCGACACCAACAGATGCACCTTCGAAGGGAAGTAGCGGTACAGCGTGCCCACCGCGACGTCGGCCCTCTCCGCGACGGCACGCATCTGAACTGCTTCGTAGCCGCCCTTGGACGCGATGGCCAGGGTGGCGTCGAGGATGCGTTTGCGACGTTCCCGCTGCGCTTCGGAGCCGAGTTCGGACTCGGCGAGGACGGCCACGTTGATCACCTGGCGCGGGCCGGCGGTCGCATCCGACCCCGATCCCGAGGGGAGGGGTGCTGGCTCCCCTGCTGACGTGTGCGACCCAGACATGAGGCGGGCAGCTCCTTAACATTGCTCACTGGGTGAAAACGATACGCATGACTATCGTTGATTTCCCACCTCCGTGCCCCCGGCACAGCAGCGTGTCCTGCTGTAATGGCAGTCGACTTGACTGCCGAACGCTGGCACCATTAGAACACGTTCTAGTGAGAAGCATCGGCATCTCGCACATAGGCTAGGAGAGCCGGAGTGTCTGCCACGATCACCGATGAGCAGTTTGCCATCCGCGAAATGGTCCGTAGCTGGGCCGGGTCTTCCGATTCTTCTGGGCCCGTGGCCGCGGTGCGAGCCGTAGAGCAGGGCGAGCCCGACGCTTGGCGGTCGCCGTACGGCGGGCTGGCGGACCTGGGAATCTTCGGCGTCGCGATCCCGGAGGAACTCGGCGGCGCTGGCGGAAGCATCGAGGACCTCTGCGTCATGATCGACGAGGCCGCAGCCGCCCTTGTCCCAGGACCCGTTGCCACCACGGCGCTGGCGACGCTCGTCGTGACCGACCCGGCGCTACTAGAGGCTCTAGCCGCTGCGCAGAAGACCGCGGGCGTCGCGCTTTCTGCCGACATTTCGTACGACGGAGGCACCGCGACTGGCAGTGCGAAGTTCGTCCTTGGCGGGCTCGTCGACGGTGTCCTCCTACTTCCCGCCGGCGACCGCTGGATTCTGGTCGACGCGGCGGCCGACGGCGTAACCGTCGAACCGCTTTCGGCCACCGACTTCTCTAGACCATTGGCGAGCGTCGAACTGTCGGCTGCGCCTGCCACAGCGATCGAGCTGCCGTACCAACGGGTGGCGGACCTTACCGCGACGGTGCTCACGGCGGAGAACGCCGGACTTGCGCGCTGGATGCTGGAGACCGCGACGGACTACGCGAAGGTGCGCGAGCAGTTTGGCAAGCCGATCGGCAGCTTTCAGGCCGTCAAGCACATGTGCGCGGAGATGCTCCTGCGCTCACAACAGGCCGCCGTCGCCGCGGCCGATGCCGCAAGTGCCGCATCGGGTGCTGACCCGTCACAGCTGGCGATCGCCGTCGCCGTCGCCACCGCCGTTGGCATCGAGGCGGCCAAGGTCAACGCCCGCGACTGCATCCAGGTGCTCGGTGGCATCGGCATCACGTGGGAGCACGACGCCCACCTATACCTGCGGAGGGCATACGCCAACGCGCAATTCCTCGGCGGACGGTCGTTTTGGTTGCGGCGCAGCGCACAACTGACCCGCGACGGCGTCCGCAGGCAGTTGCACGTCGACGTGGACGACGTCGATGGCATCAGGCCAGAGATCGCTGCGGTCGTCGCCGACATCGCGGCACTCCCCGAGGAGAAGCGACAGGTCGCCCTCGCCGAGTCGGGATTGCTTGCACCGCACTGGCCCAAGCCCCATGGACGTGCCGCGACGCCGGCCGAGCAGCTGGTGATCGACGAGGAACTGGAGGCCGCGGGCATCGTACGGCCGGACATCTCGATCGGTTGGTGGGCTGCGCCGACGATCCTCGAACATGGCACCCCCGAGCAGATCGAGAGATTCATTCCTCCGACCTTGACAGGTGAGGTGTTCTGGTGCCAGCTGTTCAGCGAGCCGGGCGCGGGAAGTGACCTTGCGGCGTTGCGCACCAAGGCAGTTCGCGCTGATCCTGCGGACGCGAGGAGCAACGGAAGGTCGGGCTGGAAGCTGACCGGGCAGAAGGTGTGGACCTCCAACGCGCACCGTGCCGACTGGGGGATTTGCCTCGCGCGGACGAACCCAGATGCGGCCAAGCACAAGGGAATCACCTACTTCCTCGTCGACATGCGCTCGCCGGGAATCGACATCCGGCCGCTGCGCGAGATCACCGGCGACGCACTGTTCAACGAGGTGTTCTTCGACGACCTCTTCGTTCCGGACGACATGGTCGTCGGCCCCGTCGACGGCGGGTGGGCACTGGCACGCACCACGCTCGCCAACGAGCGGGTCGCGATCGCACACGGTGGCGCCCTCGACAAGGGCATGGAGCATCTGCTCGACATGGTCTCCGACCGCGACGTCGATGCCGCCGAGCAGGATCGACTGGGGACCCTGATCTGCCTCGCTCAGGTCGGCGCACTGCTCGACCAGCTGATCGCGAAGATGGCCGTCGACGGCCATGATCCGGGTGCGGCATCGAGCGTGCGCAAGCTGATCGGGGTGCGCTATCGGCAGGGGTTGGCCGAGACGATCATGGATTCCGAGGACGGCTTCGGCATCGTCGATTCGCCCGACGTGCGCTACTTCCTGAACACCCGGTGCCTGTCGATCGCGGGGGGTACGGAGCAGATTCTGCTGACGCTGGCTGGCGAGCGGTTACTCGGGTTGCCGCGCTAACCACCAACCGTCGTTCGATGAATAGCACGATCGTTCCTTTACGCTGAGTGGCGTGAAACGGCAGCCGAAGGGCCAGCGCACGAGGTCGATGATCCTTGGCGAGGCCGCGCGCCTCGCGACCGTCGATGGGCTCGACGGTCTCTCCATCGGCGGGCTCGCCACGGCCATCGGGATGAGCAAGAGCGGCCTATACGCTCACTTCGGTTCGAAGGAGGATCTCCAGCTGGCCACGATCGCGTCGGCGCGAGAGACGTTTGCCGCCGAGGTGTTCGTGCCTGCGATGGAGGCACCGCAGGGCGTCCGGCGGCTGTATGCAGCCTGCGATGCGTTCTTGTCTCACGTCGAGCGACGGGTGTTCCCTGGCGGATGCTTCTTCGCCGTTGCAGCCGCCGACGTCGGCACGCGGCCGGGCCCGGTGCGCGATGCGGTCGCCGCTCAGCAGCGCGACTGGCTACAGCTCTTGGAGCGGCTCGTCCGCAAGGCGATGGAATCCGACCAACTCTCCCCTGACGACCCGGCCCAGGTCGCATTCGAACTCAACGCGGTCCTGGTGTCCGCCAGTACGTCGTTCGTTCTCCAGGGTGACTCGGCGGTGTTCGAGCGCGCTCGCGCTGCGATTCGCCGAAGACTGCACGAATCGCAGGAGGCGACCTAGGTCGGGCGGAAGGTCATGGCGTCACCGTTCATGCAGTAGCGCAGGCCGGTCGGCTTGGGGCCGTCGTCGAAGACATGACCGAGGTGCCCACCGCAGCGGCGACACAGCACCTCCGTACGGCTCATACCGAGCGAGCCGTCCTCCCTTTCGATGACGGCGTTGTCGAGCGGCTTCCAGAAACTCGGCCAGCCGGTGCCGCTGTCGAACTTCGTCGTGGACGAGTAGAGGTCCAGCGCGCAACCCGCGCAGGAGAAGATGCCCGTGCGGTGCTCATCGTTGAGCGGGCTGCTGTATGGCGTCTCGGTGCCTGCCTGGCGGAGGATGTCGTACTGCTGGTCGTTGAGGAGTTTGTGCCACTCCGCGTCGGTGTGGACGACCTCGAACTTTCCGGTCGGCGTGTCTGCGGCGGCGGGATCGCGGAGCGTGCTGCATGCGGCGAGGGTGCCGACTAGTGCGGCGCCCAGCAGAACGTTGCGTCTGCGCAGTGACATCCGTTCATGGGTCATTCCTCTACGGTAGGCCGCAGAGGCGGCCAGGGCCGATTTCGTAAGCATCTGGTAACCAGCGTGCTGGCTGAGGCCGTGAATCCGGGTGGACACTGGACTACATGGTGTTGAACGAAGCCGACGCCGACGAGCGTCCCGTTGCGTCACGCAGGTGGCTGTCCGTCGCGATCTTGGTCGTCTGCCTTGCCCTCGCCGGCATTGGGTGGGCAGTTTTCGGCAAGGCACAGCCCGCGACCGGACCCGTCGTCACCGCATCGGTGCCCGCTCCGCTCGCCGACGAGCCGAAGCCTGCCACGGGCGGAGCCGAGACGGCAGTGTTGGCAGGTGGCTGCTTCTGGGGAGTCCAAGGGGTGTTTCAGCATGTCAAGGGCGTGACGTCGGCCGTGTCCGGCTACGCGGGAGGCAGCGTCGCGAACCCGAGTTACGAGGACGTCAGCAGCGGGACGACTGGCCACGCCGAGTCGGTCAAGATCACCTACGATCCCAGTCAGGTGACCTTCGGTCAGCTACTCCAGGTCTTCTTCACCGTCGTTCAGGACCCCACGCAACTGAACCGGCAGGGGCCGGACACCGGCACGCAGTACCGATCGGCGATCTTCGCGCAGGACGCCACGCAGCAGAAGGTCGCGGATGCCTACATCGCCCAACTGGGCAAGGCCGGCGTCTTCTCGGGGCCGATCGTCACGAAGGTCGAACCCAAGGGCGCGTTCTACCCCGCCGAGGCCTACCACCAGGACTTCCTGAACTCGAACCCGTCGTATCCGTACATCGCCGCAAACGACATCCCAAAGGTCGACGGCCTAAAGGCGCAGTTCCCTGCGCTGTGGCGCGAGCAGCCCGTTCTCGTCGGAGCGGGCCAAGGCTAATTGCCGTCTAGCTGTACGTGGTCTGCGCGCAGGTGGTCGGCGTCGTCAGGTTGATGCCGCCGTAGACCACTTGGATGAAGGCGCACGCGATGAAGCCGGCATCGGTGTTGGGCTGGCCGGTCTCCCAGTCGACCGTCCGGGCACTGCCGTGCATGACGGGCGCATTGCCCGCGAAGTAGACCGTCGCGAACTCGGTGTCGTTGACCGACTTGAACATGCGGGTATTCGCGGCGTCGAAGTCGGCGTCCATGTAGACCAACCGACTCGTCGACCGAATCGTCGTGTTCTGCCTGCCGTAGAAGTCGGACGGGAATCCGGTGGTGCCGTCGGGGGTGAGGAGGTCTGCCAGCGTGTTGAAGTAGCACTGGTGATCTGCCTTGACGCAATTGGCCGTGACGTGGATCTGCGCGGTGTCGAACTCGTTGACGGCGATCCCCCTGGTCGCCGTATTCTCGGCCGCCGTCGCGGGTGCCGCTTGTGAGACCAGGGCGATGGTGAGAGCTGTCGCGGCGACCAGCGCGGCACGGGTGGCGATCGGTCTCATGATGCTCCTCTAGTCCTGCATGAAGTTAGCTCGCGCGTCACTCGTCGTAGCTGACTTCGACGGAATCGGACTGCGGGTGGGCTTGGCAGGCGAGGATCAAGCCCTCATCGAGGTCGGAGGCCTCCAGCACGTCGTTGTGCTCCATCTCGACCTTGCCGCTCTTCAGCAGCACGGCGCACGCGCCGCAGTGACCTTCGCGGCACGAGAACGGCGCGTCAAGGCCCTTGTCGAGAAGCACGTCGAGCAGTTTGGCGCTGCGAGGCCAGCGGACCTCGTGGGTTTGCCCGTCCAGCACCACGGTGGCCGTTGCAGGTCCGTCGTCAGAGTCGTCCTCCTCGATGACGACGGCGGCGAAGGGATCCGATTCGAGCGACTTGAAGACCTCGATGTGCACGTGCTCGGCGGCGGCGCCCGCACCCTTCAACGCTTCTTCCGCGGCCACCATGAACGGTCCCGGTCCGCAGATGAAGGCCTCGCGCGCGGCATACGGCGCGACGAGCGCGCCGATGGCGCTCGCCGATGGCAGGCCCTGGACTGATTCGAGCCAGTGCACGACCGTCAGCCGATCGGGATACTTGGCGCTCAAATCCTTGAGAGTGGTCGCGAAGATCACCGAATTCTCGTCGCGGTTGGCGTATACGAGGACGACGTTGCCACTGCCCTCCGAAAGTGCCGACTTGACGATCGCCATCATCGGCGTGATGCCGCTGCCCGCGGCCAGCAGCAGAAAGTCGGCGTCGAGGGTCTTGGGGACGAAGGTTCCCGACGGCGCGAGGACGTGGATGTGCATGCCTGGGTGGGCGTGATCGCACAGCCAGTTCGACGCGTAGCCGTCCACGGTTCGCTTCACGGTCACCGTCAGTGGGTCGCCGGTGAACGGCGAACTGCACAGTGAGTAGCACCGTGCCACCGAGCCGGTGCGTTCGCTTGGCACCCGCAGCGTGAGGAACTGTCCCGGTGCATAGCGCAGCCGTTCGGGAGGAATCTGCGACCCTTCGGGGACCTTGAAGACCAGCGATCGCGAGTCGGCGGTCTCGTCGATGACGTCTGCCAGCTGCAGTTCGAGGACATGGGTGCCGAGCGGCTCGTCCGTCACTATCGGTCCTCTTCCCTTGACTGTCGTCGTCGATCTTCACGGTCAGAACTAGAACAGGTTACAAAACAGCACTTCCGCAGGTCTAGCCGCCGTTTGTCAGCCTTACTCGACACAAATCGCAACGTGTTCTAATCTCTGACTAGCTCTCGTATCAGCCCCGCACTGCTTGGAGGCAACACAGTGACGTCTGTTGACAGTATTGAACAACGCGACGCCCAGTCGGCGCAGACCGTCCTTGCCGGCATCGACGATTTGTTGCCCCTCATCGCCAAGCGGGCGCAAACCGCGGAGGATCTTCGGCAGATCCCCGACGACACCATCGCCGAACTCGACGAGGTCGGGTTCTTCAAGTTGCTGCAACCCTCGCAGTGGGGCGGCTTCGAGTGCGATCCTACGATCTTCTACGAGGCAGTCCGCAGGCTGGGTAGCGCGTGCGGCTCGACCGGCTGGGTGAGCTCCATCATCGGCGTGCACAACTGGCACCTCGCACTGTTCGACCAGCGCGCACAGGACGAGGTGTGGGGCGACGACCCGACCGTGCGCGTGTCCTCGTCGTACGCTCCGATGGGTGCGGGCGTCGTCGTCGACGGCGGCTATCTGGTCAGCGGCTCTTGGCAGTGGTCTTCGGGATCAGGTCACGCGACGTGGGCCTTCCTCGGCGGCCCCGTGATCAAGGACGGCCGCCCGGTCGACTTCGGCAGCTTCCTGATTCCCCGCAGCGAGTACCGCATCGACGACGTCTGGCACGTCGTCGGGCTCAAGGGCACCGGAAGCAACACCGTCGTCGTCAAGGACGTCTTCGTGCCCAAGCACCGCTTCCTGTCCTACAAGTCGATGAACGACCGCACGGCTGGCGGACTGGAGAACAACACCGCGCCGGTATACAAGATGCCTTGGGGCACCGTGCATCCCACGACCATTTCCGCGCCCATCATGGGAATGGCGTACGGCGCCTACGAGGCGCACGTCGAACATCAGGGCAAGCGCGTGCGTGCTGCCTTCGCGGGCGAGAAGTCCAAGGACGATCCGTTCGCGAAGGTTCGCATCGCCGAGGCGGCAAGCGACATCGATGCCGGCTGGCGCCAGCTGATTGGAAACGTCGGCGAGGAATACGAACTCCTCAAGGCCGACAAGGAGATTCCGTTCGAACTGCGCGCCAGAGCACGTCGAGACCAAGTTCGCGCCACCGCTCGCGCGATCTCTTCGATCGACCTGCTGTTCGAGGCATCGGGCGCAACCGCGCTCGGCATCGACCAACCCGTGCAACGGTTCTGGCGTGACGCCCATGCCGGACGAGTGCACGCGGCCAACGAGCCGGAGCGGGCGTACCTGATATTCGGCAACAACGAGTTCGGGTTGCCGCCGGCTGACACGATGGTCTGATGACTGCTGTTCAGGACATCACCTTCGAGTCCACCTCGAAGTACGCGCAGGTCCGCGATGACATGCGGCTGCATTATCACGAAGCAGGCGTTGGTAATCCGGAAACCGTCGTGCTGCTTCACGGAGGCGGACCAGGTGCGTCGAGCTGGTCGAACTTCAGCAAGAACATCGCCGTCCTCGCGAAGCGATTTCACGTGCTGGCCGTCGACCAGCCCGGCTACGGGCACTCCGACAAGCACGCCGAGCACGAGCAGTACAACCGCTACAGCTCCACTGCGCTACTGAACCTGTTTGACCACCTCGGCATCGAACGTGCTGCGCTGGTTGGCAATTCGCTGGGCGGTGGCACCGCGGTGCGGTTCGCGCTCGACAACCCGAAGCGAGCGGGACGCCTGGTTCTGATGGGCCCAGGCGGCTTGAGCGTCAACCTGTTCGCGCCCGATCCCACCGAGGGCGTCAAGCTGCTCGGCAAGTTCGCAGCGGAGCCGACACGCGACAACATCGAGAAGTTCCTCCGCATCATGGTGTTCGACCAGAAGCTGATCACCGAGGAGCTCATCGACGAGCGGTTCGCCATCGCGAGCCAGCCCGAATCCATCGCCGCGACCAAGGCGATGGGAAAGTCGTTCGCGGGCGCCGACTTCGAGCTGGGCATGATGTGGCGAGACGTCTACAAGCTGCGTCAGCCCGTCCTCTTGATCTGGGGCCGCGAGGATCGGGTCAACCCGATCGATGGCGCACTGGTCGCGCTCAAGCAGATTCAACGTGTCCAACTGCACGTCTTCGGGCAGTGCGGCCACTGGGCGCAGCTGGAGAAGTTCGACGAGTTCAACAAGTTGACGATCGATTTCCTAGGGGGTTGACAAGTGACCATCAAATCCCTTGGCTACATGCGCATCGAGGCCACCGATGTCGCTGCGTGGCGTGAGTTTGGGTGCAAGGTGCTCGGCATGGTCGAGGGCGATCCGCCGAACAATGCAGCCGTCCCTGGTGCGCTCTATCTGCGGATGGACGACTTCGCGGCGCGGCTGGTGATCGTCCCTGGCGAACACGACCGGCTGTTGATCTCCGGCTGGGAAGTGGCCGACGCATCCGCGTTGCAGAGCCTGCGCGAGGCGCTGGCCAAGGCAGGCGTGGACTTCACCGAAGGCACTCGCGAGGAGAAGTCCGAGCGGCGCGTCGAGGGGATGATCCGGTTCTCCGACCCCGCGGGCAACGTGCTGGAGGCGTTTCACGGGGCGCAATACCTGGGCCGCCGTTTCGTCAGCCCGTACGGCCACCAGTTCGTGACGGCCGAGCAAGGCCTTGGCCACGTCGTGCTGACATGTGACGACGACGCGGCGGCGCAGGCGTTCTACCAAGACGTGCTGGGTTTCCGGTTGCGCGACTCGATGAGCCTGCCGCCCGAGCTCGCGGGACGCCCAGCGGATGGCGATCCGATCTGGCTACGGTTCTACGGTTGCAACCCGCGCCACCATGCGCTCGCCTTCATGCCGATGCCGAACCCAACGGGCATCGTGCACCTCATGGTCGAGGTGGGAACCTCCGACGACGTCGGCCTGTGCCTGGACCGTGCACATCGCAGGAACGTGAAGATGTCGGCGACGTTGGGGCGTCACATCAACGACAAGATGCTGTCCTTCTACATGAAGACACCTGGCGGATTCGACATGGAATTCGGCTGTGAGGGACTGGAAGTCTCCGACGAGAGCTGGATCGCTCGCGAGAGCGTCGGCATCAGCCTGTGGGGCCACGACTTCAGCGTCGGGTTCAAGTAGCGGTTCCGCGAGCATGCCTGACGAGCCGATCGACCCCCGCACGTTCCGACACGTGCTAGGCCAGTTCTGTACGGGGATCACCATCATCACCACCGTGCACGACGAGGTGCCCGTCGGCTTCGCATGCCAGTCGTTCGCCGCCCTGTCGCTTGACCCGCCACTCGTCTTGTTCTGTCCGACGAAGGTGTCGAGGTCGTGGCAAGCGATCGAGGCGAGCGGGAAGTTCTGCGTCAACGTGCTGCACGAGAAGCAGAAGGACGTGTCGGCCCGGTTCGGCTCGAAGGAGCCGGACAAGTTCGCCGGAGTGGACTGGAGCCCGTCGTTGCTCGGCTCGCCGGTGCTCGAGGGCGCGCTGGCACACATCGACTGCACGGTGGCCTCGGTGCATGACGGCGGCGACCACTTCGTGGTGTTCGGTGCGGTGCACTCGCTGTCCGAGGTACCCAAGACGAAGCCGCGTCCGCTGCTCTTCTACCGCGGCGAGTACACCGGTATCGAACCCGACAAGACCACGCCGGCGCAGTGGCGCGACGATCTCGACGCCTTCCTCACCGCGACGACGGCCGATACCTGGCTCTAGCTCGTTTCCGGAATGATGTTTGGCGCTTCCGGGTTGTGGGTAATGGCCCAACACGCGACACGCGAGTATGCCGTGGGTGGATCGCTGACCTAATTACACCGGTGTCATTCATCCACACTGTGGACAACTCCTGTGGATGACGCAATCCTCAGCCCTTGCCGGGGCCGTTGCCGGTCCTCTCCAGCCTCGTGTCGACGGTCAACGTCTTGGGGCATCGGCCCGTCAGATCGGTGCGGTTCGAACCGGTCAGCGCCATGATCGGGTCGGAGACGGGCTGCGGCAGCGCCACCGTGCCCGTAACGACGGACATACCGGTTTCACCGTTGCCGCACGGAGTTTCAAGGGGAGCGCTCACCGAGGCCCAATGGTCGTAGGCGAACGTCATCACCAACAGTGCGCTCGATTGCGGGTCCACGAAGTAGCTCAGGCACCGCTCGCCCGTCCGGAGGCAATGCGTGTTCCCCGCATAGATCGTCGGCGGATAGATCTGTCCGGTGGCGGGATTCGTCTCCACCACTCGGTAGCTGCCCCACAGCCCGGATGCGGGGGACGGCACCCTGGCGGGTTGTGCGGCCGGGTCGGCGACCCGTGCCTCGGGGTTCGCGTCGGCGGTGCGCGTGATCGTCACCGGCTGCGTGGCGCTGAAGCAGGCGCCCCCGACTGAAGACCTGTTGGTGTAGGTGCCGACGAGGGCGCCGTCGGGTTTCGGGTCGAGGACGAAGGTCTGCCACGCCTCGACGTCGAGTGGCTCGCCCGTAGCGCTCGGACATTGCGCGGGTTCGGCCGTCACCGACACCCAGTGCCCATCGACGAAGTCGAAGACCATCGTCGACGGGCGTGGGTCGCCTCGTTCGTCGGGAGGGAATTCCGTTGCGGTGGCGACACATCCGTTGTCGCCGCACGCGGAGCGGGCTACCCAGGTGACGGTGACGCTAGTGTCGGGCACCAGCGTGCCGCGAACCGTCGTGCGCACCCCGAACTCCGCAGTGAACGTGCCGTCAAACGCAGGCGCGGACGGGTGGCCGCCCGATTCGGAGCCACCCGGTGTGCACGACGCGACCAGTAGACACGAGATCGCCGCGCTCAAGACCGCGCGGGAGATCACGACGATGTGGCGTCGAGGACGAAGTCGATGATCGTTTGGGCCACGACGGCGTGCATGACGTCGTTGAGTATGTCGTGCCGACCCCCGTCGAACGCCTGTAGCCGCAACGCATCGATCTGGTCGGCGTAGGCCCTGACCGCCCCGACGTCGGCGATCGGATCGTCCTCGCCGTGAATCGCGAGTGTCGGCACGCGCAGCTTCGGCAGATCGGAGCCGAAGCGGTCCCACGCCCTGTCGAGCTCGCGAGTCAGTGGCGCGCCGTCGGCGTCGACGAACGCAAGCGGATCGTTGATCATCGAGTCGACGTAGAACGGGTCGGCCGACAGCCACGCAGGGTCGAAGTCGATCGAGGTGTCGGCGTCGAGCATCCCGGGGATGGGGACGAGCGGGGCACCCGAGATCACGCCTGCGCGGTACTGGTCGGGCGAATCGAGCAGTCTGCACAGAGTAACGACGGCACCGAACGAGTGTCCCTGCGCGACGAGAGGCAGCCCAGGTGTTGCCTCGGCGGCCAACCCGGTCAGCGCATCGGCGAGTGCGGAGCTTGCCTCCAGCGAGCCGAAGTCGCCGCGGTCGCCAGGAGTGAGTCCGTGGCCGAGCTGATCGACCGCCCAGAGGTCGATCCCTGCGGAATTCAGGGCGAATGCGTAGCGGTGGTACACACCGGTGTGTTCGCCGAACCCGTGCAGGAACACGATCGCAGCACGCGGTTGCGCGGCGGCCCAGTGTCGGTAGTAGGCCGGGCCTTGCGCTGTGTCGATGAGTTGGTCGGTGTCGATGAAGGGCATCCGTCGAGCCTATTCACTCGGCTGCGCTGGCGTGGTCCCCAAAAGCGCGTCGCGCTGGACTTCCATCTGCCAGCGGATCGCATCGACGACGGCGGTCACCTCCGGCCTGCACGAGCCCCGCCGAGGCGCGGGTGGCTTCCACGTTGGCCATTGATGTCGGAGGGAACCTGCATGAATACTCATAGTCAGTGTGTGCCCGATCACAAAAGGAGCGTGCCATGACCGCCGCAATCCCGACTGGCCTCAAGCGAGTAGTCGTGGCGTCGATGGCAGGCACCGTCGTCGAGTGGTACGAGTTCTTCCTCTACGGCACCGCAGCCACGCTGGTGTTCAACAAGGTCTTCTTCTCCGCGAGCACGAGCGAACTCGACGCCATCCTCGCGGCGTTCGTCACCTACGCTGTCGGCTTCGCCGCACGGCCGCTCGGCGGCATCGTGTTCGGTCACTTCGGCGACAAGTACGGTCGAAAGAAGTTGCTGCAGTTCAGCATTCTGCTCGTCGGCGTCGCGACGTTCCTCATGGGTTGCCTACCGACCTTCGGGCAGATCGGCTACTGGGCGCCCGCGCTGCTGGTCGTGTTGCGGTTCATCCAGGGGTTCGCGGTCGGCGGCGAGTGGGGCGGCGCCGTGCTACTGGTCGCCGAACACAGCCCCAACAAGCAACGCGGCTTCTGGGCGAGCTGGCCCCAGGCCGGGGTGCCTGCGGGCAACATGCTCGCCACGATCGTCCTGCTCGTCCTGACGAACGCCCTGTCCGAGGCATCGTTCCTGTCGTGGGGCTGGCGCGTGGCGTTCTGGCTGTCCGCCGTGGTCGTGCTGATCGGTTACTACATTCGGACCAAGGTCACCGATGCGCCGATCTTCGTTGCGGCACAACAGGAGGCGGAGCGGATCAAGGAAACCTCCTTCACGGTCTTCGAGGTACTCGTTCGCTATCCGCGTGGCGTCTTCACCGCGATGGGCCTGCGATTTGGCGAGAACATCATGTACTACCTGGTGGTCACGTTCTCCATCACCTATCTGAAGACGCAGGTGCACGCCAACACCACGGCGATCCTCGCGTACCTGCTCGTCGCGCACGTGGTCCACTTCATTGCCATCCCGCTGGTCGGTCGGCTTGCTGACCGTTACGGCAGGCGGCCGGTGTACTTCGTCGGAGCCATCGCCTGCGGCTCGTGGGGGTTCTTCGCCTTCCCGATGATGAATAGCGGCAACTACGTCATCATCACCGCGGCGGTCACCATCGGGCTCGTGTTCCACGCGATCATGTACGCGCCGCAGCCGGCGATCATGGCAGAGATGTTCCCGACGCGGATGCGCTATTCCGGTGTCTCCCTTGGTTATCAGGTCACGGCGATCGTCGCAGGTTCGCTGGCGCCGATCATCGCGGTCAAGCTGCTAGAGATCTACCACTCGCCAGTGCCGATCGCGTTGTACTTGGCCGCGGCATGCTTCGTGACCCTCGTCGCCGTCGTGGTGAGTCGCGAAACCAAGGGCATCGACCTGAAGTCGCTCGACGACGCCGACATCGAGCTCGCGGAGGAGCGTCAGGCGGCCGTCGGATGACCGACCTCATCGGACGGAGCGCGCTGGTGACCGGCGGCGCGAGTGGCATCGGCGCCGCATGTGCGCGCGAGCTCGCAGGCAGGGGTGCGACGGTCACGGTCGCAGACGTCGACGACGTGGCGGCGAAGGCGCTCGCCGACGAGATCGGCGGAAAGGCCTGGGTCCTAGACCTTCTCGACGTCACGGCGCTCGAAGACCTGCGCCTCGACGTCGACGTCCTTGTGAACAACGCGGGGGTGCAGACCGTGGAGTCGATCGTCGAGTTCAGCCCAGAACGCTTCCGCTCGATGCTGTCGCTCATGGTCGAGGTTCCGTTCCTGCTGATCCGCGCCGCGCTGCCGCACATGTACGAGCAGCGCTTCGGCCGAGTCGTCAACATCTCGTCGGTGCACGGCCTTCGTGCGTCGGAGTTCAAGGTGGCCTACGTGACGGCCAAGCACGGCCTCGAGGGGCTGTCGAAGGTAACGGCTCTGGAGGGCGGTCCATTCGACGTGACGAGCAACTGCGTCAATCCCGGCTACGTGCGAACACCATTGGTGACCAAGCAGATCGCCGATCAGGCGCGCATCCATGACATCCCCGAGCAGGAAGTCGTCGAGAAGGTCCTGCTGTCGGAGAGTGCGATCAAGAGGCTGGTCGAGCCCGAGGAGGTCGCCGCGCTGGTGGGCTGGCTGGCATCGCCGAGCGCCGGCATGGTGACCGGTGCGTCGTACACGATGGACGGGGGCTGGAGCGCGCGCTAAGTCACCAGTTGCCTTCTCGCGGTGCGGGTGTGCGGTCTCTTACAGTGCCCGCACGCGGTCGAATACTGCCGCACGCCCTGCTAACGGCGAAGAAGAACCAGCATGACGACGAAGAACGTCATTGCGGCAATGATGCCGATGCCGATCATCCACCACAGGACTCGTTGATACTTCTTCGCACCTGGCGAATAGTCGGACGGGTTCTGGTTTCGCATGATGCGGTATGGGGAGGAAATCCAAAACCAGTCCGGTCGGCCTTCAGGCGAGCGCCCGAAAATCGGCGGTCGATTGCCGGTATTCACGTCGTTCATCATCACAGCAATCGACGAGCCGGCAACCCCGGATGCGGGTTTCACAGAAACTTGACAGATGGCGTCACCGCAGCAAATTGGCTCTTGTCACGGGTTGGCGAGCCAGGGACCCAGCCTGCTCAGTGCCGCGTCCATGTCGGAGCTCGGGCCCGCGAAGGACAGTCGCACGTAGGCACCGCCCCTGACGGTGTCGAAGTCGACCCCCGGCGCGATGGCAACCCCGGTGTCGTCCAACAGCTTTGCGCAGAAGGCCAACGAGTCGGTGGAGTACCGCGAGATGTCGGCGTAGACGTAGAACGCGCCGTCGGCCGGCGCCAGACGGTCGAGCCCGATCTCGGGCAGACCACGCAGCAGCGTGTCGCGGTTGACGGCATAACGCGCGACCATGGCGTCGGCCTCGGCGATGGACTCGGGGGAGAACGCGGCGACGGCGGCGAGCTGAGGCAACGTCGGCGGACAGATCGAGAAGTTGCCCGTCAGTCGATCGACTGCCCGCTGCAGCGACGGCGGCACCAGAAGCCAGCCGAGCCGCCAGCCCGTCATTGCGTAGTACTTCGAAAAGCTGTTCACCACAATGGCTTCCCGCGACGTTTGCCATGCGCAGCTGGTCTCGGGTGCGCCGGGAAAGACGAGACCGTGGTAGATCTCGTCGCTCACCAGCTGCACGCCCGATTGCTCGCACCACGAGGCGATCGCCGCGAGGTCGGCGGGCGGAATCACGGTGCCCGTCGGGTTGGCGGGGCTCGCGATGACCACGCCCTTGACGGGTGGGCTGATGGCCGCGAGCATCTCGACGGTCGGCTGGAAGCGTGTATCCGACCCACATGGCACCTCGACGACCTCGCAGCCCAGCGCAGAGAGGATGTTCCTGTAACACGGGTAGCCGGGGCTGGTCACCGCGACGCGGTCGCCGACGTCGAAGCAGGCGAGGAACGCGAGAAGGAATCCGCCCGTCGAGCCAGTGGTGACGACGACGTCGTCGGCCCCGACCGCGATGGCGTGCCTGGTGCCGTAGTCGGCCGCGATCGCCGCCCTGAGTTCTGGGATCCCCAGCGCGACGGTGTAGCCGAGATCGTGGTTTTCCAGGGCGTCGATCGCCGCCGCGCGGATCGGCGCAGGCGCTTGGCCAGCGGGTTGCCCAGCCGACAGGTTGACGAGGTCGCCGTGGCTGCGTTGGCGTTCGGCTGCAGCCAGCCACACGTCCATCACGTAGAACGGCGGTATCCCCGCTCGGAGTGCGACGCGTTGATCGGGACCGAACACCCTCGCCAGGTTAGAGCACCTCGGCTTCGAGGCGCCGCAGATGCTGCCTCGGTGGCCCGAGAAGCTGCGCGCTGCCATGGGCCCGTTTGAAGTACAGCTGGATGTCGTGCTCCCACGTGATGGCGATGCCACCGTGCATCTGGATGGCCTCGCCCGCGACGGCGGTGAACGCCTCGGTGGCGCACACGCGGGCCAACGCGGCAGAGGTCGGCGTCGGGGCGGCGACGGCGTCGTTCACCACCGCTCTGGCCGACTGCACCTTGACGTAGAGGTCGGCCATCCGGTGCTTGAGCGCCTGGAAGCTGCCGATCGGCCTGCCGAACTGAACGCGTTCCTTGGTGTAGGCGACGGTGAGGTCGAGGCAGCGGCTCGCCGCACCAATCTGCTCGACTGCCAACAGGATTGCCGCGATGTCGGCGATACCCGGATGGGTACCGAGCTCGGCGGTGTCCTTGGGTTCGAGGCTGGCGAGCCGACGTGTGGGGTCCATCGCGGTGACTGGATGGACGCTGAACTCCGTCCACCGAGTGAGGCGACCATCCTGCGCGGCGACGACGACGTCGGCCACGTTGCCGTTGACGACGTAGCCCGGATCGAACACGACCGCGCCGATCGAGGATCCCTCTGCGAGCTTCGCCAAGCTGTCGGCATCGGGCTCGTCGGCGGCCAGCAGGGCCAGCTCGGCGAGAGTCGTGCCCAGAAGAGGCGTGGGCACCAGCCCCTTGCCGAGTTCTTCGACGACGACGGCGGCATCGCCCAGTTCGCCTCCCGCACCGCCCAATTCCTCGGGTACGACGAGCGCCGCAGCACCGACCTGTTCACAAAGCAGCGTCCACAGTGCCTCGTCGTAGCCGCGGTCGGACGCCATCGCCTCGCGGACGGCCTCCGGCGAGGCGCGCTTCTCGACGAGCGCGGCGACGGTCTCGCGCAGCATCTGCCGTTCGTCACTCATCTGGCCAACTCCTCGAGGACTCGTCGACGGTGCCACGTCGGATCGCCCCACGCCGAACGAAGCGCCTGCACTCGCAGCAGCAGCAGCGACAGGTCGTGCTCCTGGGTGTAGCCGATGGCGCCGTGGGTCTGCAACGACGAGCGTGCTGACAGCAGTGCTGCGTCGGACGCCGAGGCCTTCGCCGCGCTGACGTCCCTCGCCGCGTCCGGTGCGCCGTCGGCGAGTGAGAGTGCGGCGCCGTAGACGAGTGGGCGGGCCAACTCGACGGCGACGTACACGTCGGCCAGCTTGTGCTTGATCGCCTGGTATGAGCCAATGGTCCGGCCGAACTGACTGCGCTGCTTTGCGTATTCGACCGAGGCGTCGAGCATGGCCTGGCCTGCGCCGACCAACAGCGCCGCGGTGGCGAGTGCGCCGAACTCGAAAGCCCTTGCAGTGTCTGCTCTTTGCGGCTCGCCAGCAGCGGCGACGTCGAACAGTCGGCGCGCGGGATCGACGGATGCGTGCCGTTCGCCCGCGGCGCCGTCGCGCACCTCGTCGTCGCCAGCCAACAGGATCAGTCCGGCGGTGTCGGCGTCGACGGCCCGCGGGGTGTGCGGCGGCTGGGCGACGGTCGCGATGGCCTCGCCGCTGGCAAGGGCGGCGCTGCGCTCATCGTCCGCAAGCAGAATCGGTGCCACGGCGAGGGATTCGGCGACGGGGCCTGGCACGCCCCAGTAGCCCAGGCGTTCGGCGGCCACGACGAGGTCGATCGGGTCAGCCTCGATGCCGTCGAACCTCTCGGGCACCATCAGTGCCGTCACGCCCAGGTCGGCAAGGGTGGACCACACCTTGCGACCAGGTCCGGTATCGCCTGCTGACCAAGTACGCACCGCGGCGGGCACGTCGGCCGCGGCCATGGCGGCGTCGATGCTGGCGATGAAGTCACGCTGCTGCTCGTCAGTCTGAAAATACACAGCCGAATCTCCTACCGGTTTCCCTTATTCTCGCGAGGCAGGCCAAGCAGCCGTTCGGCGATGATGTTGCGCTGAATCTCGTTGGTGCCCGCATAGATTGGTCCGCCCAAGGCGAATAGCAGGCCATCGGTCCACTGGTCGACAAGCTCGGCGTCCGGCCCACGCATGTCCAACGCCGTCTGATGGAGTGCGACGTCGAGCTCTGACCAGAACACCTTGGTCACCGAGGACTCGGGGCCGAGTTCGCCGCCGTCGGCCAACCGCGTCACGGTGCCGAACGTGTGCAATCGATAGGCCTGCGCATTGATCCAGGCGTCCGCGACGCGATCGGCGAAGGCGGGGTCCTTGTCGACCTGCCACCGTTGCACGAGCCGCTCGGCGGGTGCGAGGAACCGTGCCGGGCTGCGCAGTGACATGCCGCGCTCGTTGCTCGACGTGCTCATGGCAGCGCGCCAGCCGTCGTGCACGTCGCCGATGACGTCGTCGTCCTGGACGAAGACGTCGTCGAGGAAGATCTCCCCGAATCCGGTCTCGCCGCCCAGCTGCGCGATCGGCCGGACGGTGACGCCGTCGGCCGCGAGGTCGAACATGAAGTAGGTAAGGCCCTTGTGCCGCTGCGCTTCCGGGTCGGAACGGAACAGTCCGAATGCCCGCTCGCCGAACGGTGCCCGCGAGCTCCAGATCTTCTGCCCGTTGAGTTTCCAGCCACCGTCGGTCTTGGTGGCCGTCGAGCGCAGCGACGCGAGGTCGCTGCCCGACTCGGGCTCCGACCACGCCTGCGCCCAGATCTCCTCGCCGCTCGCCATCTTCGGAAGGACCCTATCGAGCTGTTCCTTGGTGCCGTGTGCGAAGAGTGTCGGCGCGAGCATCGAGGTGCCGTTGGCGCTCGCCCGGCCCGGAGCGCCCGCGCGGAAGTACTCCTCCTCGTAGACGATCCACTGCAGAAGCGTGGCGTCGCGGCCGCCGTACTCCTTCGGCCATGCGATCACCGAAAGGCCCGCATCGAAGAGCACCCTGTCCCAGCGCCTGTGCTGCTCGAAACCCTCCGCGGTGTCGTATGACTCGGTCGGGAAGTGCGATGTGTTTGCGGCGAGGAACTCGCGCACCTCGGCACGGAATTCCTCGGTCGCGTCGTCGAACGTCAGATCCATCAGCCCATCTCCCGCAGTTGCGGCTTGACCACTTTGCCTCCAGGGTTGCGCGGAAGGACGTCGAGGAACGCCACCGACCGCGGGGTCTTGAAGTTCGCCAGATGCTCACGCGTGTAAGCGATCACGGCCTGTTCGTCGAGCTCGGCACCGGGCTTGCGCACGACGAATGCCTTGCCGACCTCACCGAGGCGCTCGTCGGGAACGCCGATCACGGCGGAGTCTGCGATGCTGTCGAGGCGTGCGAGCACCTGCTCGATCTCGGCGGGGTAGACGTTGAATCCGCCGCAGATGTACATGTCCTTGAGTCGGTCGGTGATGGTGAGATTGCCTGCATCATCGAGCTTTCCGACGTCGCCCGTGTGCAGCCAACCCTCGCCGTCGATCGCGTTGGCCGTCGCATCCGGGTCGTCGAGATAACCGAGCATCACGTTGGGTCCGCGGAGAAGCACCTCGCCGGAGTCGTCAGCGATCTTCAGCTCGAAGTCGGCGATGGCTCGCCCGCACGTCGTGGCCACCGTCACCGCGTCGTCGTCGGCGCTGCACATCGTGCCGAAACCGCTTGCCTCCGTGAGACCGTAGGCCGTCAGCACGATGTCGAAGTCCAGCTCGTTCTGCATGCGTTCGATCAGTGCGACGGGAACGACGGTGGCGCCGGTGACGGCGAAACGCAGTGAGGTGAGATCGAATTGGTCGCGCTTAGGGTGGTCCAGAAGCGTCTGGTAGATCGTCGGTGGTCCTGGCAGTACCGTGACCCGCTGGTCCTGGACCGTGCGCATCGCGGTCTCGGGGTCAAAGGTCAGCTGCGGGATCAGTGTCGCGCCCTTCTGCAAACAGGCGAGGATGCCCGCCTTGTAGCCGAAGTTGTGGAAGAACGGATTGATGCCGAGGTAGCGGTCGGCGCTGGTGAGCTGCCCACACGCGGCCCAGGCTGCGGGCGCGTCGAGGGATTGACGGTGTGCGCAGAGCACGCCCTTGCTACGTCCGGTGGTGCCGGAGGTGAACAGGATGTCCGAGACGTCGTCGGGACGTACGGCGGCGGCGCGCTCCGCGACTGCCTCGGCGGCCTCGTCGGTGCGGCCACGCGCGACGAACTCGTCCCACGTCCCGTCGTCGGTTTCGATGGGGACCCTGACGATGTGTCGCAGTGCAGGCAGGGCGGCCCGGTCGAGGTCGGAGGTGCGGTCGGCGCCGAGGAACGAGCCCATGCCGATCAGCAACGGCGCGGCGGTGCGAGCGAGGATGTCCGTCGCTTCACTGGCCGTGTATCGGGTGTTGAGCGGGACCACCACGGCGCCCGCGTAGTGCGTCGCGAGGCAGGCCACCACCCAGTGCCAGGTATTGGGAGACCAGATCGCGACCCTGTCGCCTGCCCGCACACCGAGGTCGATCATGGCCGCGGCGGCCTGGACGACCTCGCTCTTCAGCTGGGCGTATGTCAGGGTTCGAGCCTCGGTGACCAGCGCGTCGTCGTCGGCGAATTCGACGCTGACCCGGTCGAGGACCGCAGGAATGGTCCTGAGCTCGGTCTGCATCGACTCTCCTTAACAAAGCAAGTGCTTGGTAGGTTAGCCTACAAGGGTGATAGAGGTCGAGGAGTTCCGGGCCGAGGTGAGGCAGTGGCTCGCCGACAACCTCGTCGGCGAATACGCCGCGCTCAAGGGGCTTGGCGGCCCGGGGCGCGAGCACGAGGCGTACGAGGAACGGCTTGCGTGGAACCGCCATCTGGCGGCTGCAGGGCTGACCTGCCTGGGCTGGCCGGTCGAGCACGGCGGACGCGGCCTGACCGTCGCGCACCGCGTCGCCTTCTACGAGGAGTACGCCAAGGCCGACGCACCCGACAAGGTCAACCACTTTGGCGAGGAGCTACTCGGTCCCACGCTGATCGCCTACGGCACGCCCGAACAGCAGGAGCGGTTTCTGCCGAAGATCCTCGACGTCACCGAGCTGTGGAGCCAGGGTTACTCGGAGCCCGGAGCGGGCAGCGACCTCGCGAACGTCTCGACCGCCGCCGAACTCGTTGGCGACGAATGGGTGATCAATGGCCAGAAGGTGTGGACGTCGCTGGCGCATTGGGCGCAGTGGTGCTTCGTCGTGGCTCGCACGGAGAAGGGGTCGAAGCGGCACGCCGGCTTGTCCTTTCTGCTGGTGCCGCTGGATCAGCCCGGCGTCGAGGTCCGGCCGATCGTCCAGCTGACCGGCGACTCCGAGTTCAACGAGGTGTTCTTCGACGACGCCCGCACCGACGCTTCGCTCGTCGTCGGCGAGCCAGGTGACGGCTGGCGCGTCGCGATGGGCCTGTTGACCTTCGAACGTGGGGTTTCCACCCTCGGACAGCAGATCCGTTATGCGCGTGAGCTTTCCGGCGTCGTCGACCTCGCCAAGAAGAACGGCGCATACGACGATCCATTGATCCGCGAGCGGTTGACCCGGTCGTGGGTCGGGTTGCAGACCATGCGCTCGTACGCGCTGGCGACGATGGACGTGGAAGGAGCGGCGCAAGCCGCCGGAAAAGACTCAGTGTCGAAGCTGTTGTGGGCGAACTGGCATCGCGAACTCGGCGAAATCGCCATGGACGTCGCAGGACTGGCGGGGCTGACCCTCGATGAGGGCGAGTTCGACGAGTGGCAGCGGCTCTTCCTGTTCTCGCGGTCGGACACCATCTACGGCGGATCGAACGAGATTCAGCGAAACATCATCGCCGAGCGGGTGCTCGGCTTGCCTAGAGAGGTCAAGGGCTGATGAGCGCTTGCGCGAAGAGGAGACGGCACTAGTGGACTTGTCGATTGCGCCGAAAGAGATTGACGGCCATGGCCTTTTGACCGGCAAGGTGGTGCTGGTGACGGCCGCCGCGGGCACTGGCATCGGATCGTCGGCCGCGCGCCGTGCGCTTGCAGAGGGAGCCGACGTCGTGGTCTCCGACTACCACGAACGCCGACTTGGCGAGACGCGTGACGAGCTCGCCGGACTCGGGCACGGCCGGGTCGAAGCGGTGGTTTGCGACGTCACCTCGACCGAGGCCGTCGATGCGCTCATCGCCGATTCCGTTGCCGCAATGGGCAGGCTCGACGTGCTGGTCAACAACGCGGGGCTTGGCGGGGAGACGCCCGTCGTCGACATGACCGACGACGAATGGGATCGAGTCCTCAACGTCACGCTAACGTCGGTCATGCGGGCAACGCGCGCCGCGCTGCGGTACTTCCGCGACGCTGGCCACGGCGGCGTCATCGTCAACAACGCGAGCGTACTCGGCTGGCGCGCACAGCACTCGCAGTCGCACTACGCCGCGGCAAAGGCGGGCGTCATGGCTCTGACCCGTTGCAGTGCAATCGAAGCCGTCGAGTACGGCGTCCGCATCAACGCCGTCTCGCCGAGCATCGCGCGGCACAAGTTTCTGGAGAAGACCAGCAGCTCGGAACTGCTGGACAGACTGTCGTCCGACGAGGCGTTCGGGCGCGCGGCCGAGCCGTGGGAGGTGGCCGCCACCATCGCGTTTCTGGCCAGCGACTACTCCAGCTATCTGACCGGCGAGGTCATCTCGGTGTCGAGCCAACGCGCCTAGGCTCCAGATCGAGCTCAGGGCTGTTTGTGCAGGCGAAATCGGTCCAAAGCACGACCCCTGGCCTCGAAGTCACGACCCTGGTGCCGATCTCGAGCCTAGGAACGTGAAAGCAATGTTCTCCACCTCGGCGAGCCGAGAAGATCTCCACCTCGGCGAGCCGAGAATATCTCCACGGTTTCTTCACGAGCGCTGACCAGATACACCACAGTTGGCACCTACAGTCGGCTGTGTGAAGCGAATCCTGGTCGTCGACGACGAGCCGACCATCCTGGCCGCCGTCGCAACCCGGTTGCGAGCCGAGGAGTTCCTGGTGGAAACCGCGGTCGACGGGCCATCGGCGGTAGCGAAGGCCGCCGCGACCGATCCGGACCTCGTGGTGCTCGACGTGATGCTGCCCGGATTCGATGGGCTAGAGGCATGCCGACGCATCCAGGCCGAGCGTCCCATCCCCGTGCTCATGCTCACCGCGCGCGCCGACGAGACCGACATGTTGATCGGCCTTGGCATTGGCGCCGACGATTATCTGACCAAGCCGTTCAGCATGCGCGAACTCGTCGCGAGGATTCGGGTGCTGCTGCGTCGGATGGACCGGACGACCGATGCGGTGCCGCTTTCCATCGGCGAATATCGAATCGACCTGCAAGCGCGGCGGGTTCACCGCGGAGACGAGGAAATCCACCTCACCAGAATCGAATTCGACCTGCTCGTGTTCCTCGCTGGCAGACCCCGCGCCGCGGTGGCTCGCGAGACGCTGCTCGAACACGTGTGGGGTTGGGCCTCCGAGGTCGAGTCGCGCACCGTCGATAGCCATGTCAAGGCCCTGCGGCGCAAGCTCGGCGCAGGGTTGATCCGGACCGTGCACGGTGTCGGCTACGCCCTGGATGTAGCGCGGTGAGCAGTCTGACGGGGTGGTGGGACAGGCTGCCGCGTCCGCTCGATCCGTTCGCATCGTTCAAGGTCAAGACCGGACTTCTGGTCGGCGGCGCAATCACGTTGGCGGCGTTCACGTTCTACCTCGGTGCGAGCTGGAAGTTCCGTTATGCGCTGTTGGCGGCGCTGTTGGCGTCGTTGGTCTTCACGCAGTTCATGGCTCATGGGATGACGTCGCCGCTGCGGCAGATGACCGCCGCAGCCCGAGCGATGGCCCGCGGCGACTACAGCCGGCGGGTCCGTGCCACGTCGCGAGACGAAATCGGCCAACTGGCAACGGCATTCAACCAGATGGCGACCGACCTGGGAGCCGCAGACGAGTACAGGCGCGGGCTCATCGCCAATGTCTCGCACGAGTTGCGCACACCGATCGCGGCGCTGCAAGCGGTGCTGGAGAACGTCGTCGACGGTGTCGACGAACCCGATCCCGCGACGATGAGGCTCGCGCTGTCGCAGACTGAGCGTCTCGGCGAACTGGTAACCAACCTGCTCGATCTATCACGACTCGAGGGTGGCGTGGCTCCGCTGCAGATCAGCGAGTTTCGCGTCGATGAATTCCTCCGCAACGCAGTCGAGCACGTCGCACTATCGCCCGATGACGTCGCCGTCGCGGTGACGGTCTCGCCACCTGAACTCATCGCGACGGCCGACCCTGCGCGGCTTCGTCAAGTAGTGGTGAATTTGGTGGACAACGCGATTCGCCACAGCCCGTCGGGGAGCGGGGTGTCGGTGTTTGCACACGCCGCGGAGCCCTCGGGGCTTCGGCTGGAGGTCTGCGACGAGGGTCCGGGCATTCCAGCCGACGAACGAGAACGCGTCTTCCAACGCTTCACCCGTGGCGCCATGTCTGCAGGGGGTACGGGGCTCGGTCTCGCCATCGCGCGCTGGGTGGTCGAATTACACGGCGGAACAATAGAAGTCATGGAGGCCCGGTCGGGTTGTCGAATCGGAGTGACCATCCCACACCCGCCAACGACAGAGGAGTTCACATGACGATGATGGTTCCCGGCTGGCCGACGGTGCAGCTTCCACCGCCACCACCGCCCATGCTGGGCCCGTTGCGGCCGCGTCAGGGCGAACCCGGTTGGACCGTTTGGCCGCACCGGATCTGGCCGCTCGATCCGCTGGCCAAGGCACCGCGCCGCGTCGTGTTGCTGGCGCTCGTCGTCGCGGGAATCGGTACCGAGCTTTGGCGGCCGTCGGTACTGAGCGTCGGATATCTCGTCGTCGCGGCAATGGTCTTCGTTGTGGTCTTTCGCACGGCCGAGCGTCGACCCACTCGCCGACAGTGGGTCGGGATGGGGCTGACCTGCGCCCTTCTCGCCGTGCCTGCCCTGCTCGCAGCGCAGTGGCTTGGGGTGCTCTGCATCATGGCGGCATGGGTGGTGGGGTGGTGCACGCTGGTCGGCGGCCACACCTGGACGGCGGTGTTCATGGGGCCGCTCTTGCCGTGGGTGATGCCGTCCAGGGTCGCGGGATGGGTGAGCCGCGCGAGATCGGACCTGGTGCCGGCGGGCCCGAACAAGCCAACGCTGCCGAAGGCGGGCCGCGCCGTGCTCGTCGTCTCGATCACCGTCGTACTCTTGCTCGTCTTCGGCGGCCTGTTCGCTGCAGCCGACCCCGCCTTCGCACACGTAATCGGCAGCCTGCTACCGGCTTTGGATGTCGGGGAGGCCATCGCGCGGGTGGTGGTGTTCGGAGTGGTCCTTGCGTTCGTGCTCGCTGGCGCCTATTTGATGGCCTTCGCGGCTCGCCTCGATGCGATGGCGCCCAAGCCGATGCGCGCTCTGCCGCGTTGGGAGTGGGCGCTGCCGCTCGGCGTTCTCGACGCGTTGTTCGTCTCGTTCGTCGTCGTGCAGGCGACGATCTTGTTCGGCGGGCACCGTCACGTGCTGGAGACCGAGGGGCTGACCTACGCCGAGTACGCGAGACAGGGCTTCTGGCAACTGCTTTGGGTGTCTGGACTGACGCTGCTCGTCCTGGCTGGCGTCGTCAGGGTGGCGGGGCGCGTCACTGCGGCCGACCGTCGTCTCCTACGAATTCTGGTCGGCACGACGTGCGCGACGTCGGTGGTCGTGGTCGTCTCGGCGATCCACCGCATGTGGCTCTACCAGGAGGCGTACGGCTTCAGTGTGCAGCGGCTAGTGGTGGTCGCCATCGAGTTGTGGCTCGGCGCGGTGTTCGTGCTCATTGCGATCGCGGGCATCCGGATGACGGGGCGTTGGCTGCCGCGCACGGTTCTGGTGGCCGGGGTGCTGACGCTACTCGGAGTGGCCGCGCTGAACCCCGAACGCCTGATCGCCGAGCGCAACATCGACCGCTATGAGCAGACCGGAACGCTCGACACCGACTATCTGCTGTCGTTGTCGCCGGACGTCGAGCAGGCCCTGCGGCGACTGCCAGAGCCGATTCGCGACTGCGCGCGATACCGTGACAGGCAGGAGGACGCCTGGTACGAGTTCAATCTGTCGCGTTCGCGCGCTAGCCGCGATGGCACCGCCCCCTACGACGTGTGCGGGCAATACTGGGATCCGTATCGCGACGGTAACCCCGGCTAGCCAAGCAAGCGCTTGGTCGATATGCTGGTCAGGTGGACAAGGCCCTTCCGAGCCGCCGCGACGAGCTGCTCGACCTCGCCGCGGCAATGTTCGCCGAGCGGGGACTGCGTGCCACTACCGTGCGCGACATCGCCGATTCGGCGGGCATTCTCTCCGGCAGCCTTTACCACCACTTCAAGTCCAAGGAGCAGATGGTCGAGGAGGTGCTGCGCGACTTCCTCGATTGGCTCTTCGGGCGTTACGAGGAGATCGTCGCCAGCACGACTGACCCGCTGGAGCGGGTCAAGGGGTTGTTCATGGTCTCGTTCGAGGCCATCGAAGACCGGCACGCGCAGGTCGTCATCTACCAGGACGAAGCCAAGCGGCTGAATCCGTTGCCGCAGTTTGGCTTCCTCGACGAGCGCAACCGCGAGCAGCGCAGCATGTGGATCGACGTGCTGAAGCAGGGCGTGGCCGACGGATGCTTCCGGCCCGACCTCGACGTCGACCTCGTTTACCGCTTCATCCGCGACACCACATGGGTTTCGGTCCGCTGGTACCAGCCTGGTGGACCGCTCACGGCCGAACAGGTCGGCGCGCAGTATCTGGCCATCGTTCTCGGTGGCATTACCAAACAAGGAGATTGACATGGGCTCTGCCTCTTCCCCGGCGTACGTCATCGACGCTGTGCGCACCGCGGTTGGCAAGCGCAACGGAGGACTGTCCGGGCTTCATCCGGTCGACCTCGGCGCTGCGGCGTGGCGCGGGCTCTTCGGACGCAATGACGTCGACCCAGGCGCCGTCACCGACGTGATCGCGGGCTGCGTCGACGCCATCGGTGGCCAGGCAGGCAACATCGCCCGCCTGTCATGGCTTGCCGCTGGCTTCCCCGAAGAGGTGCCGGGCGTCACGGTCGATCGGCAGTGCGGCTCCAGCCAGCAGGCGATTTCCTTTGGCGCACAGGCGATCATGTCAGGAACCGCTGACCTGATCGTCGCGGGCGGCATGCAGAACATGAGCCAGATTCCGATCAGCTCGGCGATGATCGTCGGCGAGCAGTTCGGCTTCACCTCTCCGACCAACGAGTCGAAGAGCTGGATGCACCGATACGGCGACCAGGAGATCTCGCAGTTCCGCGGCTCGGAGCTGATCGCCGAGAAGTGGGGCCTATCGCGCGAGGAGATGGAGCAGTACTCGCTGACCAGCCATCAGCGCGCGCAGGAGGCGATCCGCTCCGGGTACTTCGAGAACGAGATCATTCCGGTCGAAGGGTTCGCCACTGACGAGGGCCCGCGCGACACCTCGCTCGAAAAGATGGCGGGGCTAAAGACTTTGGTCGAAGGCGGCCGGTTGACTGCAGCGATGGCCAGCCAGATCTCGGACGGTGCCAGCGCGGTACTGCTCGCGTCCGAGGACGCCGTCAAGGAGCACGGCCTAGAGCCGCGCGCTCGGATCCACCACATCAGCGCTCGCGGCGCCGATCCGGTGTTCATGCTGACCGGCCCGATTCCCGCGACGCGGTATGCGCTGGAGAAGACGGGGCTGACGATCGACGACATCGACACCGTCGAGATCAACGAGGCGTTCGCCCCCGTCGTCATGGCGTGGCTCAAGGAGACCGGTGCCGACCCCGCGAAGGTCAACCCTTCGGGCGGAGGAATCGCGCTTGGCCACCCGTTGGGGGCAACGGGCGCAAAGCTCTTCGCGACGATGCTGAACACGTTGGAGCGCACCGGCGGACGCTACGGACTGCAGACGATGTGCGAGGGCGGCGGCACGGCGAACGTCACGATCATCGAGCGGCTCTAGCGCTGGTATTTTCCTTCCCCTCCGCGCCCACCCCTTCGTGCGGTTCGCGACGCCTGACCGGCGTGTCGTGTCGTGGGACGCACAAACGACGGGCCGGCTGTGCGGGAGTGGTCGTCGCTCGCCACACTTGGCCGCCGTTTGTGCCAATCGCGACGTCTGATGGCGTGTCGCGTCGTCAGATGCACGAATGGTGAGGTGTCGGTGGTCGTTGGCAGCATGCGGCCATGGGCGAACTACCGTGGCCTTTCGCCGCCTCAGAGGTATTGGCGGCGCGCGTGATTCCGGAACGCGTCATGCGCACGCTGTACGAACCCGTCTATCCGGGCATTTACGTGCCGTGGGGCATCGAACCCTCCGCCGTTGCGCGAGCGAAGGCGGCCTGGCTTTGGTCGAGGCGACGCGGAATCGTCGCGGGTAGCTCGGCGGCCGCGCTACTCGGAGCGAAGTGGGTCGACGGTTCCGAACCTGCCGAGCTGATACATGCGAATCGCAGACCACCGGCGAAGCTGATCGTCCGATCCGAGACGCTCGCGGACGGTGAGACTTGCGACGTCGGCGGCGTGCCGGTTACCGCTGCGGCCCGCACTGCCTTCGACATTGGGCGCCATACGGTTTCCCGGTTGAGTGCGGTGCAGCGGCTTGATGCCCTCGTCAATGCCACCGACCTCAAGCTCGTCGACGTCGAGGCGCTGATCGCCGCCCACCATGGTGCCCGCGGAATGCCCAGGCTACGAACGGTTCTCGCGCTGGTGGACGGTGGAGCCGAGTCCCCCCAGGAGACTCTCGCGAGGCTCGTTCTGATCGACGCCGGCCTTCCAGCACCGCGCACGCAGTTCGAAGTCTTCGATGCCTACGGGCTTCTCGTCGCCCGCATCGACATGGTGTACGACGAGTTCAAGGTCGGCATCGAGTACGACGGTCCACAGCATTGGGAGGATCCGAAGGTGCGGCAACGCGACATCGACAAGCAGGTCGAGCTCGCCGACATGGGCTGGCACATGATCAGGGTGAGCCGCGATCTGCTGAAGTTTCGACGCGCCACCTACGTTCATCGAGTCGAAACCGCGCTACGCGCCAGGGGCATGACCTGGTGAGTGCATCTGACGACGCGACACTCCGTTAGGACGTCGCGTGATGCACGAACGGGTAGGTTTGCGCGAATTCAGCTTGGGGCCGCGGGGTCCTCGGTTTGTGACTCGACCACGGTCTGCGACGGCGCGTGGCGTTCCCACAGCACGGCACCGACGCACGCCGTGATCACCCACGCCGTCCCTACGGCGCCACACCACGTCAGCAGCGCCATCGCGACGCCGATCGGCCCGAGTTCGTCCCAGCCGTCGAGGATCGGAGGGAAGAACAGGCGCGAGCCGACCGGCAGGATGATGCCGTCGATCACCACGCCTGCGAGGCCGGCCAGCATCAGATAGTTCCGGCCGCGGGCGCCGTCGCGGACCAACAGTGCCGGGGTCAGCGACCAGAAGATCCAGACCGGCGCGAGCGAGACCACGACCCGCACGATGCGCATGCCCGCGTGATGGTTGCCGCCGAAGGCGATCCGATCTCGCAAGCCGATCATCAACAGGTACAAGGCGAACCACGCAACCCCCCGCCACAACCTGCCGAGGAGTGGGAACTGCTCGCGGCGCCACGCCTTGGCGAAGATGCCCGCGATCATGATGCCCATCGGGATACCCCAGATCAGGAAGCCAGCGACGCCGAGGAAGGTCCAGCTCGACCGCAGTGCCGACGAGTGTCCGAACGCCGAGCGCACGTGGTCGGACGCAGGGTGTTCGAGGCCGAGCTCGCGGATGACCAACGTGCCGGGACTGGCGTTGTCGGCGAACCCTCTCATGTAGGCGAAGCCCATGATCATCAACGGGATGACGGTGGTGAAGAACTGAACCGACACCATGGCACCGAGCATCCCGCCGTCTATCTCGTTGAAGCGGGCGATGATTGCGGTGACGGGCTTCAGGCGTCGCGCCTCGGCCAGCCGTCGGTAGCTATCCTGGACGCGCAGTCGAACGTCCGAACGATTGCCGTCGTCGGTCATGACTGTGAATATTCACGACGCACCTGTGAGTGACCTGTCAGTAGCGGTCCACGCGATGACGCCCGAGAAATGATCACGGCTGGTTTCATCGTGTGTATGTCTAGAGAGCTTCGCCGCGTTGCCGCCGCAATCGCCACGCTGTGGTGTGCGACGGCCACGCTCGCCGCGCCGACTGCCGCCGCCGACCCGCAGTGCGCACCGGGCGGTCCGCCGCTCGGCGCTGCCACCAAACCCGTCGGCGACCTCTATGGCCAGCCCGCCACGCTGTGGCTCACCAACGACGACGTCGTTGGCATCAGCACCGACGAAGGCACCAGCTCGCTACGGGTGCTGACGACCAGCCCCATTCGGCAGCAGGCGATGATTTTCGACGCTCGCCAAGACGGCAACCACCAGATCATCGTCGATACCGGGCGGCAGGCCGACCTCTACACGGCGGCTGGCTGCGTCATTACCCCGGTGGTCGACCAGTTGGGCAAGCCGTTTCAATTCGACCTGGGTCATCGGCTCGGCAACGGCGATGGCTACGGCTGCGGTGACCTCGGCGATGGCCCCGCCCTGATCGGCTTCCTCAACCTGAAGGATCAGCCAGGGATGATGCGTCGCACCGAGATCGACCTCGACGGATCGGTCGCCACGATCGGCCGCTCAGACGTCGTACCCGTGACGACGGACGTCAGCTGCGGCGGTTTGACCATGGAGAAGGACGGCATCGCTGCGCCATTCTGAGCAAGACGGGCTGCTGCTTGGTGCATCCGAGCGCCTGCACTCACTCGACCAACGAGACCGCCGCCTGAAGGTGCTTGACGGCGTCGCTCACGATCGAGTCGATGAGCTCGGCGCACGACGGCAGATCGGACACGATGCCAGCCACCTGACCCGACGCGAGCACGCCAGCCTCGGTGTTGCCCTCGACGAGGCCCGCCTTGAGCAGCATCGGCGTGTTCGCGGCCATGACGACCTGCGACCACGTCAGCTCCTTGCCGTGCCGCATCTCTAGGCCGTCCTTGATCATCGAACGCCACGTCATTCCGGACATCTTCTTGAACTTCTGGGCGTTGAGGATCGCAGCGCTGAAACCGCGCACCGGCGAGCCGCTTTCAAGCTTCTCGACGAGCCCCGTGCGCAGCACCCGGTGGGGCATGCCGTCGACGCGCGTCGACACGACGGTGCCGTCGAAGGGGGAGTCGAGATAACGCTGCTTGACTGCGTCGGGCACCGTCGAGTCCGACGTGAGCAGGAAGCGCGTTCCCATCGCGATGCCCGCCGCGCCGTACGAGAGCGCGGCGGCGAGGCCGCGCCCGTCGAAGAAGCCGCCCGCCGCGATGACGGGCATGCCGGTGTCTGCGACGGCGTCGAGCACCGACGGCAGGAGCAGCGTCGTCGCGACGGGACCCGTGTGACCGCCGCCCTCGCCACCCTGCACGATTACCGCATCGGCACCCCAGCCAGCCACCTTTTTGGCGTGCTTGGCCGCGCCGACCGACGGAATGACGACGACGCCAGCGTCTTTCAGCTTGGCGATCAACTCGGGCTTCGGCGCGAGCGCGAACGACGCGACCTTCACTCCCTCCCGGATCAACAGGTCGCATCGGTCGTTGGCGTCCCCAGCGTCGGCTCGCATGTTGATGCCGAACGGCTTGTCGGTGGCCGCCTTGACCTTGCCGACCGCCGTCGCCAACTCGTCGAGCGTCATCGTCGCCGAGGCGAGGATGCCAAGTCCGCCGGCGTTCGAGGTCGCGGACACCAGGCGCGCCCCCGCCACCCAGCCCATCCCGGTCTGCACGACAGGGTGTTCGATCCCGACGAGTTCGGTTAGCGGGGTGCGGAGTTTGCTCATGCCCGTACTTCTTTGTCCCGCAATGACTTCGGATCGATCACCTCTTGGATCAGCCTCTGCTCGTCGGCGGTGGGCAGCCGGCTCTCCCCAGCGGACTCCAACCCGTGTACCTCGAACGCGGTGTTCTCGGCCACCTCGTCGGGCGCCACACCCGGATGCAGCGACAGCGCTTGCATCTGGTGCTCCGGACCGTTGAAGTCGAACACCCCGAGATTGGTCACGACGCGGTACACGTTCAGGAACCGGTACGCCGGATTGTCGGCTTCGACCTTGTCCCAGCCGACGCCCGACACGATGTCGACCGCGTCGCAGAACACCCGCTTGCTGTGGTTGCCCACCCAGTAGCTGGTGGCGTGGTTGATCGCGTTGCCCGGAGCGCCGCGTACCCCGAACATCTGTCGGGTGGGGTGCTGGATGGGTCCGAACGCGGACAGGTTCTGGTTGCCGTACCGGTCAATCTGGTTGGCGCCCATGACGACATGACGCCTGCCCCAGGACAGCGTCTCGAACACCCGGTTGAACGGCATCCAGCCCTCGATCGCTCCTGCGGCCCCGATGGCGGGGGTGTCGGCGAGCAGTCTGGCTTCGCCGTCGGTCAGCAGGATGTCCGGCGAGAACGTCAGCCGTGCAAGCCGCGCGCCGATCGACACGATGTTCGTCATCGGGCTGACCATGATCTCGCCCGCGTCGCGGAACAGCTCCGCGCACGCGATCGTGCACACTTCGGCTCGGGTTGCAGACATCACTGCTGTTCTCCAAACTTGCGGACCGCGGCCTGATAGTCGGCCTCGTTGCCGGATAGGTAGGTCTTGACGAACTCGGCCCAGGTCTCGTCGGATCCCGCGGCCTCGGCGTAGTGGCGCTGGAATTTCTCGTCGCGCTTGTAATCGGGTTCAGCGGTGGTGAAGTGGGCGCCGTTCGGTGCCTCGACGACGGTGTCGACCATCATCCGGTTGATCAGCAGCGCCTGCGGGGGCACCGACTTGATCAGTTCCTCGGTTGGCACCACTCGCTCGACGGAGAGGAATCGCTTGTCTGCCGCCATCAAGAAGAGATCGTCGAAGTAGGGGTCGATGCCGGTGTATGCCGCATTGCCCTGGGCGTCACCGAGATTCATGTGCACGAACGCTGCGTCGAGCGTCAGCGCGGGCATCGCGACGAGCTCCTCGAAGCCGTCCCCCGTGGGGTAGGGGGAGGTGACGGTCTTGAGTTCGTCGCCCCAGAAGGTGCGAACGTCACTGCCAAGACCCGCGCGGATCGGTAGGAACGGCAGTCGTTGAGCCGCGGCCTGCAAGCCGCAGCGCAGCATGCCCTCGTCCATCTCACGGGCCTCGATCGCTCCCGCGGTGCGGGCCTTCGCGAACCAGGGGTCGTAAAACGGCGGCGAATCCAGGGATACGAAGCCGTAGTACAGCCGCTTCAACTTGCCTGCCGAGCAGAGCAGACCGACGTCAGGACCGCCGTAGCTCACGACGGTGAGGTCGGTGACGCCAGTGCGCAGCAGCGCGCGGACGAAGGCCATCGGCTTGCGCCGCGAGCCCCAGCCGCCCATGCCGATGGTCATGCCGCTCTCGATCGACGAGACGGCCTCCTCCAAAGTCGTTCTCTTGTCTGCCATTACTTGGACCCCTTGTCCGTGCCGGCGAAAGCGTCGCGATGCTCGTCGGACACGCCGGCCAAGTTGAGCTCGAACGTAAACCCTTGCTCCATGCGGTATCTGGCGTTGACCGGTTGCACGTCGATGAAGTTCAGCGCCTCCTTTGCTGCGCGAATCACCCGTGTGTCCTTGGACGCGATGTCGCGGGCGACGCGCAGGGCGGCCTCGTCGAGATCCGCTCGCGGAACCACCTCGTGCACCGAGCCGAAGTGGTGCAGCGTCTCTGCATCGACGGTGGCGGCGGTGAAGAACAACCGCCGCATCATGTGTTGGGGCACGAGGCGAGACAGGTGTGTGGCCGCACCGAGTGCGCCGCGCTCGACCTCCGGAAGGCCGAACTTCGCGTCGTCGGAGGCGACTATCACGTCTGCGTTGCCGACGAGACCGATGCCCCCGCCGACGCAGAACCCGTTGACGGCGGCGACGACGGGCACCTCGCACTCGTACACCGCGCGGAAGGCGTGGAAGCACCCGCGGTTGGCATCGATGAGCGCGGTGAACCCCTCGGTGTTCTGCATCTCCTTGATGTCGACTCCAGCGTTGAAGCCGCGGCCCTCGGCGCGCAGGATCACGACGTGGGTGCTCCTGTCGCGGCCTGCGGCGGTGATGGCGTCGCCCAGTTCAAACCACCCCTTCGAGGGAATGGCGTTGACCGGTGGATAGTCAACGGTGACCGAGACGATGCCCGGTTCCACGGTCTTGGTGGTGATGGTCATCAGTTCTCCACTGAACTCTTGGATGGGGTCAGGTACCTAAGCAAGCACTTGCTTGGTACGCTAGCACAGTGACTGACAGCGTCGACAGCGGCTTCAACCTGAAATTGGACGGCCGAGTCGTGCTCGTGACCGGTGGAGTCCGCGGCGTCGGCGCAGGCATCAGTTCCGTGTTCGCCGCCCAGGGCGCCACGGTCGTCACCTGCGCGCGGCGACCCGTCGAGGGACTGCCGTACGACTTCCATTCCTGCGACGTCCGCGACGACGATTCGGTCAAGGCGCTGATCGACGCGATCGTCGACGGGCACGGCAGGCTCGACGTCGTGGTGAACAACGCAGGTGGCTCGCCCTACGTGCTCGCGGCGGACTCGTCGGCGAAGTTCAGCACCAAGATCGTCGAGCTCAATCTGCTTGGCCCGCTCTCGGTTTCGACCCACGCCAACGCCGTGATGCAGACCCAAGACGGTGGCGGTTCGATCGTCAACATCGCCAGCGTCAGCGGTCGTCGACCTACTCCGGGCACCGTCGCCTACGGCGCAGCGAAGGCAGGGATGGAGAGCATCACCAGCACGCTCGCCGTGGAATGGGCGCCGAAGGTGCGCGTCAACTCGGTCGTCGTCGGAATGGTCGAAACCGAGCAGTCCGAATTGTTCTATGGCGACGCCGATTCCATCGCGGCCATCTCACGCAACGTGCCACTCGGCCGCCTCGCAAAGCCCGAAGACGTCGGATGGGCCGCGGCATTCCTGGCATCGGACCTAGCCGGCTACATCAGCGGCGCCTCGCTCGAAGTGCACGGGGGCGGCGAGCCTCCGCACTACCTGGCCACCACTACCGCAGACATCAAGTAAGGGAGACACAGACAAATGGGACTGCTCGACGGCCGCGTTGTCATCGTGACGGGATCGGGTGGCGGCATCGGCCGCGCCCACGCCTTGGCCTTTGCCGCCGAGGGCGCACGCGTCGTCGTCAACGACATTGGCGTTGGACTCGACGGTTCACCAGCAGGCGGAGGTAGTGCGGCCCAAGGCGTCGTCGACGAAATCGTTTCTGCCGGTGGAGAAGCCGTAGCGAGCGGCGCCAACGTCGCCGACTGGGCGCAGGCCGAGGGCCTCATCCAGACCGCGGTCGACACGTTCGGTGGGCTCGACGTCCTGGTGAACAATGCGGGCATCGTCCGCGACCGGATGTTCGCCAACACCAGCGAAGAGGAGTTCGACGCCGTCATCGCCGTGCACCTCAAGGGGCACTTCGCCACCATGAAGCACGCGGCCGCGTACTGGCGCGCGCAGTCCAAGGCGGGCAACCCGGTTGACGCGCGCATCATCAACACCAGTTCGGGCGCGGGCCTGCAAGGCAGTGTGGGACAAGCCAATTACAGTGCCGCCAAGGCTGGCATCGCGGCACTGACCCTGGTGGCGTCCGCCGAGATGGGCCGCTATGGCGTCACCGTCAACGCCATCGCCCCCTCGGCGCGCACCCGCATGACCGAGACGGTGTTCGCCGAGATGATGTCGACCCAGGACGCCGAGTTCGACGCGATGGCGCCGGAAAACATTTCTCCTCTGGTCGTTTGGCTCGGAAGCGCGGAATCCCGCGACGTGACGGGCACCGTGTTCGAGGTCGAAGGAGGGATCATCCGCGTCGCAGAGGGATGGGCGCGCGGTGGCGAGATCGACAAGGGAGCGCGCTGGGATCCGGCAGAGCTCGGGCCCGTCGTCGCCGATCTGCTGGCCAAGTCGCGGACGCCGCTACCGGTGTTCGGAGCTTGACTGCGTCGTAGAGGCGATTCGGGGCGCGTGGCGCGTCCCACCTCGGCTGGGGCGGGCTTGTAACACGTGCTACCGACAGAATCGTTGTGGGCGAGGGCATTTAGGGTGGATTATCCCCAGAGTCGGGTCTATCCACAGACCGCGTTTTGGCGGTGGCGGGTTGTCGGGTTGCTCGTGCACGGTGGGAAGCGTGTTCGAGGAATTGGTCAGAGATGATGCTCTGGCGCATGCCGATGACGCGGTCGTAGTCGATGCGATCGCAGGCTTCACGCGTGCGGAGGCCACGACGGCGTTCCATCGATTGGATGCGATCGCGGAGTTGACCGAGCGGCGCCTTGGTGCGGAGTTGACCGCGGAGCGACAGTATTGGATCTGCGACGGCTGGGACAGTGCGGCCGCGGAAGTGGCCGCGGCGTGTGGGCTGAGTCATCGTGCGGCCTCGGGGCAGATGCATCGGGCGTTGGCGTTGCGCAACCGCCTACCGCAGCTGGCCAAGGTCATGGCCGACGGGCAGATCAGCGCGAAGAACGTCGCCACGGTCACCTGGCGCACACAGCTCATCGAGGATCCCGAGGTGATGGCCAACGTCGATGCCGAGTTGGCCTCGGCGGCGGCGTCGTTCGGGCCGATGTCGACGGAGAAGCTGGAGTGCACCATCGACGCCGTCGTCGATCGGCACGATCCGTCGGCGGTCTACGTCTTCCAGGCTGCGGCCAAGGGGTGTGAGTTGGGGTTCGGCAAGCGCGACGACGCGACCGGAACCACGTCGATCTGGGGGCGACTGAGCGCGACCGATGCCGAACTGCTTCAGCGTCGCGTCACGCAGGTCATCGCCGGGGTGTGTCCGCGCGATCCCCGCAGTGTGGGGGAGCGCCGCACCCAAGCGCTGGGGGTGATCGGTGCCTTGGGCACCGCCCTGCCGTGCACGTGTGGGCATCCCGACTGCGCAGGGAGCGGTCCCGATGCCCGCGCCGAGGCCGTCGTCATCCACGTGATCACCGATCACCTGCCCGACGCCGAGCCCACCGTCGTACCACCACCTGATCCCGGCCCCGAATCGAGATCAGCACCCAAGCCCAACGCTGACCCCGACGCGCAACCGGCGGCCGAGGATGACGCCGAGGTCCGGCCAGGCGAACCGAGGCCTGCCGGGCCATCGGCCGAAGCGGATTCGGCTGATTCTGCACCTGAGGCCACTGAGCTGACCCCCCAGACCACAGAGTCGTCACCGCAAGGCACTGCCGATGGCCGGCCCGCACCTCACGCCGGACCCGCATCGCAGCCGGTACCGCAGACCGAGCGTGTGGCCCGTCTGCGCGGATCGGGGGTGGCGGTGATCGCCGGTGGGGCCATCGTTCCGACCCCGTTGCTGGCCCATCTGGTTGGCTACGGCGCCCGGGTTCGCCGAGTCCCCTCGGCCCACGAGTTGGGGGTCGAAGCGGGCTATCGGCCCTCGGCCAAGTTGGCCCGGTTCGTGCGCTGCCGGGACATGACGTGCTGCTTTCCGGGCTGCACCAAACCCGCCGAATACTGCGATGTCGACCACACCATGGCCCACGGCTCCGGTGGCCTCACCCATCCCGGCAACACCAAGTGCTTGTGCCGAAAACACCACTTGCTCAAGACTTTTTGGACCGGACCCGGCGGCTGGTCAGACCAACAGCTCGCCGATGGCACCGTCGTGTGGCTCAGTCCGACAGGCCACCGCTACACCAGACCGCCAGGCAGTCGACGCTTGTTCCCGCACTGGGACACCACCACACCACTGCCTGGCGACGGCAGCCAAACACCACCGGCTGCCACCGCCACGGGCGCGGGCACGGGTACCGCCACCGGGTCCACCACGCACGGGCTGAGCATGCCGCTACGGAAATCTACCCGCGCCCAACAAGCCGCCTACCGCCAACGCGCCCAACGCAAACGCCACCAACAAGCCATCGACGACGACCAGAGCCCGTCCGAGGGAGGTTGATGCGACTGCCAACTCTCGATGGTTACCTCGGTGGCACGCTCGGCGTGCAGGTGGTGAGGAACGTCTTGCCATACCTGGCAGCGACGCGAGCTGGGTTAAGCCAGCCGACGTCCTGGAACGCTAGGCGTCCTCAGGGTGCGCTGTTGATCCGTTCAGGACCTCCGACAGGTCCGTGGTCGTACCCCAACTCGGCTGCGCCGCGCCGACTTCGATGCGGACCTTCTTCGCACCGCGCCAGTCGAATCCGCGAGTCATGCGAAGCCGGCACGGGTCACGGTTCGCAGACCACCAACGGAATCACCCGGTCGGCGGCGTTGCGGTAGCCCCGGTACGGCGGGTACATCCTGATCAGTGCCGGCCAATAGTGTTCGCGCTCGGCAGCGGTGGCGTCGCGTGCGGTCATGGTTCGCTCGCATGCGCGAAACTGCACGCGCACTTCGGGATTGGCCTTGAGATTGAGATACCAAGCGGGGTCGTGGTCTCGGCCGCCGAACGACGCGGGAAGGATCACCCGGTCGCCTGCGCACAAGCAGAGGGTCGCCGTCGTCCGCGGCAGTCCGCTCTTGCGACCCGTGGTCGTGATCAACGCTGCGGGAAACCAGAGCAGTCTGGCGCCGAGCCTGCCGTTGGTCCGCCGATACACCCACACGTGGGCGCGAGCGAATTGCTTCAAACCCCACGCCAACACTGCCGAATTCCGGATCCGAGCAGACGTGCGAGACATGCCGCTTACATAACCCGACAGGACGTGGCGCAAACGAGCCGGCCGCTCAAGGGGGCCCGCAGACCACCAACGGAATCTTGCGGTCGGTCCACGACTGGTAGTCGTCATATGACGGGTACATCGCGACAAGCTTGGGCCAGTATAGGTTTCGTTCGTCATCGGTGGCGTCGCGTGCGGACAACTTCAGCACCTCGCCCTTGATCTGCACCTCGACCTTGGGATTGGCCTTCAGGTTGAGATACCACATCGGGTGCTTGTCGCTGCCTCCCTTCGAGGCAGCGACGATGACGCGATCGCCGTCGCGGTGGAAGTAGAGCGGACTCACTCGGGGCTCGCCGGTCTTGCGGCCAATGGTCGTCAGCAGTGCGACGGGAATTCCACCCATTGTTCCGCCGAGTCCCTGGCCCTTACTGCGACGGAACATGAACGTGTTGGCGCGCGACGCCCACTTGACGAAGAAGTCGCCGAGTGCGGTATCGATGTACTTGGGACGGCCCTTTGGGCTGCTACTCATCCGTACGCACTACGTCAGGCGGGATCGCAGATGATGATCGGAATCTTGCGATCGGTATACGACCGGTAGTTCACGAAGTCGGGGTACATCGCGTCGAGCTTGGGCCAGTACTCGTCGCGCTCGGGATCGGTGGCCTCGCGGGCGACGAGCTCGTGAGATCCGGCCTTGGTGCGGAACGTGATCCGCGGATTCGCGACGAGGTTGAAGTACCACATCGGGTTGGTGGCCCTGCCGCTTTGTGAGGCGACGAGCACGATGCGACTGCCCTCCCGCAGGAACAGCAGCGGGCTCTCCCGTGGTTCGCCGGTCTTCCTGCCGACCGTGGTCAGGATTCCGACCTCCGCGCCCCTGAGAAACTTGTTTCCGAGCTTGCCGTTCGTGGTCTTGAAGAGCCACGTCTGGGCCCGCGACATCCACTTGATGAAGGTGCGGGTCCGTGTCGTATTCAGCCGCTCGATCTGCTTGGCGTTCATCGGACGAGGCGGGTTGGACATATGTCGTGAACCTATCTGGTGAGGATGGCGGTAGGGTCACCGCGACATTGAATGCCGTGGCAGGTGGGAGTGAGCGTGTCGGACAAGACGTTTTCGTTTGAGGTCAATCGAAGCAGCACCGCGTCCGCGGCGACGTTGTTCCGTCTGGAGGCAGACGGTACCCAGTGGGCACGATGGGGCAAGCCGTTGATACCCCAGGCGAAGTGGGCTCGACAGGGTGAGCCAGCGCCTGGCGGAATTGGTGCGGTTCGCAAGCTCGGATTGTGGCCGTTCTTCGTGCGTGAGGAGACCATCGAGTACGAACAGGACCGCAAGCACGTCTACGCGTTGATCGGGCCGCCAAATCCGGCCAAGAACTATCGTGCGGAGTTCGTGGTGACGCCGAATGCTGCTGGCGGCAGCGACATTCGTTGGAGCGGCTCGTTTACCGAAGGAGTACGTGGCACAGGACCGATCATGCTGGCCAGCCTGCGAGGCGTGATCCAGCTGATGTCGGGTCGGCTGGTGAAGTTCGCCGAGCGCCAGGGCTAGATCCGCTCGATGATCGTGCCCGTCGACAAGGCGCCGCCCGCACACATCGTGATGAGCGCCGTGCTCTTGTCGGTGCGCTCCAACTCGTGCAGGGCAGTGGTGATCAGCCGGCTGCCTGTGCTGCCAACGGGGTGACCGAGCGCGATCGCACCGCCGTTGACGTTGACCTTGTCCATGTCCGGGTTGTGCACCCGCGCCCAGGACAGCACGACCGACGCGAACGCCTCGTTGATCTCGGTGATGTCGATGTCGCCCATCTTCATCCCGGCCTTCTCTAGCGCCCTGGCCGTCGACTGCACGGGGCCGTCGAGGTGGTAGTACGGCTCGGCGCCGACGAGGGCTTGGCTGACGATGCGGGCGCGCGGGGTGAAGCCTTGCGCTCGTGCCACGGACTCGTCCATCCACAGCACGGCTGCCGCGCCGTCGGAGATCTGCGACGACGTGCCAGCGGTGTGAATTCCGTCCGGAATCACGGGTTTCAGCGCAGCGAGGCCCTCCAGCGTGGTCTCGCGGAGGCCTTGGTCACGGGTGACCGGTGCGCGCTCGGCCGTCGGCTGCTTGTTCTCGTCGAGCACGGGCGCCTCGATCGGCGAGATCTCGCGGTCGAACCGACCCTCTGCCCACGCCTGGGCCGCCTTGCGTTGCGAGTCGAAGCCGAACCGGTCGATGTCCTCGCGAGAGATGCCACGGCGCTTGGCGATTCGCTCGGCGGCGGTGAACTGGTCGGGCAGGTCGATGTCCCACGACGCGGGTCGCAGGATCTGGCGATCGGGACCGGCGTTGGCGCCGAGCCCGACGCGGCTCATCGCCTCGATGCCGCATGCGATGCCGACGTCGATCGCGCCAGCAGCGATCAGACCGGCGATCAGGCCGTTGGCCTGCTGACTGCTGCCGCACTGGCAGTCGACCGTCATCGCGCCTACGTGCTCCGGCAGCCCAGCCACCAGCCAGCTCACCCGGGTGATGTTGTTGGACTGCTCACCGAACTGCGTCACGCAGCCGCCGATGACCTGCTCCACATCGCCGGCGTCGATGCCGGCCTTCTCCACTAGCGCTCGCTGCGTAGCGCCGAGAAGCTCGGTGGCGTGCAGACCGGACAGCCAACCATTGCGCCGCCCGATGGGGCTGCGGGTTGCTTCTACGATGACAGGGTTACCCATTCCGTCAGGCTAGAACACGTTTCATTACTCTGACAAGCTGCGATGTGGTCACGTCTTTGATCTGCGGTGGAGGCATGTTTTACTGGCACTAGAACACGTTGCAATCTTGCTGGTGAAGAGGAGCTACACCGTGATAGTCCCAGCTGACTTCGACTTCCTTGACTCTGCGCTGAACCTGGAGCGTCTGCCGGTCGCAGAACTTGCAGAGCTGCGCGCCTCGGAGCCCGTTCACTGGGTCGACGTACCCGGCGGCACCGGCGGCTTCGGCGACAAGGGTTATTGGCTCGTCACGAAGCACGCCGACGTCAAGGACGTGTCGAAGCGCAGCGACGTCTTCGGCAGCTCCCCGGACGGAGCGATCCCGACGTGGCCGCAGGGGATGGAACGCTCCGCGATCGACCTTCAGAAGGCCGTGCTGCTCAACATGGACGCACCGCAGCACACCCGGTTGCGCAAGATCATCTCCCGAGGCTTCACCCCGCGTGTGGTCGGGCGGCTGGAGGACGAGCTGAGCCTTCGCGCCCAGAACATCGTGAAGACCGCAGCGGCGGCGGGCAGCGGCGACTTCGTCGAGCAGGTCTCTTGTGAGCTGCCGCTGCAGGCCATCGCCGGACTGCTCGGCGTCCCTCAGGAGGATCGCGACAAGTTGTTCCGTTGGTCCAACGAGATGACCGCGGGGGAGGACCCGGAGTACGCCGACGTCGACCCGGCGATGTCGTCGTTCGAACTGATCACCTACGCCATGAAGATGGCGGAGGAGCGCGCGAAGAATCCCACCGACGACATCGTCACCCAGCTGGTCGAGGCCGACATCGATGGCGAGAAGCTCACCGACGACGAGTTCGGCTTCTTCGTGGTGATGCTCGCGGTCGCGGGCAACGAGACCACGCGCAACTCGATCACCCACGGCATGATCGCGTTCTCACAGAACCCCGACCAGTGGGAGCTGTACAAGAAGGAGCGCCCGGGTACCGCGGCCGACGAGATCATCCGTTGGGCGACGCCGGTGTCCGCCTTCCAGCGCACCGCACTACAAGACGCCGAGCTGAACGGCGTGAAGATCAAGAAGGGTGACCGAGTGGTGATGTCCTACCGCTCGGCCAACTTCGACGAAGACGTATTCGACGATCCGCACGCGTTCAACGTCCTTCGAGACCCGAACCCGCACGTCGGCTTCGGCGGCACGGGCGCGCACTACTGCATCGGCGCGAACCTGGCCCGCATGACCATCAATCTGATCTTCAACGCGGTCGCCGATCACATGCCCGACCTCAAGCCCATCGGTGAACCCGAGCGGCTAAAGTCGGGGTGGCTCAACGGGATCAAGCACTGGCAGGTCGATTACACGGGCGCGAGCGCTTAACCGCGATTTGTGCACAAATCCCCAATCGAATCAAGGAGGATTCGGGTGGACTTCAGTCCAGACGAAGGGCAGCAGGCCGTCGCCGACGTGGTGACTTCTGCGCTCGGTAGGGACAACACGTGGCAGGCGCTCGTCGACGGCGGTGTGAACGCCTTCGGAGTGCCGGAGCGACTCGGTGGTGACGGCCTCGGACTCGCCGAGATCGCGAGCGCGCTCACCGAGATCGGCAGGTTCGGCAACACCAGCGCTGCCTTCGCGACGCTTGGGCTAGGCCTGATCCCGCTTCTGGACTTGGCGTCGGCCGAGCAGCAGGACCGCTTCCTGGCCGGGGTGGCCAAGGGTGGCGTGCTGAGCGCCGCGCTCAACGAACCCGGCACCGCGCTTCCCGAGCGCCCCGCGACGAGCCTGGCCGCGGGCAAGCTCTCGGGCACCAAGGTTGGCGTTCCCCATGCGGCGCAAGCTGATTGGCTAGTCGTCAGCACTGACGGCGGGGTCGTCGTGGTATCGCCGAAGGCCGACGGCGTGACTCTGGTGAAGACGCCGACCGCCAACCACTCCGACGAGTACGTGGTGACCTTCGCCGACGTCGCGGTGGACAGCGGAGACGTACTGGCCGGCAGCGTCGGCCGAGTCAATGAATTGGTTCTCGCGGCGACCGGCGCATACGCGGCGGGCCTTGTCGCGGGCGCTCTGCGGCTGACGGCCGACTACGTGGCAACCCGCGAGCAGTTCGGCAAGCCGCTGTCGACCTTCCAGACGGTCGCGGCCCAACTCGCCGAGGTCTACATCGCTTCGCGCACCATCTCGCTGGTGTCGACGTCGGTGATCTGGCGGCTGGCCGAAGGACGCGACGCCGCAGAGGATCTCGACATCCTCGGATACTGGGTGACGTCGCAGGCACCGCCGGTCATGCAGCTGTGCCACCACATGCACGGCGGCATGGGAATGGACATCGCCTACCCGATGGACCGCTACTACTCGACGATCAAGGACCTCACCCGACTTTTGGGGGGCCCGTCACACCGCCTCGACTTGGTTGGAGCGCAATGTACATCGAACTGACCCCGGAGCAGCGTGCGCTACAAGCCGAACTGCGGCAGTACTTCTCGACGCTGATCTCGCCGGAAGAGTACGCTGCGATGGAGTCCGACCGGCACAACGAGGCCTACCGGGCGATCATCAAGCGGATGGGTACCGACGGCAAGCTCGGCGTCGGCTGGCCAAAGGAATTCGGCGGCCACGGCTTCGGTCCGATCGAGCAGTCGATCTTCGTGAACGAGGCGCAGCGGGCCGACGTGCCGCTCCCCGCCGTGACACTGCAGACCGTCGGGCCGACGCTGCAGCAGTACGGAACCGAGCTGCAAAAGAAGAAGTTTCTGCCTGCCATCCTGGCAGGCGACGTCCACTTCGCGATCGGCTACACCGAGCCCGAGGCGGGCACCGACCTCGCGTCGCTGCGCACCACCGCCGTACGCCAGGGCGACGAGTACATCGTGAACGGCCAGAAGGTCTTCACGACTGGCGGTCACGACGCCGACTACGTCTGGTTGGCCGTGCGCACGGACCCGGAAGCCGTTAAGCACAAAGGCATTTCGATCCTGATCGTCGACACCAAGGATCCCGGTTACTCCTGGACGCCGATGATCCTCTCCGACGGCGCTCACCACACCAATGCCACGTACTACAACGACGTGCGCGTGCCTGCCGACATGCTCGTCGGCGAGGAGAACGCCGGCTGGCGGTTGATCACGACGCAGCTCAACAACGAGCGCGTGATGCTCGGCCCGGCAGGACGGTTCGCGGTGCTCTACGACCGCGTGCACTCGTGGGCGTCCAAGCCAGCAAGCGACGGCGTCGTTCCGCTCGACCATGACGACGTCAAGCGCTCGCTCGGTGAGATCAAGGCCATGTGGCGCATCAACGAGCTACTCAACTGGCAGGTTGCGGCTTCGGGCGAGACCATCGACGTCGCCGATGCAGCCGCGACGAAAGTCTTTGGGACCGAACGCATTCAGTATGCGGGACGCCTCGCCGAGGAGATCGTCGGTGCTCACGGCAACCCGGCCGACCCAGAGACGGCCGAGTTGATGGCGTGGCTCGACGCCCAGACCAAGCGCAACCTGGTCATCACGTTTGGCGGGGGCGTCAACGAGGTGATGCGAGAGATGATCGCAGCATCCGGACTGAAGGTGCCGAGGGTTCCAAGGTGAGTGCAGTCGAGGAGATCCAGGCGGCGGCCGAACGCGTCAAGGCGGAGGGAAAGAGCAAGCCGAACACCGGCAGGCATCCCGTCAACCAGCCGATGATCGACCACTGGACCGACGCGCTCGGGGACAAGAACCCGATCTACCACGACGAGGCAGCGGCCAAGGCGGCCGGGCATCCTGGCCTCGTCGCGCCGCCGGCGATGATCCAGGTGTGGACGATGATGGGCCTCGGCGGGAACCGTCCCGCCGACGACCCGCTCGGCAAGATCCTCCAATTGTTCGACGACGCAGGCTATATCGGCGTCGTCGCGACCAATTGCGAGCAGACTTACCACCGCTATCTGCGGCACGGCGAGGAGGTCAGCGTTGCAGCAGAGCTGACCGACGTGGCGGGTCCGAAGCGCACTGCGCTCGGCGAGGGTTTCTTCATCACGCAGCGGATCACGTGGTATTGCGGCGATGACCAGGAAAACCCCGTCGCCGAAATGATGTGGCGCATCATGAAGTTCAGGCCTTTGGAGAATGACGCAGCCGAGGATTCCGCTCCATCTAGCGTGCCAGAGGATCTCGATGCGGACTCCATGATGCGGCCCGCGACGTCCAAGGACACCCAGTTCTTCTGGGACGGAGTCAAGGAACACGAACTGCGAGTCCAGAAACGACCGGACGGGACGCTGCAGCACCCGCCAGTGCCCGCCTTGTGGCTGGACAAGGAACAGACTACGGACTACGTCGTCGCGTCGGGCACGGGCAGTGTGTTCAGCTTCGTCGTGCATCACGCGCCGAAGGTGCCGGGCCGCACGTTGCCGTTCGTGATCGCGCTCGTCGAACTCGAAGAGGGCGTACGGATGCTCGGCGAACTCCGCAACGTCGACCCGGTTGCGGTCGAGATCGGAATGCCGGTTCGCGCAACGTATATCGACTTTCCCGCCAACGAAGTCGGTCCGGCGTGGACGAATTATGCATGGGAGCCACAGGCATGAGTGACGTCATCGAAGTGGGCACCAAGCTGCCCGAGCTCGCCCTGTACGGCGACCCGACGTTCATCGTGTCCACTGCGATCGCGACGCGCGACTACCAGGACGTGCACCACGACAGGGACAAGGCGCAGGCCAAGGGGTCCAAGGACATCTTCGTCAACATCCTCACCGACACCGGACTGGTGCAGCGCTACGTCACCGATTGGGCTGGCCCCAACGCGGTGATCAAGAGCATCGGCCTGCGCCTCGGCGTGCCGTGGTACGCCTACGACACGGTGACGTTCCGCGGTGAGGTCACCGCGATCGACGGCGATCTGGTGACGCTGAAGGTGACGGGTAGCAACAGCCTTGGCGATCACGTCATCGCGAACGCGACGCTGACGGTGGGTGCCTGATGCCCAACGGCGGGCTGAGTGGCAAGGCCGCGATCGTCGGCATCGGCGCCACCGACTTCTCGAAGAACTCCGGTCGCAGTGAACTGCGCCTCGCGGCCGAGGCGGTACTCGACGCGCTCGACGACGCCGGCCTGACACCTGCCGACGTGGACGGCATGGTGACGTTCACGATGGACTCCAATACCGAGGTCGCGGTCTCGCGGGCCATCGGAGTGAACGACCTCAAGTTCTTCTCCCAGATCCATCACGGCGGCGGCGCTGCATGTGCCACCGTGCAGCAGGCTGCCATCGCCGTGGCGACCGGCGTCGCCGAGTGCGTCGTGGCGTACCGCGCCTTCAACGAGCGCTCCGGCATGCGCTTCGGCCAGGTGCAGCTGCGACTGGTGGAGAACGCGAACTCGACTGGCGTCGACAATTCGTTCTCATACCCACACGGACTGTCGACTCCGGCCGCTCAGGTCGCGATGATCGCCAGGCGTTACATGCACCTAACAGGCGCTACCAGTAGGGATTTCGGCGCCATCTCGGTTGCCGACCGCAAGCACGCAGCCAACAATCCTAAGGCCTACTTCTACGAGAAGCCGATCACGATCGAGGAGCATCAGGCGTCGCGGTGGATCGCCGAACCGCTTCGGCTGCTCGACTGCTGCCAGGAGACCGACGGCGCCGTCGCGCTCGTCATCACGACCCCGGAGAGGGCCAAGGATCTCAAGCAACGCCCTGCGATCATCGAGGCCGCCGCTCAGGGCTCCAGCGCCGACCAGTACTCGATGGTGAGCTACTACCGGCCCGAACTCGGGCTACCGGAGATGGGTCTGGTCGGCAAGCAGATGTGGGCGCAGTCGGGACTTCAGCCGACCGACATCCAGACCGCGATCCTCTACGACCACTTCACTCCGTTCACGCTGATTCAGTTGGAGGAGTTGGGCTTCTGCGGATTCGGCGAGGCGAGGGAGTTCATCGCCGACGGCGCCATCGAGATCGGCGGACGACTGCCGATCAACACTCACGGAGGCCAACTCGGCGAGGCCTACATCCACGGCATGAACGGCATCGCCGAGGGCGTCCGTCAGCTGCGCGGTACCTCGGTCAACCCCGTACCGAACGTCGAGCACGTGCTCGTCACGGCGGGCACCGGGGTGCCAACCTCGGGCCTCATCCTGGGGTAGACGGCTAGGCGCGCACGCCCGCGTCGACGACGGGCAGCGGGAATACGTGATCGGTGACCGTCGAATCGGGATGTTCGTACAACCCGATGCCATAGATGCCGGGTGCCCGCACGACGATCGGCAGGTGCTGGGTCGACACCCAGAACTTGACGGGCGAGCCCTGCACGTCCGGCCAACGCCACGTGCACTCCAACCTCCCGATGACCTCACCCTCGGCAGACCTGGCAACGATGTAGCGGCTCGGAATGAGGTCGGTTCCCGCGGGGGCGTACACGGCGAGGACCAACGGGATGGTGATTTGCGCCGGAAACGCAGCAACGCGGGCGCTCGTCATCGGAAAGCCCTCCGCATCGACGCCGCCGCGGCCGTTCTCGGTCGCTCTCAACGAGGCGGCGAACGCTAGAACGTGCATGCTTCTCCTGATGTCGGGTTTGCGGAGCCACGCACAACTTAGCGTGCTCGAAGTGTGGGCTTTAGTGTGCCGGTGCCCCCGACATGGGCGGTAGGCTAAATCCGGAAGCACGACAGGTGAGGGAGTTGCCGCGCCATGGGCATCATGCCTGATAGCAGCCAGTACGGCTCGCAGACCGTCGTCGGCCCCGGCTGGCCGAACGTCGAAGAGGAGACGCTCGCCGAGGCGGCAGCGGCCTATGAGGCGCTGGCCGCCAAGATCACCGGCACGGTCGTGCCGCAGCAACAGAGCCAGATGATGGGCATCGCCGACAAGTGGCACGGCGAAGGCTCGGTGGCCGCGATGGGCGAGGCAACCACGATCATCGGTGGTCACGAGATCAACGCCGCGCAAGCCGCGGCGATCGCGGCCAAGATTCGCGCGATGGAGGTCACCGTCGCCAAGACGAAGACACTCGTCAACGCCACAGCCGAGGCGACCAACGCTGCATGCATGGCGGCGTTGGCGATGCCCAACAGCGACGCGTTGGTGCAGAGCCTCGTCAAGATGGGCCTATCGCAGAACATCGCGGACGTCAACGCCAATACGGCGGAGTTGGCGGGTACGCTCGGCGTTGCGCCCAACATCCCCACTCCAGGAGCGCCCCCGATGGTCGGTGCGCAGAAGACGGCTCAGGACGCGTCGAAGCAGGGCCAGGACGGCTCGCAGCAGGCCATGCAAATGCTCGGTCAGTTGGGCCAGATGGCTGGCCAGCTGCCGCAGATGCTCATGCAGTTGCCCCAGCAGATGATGCAGCAGGTCACTCAGCCGCTACAGCAGTTGTCGTCGATGTTCAGCAGCGGCGGCAAGGGTGGCGAGGGTGCGGGCGCGTCGCCTTCGCCGTTCCGTGCGTTCTCCAACCATCCGCTGGCTGGTGGTTCTGGCGCAGGCGGCGGTGGCGGGATGGTGCGCGCGGCATCGTTGCCAGGGTCCGGCGGCGTGTCCTCGCAGACGTCGCTGATGGCGGGTTTGGTGGGCAACAAGTCGTCGGACGTCGCGGTGCATCCTGCCGCAAGCAGTGCCGCGATCGGTGGCATCGCGCCCATTGGGGCTGGCATGGGTGGCATGGGCATGATGGGCGGCCGTGGCGAGGGTGGCGGCGGCGGAACTGTTGCTTCGCTGGCGATTCCGGCTCCGCTAGAGCATGACTTCGGTGATGGAGACGTCGACGATGACTGGTGAACTGAACAAGCCCGAAGGCCCGCTGACGTGGCACGCCGCCGCGCCCGAGTTGCCGCAGATGCCGTCGATCTCTCCCGGCGAGGACGGGATGAGCATGACGATCGCCGCCGTCCTCCCGACGTTGGCCGCAGAGCTAACTGCCAGTGTCACAGCGCTTTCGGCGAAGGAGAACATGTTCTCCGGGAAGCTGACCGCCGCCGACTCGGCGTATCAGAACGCCGACGACTCCGGTCAACAGTCGGTCGGCCAGATGGGCAGCATGCTCGGCCAGATCGGCCAGATGGCGCAGCAGGCGGGCAAGGCAGGCGAAGGTGCCGGCGGCGGCTCCGGCATCTTTGGTTCGCTGATGGAGCAGGCCATGAAGATGGCGCAGGGCGCAGGGGGCCACGACGGAGGCCCCGAGGCCAACGGGCAGGGAGAGGGACAGCAGGGCGAGGGCGCGACGGGGGCAGGCGGACCGATGGCTGCGGCACAGGGCCAGCCGGGTCAGGGCCAGCCGGGTCAGGGTCAACCGGGTCAGCCGCCCGCCGGGCAGACGGGCCCCGGCCACACTCCTACCGACCGCGAAACCAAGAACCAGGAAACGCGGCACGAACCGCGGCCTGAGGACGCTCGACGCGAACCGCCACCGGTGGAGGCCGCAGGGCCGGGCGAAGGGCAGCGCGGCGCGGGCCCGGCCCCGATCACGCATCCGCAGCCGGCACACCGCGACGGTGACGATCTCGCGCGCAGGATGTAGCGCGAAACGCGTTCGGACGACGGCCACTTGCGCCACCCGAGTGGCGCGGTGCCATTACCCTCAGAACCGATGTACGGCGGTCGGCAAGTAACTGCGAGTGATATCGAGGTGCGGGGATGAGTTCGCCTCCACAGGGCCCGGGTTCGGCAGACAGGCCCCGCTTCGAGTTGGATGGCGATGCGGACACCGGACCGGTGAACCTCGGCTGGTCGACACCCGCCGAGACCTTTGCGGCATCGACCCAGCTGTGGGGTGCGCCCGAGGAGAACCCCGCGACCCAGGTGTGGACGCCGGGAGAGGGTCAAGTGCCGCCCGCAGAGACGCCTGCCACCCAGCTGTGGGATGCGCCCGAAGAGACCCCTGCCACCCAGCTGTGGGGTTCGCCAGAGGAAACCCCCGCCACGCAAGTGTGGACGTCCGGAGAGAGCCACGTTCCCGCCGCCGCGGAGACGCCGGCAACGCAGATGTGGGGCGCCTCTGGTGAGAGCCAGGTACCGCCGCCTCCCGATGGCCATCGCCAGCCACCGCCGCCTCGCGTGCCCACCCAGATGGCCCCCGCGCAAGCGGTTCAGGAAGACCATGCGAATCGGTACTCGCCCCCGCTGACGGTCGACCCGCGCGCGACCGACGTCAAGAGCTCGGGCTTCCAGCCCGTCACCGCGGCGCTGATCGCGGGAATCGTCGTCCTCGTCGCGGCCCTGGTGTTCGTGGTGATCCAGATCTTCGACAAGCCCGATTCCGACACTGCCGAATCGCCGGCGCCGTCCACCACTGCCGCCACGGCGTCGCCTGCCGATCAGCAGAAGCTCCAGGGACTCTTGCCGCAAGGCTATGCCGCTGATTCCTGCAAGCCCGCCGAGCTGCCCAAGGGCGCCTTGGCGAAGGTGACGTGTTCTGCCAACTCCGATCCCGGAGGACCGCTTTCGGCCAGCTACACGCTGGCCCCCGATGCGGCGGCGCTGAAGGCGAGCTTCGACGGCATCGTTGGGGCAGCAAAGGTGGTCAACTGCCCTGGCAACATTCAGTCGCCTGGGCCATGGCGTAGAAACGCGACGCCAAACCAGATCGCCGGCACGCTGTTCTGTGGGTTGCGAGGAGACACCCCGACGCTGGCGTGGACGAACGATGCCGGCCTCATGCTCGCCACGATCGACGGGGCGAAATCAGGCCCCAATCTCGACAAGCTTTACGCGTGGTGGTCAGGCCACTCCTAGGACCCTGACCACCACGCGCAAATTACGGCACGTTAGCCCGTGGCCTTCGCGGCTGCGGGCTGGGGGACGGGGCTAGCCGTCGGCGAAGGAACCGGCGATGCCACTGCGGCAGGAACGGGCGTCGGCGTCGCCGAAGCCGAAGGCCCTTCGGACGGCAACGGGGTGCCGCTGCTAGCCGCAGGAAGCGGAGTGCCAACGCTGCCCTCGGGGATCGGGGTGCCCATGCTGCCCGCCGGGATCGGCGTGCCCATGCTGCCGCCAGGAGCCGGAACCGGGGTGCCCTCGGTGCCACCGTCGACGGCAGGAGCCACGCCCGCCTCGCCGGCTTCGCCTGCCGGAACTGCCGCAGCGCCCGCAGCGCCTGCTGCACCGCGCGCGCCGCCGCCCGTCGAACGAGGTGCCGGTGCTGCGCCAGCCCAGACGAGGAGGTCCTGGCCGCCCGCGTTGTACACGACGACGACGGGCGCGGGCCCGGTCACGTCGAAGTAGACCTTGCCCGTGGTCTTCTGACCCTGCGCGAGGGTGGCGGGGTTGACGCCCTGCGCCGTCGCGGCTCCGAACAGCACCTGGTAGTTCGTGCCATCGGCCGCCCGCGCGTTGAGGTTCGAGATGATCGGGGTGACACCGCCCATGATGGCTTCATCGGTAGCCGTGGCCTCCCACAGCTTGCCCGCGACGGGGTAGGGGATCACGTCAGAGCTGGGCTTCAGTCCGGTGATGGTCCAGTGCTGCACGATCGTGCCTGCGCCGTCGACCAGCTTTCCTGGGCTTCCCATCGGTGCGGTGGTCGGCTCTGCGGATGCGAGTGGTGCACCGAGCAATCCGATGGCTCCAGCAGCTACGAATGCGCAGGTGATGGTGGTCATTTTCACAGTGATGCACTCCTGAATCGTCAGACTGTCTTCCGCCCCCGGACGGGAATGGGCTCCGCAAAGCAAACTAGCAGGTTGCCGGCGGATTCGGGGATAACCCGCGTCAGGCTGGCGTAAACTCCACGCCCGACAGAACGACGGCATCGTCGCGGCTAGGGGCGGTGACGATGGCCGAGAAGGCGTCGCCGTCCGTCCAGACGTTGACCTTGAGCGTCTCGCCGGGGAACACGACCCCGGCAAATCGTGCACCGTAGCCGGCGACCCGCGACGTGTCACCGTCGAGCAGTAGGTCCGTCATCGCCTTCGCCGTCATCCCGTAGGAGCATAGGCCGTGCAGAATTGGCTTGGGAAAGCCTGCGGCAGAAGCGAATTCGGGGTCGGAATGCAGTGGATTGCGGTCGCCACACATCCGATAGAGCAGAGCCTGCTGCGGCGACGTCGGGACGGCGATTTCGAAGTCTGGCGCGCGCTGCGGCGGTTCGAACGTCGTGGCAGGGCCGCGTTCGCCGCCGAAGCCACCTTCGCCGCGCGCGAAGATCGACCGCTTCTCCGTCCACAGCAGCGTGCCGTCGGGGGCCCTCACCGTGGTCTCCGAACAGATCACCGCGGCCTTGCCCTTGTCCCAGATCTCGGTGAACCGCTTGACCGCGATGCCAGTGCCCGACGGGGGGATGGGTCCGGGAACGATGACGCCCTCGCTGCCGTGCAGCACCTTGCTCAATTCGATGTCGATACCCGGGAATTCGACCTTTGGCGCCTCGGTGTCGTGGAACGTCTCGGCCACGTTGGCGAACGTGGGGAGCACCAGAGGGGAGCCATCGGTCAGATACCGCAGCTCGCGCGGGTCCATCGGATCGGAGCCCGCTCCCAGAGCCAGGTGGTAGAGCTGGATATCGCTGCTGCTCCAAGAGAATTCGGTCGGAGGCAGCTCCGCGCCCAGTGCGACGTCGAGATCGATCGGCATGTCAGCTCTGGTTCTTCGCCAGGTGCAGGGCCGCGAGGTAACCGAACGTCATCGCGGGTCCGATCGTGCCGCCAGGTCCCGGATAGGTGTGCCCCATGACCGGGGAGCTGACGTTGCCCGCGGCGTAGAGGCCCTCGATGACGGAGTCGTCGTCGCGCAGTGCTCGGCCGTGTACGTCGGTGCGTACGCCGCCCTTGGTGCCGAGGTCGCCCGGCACCATCTTGGCGGCGTAGTACGGCGCATGGCTCAGCTCGCCGAGGTTGGGGTTGGGCTTGTTGGTCGGATCACCGTAGTACCGGTCGTAGGCACTCTCGCCGCGGTGGAAGTCTTTGTCGACTCCCGTGCGGGCGAACCCGTTGAAGCGCTCGACCGTGGCCTTGAGCGAATCGGCCGGAACGCCGGTCTTGGTGGCCAGTTCGTCGAGCGTCTCTGCCGTGATGATCACTCCCGACTCCAGCCACCGCTTCGGAATACGTTGGCCCGGTTGGAGTCCCGCGAAGATGAACCGGTCGCGGTACTGCTGGTCGAAGATCAGCCACGCGGGAATGTTCTCGCCAGGGCCAGCGCCTTGCCCGTACTGGCCGCCGTACATGTGATGGCAGGCCTCGACGTAGGGCATCGACTCGTTCATGAATCGCTTGCCTGCCATGTTGACGATGATCGAGCCGGGGGAGTTGCGCTCGGAGAGGGCGAACCACGGCGCGTCGATCAGGGGGACGGTCGGCCCCCACCAGGCATCCTCCATGATTTCTAGTGCGGCGCCGAGCTTTTCGGCCGCGAGAATGCCGTCGCCGGTGTTGGCCTTGGCGCCGACCGTCCACTCGGTGGTGATCGGCGCGCGCTGATACTTGACCCTCATCTGCTCATTGTGCTCGAATCCGCCGCTGCCGAGGATTACGCCGCGACGGGTCCGGATCAGTCGTGGCTCAGCCGATTCCGGCCCAGTGGTGTCCCGAACGTAGATGCCGCGAACGACCCCGTCCTCGACGTAGAGGTCGGTCAACGCGGTGTTGAGCAGGACCGGAACGCCCGCCTTCTGCAGGCCGATGCGCAGCGGCGCGATGAGCGCGCGCCCCATGCCGACGAGGTTCTTGCGGGTCGCGTTGGCCCACAGGGTGCGCGCGCCGACCTTCAGGCTTCTGAGCACCCCGCGCGGGTGGCGCTTGAGCTGGTTGAGCCGCACGTAATCCTGTTGCATCACGACCATGTTCAGCGGCACCTTGCCGTACGGCGGCTCCAGCCCCTTCTCGTCAACGCCGAGTTTCTTGGCGTTGAACGGCTTTGGCTCCACCGATCGCCCCGTCGGCTTTCCGCCGGGGCTCTCGGGGTAGTAATCGGAGTATCCGGGCACCCAGCAAAGCTTGAGCGGCGAGTTCTTCAGCACGAACGACAACATCTCGGGGCCGCGCTCGAGATATGTGTCGATCTTCTCCGCGGGGACGACGTCGCCGATGATCGAGTGCAGGTAGGTACGTGCCGCCTCCGGCGTATCGGTGACCCCGTCACGCTCGAGAATCTCGTTGTTCGGGATCCACACGCCGCCACCTGACCGCGCAGTGGAACCGCCATAGTGCGCGGCCTTTTCAACGACTACTGTCGAGAGGCCGTTGTGGGCAGCGGTGAGGGCGGCGACCATGCCGGCCGCGCCCGTTCCGACTACGACGACGTCGTACTCCTGCTCAGTCATAGTAGAACACGTTATAGAATTGCTCGGCCGAACTACAACAGGGCCGGTTGACGAAGTGAGGGGACTTCACGAAATGCTGTCGTTTGAGGTGCGCGACGAGCTGGCTGCCGAGCTGGCTCAGGCCGAGCGCAGCAAGGTGGCCATCAAGCCGTTGACCGACGGAGTTCCTGGCATCGACGTGGTCGATGCGTATGAGATCCAACTGATCAACATCCGCCAGCGCGTGGCAGAGGGCGCCAGTGTGATCGGCCACAAGGTCGGCCTGTCGTCAGAGGCCATGCAGAAGATGATGAACGTCGACGAGCCCGACTACGGCCATCTGCTCGACGAGATGGAGGTCTTCGAAGACGTACCGGTCAAGGCGGGACGCTTCCTCTATCCCCGTGTCGAGGTCGAGGTCGGCTTCATTCTCGCCCACGATCTGCCTGGCGAGGGATGTACCGAGGACGACGTACTGGCCGCGACGGCCGCCTACGCGCCGTCGATCGAGCTCATCGACACCCGCATCACCGACTGGAAGATCAAGTTGTGCGACACGATCGCCGACAACGCCTCGTCGGCGGGATGGGTGCTCGGCAAGGAGCGGGTGTCGCCAAAGGACGTGGACATCAGAGCCATTCCGGCAGTCTTGAGGCGCAACGGGGAGGTCGTCGCGGAGGGTCGCAGCGACGCAGTGCTCGGCAACCCGGTGACGGCGGTGGCGTGGCTGGCCCGCAAAGTCGATCAGTTTGGCGTGCGGCTAAAGGCGGGCGACATCGTGTTGCCCGGCTCTTGCACCCGTGCGATAGATGCACGTCCCGGTGACGATTTCGTAGCCGAATTCGACGGACTAGGTTCGGTCCACCTCAGTTTTGAATAGGAGCCGGTTCAATGGCACAAAAGGCATCGGTTGCGATCGTCGGGTCCGGCAACATCAGCACTGACCTGCTTTACAAGCTGCTGCGCTCGGACTGGTTGGAGCCACGTTGGATGATTGGCATCGACCCGGAGAGTGAGGGCCTGGCCCGTGCGAGAAAGC